>Ga0181589_10003776_pt1 | contig 12098 bp, 9 predicted proteins | sample 071ome_25_FD_132444 | JGI IMG/M metagenome (GOLD analysis project Ga0181589, IMG submission 132444) | Coastal salt marsh microbial communities from the Groves Creek Marsh, Skidaway Island, Georgia - 071410BT metaG (megahit assembly) | ecosystem: Environmental > Aquatic > Marine > Intertidal zone... | reverse complement strand
TGGCAGCGGTAGACCTGCTGCCCGCAGCAGCCTGAGATGGTTGGAAAAATCCTCGAAAACAATCCTGAGTTCTTGCGTCACTGACGCGTGCAAATTGTCGCCTGGCAGATCAATCAGGGGGTCCGGGTCATCCCCGGTCGGGTTCAGGGCGAACTCGGCGAGCAGTGCCGTGCACTGCTTTCTGGCAAAAGCCTGCTGCTCCCTCCCGGGCAGGTTGCTGCACTGCTGTACGATGTCCCTGATTTGATCACTTAGCTCCGACATCACGCCCGCCTAACCGGTAAAGAACGCCAGGGTGCCAATGACCAGGCCGATAAGCAGCACGGAGAAAACAATATCCATGCGTGTCAGCGTGCCGCGTTCCTGCTGCCATTCCTCGCGGGTCATCGTACCAAACGCCAGGCCTCTGATGCGGGAATAATCAGGCGGCGCAGTCGCCAGGGTGACAGAAGTGCAGAGGGCCACGGAAAACAGGAACAGGAAGATCGCCATGTGCGCGAAGTTGATGGTAGCGAATGCATACAGGAATCCCGGCACGTCGACGTCGGCTGCGATCTCGACCTGGTAATGAATTTCACTGCCCAGGCGCAGGACCAGCATAACCAGCCCCGTCATCAGGGTCACGATGGCGGCCTGGGCATTGACGCGCTTCCACAGGATGCCCAGCAGGAAGATGGTCGTCACCGGCGGAGCGATGTAAGACTGCACGTTCTGCAGGTACTGGTACATGACGCCGCCGCCGATCCTGCTCATGATGGGGATCCAGATGATGCCAAGGATGACGATGATCGTCGTCGCGATACGGCCGACACGAATGAATTCCTTTTCCGTGTGTGCCGGCTTGATCTTCTTGTAGATGTCCATCGTGAAAATGGTGGAACAGGAATTGAATACCGACGCGAGCGAGCTCATCAATGCCGCCATCAGTCCGCCGGCCACCAGCCCTTTCAGCCCGGTGGGCAGCAGCGTCGTCACCAGCATGGGAAAGGCGCGGTCCGCCTGGGCGACCTGGTAGGTTTCAGGTTCCTGCAATGTCAGCGCCAGGGCGATGATGCCGGGAACCAGGAAGATCAGGATGGGCAGCAGCTTCAGGTAGGCGCCGAATATGGCGCCGCGCCGGCCGATGGTGATGTTGTGTGCGGCCAGGGTGCGCTGCACGATGTACTGGTCGGTACACCAGTACCAGATGCCGGTGATGGAGCCGCCGATCAAGAGGCCGGTCCAGGGGAAATCAGGATCGTTCATCGGGCGCCACATGTTGAAGTGATCCGGGCTCACCGCCGTCACGGTTTCCCGCAACTGGTGCCAGCCGCCCACTTCCTGCAAGCCCAGCCAGGTGATGATCGAGGAGCCCAGGATCAGGACCACGGTCTGGAAGGCTTCCGTATACACAACCGCGCGCAGGCCGCCGATGATGGTGTAAATACCTGTGAAAACCACGATACCGATGGCGCCGTACCAGAAGGGGATGTTGAGTAACTCGGAAACAACGATACCGCCGGCGTAGATGGTGACCGACACCTTGGTCAGCACGTAGGCGACGATGGAAAACACGGACAGGAACCAGCGGGACCGGGCATCGAAACGCTTCTCCAGGAATTCCGGCGTGGTGAAAACGCCGCTGCGCATGTAGAAAGGCAGGAACAGCCAGCCCAGCAACAGCACTATCCAGGCGTGCAGTTCGTAGTGGGCCATGGGTGTGCCGGACTGGAAACCGGTGCCAGCCAGGCCGACCACGTGTTCCGAGCCGATGTTGGAAGCGAAGATGGAAGCGCCGATGACGAACCAGCCGACATGCCGGCCTGCCAGGAAGTAGTCACTGGTGTCCTGGTTGCGTTGGCACGCCACCCATACGGCGATACCGATGATGACGAGAAAATACAGAGCCAGGACAGCAAAGTCCCAGCCCTGGAGAATGGAATCCATCTTCAGGTTTTCCCCTGTTCTTTCTAATTATTATGAGGAGAAGCGATTGTTGCTGATCGCGATCACCATTGCCAGCGATGAGGAGCCCGGCAGAAAAATTCAGAGGCCAAGGATCTGGACGACCATGTCGCGGACCGTTGCTTCGGTCAGGTCCGGATGCGATGTCATGGCCACGTCACCCCATACGCCTTCGCCTCCTTCTATGATGCTCTGTACCAGTCGACGGATGGTATCGTCATTGGCATCGTAGCGCGCAGCGATTTCCGCAAACGACGGCCCCACCAGGCGTTCGTTCACCCGATGACAGATCATGCAGTCACTGTCGTTGAACGAACCGGGTTCGGTCAGACCCTGGCTGATCAGCTCCTGTAACTGTGCCTGTTGTTCCTCGGCACTGGTTTCGACAGGCTCCACTTTCACCAGGACGCCGTCCGTGTGATCCGTCAGCAGGTACAGCAGGCCATCAGGTCCCTCGGTGACGAAGCGGATGCGCTGGCCGAGTTCCCCGAACATGGATTCGCGGCGAATTTCCCCGTTCCCGTTGAACACGATGCGCTCCACGTGACCTGTCCCCGGAATCCTGCCGACCATCATCGACGTCACGAACAGGTTGCCCTGCCAGTCGGGGAAGGCGTCACCTGTGTAGAAATCCATGCTGGCGACAGTGATCGCGGGAACCCAGAACACTTCCGGGGGTTCTGTGCCGTCCACCCAGGGTACGTCGTTGAAGCGTGTACCGTCGTAATCCCGGCCATAGGTGACGACCGGCCAGCCGTAGTTGGCGCCCGGCTTCAGGATATTCACCTCATCGCCGCCCTGCGGGCCGTTTTCGAGTTCCCAGACCGCGCCGGTTTCCGGATGGATGGTAAAGCCCATCACGGAGCGGTTGCCCCAGCTGTAGATTTCGGGCAATGCGCCCTCGGTGGCGTAGAACGGATTGTCCGCCGGCGCCGTGCCGTCATCGTTGATCCGCAAAGTCTTGCCGATATGGCTGTCCAGCCGCTGGGGTTTTTCCAGCTCTATGCGATGGGACGAACCGAATATGAACGTGCCGTCAGGCAGGAACAAGCCGCGGGTCGAAGCGCCGCCGATATGGGATGCCCAGGCATCGGCGACAAACACATCCTCGATGTCGACAATGCCGTTGCCATTCCAGCGCCCGCGGGCGACGGCGGTGGTCAGGCACAGGTCCTCGGTGCAATCAGGGTGTTCACCTGCCTTGACGTAGGTGAAATACAGAAGCGCATTATCTGCAAAGCGGGGATGGAGGTTGATATCGAACAGTTGGCTAAGGGATAGTGGGGGGGTCAGGTCGCCTGCCGGTTCTGCCTGTAATACACCATTGCGCACGAGACGTACCTGGCCGCTGCGTCGTTCGGTCACGAGAATGTCACCCAGGGGGTTATCCGTCGTTGCCGTACCCGGCACGAACACCATGCCGATGGGTTCGTTGATGCCGCGCGCGATGACGGACAGTTTCACATTGTCCTGTTCGAAGGTATTGAAGACCCAGGGACCGCTGCCGAGCGGTGCTGGGAAAAACTGGGCGCTCGCCAGCGGCGACAGCAGGGTGAGGAAAAAGGCGAAATGCCTGAAGCGGGGTAATCGGATATTCATGGCTGCTCCACGCGTTGCCGGATGATGGAAATTATTCTGCCTGGTTGGCTTCGGTTACCTGCCTGACCAGGGTGTCCAGGAAGATCTGTTCGAATTCATTGACGTGCGCCACGTAACCGTCCGGATCGTAGAAGGGATTCGGATCGTTCGGGCCGCGGTTCGCCAGTTTTGCATACTTGCCATCAAGGCCATAGAAGACACCGTGCGAGCTGACCCACACTTCGGCGGGAATCTCCTTAGCCTGCCGGTAGGTGCGCTGGATGTCGCTGGCGATTTCCGGGTAGTCGGTGTTGCCGACGTAGCGCAGGAACTGGCCGTTCAGGCTGCACTCGATGAAACCGTAATAGGTGCGGTCGTTTTCTTGCAGCGGCAGGCTCCAGGCCAGGCAGCCATTAGTGTGACCGGACTGAACGTGGGCGGTGAGTGTGGTGCCGCCCAGTGAAACGGTGTCGCCATCATCGACGATACGGTCGATGGGTTGTTCCTTGCCGCCGGGAGTATCGAAGGCTTCGTGGTAGGGCACTTCGAGGCGACCGACAACAACCTGTGCGCCGGTCATTTCCTTGACCAGGGCGTCGCCCTCGATGTGGTCAGGGTGGGCATGGCCGCTGATGAGGATTTTTATGTCATCGAAGTTAAATCCGAGTTGCTCCACAGCCGCCTTGATCACCGGTACTGAGGATTCGTAGTTGCTGGCCTGCAGGATATGGCCCTCGGGTGTGGTTATGAGAAACGAAGCCAGCTGGGCCGTTCCCACATAGTAGAGGTTGTCCATGACCTTGTGGGGTGGAAAGGGATCGTTCCAACCGGGCGGCTGTGCGCCGGTTTCCATGCAGAAAACCGACAGCAGTGCAACGGCGGGCAGGGCGCCTGCCAGGCGTGGAATGGTCATGCTGATCCCCTTCACCGGGTCCCTGCAGACGCCCGGATGTCGTTATATTGTTACTGGCGGCTGCCGCCCAGCTCCAGGGTGCGGCCGTCAGGGAATTCGATACCCCGTGAATTCATGCGCCGCGATCCGTCCTTTGCCTGGAAACCGGTGACCCGGATACGGGTGCCCGGCGGCAGGGAGTCGCGGTTCCAGCCCAGGCGCATGAGTACGTTGGGCGATCCGCCTTCCACCTGCCATTCTTCCATTTCGCCGTTATCGTTTTCCACGGCAAAGCTGAGCCAGGAATGCGGGTTGACCCAGTGCATCTCGATAACCTCACCCTCCAGGGAAACTTCCTTGTTGGAATCGAATTCAGCGTAGAAGGAGTGGTGGGCCTGGGCTGGCAGGGAACCGGCCAGTAATGCACCCGCCAGGATCGCTTTCAGGGTATTCATCGCGCTTTTCATGTCTTGTTTCTCCTCGGTCACGTTTCGAGACTGAAGCAGTATCGTATACAACTTATATCGGGTTATTGACCTGGGTCATCAAGCCCCCACAGATCCCAGTACAGCAGCTTGTCGGCAAAGGGCACGCACTTGTGCTCGAGTATCTGGGCATTGTCCTCGACCAGCCGGTACAGGGGCATTTCGATGGTCCAGGGTTCGGCAAAGGTCTGCGGGTCTTCCAGGGTCGCCTCGTACCAGATGTGATTCGGTCCAAGCAGGGTGAAGCGTTCGGTGACCACCAGATTATAGCTGGCGTGGTTGCCTGCGCGGGCGAGCCACGTCATGCCGTTCTGGTTAAGAGTCGTCACGACCAGGGTGTCGCCTTCCCAGCGACCATTGGATTTGCCCATCCAGGCATCCAGCGGCAACCCGGTGGTTTCGTTCATGTGGATGACGCGTTGGGAAGCCGCAAATGGATATACCATCAACATGTCGTCATTGCGGGCTCCCTGGAAAATCTGGAAGGGAATGTCGTGATAGGTGGCGCGGGGAATGCCGAGCATGTAGCACTTGGCTTCGGGGTCTTCCTGGGGCCAGCCGGCGCGGTTGGCGTCGCGTTGGGCGAGGGCATCGGGCAGGTAAGGGATATCGCCGCCGCCTTTCAATATACTCTTGCCGGCCGGAATGGCGGCAATAGCGCCCATCTGCCAGAAGCGGTCCAGGCCTTCCGCGGAATGGGCTTCCAGGTTCCAGTGTGCGGTGTTGATCGCTTTCCAGACGCCGTTCAGGTTGGGGCGGCCGTCGAGTGTTGTGTCCCGGTCAAGCTGCTGGGCCTGTACGGCAGGCACCGTTGTTAATGCGGCAACTGCCACGGTAACCAACACAGTAGCTACAGCCAGTAACTGACTGCTAACGCGTTTTCCCATTCTCCGCTCCCCTTTAAGTGTTCTGCATAAGCGTCGGATTGGAGTGGGAGAGTAGCATAATCGCGCCGGGACAGGGAACATAAGCCGGGCCGGCACAGCGGGCCAGTTGATCCAGGTCAGCCGGTGTTTACATGCCTGTCACTGCACAGGATAATGAAATCAAAGCCGGTGTAAGATGTACACCGGAACTTGTTGCAGGGGATCACAGATGAAACTTCGGGAATTGAGCTGGGCAACCTCCCTGGTCACCTTGACGCTGGTGCACGCTGTTGCGTCCGCCGCGGAATACGAGCCACCGAAAACACCCTGGGGTGAGCCCGACCTGCGTGGTACCTGGCCCATCAATCACCTGATCAGTACCCCGCTGGTGCGCGATACCCGATACGGCAACAACCGTTACCTGTCCGATGAGGAGTTTGCTGAAAAGGAGGCCAATTCGGCCGCCCGTGACGAACGCTTCCAGGGTGGCGCCATACCAGTCGCTGATGCCGGTGGCCGCGCCATGCGCCAGACCTCCCTCATCGTCGACCCGCCCGATGGGCAATTCCCCGAATTGACGGATTACGGCAAGGAATTGCAGTCCCGCATGCGCGGCTCCTACCATCCCACACAGACGGTGTTCGACACCATCGAGGACTTCAGTCCCTGGGACCGCTGCATCACCCGTGGCATGCCGGTATCCATGCAGGCGCGGAACTACAACAACGGCATCCGAATTTTCCAGTCACCGGGTTACGTGGTCATCCAACTGGAGATGGCCCATGAGGCCCGCATCATACCCACCGGCGATGTGCCGCCGCTGGATGGCGACATCAAGACCTGGCTCGGTGAATCCCGCGGGCACTGGGAAGGCAATACCCTGGTGGTCGAGACCACCAACTTCAACGGCCTGACCCAGAAAACCAGTGCCGGCAACCCGGGCTCACCGAGACCGCTGCAACCAACCACTACCAATCAGCGTATCGTCGAACGCTTTACCCGCGTGGCGGAAGATGAAGTCGAATTTGAAATGATGATCGAGGATCCCGAGGTATTGGCGACAGGCTCCTATACCGTGGCGTATCCCATGTACCTGGATAACGATTACCCGATCTACGAATACGCGTGCCATGAAGGCAATACCACGGTGCGCTATTACATCGAGACTTCCCGGTTCGAGCGCTCCCAGGACCAGTAACCGTTCTCTAGGGAGCGGCCTGGCTCAGAGAGCGTTTTCAGTGACGAAGGTGTTATAGGCGTTCGTCAGATTCTGCATCTCCGCGAGCAGGGCATTGCGTTGGGCCAAATCACCCTCTTTCTGCAGCTGCTCATAAGCATCACCAATTGACCTGCGGATATCCTGCAGGTTGCTGCTGATCTCCTGGTTTTTCCGTGCCGACGGATTCAGGTAGTAATCAATGTTCGGGATTTCCACGGTTTCACATTCCTGCCGCACGCTGCCATTGGGCAGCAACACCATGCGGCAGACTTGCGTGGTATAGGACTGCTGGCCAGAAGTGCCGAAATCCCCCAGGGGGCGGTCCAGGATTTGCTGTGCAATGGCGAGTTTCGCCTTGGCTTCGCCGAGGTGGAGAACAGCCAGGTGAATTCCCTTGTTGTCATAATCCGGCATGGCTTCCAGCAGCTCCCGTTCGCTGGAGTACATGGTGATGGTGTCCCTGACGAACTGCTGGTACCTGTCGGTCAGCTCATCGCGCACGGCGCGCAGTTTCCATTGACCAAGCTCGTCCAGTGCCCTGACGCGGTGTTCGTCGCCGATCGGGAAATTGCGCCGGGTGATATGGAAGGCGAGGTTGGAGAAGCGATCGACCTTTTCCCAGTCCTGCATGGCAATGCTGTTTTCCTGCAACTCCTCGAGAATCGGGATCTGCTCCATGCTGTTCAGGCCGTTGTTGATGCGAATAGACTGCAGTGCCTTGTCGTACACGGTTCCCGCTTCCTCGAGCATACCAAGGACTTCCAGCGTCCCGGCGAGATTGAGATAGGCTTCGGTCAGTATGGGATTGTAGGAACCCACGGAATCGAGTTCCAGATCGGAGATCACCTGTTCGTAACGGGTCCTGTCAACCTGCGCCTGCAAGCGGATGGCCTCGAAGTCGATCTCAGGTAAGGGTTCGGGTTCCGGGTTGGCTTTCGCATACTGTTCAATCGGGCCAAGGACTTTTTCGACAAGCGCGGCCGCCGCCGCGAGTTCATCGGCAAGGTCCTGTTCCTGTGCAGCAGCTGCTCCTGCCACTAGCCAGCCAGCCAGCCAGGCGGTCAGGAAAATTGCAATGTTATGTGATTTCATGAAATTGTCGTCAGCCAGCCTGCGAAGAAAACAACCTCTTACGGGGGAATTGACTATAGCACAATCGCGCTCGGCGGGAACACGCAGTCAGGCAGCCCGTGCCTTCGCGGCAAATATTGCTTACACTTGGCGGCCTTCCGTTCCAACAGACCGAGTAACACTCAGATAATTTAAGGAGCTGCAAAGTGAGCAAGAATATCGCGCTGATTGGCGCCAGTGGCAAAATCGGCACCAAGATTACCCAGGAGCTGCTCGATCGAGGATTTGCCGTGACCGCGATCGCCCGCAATCCGGAAAAGATAGAAGCCCGGAAAGGAGTGACACCGGTAGCCGGCGATCTCATGGACCCGGACAGCCTGGCTGAGACCCTGAAAGGACATGATGCCGTGATTTCGGCAGCACCCTTTATTACCGATGCGTCAGAAAAACTGTTCGAAGCAGTCCGCAAATCAGGTGTCAAACGCTACCTGATGGTAGGGGGTGCGGCATCCCTGTTCAATGACAAGGGCGTAAAGGTCTGGGAGACCCTGCAGGGCGTAGGCATTCCTGATGCCGTACTCGCCAATATCGCCGAGGGCATGCGGGCATTCGAACTGCTGAAGAAAGATGAGGGGCTCGACTGGACCTTCTTTTCCCCGGCCGTGATGATCGGTCCTGGCGAGAGAACCGGCAAGTTCCGTCTCGGCAAAGACAACGTTGTTGCCGACGCCAATGGTGACAGCAAGATTTCCTACGATGACTATGCCATCGCCCTGATCGATGAACTGGAGCAGGGCAATAACATCAGGTCGCGTTTTACTATCGGCTATTGATCGGCCTCGAGGGCCGAACCGGCAAAGGCGAGTGTGAACTGCTTGAAAGTTTTTGAGGGCAGGACTCCGGCTTTTTCGAGCTGATTCACATTCTCCGTAATTCGGGAATGACTCCTGTTGCCAGGGTCGTATGCTGTACCCATGAATCTGGAAACCGGAAGGACGGGGGAAGAAACATGGGCAGACTGATCCAATTACTGGAAAAACTGGTGTTTTTTGTTGCCGGCCTTGTGCTGATTTTTATCGCCCATGTGTCCCGGGGTCAGGCGGCTACGCTTGAATTGGCCGAGTTTGATGCCGGGTTATTGCCAGAGATCGTGTATGTAGTAGGGCAGGAAAACTGAAACATCTTCTATTATACGTATACGGGCGGTTTTGCCGTCTACTACCTTGAGTAGCTGATGGTGCCCACTCCCCAGATAGCGGCACCGGTAACGGCTGAGCGCACAGACACGCCCAATGGTGCCGAGGTTCCCGCCACACCCCGGCAGCAAGAAGCCGGCAATGAGAAGCACAGGGGGCAAAGCCGCTCTTCTGGCGGCCAAAGTGAAGTTCAACATGGTATCCCCAGTCAGGCAGGAAAATCGCTGTTGGTATTGGTATTGATGCTGGTATTCGGGTTGCCGACAATTTAATCAATTTCGCCGCTCTGCGGCAAAGCCCGATGTTGGCGCATCGCAAAATGGCAGATTTAGCACTGACAAAACAGGCGTCTGACCATCGTATATTCATGAGTGCCCCCAGCGTCAAATTGCTGTAAATAATGACCGGTAAGTCACCATTTTCCTGTATTTTTCCGGTCTGACGAAAAAGACTTCGAATAACGAAATTTTACTTCCAATCAGCTTGTTAGCTTGCTAAGGTCCTGTTTCTGGATGCTATTTCAGCTTCTGGCTTTTTATTCAGCTAAACAAAAAATCAATAGGGGGTTTTCAATGCAGCCTAAGCAACACCTGCGTAAGAAAAATCTAGCCCTGGTCGTTTCCGCAGTCTCCACGATGCTGGCCGGGGGAACAAGCTCCAACGTCTTTGCACAAGACACTCTGGAGGAAATCACAGTAACCGGTTCGCGTATCGTACGACGCGACCTTGACGCACCCAGCCCGATCATTACCGTAGGTAGTGAGAATCTCGAGAATTCGGCCACCACTTCCGTGGAATCCGTGCTGAACCAGATGCCGCAGTTCGTACCAGGCGGTACCCAGTTTTCCAACAGCATCCAGGGTGGTGCCACAAGCTCACCGGGTGCCGCCACCCTGAACCTCAGGGGCATGGGCGCCAACCGTAACCTGGTGCTGGTAAATGGCAAACGTGCACAACCTGCCAATGCTTCACTGGTTGTGGATATCAATACCATACCGGCATCCGCCATCCAGAGTGTGGAAGTTATCACCGGCGGTGCTTCTGCCGTGTATGGTCCGGATGCGATGGCAGGTGTTGTCAACTTCATCCTGAAAACCGACTTCGAAGGTCTGGAGTTCGACTACCAGATGGGTGAAACCGCCGAAGGTGATGGTGGTGAAGAAAAGTTCAGCATGCTGATGGGTATGAACTCCGCCGACGGCCGTGGCAATATCATGCTGGGCATCGACTGGACCAAGCGTGACCCCGTTTTCCAGGTAGACAGGGAATTCTACCGCAACGGCTGGGCTGACACAGGTAACCCAAGCGGTAACTTTATCGTAGCGCCTGCCTTTGCTGGTAACGGCAACAGGAATCCGGCTTCGCAAGCAGCCATTGATGCCCTGTTCCCCCAGGTGGCTCCCGGGACCATCGGTCGCTCAACTGACATTTACTTCAATGCGGACGGTTCGCCCTTTGTCGTAGCAGGCGGCCTCGGTTACAACGGCCCCTTCAATGCGTATGACAACTGTTCCGATTATTGCGGTATCAAGATTCTTGATAATGGCAACCTGGACCAAAACGGTCGCCAGCTGGACTTCTACATGTCCTCACCGCTCGAAAGGCACTCGCTGTTTGTGCGTGGCAACTACGCCGTATCGGATAACATTTCTGCATTCGCCCAGGTGAACTACACCAGGGTCGATGTAAACCAGACCGGCGGTGTTCCACCGGCCATTACCGTCTGGCAGGCGCCTGAAGTACCGAGAGATGGCCGTGCACTCCCTGCTGTCCTCGAGGGTCTGCTGGATTCCCGCGCAACTCCGGATGCTCCATGGCCACTGTTCCAGGTATTGTCCTATAACGGCAATATCCGGACTGAAAACAAGAACGATGTCTGGCAGTTTATGCTGGGTCTCGAAGGCGAGCTGAGGGATGGCGACTGGACCTGGGAAGCCTACGGTTCACGCGGTGATACCTACATCCAGGCGGTCAATAACAGGCTGCCTTCCTTGCAGCGTTACCAGAACCTGGTCTATGCACCGAACTTTGGTCAGGTCACCGCCTATAGCCCTGGCGTTGTGGCAGGTATTGCCCCGGGCAGCGGTTACAACCTCACCTGTACCAGCGGCCTGCCGGTATTCGAAAAATTCCAGGTCTCAGAAGACTGCTTGGATAGTATAGATACCAGGCTGGTTAATCGTAACCAGCTGACACAGGAAATCCTGGAAGCCAACCTTCAGGGTGGACTGGGTGACTGGTTCGAATTGCCGGCCGGTGAAGTGCGTTTCGCAGTCGGTGCTTCCTATCGCGGCAACTCTTACAGCTTCAACCCTGGAAACCCGGTCAATTTGCTCCAGGAGAACCCGATCGGCCTGTTCGCATCCAACGCAACTGGCGGCAAGATCAACGTCCGCGAGTACTATGGTGAGTTGCTGGTGCCGATTCTTGATAACCTGAACGCTGAGCTTGGTTATCGTTATTCTGACTTCAGCACCGCGGGTGGCCAGGATACTTACAAGGCGATGTTCACCTGGAATGCTACTGATCAGGTAACCTTCCGTGGCGGTTATCAGTTTGCAACTCGTGCGCCAAACATTGCCGAGCTGTTCGCTGCACCCACCCAGAGGGTAGTTGGACATCCGGACCAGGACAACTGCTCGGCGACAACCCGGGCGCCTCATGGCAACGTGCCGGGTAACCCGAACCGTGCCCAGGTAATTGACCTGTGTCGTGCGATTATCGGCAACAGCACATCGCTCTTTGACACCCAGACCTATTCAGTACTGGGCATCACCGGGCCTGAAGGTTTCCACAGGCAGAATCCTCCGTTCTTCCCGCTGGAAATCGCTATTGAGCAAGGTAATC
>Ga0181589_10003774_pt1 | contig 12100 bp, 11 predicted proteins | sample 071ome_25_FD_132444 | JGI IMG/M metagenome (GOLD analysis project Ga0181589, IMG submission 132444) | Coastal salt marsh microbial communities from the Groves Creek Marsh, Skidaway Island, Georgia - 071410BT metaG (megahit assembly) | ecosystem: Environmental > Aquatic > Marine > Intertidal... | reverse complement strand
TGGTCGGACGCGTGCCGCGATCGCGCTACTCGTCGATATGAGAAGCTGGAAGGACGCAGTCGACCGATCGCTGGGCTTGGGAGACATTGCGCTGGCCAGGAGCATCGCTTGCCAATGCGAAGACGGCGACCTCCGGAAGCAGCTCTTCCTCGACATCATCGAAACACGCCTGGCCGTCAGCGGCGACGACCAGAACGCAGTCGATGACATCACATGCATGATCTCCGAGTCCGACTGCGTGTCCGTCGACGACATCCTGACCCTGTTCCCGGCTGACGTGCGGATCGGCACCTTCAAGGGACTCATTCGCACGAGCCTGCGAGCGTCCGCCGCCGTGAGAAACGAGAAGCGGTTCCAGATGAAACAGGCCGCCGCCGCGCTCCGCGGCGTCGCCAGGCTCGAAACGAATCACCTGGACCTGGCTCCGCCAGCTGGGCACGGGGACGAGCCGCTGATGTTCGGGGATCGGCTCGTCGACCTGGTTCGCAAACCCTTTGTGGACTGGAGCACCGAGCTCGGGGACGATTTGACCGTGTGAGTATTACTCCATTCTAATGCCTTATAATGGCCCCAGAAGACCAGCAGCAGAAAGATACTTAAGCGTTTCATCAATATCACCCTCCTCGCTCCCGTCAACGCTGTTCAGGAACGCCTCCAGGCCAACGCAGTCCCCGTCGGCCTCGAGCGCCATGAACGCCTGCACCTGCTCCTCCGTCAGCTCGACGCCACGCGCCTCGGCGGCGGCACGGAGCTCGGCCTCGGTGACGCACCAGTCGCCGTCCCCCCTTAGGGCCTGGCTCCTGGCTCGCCGTGTCATCGTCCAAACCCGGGTCGGACGGCGTTCGTATCGCGCACGACGCAACCATTAGGTCCCAATAGAAGAATGAACACGCGAGCTCGGACGTGGCTGGACAAACCAACCCTCTCCGGGGGGCGAGATTCGAAGCGAAAATCGATTCGCGAGCAAAACACGTACTGGCGACGCCGAACAGCAGGACCACCGCGGAGGTAATGACACGGGTGCGAGAGATCGTGGGTCAGTTATCAGTCAGTCAGATGAATTCAGAGTGACGAGGGTCCATACACCAGCCGCTTGTATCGGCAAACTCAGATCGTCCTGTATAGCCCCCAGTTCGACGAATTCCGCTCCTCCGTCACCCGCTCGACGGTCCTCCTGGACATCCCCTCAGGACGACGCGGAAACTACTGGTACGCCAACCAGCCTCGCTCGCTCCTCGTCCCGGTCCTCGCTGCCCCCGTCCTCGTCCTCGCCGTCTTGGCTGACGCCCAGCCCGTAGCAGAAGCTTCCCAGCGCGATGAAGACGACCGCGAGACTCATCGTCGCGCGCCAATTGTGTGTCAGGTGTTCTTGTACCAGCCCCATGACGGGCGGTCCGGGGACATCGCCGAGCACGTGCTGGCAGACGACGCCCAGGGACACTGCGATCGCTCGACTCTCCCTCGGCACGGACCAGAGGATGAGCGCGTTGCTTGGCGCCTGCACGAAGAACAGGGAAAACTCGCCGACCGAGAATACCACGCAAAACACCAAGAAGGAAGACACGGACAAAAACGCGACCAGGATCACCACGGCGGCGGCGGCCATGGCCCCCGCGCCGAGCAGCATGCCGTTGCGGACAGAGTTGCCGACCAAATCCAGCACGAATCCGCCAGCAAATGTCCCAAAGATTCCCGTCGTAACGGTCATCACGCTGAAGGCGATGTCAGTGGTCTCAGATGACTGCAGGGTGGGACGGGGGCGGGGTAGAGCGTAGAGCGTAGAGTGAGCGTGCGAGTCGCGTTCAGCCAAGCAGCCAACCAGCGAAGCAATACATACCACACCAAACATTGACTTGGCGGCCTGCGGGCCGAAGTACGCGTATGACCCGATGACGCCCGTGTAGCACGTCAGGGCCAGCGTGACGAGCAGGTACGTCCGGTGTCGTCCGCGAAGCGTGTCTTTCAAGAAGACGAGCGACAATGACCACGGATAGTCTCCTCCTGGGGTTTCGCTCGGGTTTGTATCCCTGATTTCACCACATGGATCGCCTCGAGCGCTCAGAAAGGCGTACGCAATGAACGGGAGCATCATGACCCCTTCGATCGCAAAAGCGGCCCGCCAACCCACGGCAACGGCCACCGTCCCGCCGTAGAAGAACCCAAACGCGTATCCGACGGGAATGCATGCGTAGAACACGGCCAGCCAGAGCGTCTTGCGGTCTGGGGGCGCAACGTCGTCGATGAAGGGGGATGCCAGCGCAACAAACGACGCCTCTCCCACGCCCACGGCCATCCGACACAATAGAAGGCTCCAGAATCCGAGGGAGAGGGCACATCCGAGGACAGCGATCGCCCAACAGACCAACCCGTACCCTATCAGTCGCATCTCGTTACGGTTCGGCGACGACGCCAGCGACGCGAATATCGGAGAGCTGACGAGCAGGCCGATCATAAAGGCGGAGGGCAGGAGGCCGTCGCGGACAACCTGGTTTTTGTATTGCAAGCGAGTTAGATCATTCGTTCGTCCGTCCGTTCGATCGATCGTCGGGAGAGATGGAGCGTACCGACACATCAAAGTCCTTCACGACGCCGTCCGCGTTGATCCCGTTGGACGAGATGGCTCCTCTGTCCAGGTAGATGAGGACGTTGAGCAAGGAGAACATCGCGAGCAGCGCGAACGGGTCGCGATGCGACCGTGGACCCACAGCTCCGCCTCTGGGAAGGAGCGCTTCGGTCGGCATCGTGTTTGTATGGTTCCCCGAACTGGCAGAGCTGACCCCGTCAAGCTGCGGCATGCGCGGTCGTACAGGCACAGGCCTCCTATGCGCACGGTATGTTCATTGCTATTTATGCGATGCTTCGAAGGAGAAGCGCTTGAGTGAACAGCAGAGTCCGTTTGTTTGTTTCGTTCCCTTCTTCCCTCCTGAAGAGGGTCCGCCATCGTCGCCTGGGTGGAAGCTGGGTAGAAGCTGATGCTCCGCAAGCCCTCAAGAGCCCGTCTTTCCGCAATCACGTACAATTGATAACAACAAAACCTGCATCACTGGCTCCCAACACTATTGGGCCGCAAGGTCTCTGCGCATATCATGTTGCTGCAAATGCAGAAGTCTTTGCAAAGACGTCTTGTTCGAACCGTCTTCATCGCGCTCCTCGTGCACCTCGTGCACGTGACCCTGTCGCTCGCCCAGCAACAGAACGAGCCGTTCGACGGCGACGTCATCGTGTACAAGTCGATCCAAGGGATGCGCCCGGAGGATGTCGGCGAGCCGCACTACACGTTCCGACGCGCCGGGGTGTCGACGCTCGCGCGCCTCGGCGACAAGATCTTCATCGCGTTCCAGAACTTCGATGCCAACCGCAACGACACCGCCAACTTTGATCGCATCGCCACGTCCTTCTCCACGGACAACGGCGAGACGTGGTCTCAGCGGAAGACGGTCGAGTTCAAGAGGTTCCCGTCCAACTTGCAGCGCCCTTTTGATCCAACGCTGGTGAACGATGGCGGAAAGCTTCGAATGTACTTCACTTCGAGCAACAAGGCGTCCAAGAGGAGGCGTACTGCTTACTATAGCGCCGTCTCTTCGGACGGGGGCGAGACGTTTACGTACGAGCGCGGGGTCCGGTTCTCCGTGCGTGGCCGTAACGTCATCGACAGTGCCGTCGGGAAGCTCAAGGATGAGTGGTTGATGATTGCTCAGGTCATGCCAAGAGGCAACGCGAACAACAACAGGATGCATGGTGATGGACAAGGAGGACAGCTGGGACCGGCGCCGGGAGAGCCTGGAGGCCCTCAGTTTCCGGGTGGGGGTGGTCCAGGTGGTGGTCCAGGTGGTGGACAGGGCGGGCCGCTGGGACCGGCGCCCGGAGAGCCTGGAGGCCCTCAGTTTCCGGGTGGGGGTGGTTCAGATGGATTCGGACCGGGTGGACAGTTTGAACAAGGCCCGTTGCCCCCTTGTCCCGACCCGGAGCAAACTCAACTTGGGAGAGACCATCCAATGCCGTGCACCCCACAAAACGGCCAAGGTGGTCAGGAGCCACGCCCCCCTCCCAACAACAACAACAACAGTGGCCAAGAGATCAGCAACACCCCGGTTGTTGTTCGCAACACCAAATCCGCCGAGTCGACCAACCCATCCGGTCGCTTCACGAGCACCGGTAGCGTCCGCGTCGTCGGGGCTCCCCGCGACATGCAAAACGTCAACCTGCTCGGAAGCATCGTCTCTGACGGCGACGAAGCGCTGTTTTTCACCGGAGGTGGCAATTCGCCGCTGAGGTCGAGCGATGGGAAGCTTTGGCGCATGTGCGATCCGAGGCAGCGCGAGTGCGTGCCGATTGTCGGCGCCGACCCGGGAGCTGTGCGACTCGGAACGACCGAGGTCGAATTTGATCCATCCGATCCTAATCGTGACCCGTTCGATCCGGACGACCCGTACTTTGAGCCGCCGGACGACGACTACATCGACTGCCCGGAGGACGACCCTGACTGTGTGCCGGCCGACGGCCCGTTCGACCCCGGCTCCGGTTCCGGTTTCGGACCTCGCGAGGTCTGGTTGATCTCGTCGACCAGGCCGAAGAATCGACCACCCGCGGGAGGGCCCCAGTCACCTGGCGAGTAGGCCTACTCGCCATGAGAGGGCACCCCTGGTAGGGGTCACGCGAACCAAACTCAATTCAGTCGCCTCTTCCCCGATTTTTCTCTCTTTTGAATTGCATTAGCACCTTACCAGTTGTTATTAATAACACCGAAGGCCTCGTCTTGGACGCGCCGACCTCCCATACCGTGGGATGTATGCAGTTTCACACGCGAGATCAACCCAAGAAATCTCACACCATGAAAGAGCAGGTCTCTCTCTCTGGTCGGGACACCGAAACGCTCGAGTTTGAGGCGTTCGAGGCGCGTACGGAAACAGTGGAACTCGCAGATGCACCAAGCACCACGGAGGAGATGGAGCTGTTCGTCCCCGGACGCCTCTGCCTCTTCGGCGAGCACTCCGACTGGTCGGGGCCGCTGCGCAAGGTGAATCCGGACATCGCGCCGGGTCTGACGATCGTTTGCGGCATAAACTACGGTCTCCAAGCCCGCGTGCATCGGTTGAATGAGAGGGTTCTGCGGGTGCGGTCGACAACGGCGACCGAGGTGCTCGAGGTGACTTTGCCGCTCGACGACGAGGAGGAACTCGCCCGGATCGCGCGAGAGGGGTCGTTTTTCTCGTACGCTGCGGGGGTTGCGTACATAATCTCCACGCAGTTCAACGTGGGAGGCTTGTCGGTTGACAACTACGAGACGACCATGCCGCTGCGGAAGGGTCTCAGCTCTTCGGCGGCGTTCTGCGTCCTGATCGCGCGGTCATTCAACATCATATACGGGCTCAACATGACTCCTCGAGGAGAGATGGACATGGCGTTCCAAGGAGAGCGTCTGACGCCGAGCCAGTGCGGCAAGATGGACCAGTAGGACTTGAGCTCGACCGACGACATGCCTCGCCCGCCCAGACTCGACGCTCACTCGCGCTGCGCCCTTTGCTCTCGTCTTCAGGTGCGTCGCATTTGGCTGTGTGCCAGGTATGTGTTGCTTGTGAGTTACTCGCGCCGCCTTGCGCCCGCGCTCACGCCCTCGCGCACGCTCGCAGTTGTCATGCGGTACGACGGGGACATCCTGTCCGCCAAGCCGGCCAGCCTTGGAGGCACGTTTCACATCGTTCTAGTAGATTTGAAGGCCTCGAAGTCGACCGTCGAGATCCTCCAGGGGCTGCAGTCCGCCTACCCCTTTCCCAAGACGGACAAGGACCGGGCATTGCACGAGCTGCTCGGCGAGGTCAACCTGAACCTCGGCAACGAGGCACTGGCGTGCATGGAGCGGGGCGACGCGGCCGAGCTGGGTGCCCTGATGAACGTCGCGCAGCGGGAATTCGACGAGCGCGCCGGCCCGATGTGCCCCACGCAGCTGGGCGAAGAGGGAAGCCCGGTGCTCCATCAGGTGCTCCGGTACGGCCCGATTCAGGAATTCATCCATGGCGGAAAAGGCATCGGTAGCCAAGGAGACGGCACCGCGCAGCTTCTCTGCAAGGACGAGGGCTCGATGCAGCGGGTCGTCGACGTCCTGCAGACCGAGCTCGGCGTCGAGTGCCTCAAGGTGACGTTATCGTGATTGGTCTTCTGCAAGAGATTGCGGGTGTACGTACGTAACACAATTCAGCTTCCCCGGATCAGCGCGAGCGCGGCCGCCTCCTGGTCTTCGAGTCGCTCGAGCGACTGCTTGCTGGTCGCCTCGCTGGTCTGGCGCATGCCGCGGAAGGCAAAGTCATCCACGACGCGATCGTCGTCGGAAGACGACGAAGGACGGCCGCCGTGCCTGCCGTCGCCGCTGTCGTTGCTTTCGCTTTCGCTTTCGCTGCCGACGCCGACGTAGGCCACCGCGCCGCCCGTGCCGTGCTCCCGCTCGATGCGCCGGGCGCGCTTTTCCTGGCGCTTCGCCTTCTTCAGCTCCTTCAAATCCCGCTTATCCTTGGCGTCACGCTCTCTGAGACGCTTCTGGGCGGCAGCCGCCCGCTCTTCGATCGAGGCAAACTCGCGGTGCCCCTCGCCGTCGCCCACGTCGCCAGCCAGCGCCTCGAGCGGGTCCATGGCCCGCCCCTCGTCGTCGAAGATGACCTTGGTGCCCGTCGACTTGTTCACCTTGATCTTCATCTTCTTTTTCTTCTTGTTGCTCGCGATCGACGTGGGCAGGAGCGTCTCGGCGTCGCCATCGACGTCGGCAGCCCTCCGAGTCGCCGGCTCGTGCTTGGTCTTGAGCACCAAAAAGTCGCCATTCTCGTCGCTCTCGTCGTCGTCCCGAGACGGTGATGGCGACGGCGACGGCGACGGCGAACGAGATGGTGGCGACGGCGACTCGTTACCCACGTCGGCCTCCCCGTCCTCCCCATCGGCCCTTGCGCCCTTGGGTTTGCCCCCACCCCCACCCCCGGCCCCGCCTTTGAGCATCTTGAGCTTGGGCACACTGGTCAACCCGAGGCTCAACGCAAACTCCGTCGCCGGCAGCGCCTGCACGTCGAACACGTGCTTCTTGGGCTGCAAAAACACCGACCGCAAGTACGACACAAGCGACTTCTGCGCCAGCGTCTTCACCTCGGCATCCTTCGACAGGAGCGCCTGCAGCGCCTGCGACACCGGCTGGATCTTCTCCTTGTTGTACTTCAAGCACTTGAGCTCCACCTTGGCCTCCCTCAGGTCTGCGACCATCCCCTGCTGCTCCGAGGGCACCAACAACATCAGACCCCGACCCGCGTGCGTATACCGCGCCGTCCGCCCCACCCGATGAATGTACGACGCCACGTCCTCCGGGCAGTCGGCCTGCAGCACCCAGTCCACCTTGGGAAAGTCCAGCCCCCGGGCCGCGATGTCCGTCGCAAACAACACGCCCGCCTTGGCCTTGTTCGACTCGTTGTCACAGAACTGGTCGTACACCACCACGCGCTTCTGCTGCGACATCTTGCCGTGCAGGCACCGCAGCGGCGTCCCCGGCCGCAGCCTCCGAAACGCCTCGTACACAAACTTCACCTGGTTGCAGGTCGAGAAGAACACGATGATCCTCGACGACAGGTGCGTTTTGATGAACGACCAGACGACGTCCATCTTGTCCTGTAGATTGCAGATCATATACGCCTGCTCCAGCTTGACGGGCGTCGGCTTGGAGGCCTCGGCGTGCGCCGACACGTACTCTGTCCTCGACGCGTCCAGACTCAGACGCGCCAGGCTCTTCACCGACTTTGTCTGCGTCGCCGAAAATAGCAGCGTCTGTCGGTCCCGCTTCGAGCTGGGCAGGTTCTGCAGAATCGCGTTGACCGTCGCGCTGAACCCCATGTCCAGGATCCGGTCCGCCTCGTCCAACACGAGCACCTTCACATTGCTCGCGTTGAAGTCCGGAGACTCGTCCATATGCTGCAGCAGCCGACCGGGCGTGCATACGAGAATATTCATCACGCCCACCCTGCTCGCCTCCTGTTGCACGTCCTTGCCCCCGATGAGAAGGCCCGCGGACAGGTCGTGCTGCTCGCCCACCACACGAAGCTCCTCGAATATCTGCATGGCCAACTCCCGCGTCGGAGAAATGATGATGGCACCCAACCCATCCAGCGGGCTCCAACGCAGCCGATACAGCCGCTCCAAGACGGGAATCAGAAACGCAAGCGTCTTGCCTGAGCCCGTCTTGGCCGCACCCAGAACGTCTCGACCGCACAGCGCGTGCGGGATGGCCGCACGCTGGATCGCCGTCAGACTGACGTATTTGGCCTTTTTGAGGGCCGCCTTGGTCTTCTTCGAGAGCGGACCGAAGCGGTCATACCTCCGCTCCCTCCACCACGCGCTCGCGTCCTTCGCTGCCGTCGCCGACGTCTCCTGGGCGGTATCCGTACCGCGTGGAGGCGTCGACTCGGCCAACACGGCCTCGATCAACGCTATCTCGTCGCCCTCCGCGTCGGTGTTCTTCTTCTTCCTGCTCTTGTTGGGTGGTTTCACCATGGTGTGTTCTATGCATGAACGCCCCGGCTGCGAACGACGGATGATTGCGCGCTCGTTCGTTCCCGGCGCGGTCTATTCGAGAGCCTGGTGGTGCTCTTTGTTCTGTATTCGGTAGAAGGCAGGTAGGTATTTTTTTAGCGTCACACGTGTTCAAAGGGGCCCAAACCGTTTGCTGCTCAAGTCGTCGCTGGACCATGAACAGCGCTGCCTCCACCTCCAACGGCGGCAACGGCGACGACGCCATGACGGCGTACGGCCTCATCGCGGCGGGGATCGGACTGATGGGGCTGACACGGAACTTCAAGCGGCGAGGGCTTCTGCGACCGTACAAGATGGGCTACGCGGCGACGTGGATAACGCTCGGGTCGGGGATCATGCAGTATACCCAGCTGGGGAACGAGGAGCGGATACGGCAAGTCGTCGAGGCCCAAAGGGAAAAGGAAAGAGAACGAGAAGGGATGAGCGAAGATCGGTGATCGGTGAGCTTGCGACCGACCGACCGACCGTATGAATCAATGTAACTTACCAAACGACCTACAGATCACCCTCGCATGACGCGCTCGACGACCTTGCCGACGACGTCCCAGCCAAACCCGCGTCGCTGCAGGTACCCGATGAGCCGCCGTTTCTTGGCCTCTTCCGTGATTGACGCCGACCGATAGCTCTCGTACTGTTTTCTCGCCATCTCCACCAGCTCGTACCCTTGCGCGGTCATGCCGTCGTCCTCGCCGTCTCCATCACGACTATCGAGCACCCCGTCCACGCGCACCACCCCGTCCTCCCCAAACACGGCGGTCAACGCCTCTCCAATCACGGCAGCCTCGACCCCCCGCCGACGCAGCTCCGTCTCGATCTTCCGCGGACTCCACTTCGACTGCCGCCACTTTGATCTCGCAAATATCACCGCGTATTCTTCGTCGTTGATCAGATGCACCTGCTCGAACCGGTCCAAGACGTCGCCGACGATCGACGCCAGGATCTCCTCCTGGGCCTCTCTCGCGACGACGTGCTCGCTGCTTCCGCCTTCCATACCGAGATCGCCGCCGCCGCTGCCATCCGACGCGCGCAGTTCCTGTGCAAAAACCCGCTGGAGGAACCGCGACTGGTAGTTTTGGGCCGCCTTGCTATCCGACCGGGGGAGGAAGCGCTCGGTGAGCTTCTCGGAGAGGTCGTGTCGCGAGTAGGGCTTGCGGGACACGTAGCCCAGGGCCGATGATTTGATCCGATCGAAGAGCTTGGTGCGCGTGGCCGCGGACATGCCAAAGAGTCCGCCGTCGTCGGCGACGCGACGGTCGTCGTGATGGTCGTGATGCGCGCGGACTTTCGGCGAGAATTCCCTTTTCTGTCTGGCGGACGCGGACGCGCCGACCCCACGCAACCCGAAGGTTTGTCGTGCGTACATGGTCACGAGCGAGTGGCGCAGGGCCGGGAGCGCGCGGATGCGCTGGGCCAGCGTGCGTAGAGTCATGACGTTTAAATGCACAGCAGCAGCAACCACCCCAGTCCCAAGGACCACGACCACCCCAGACCGCCCCACGCCTCCGAGCTCGGGAACGGCTTCATGTCGGGATCAACGACGAAGAACTCGGCGACCATTCCCTTTGCGCAGTCGAACGGCTGCTGGCTGGTGATCCAGTAGTGCCCGTGCGTGCCGTTGGGCGGATCGGGCACCTCCCACTCGTACCCTCCCCCGTTGCTCACGGCCGCGAGATACTTGTAGTCATCGGTCTGGCCGCTGGTAAAGTTGGTCGGGCAGGCGATGGACGGGATCTGGAAGACGCCGTGCATGCCCTTCCACTGGAGGCGGACGACGCCGCCCTTGCAGATCGTGTAGGGACCGAACCGCTTGACGTCCCATTCGAGCAGGTCGAAGTTGTTATAGCACTCGTCCGGGAAGATCGTCGACGGGACGGCGCGCGTGACGGCGAAGACCGAGGCGAGGAGGACCGCGGCGAGGAGGAGGAGGAGGGAGGGGGATCTCCCTCGCCTGGAATTTCCGTTGGGGCGAGCGCTGCGCATCTGGTTCTCAAGGCGCGCTCTTTGCGCGATGTTTGACACGAGCTGTACACACAGAACTCGTGTGTCTAGCGCACGTGCCTCAAATCGATTCCTTTGCTCTCCGACCTGTCTGACGCGGTTCCATTTATCACCCCACCGAGAAGAGGCCCCGCCACCGCTCGTACACGTCAACCCCGTACCCCATCTTGATCAGGTCCCCGACCGTCAGCTCGTCGAACGCTGGCTCGAGCTCCTGAAACACTGCCGTGTTCAGCTCGTCCCGACCCATGTTCGGGACCCCAAACCCGCCGCTGAAGGCACCGAGCGCGTCCACCACGTCCGTGACGGGCCCGCGTGCGACACTCACCCAGTGATCGTCCCTCAGACCCTGCAAATAACAGCACCAATTCTCGCTGAGCTCCCCGTCGATCGTCACGAACGCGACCGACAGCGCACCGGCCTCCTCCGCCCTCCCGCCCTCCAGGACCTCAAACTCCACCCGCCCCATGTCGTACCCCAGGCCCATCCCGATCGCCTTGACGTAGGACTCTTTCAGCGACCAATACTTGGCGAACGCCGACGCGACGTTCCTCGTCGCGCTGTCGTCGTCGAGCGTACCGCCCCCGTCGCGACCGCCGACGCCGTCCCACACCCGGTCCCACTCCTTGTCCGTCAACTGCTTCTCAAACGCCCCCAACGTTTTCCGCAGCCCTTCCAGACTCGAGGCACCTGAACCCGGCGCCCTGACCTTCCCCATCAGGCTTCCCGCCGAGGACACGTCGCAGCCGCACACGCAGTACAGCTCGCTCGCCAGCACGACAAACCTCCCGTCATGCGACACGTTATAGTTGAAGTTGTCCTCGAACTTCTCCCTCTTGACGATATAAGGCTTGCGCCCCTTGGTTTTCCCCAGCTCTACGTCCAGTGCAGACACCTCTGCCGCGTCGACTACATCGACTACATCGACCGCATCTGTCGACGCCCCCGACGTCATGCAGCCGCCCGTTCGCCGACGCCAGCCATGGTACTCGACGCCCGCCGTCCGCTGAAGGATCAGACTCACCAGAGCCCGCTTCCTATCCTCTTCAAACTTGTACTTCTTCACCTGTGTGACCTCCGTGTCGAGAATCAGCGTGGAACACACCCACTCGAACTCGTCCTCGGAGGGCGTCCACGCCGACACGTCGACGACCCAACGGTGGCGCAGGGCAGAAGAAGAAGAAGACGGCGCGGCGGCGGCGGCGGCGGTCGACCTCGGGGAGGTGGTCATGTGCTTCGACCGGCTCGCTCAACTGCCTGGGAACGGATTCCAAGACGGATTCCCCCTTTGAATTCGGCCGTTCGTACAACTCGGACGGGGAGATGGATGCGGTATGGCGGTATGACGACAATAAACAATATGAAATAGGAGGATGGTTTCGAACGACTGGTCGGGACGGAGAACGGAACGACCAGTCGTCTGTGTTCGGAGCTTCGAGCTCGGGCTCGTCGGCCCGAGGTTGCCTCGTCGCTCCGGACAACTCGTCCGCGCGTCGGGTGGAACCACGAGACAGACGCATCTTGACGTGACGTGGGGACCCGTCGA
>Ga0181589_10003765_pt1 | contig 12115 bp, 9 predicted proteins | sample 071ome_25_FD_132444 | JGI IMG/M metagenome (GOLD analysis project Ga0181589, IMG submission 132444) | Coastal salt marsh microbial communities from the Groves Creek Marsh, Skidaway Island, Georgia - 071410BT metaG (megahit assembly) | ecosystem: Environmental > Aquatic > Marine > Intertidal zone... | reverse complement strand
TGAAGCTGGTGAGGCTGTAAGCTTTGCTAACGCTACCAACAACGATGTTTGGTTGAACTACTCATCTATTAATAGTCGAGTAAAAGTACTCGTGAGACGAACCAACAATGGCAGTGGTAATGGCTATCTTTGGGGCGGAAATAACTTCATGGAGATTCGTAGCATCCCCCAACGATTTGTCGAAGGACGCGGAATATTGAACAACATCTACCTACAATATCGTCTTACCGGAATCAGTACCGAAATTCCTTCGGGAACATACTCCACCAACATTGTTTATACGCTGTATGAGCGTTAATTGGATCAAGTCGTTTATCGTCTCGCTTGTCGTGTTGGTGCTGGTTGCGCCTCTAAAAATTGAGGTTTCCGGGGCAATGCTTACACTCCAGACATTTGTAATTACAACGGCATCAATAATCTTTGGTTTCCCCGCCCTTGCTGCGGTCCTTGTTTATATAGGTCTTGGATTACTTGGAGCCCCAACTTGGAGTGGGTATCATATTGATCCGCATATCCTTCAGTCCGATTCGGTTGGATTTATCGTAGGTTTTGTTGCTCTCTCGCTGTTCATGATTTCTGTGCGAAGCTCGGCTCAAACGATATCCGGTGCTGTGATATATAGCCTAGTTGGGCACGCCGTTTTGCTGGTCATCGCCCAAGTCGTATGTGAAATACTAGAACGAGGCACAGAGATTATACCTGAAAACTTGACCCTTTTCATTACCGGATCCATGATAAAATCAACCCTTGTAGCGTTGGTGATTTACATCATTAACCGAGTGAAACCAGATATCTTAGCAGAAGATGAATAGAAGTTTATGGTTGTTGATGCTAGTTGTGCTGAATGGTTGTCGGCTCCAACTTCCTGTGTCGAGAACCGTTTATCAACCAATACCTTCAATTGCATTTCCAGTAACAACTCATGCCTTGCTTTTCGAAGCCTTTAATCTGAGCGAGGACATGTCGATACTGTCAACACACGACGATGAAGTGGCGCTGTTTATTTTATTCTGCGACACTATACTTTTCATGGGGGACACCACATATACTGTAGCGCCGTCCAATCTCGAGAGGCCGCTAGAAACCACCTTGCACGATAGCTCAATTCAGTTTGATGTTATCCTATTTGAAATAGACAGCAGACGCAATCCTGCCGACTTTTTACCGATTATTAAGCTAGAAGGACAGACACTAAAACAACTGTACAGGACTTCGGATTATCAAGGAATTCGGAAACTACTCCAAGAAGATGATGTGCTATTTTACAAACAGGTCTCAGCGGCACAACTTGTCCGAGGAGTTGAAATATCCGGGGCTCATAAGGGAGACCGTTACCATTATTCTGTTAGATTGCTAACTAATGACTAAAGACTCGATAATCACTAACATTTCGCGATTACCATCGAAGCACAACCGAACCTTACGTGCGTGGAATGCTGCAGATCAATACTTACTCAACTATGCTAATGATTCCTCGGCAACCTTAATTACGTTGTATCACGACCGGTTTGGATTTCTTGGGTGTAATCTACAGGAACGAACACCTGAATTTGTAGTAGAACGTAAAAGTCAGCTCGATGCACTAGAAACCAATCTACAGAAGAATGAATTAGGTAACATTCGGACTAGAACTGTGCTTGAGAGTGGGCAGTCATTTGACCTAGCCCTGTGTTCCATCCCAAAATCGTTAGAGCGTTTTGAGTTGTACCTCCAAGATGCTGTGCGACACGCAACCCATAAGAGCACTCTGGTCTGTGCCTTTATGACCAAACACTTCACCAAGTCGTGGTTAACCATAGCCAGCAAATACTATGGAAAAGTTGGACAATCCATGGCGGTTAAAAAATCGCGTTTGTTGATTCTGTCTGAACCTATAAATAGTGAATCAGTTCAACCACCAACATCAACTGATATCGACTTAGATGGCTTTACCGGTCAACGATTCCCTGGAACGTTTGCCGGTGATAAAGTTGATATGGCAACAAGGTTTCTATTGGACAACTTACCTGAATTCGATAACGCGAAACGCGTGCTTGATTTAGGATCGGGGAACGGCATCATCGCGAATACCATGAAGTCGAAAGCTGCGGAAGAGATTCACCTTGTGGAGGACGATTATCTGTCTTATGAATCAGGTAAGTTAAACTGTTCTGACTCCATATATCATCATCACTGGAACTACAGTTTATCCTATTTAGATATACAGGATTTTGATGTTGTTGTTACCAACCCTCCCTTCCATCACGGATACGAGCAAGATGTTGAAATGGCGTTCAACTTATTTAAGGAAGCTCACAACATACTCAGAAGTGGTGGGACACTGCTTATTGTGGCAAACAGGCACCTAAACTATAAGACTCAACTGAGCAGATACTTCTCACACGTTGAAGTCATAAAACAAAATGACAAATTCGAAATAATCGAAGCTAACAAATAAGCTTAGAGTCTTTCATAAACGCCGGCGATTCCTTGCCCACCGCCAATACAAGCGGTCACGATTCCGTAGCGTTGATTGCGTCGCTTCATTTCATTCAGCAACTGAATAGATAGCTTTGCTCCGGTGCATCCCAATGGGTGCCCAAGGGCAATAGCACCACCGTTCACATTAACGATTGATTGGTCTAATCCGAGCTCTCGAATTACCGCCAAACTCTGTGAAGCGAAGGCTTCGTTTAGCTCTATTTGATCGATGTCTTTTAAGGTCAGGCCAGTTTTCTCCAAGGCTTTTGGCACCGCCTCCACCGGTCCAATTCCCATGTAGCGTGGATCAACTCCGGCAGAAGCGATAGACACTAATCTTCCCATTGGCTCTAACCCCTGAGCCTTCATCATCTTCTCGCTCATAACAATCACAAATGCTGCACCGTCTGAAGTTTGAGAGGAGTTCCCGGCAGTTACACTACCACCTTGCTTGAACGCCGGCCGAAGTTTTGAAAGCACTTGCATATTGGTATCCTTGCGAGGACCTTCATCGGTATCAACCACGAAACTGCGTGTCTTGCGCTTGCGTTTTTCAGGATCGTAATAAACTTCCTCAACCGTATAGGGTACAATTTCGTCTTTGAAAACACCTGTTTCAATCGCCTTGATTGCTTTTTCGTGTGATTTGAGCGCAAACTCATCTTGGTCTTCTCGCGAAACGTTAAACTTTGTGGCTACCTCTTCCGCAGTTAGTCCCATCCCTAAGAAGTAATCCGGATGATCTTTCGCGATTTCATAGTTGGGCACTGTCTTAAACCCAACAGTCGGAACCAAACTCATGCTCTCGGTTCCCCCTGCGATGATGCAATCTGCAAGACCTGCTTTCACTTTCGCCACAGCCATGCTGATGGTTTCTAAACCACTTCCGCAATATCGATTTACCGTTGCTCCCCCAACATTCAATGGAAGTTTTGACTTCACTCCAACCCAACGCGCCATTTGTAAACCTTGCTCCGCTTCGGGAACCGCATTTCCAACCAGCAAGTCTTCAACCACGGAAGGATCAAACCCAGGGGTGTTATCAATCAAGTAATCTATCACGGCGGCACCAAAGTCTACCGGTGAGGTAAACCGAAAACCGCCCTTGTTGGCTTTACCAACTGCTGTTCTATATCCGTTTATGATGTATGCTTCCATGTTACTTCTAGTTTCTAAGTGGCTTACCTGTTTTTAAAATGTGCTGAATTCGTTCGAGTGTCTTTCGTTCACCTAACAGAGACAAGAACGCTTCACGTTCGAGATCTAATAGATACTGTTCCGAGACCTGGGTTGGCTGTGACAAATCTCCGCCGGCCATCACAAAGGCGAGCTTTCGAGCAATTTTTTGATCGTGCTCTGATGCAAAACCTGAGATACCGAACGCTTCAATTCCTGCGTAAAGTGTTCCAAGCGCGGTTCTACCCAATACTTTGATATCGTCGCGTTGCACCGGCATACTGTAACCGTCGGCATACATATCAAGCACTTTGGCTTTCGCATCAGCAATCTGTCTCGATTGATTAATGACTACATCATCCTTGTCTGTGTGAAGCACTCCAATGTCAAAGGCTTCGTATCCCGATGTTGCTACTTTAGCCGTTGCAATGGTTGTGAATCGTTCTTGAAGTGTTGGGAGCTGCGGATCTCCTGTGTAGAAGCTGTCGCTGGTTCGAACCACAAATTCCTTTGTGCCTCCACCACCCGGAATCAAACCGGCTCCAAACTCCACTAGACCTATGTAGGTCTCGGCAGCAGCTATTGTCGAGTCTGCATGTAAACTCATTTCACATCCGCCACCTAGCGTGAGTCCATGAGGAGCTAAAACCACAGGAATGCCGGAATACCTCAACCGCATCACGGTCTTTTGGAAGTAGTTTATCGCTATGTTCAACTCGTCGTATTCTTGTTCAATAGCCAACATGAGCATCATAGCTAAATTGGCTCCGGCAGAAAAGTTTGTCGCATCGTTTCCGATAACCAATCCTTTCCATCCCTGGGATTCTGCGATGTCAATCGATTTGTTGATTCCTTGCAAAATCTCTGAACCTATTGCGTTCATTTTGGTATGGAACTCCAGGCACAATACACCATCACCAATGTCGTGAAGACTTGCGCCTTTATTTCCCCAAACCAAATCGTTGCTTCGGTAATCGTCTAAAACGATTAGTGATTCTCTACCCGGAATTAATTTGTAGGCCTTCGATGAGATGTCGTAGTAATATCGATTGCCACCTTCGCTTTTATAGAAATTGGTGATTCCCGCGTCTACCATTTCTTTAACCCAAGATGCAGGTTCGAAGCCCTCGGTGTCCATTAGGTTTAGCATTCGTTCAACTCCAATGGTCTCCCAAGTCTCAAAAGGCCCTAGTTCCCATCCAAATCCAGCACGCATCGCATCATCAATCTGGTACAAATGATCTGCAATCTCTGGGATTCGCATGCTTGTGTAAGCTGCAACTTTAAGGTTGAGCTTTTGCATAAACTTCGCCCCTTTGTCGCTGCCTTTGCTTAGAATCTTAACCCGCTGTCGAACGTTGTCTTCCTTTCGAGCAGCTCCTACGGACTCAAATCTTGGTTTCGTTTTAGGTTCGTATTCAAAGGTCTTAAGATTCAGTGCTTCAATAACGCGTTTACCATTCTCGTCCTTGGATTTCTTGTAGAAACCTTGGCCCGTTTTATCACCTAGCCAGTTGTTGTCTACAAGCTTTTGTAAGAAATCGGGTATCTCAAATAAGTCTTTTGCCTCGTCGTTAGGACAGTTCTGACCAACACCTTGCGCCACCTTAACTAAGGTATCGATTCCCACGAGGTCTGAGGTTCTGAACGTAGCGGATTTTGGTCGCCCACTAACCGGACCTGTAACTGCGTCAATTTCTTCTACGGTCAGGTTCATTTCCTCCATCAAATGGAAGATGGCCATGATGCTGAATACGCCAATTCTATTTGCGATGAAGGCCGGCGTATCCTTACACAACACCGTTTCCTTACCAAGAAATAAATCGCCATAATGCATCAGGAAGTCAACCACTTCCGGATGTGTCTTTGCGGTTGGAATAATCTCCAATAGACGCAAATATCGAGGTGGGTTAAAGAAGTGCGATCCCGCGAAGTGTGCCTGAAAATCCTCAGATCTTCCCCCGAGCATCATGTGGATAGGGATACCTGAGGTGTTTGAAGTAACCAGACTGCCGGGCTTGCGGTGCTGTTCCACTTGATCAAACACCGTTTTCTTAATCTTTAGATTTTCGATAACCGCCTCCAAGACCCAATCAACCTTAGAAAGCCAGTCCATATTATCTTCAAAGTTGCCCGTCGTTATCCGCTTAGCAACCTGCTTATTATAAACTGGTGATGGGTTTGACTTGAGCGCAGTTTTTAATGCTGCATTTACAATTCGATTGCGTGCTTCCGGTTTGTCTTTCTCATCCTCACTTAGGTCTCTTGGAACAATGTCGAGCAGATACACCTTCACACCAATATTGGCGAAGTGACAAGCCAATCGGCTTCCCATTATCCCGGAACCTAAAACGGCAACCGACTTTATCTTTCGATTTGATGCTTTTACTACGTTCATCCTAGAATGGGTATTTATTGGCTTCGATCATTTTATCAGCAATTGCTTGTCGCGCTTTCACCGTATTGAATGGAGGATATTTAGTAAATCGTTTCACCCCAATCAACATCATGCGCAACTCGTCTCCCTCGGCAAAAGCCATAATTGCGTGTTTCCCTGCAACGTGCATTCGTTCCATCGCATTGCACACATAGGTCTTCGTCATCGCAACTTGAAGTTCTGAAGCTGCCTCACCTTTTAATTGGATCAGCTTTTCAGTACGCAACAATGCCGATTCAGCCGTGAACAAGTCAATAGCCATATCCGCCAAATACATGAGCACCTCCTGTTGATTTTCAAGTTCCATCATGTATTTCTGGGCAGCAGCTCCTGCAGCCAGTAGAATGGCCTTCTTTCCGTTCTCGAGTGCTTTTCGTTCTTCGTAAAATATGTCTGTATCGTCTTCATCACCGAAGTCCGTGATTGACATCAACTCTTCTTGAATTTTTAGTGCAGGTGTCATTAAATCAAGCTCACCTTTCATGGCTTTTTTCATCATTTGGCCCACAGCCAACATGCGATTGATTTCATTGGTACCCTCAAAGATTCGATTAATACGAGCGTCTCGATACATTCGGGCAACCGGGTATTCTTCTGAATAGCCCGTACCCCCAAATACTTGAACCGCCTCGTCGATTACATAATCCAAGGTCTCAGACCCTAGCACCTTAAGTATCGCGCATTCAATGTTGTATTCTTCTGCAGCTTTGAGTTTAGCATCTTCTTTCGACATACCATCAGCGGTTAGGTCGGAAATCTTATCGGTAATTAAATCCGCAATACGGTATGTTGCAGATTCGGTAGCGTAGGTTTTAACCGCCATTTCAGCAAGCTTGTGTTTGATTGCCCCAAAGTTTGAAATTGGCTGACCAAATTGATGACGCTCGTTGGCGTATTGGGTTGCAATATCAATAGCTTTCTTACTTCCGCCCATTACCATAGCGCCCAATTTAAATCGACCGATGTTGAGTACGTTAAAGGCTATTTTATGACCTTTTCCTATTTCGCCCAGCAAGTTGTCTTTAGGAATTCGCACGTTCTCGAAGAATACCTGACGTGTGCTGCTACCTTTTATACCCAGCTTTACTTCCTCATCACCCAAAGTTAGCCCGGGTGTATTTCGCTCAACGATGAAACCGGTAAACTTATCTCCGTCTACTTGAGCAAAGACAATATATAAATCAGCGAAACCTGCATTGGTAATCCACATTTTCTGGCCATTCAACACCCACTCGTCTCCATCCAGAATGGCCTTGGTCTTCGCGGCAAGGGCATCTGACCCAGAGTTTGGTTCGGTTAAACAATAGCTTGCTTTGATTTCACCCGACGAAAGCCCCGGTAGATATTTTGCTTTTTGCTCTTCTGTTCCAAAGTATAAGATCGGTAGCATCCCGATTCCTGTATGTGCCGCCACCGCGACTCCAAAGGATAACGACTTGCCCAACTCTTCACTTAAAACCGTCTCGGTGTTAAAGTTAACACCCATTCCTCCGTGCTCTTCAGGAATACCGGCACCAAGAATCCCCAGTTGTCCAATCTCATCTAAGAGATTTGGCACGATATCCGGATTCTCCAATTGCTTATCAATCTTTTCGACAATTGGCCAGATCTTGGATTCGATAAAATCCATGGTCATGCTTTTGAACATCTTTTGCTCTTCGTTTAATTCCTCTGGAATAAAAACGTCTTCCGCTTTTTGATTTGTGATGAGAAATGATCCGCCTTTCATATGAGTAATATTGGGTGTTAAATAGGTTTGGTACCGCTAAGTAACAAAAATTTCTTAAAATTGTCGTACACAATTATGTCGCAAACGACATTTTATACTAAAAACGGACAAATTCGTGTTTTAGTTTTAAGCAGATATTAATTATGACAGAAAAATCGGAGTTGTTTTTACCTGAGCAGATATGCTTCCCTTTGTACGCGAGTTCTAGGATGATCACTCGATTATACAAACCATTGCTTGAAGAGCTTGAACTTACCTATCCTCAATATTTAGTGTTGATGGTATTGTGGCAGGAAGAACAATTATCGGTGAGCGAACTAGGCAAAAGACTTTACTTAAATACCAATACGCTCACACCTTTAATCAAGAAGATGAAGGATAAAGGCTTGGTTAAGAAAACAAGGTCTGACGAGGATGAACGTACGGTCTTCATTACAATTACACCCAAGGCCAAAGACCTGCGCAAAAAAGCAAAGACGGTTCCATCGGAATTATTACAATCGCTTCAAATGTCGGAAGAAGACATTGAAACCGTGCGAGAGATAATGTGGCGTTTTCTCTCGAATTTCGACTTCAACAGCCCGGATAGCAATTAGTCTTTTTTCAGATGCTGCTCAGCGTGATAGCTTGACCTCACAAGAGGGCCACTTTCAACGTATTCATAACCCATAGCAACTGCCCAATCTTTGTATCGAGCGAACTCATCCGGTGTTACATATCGATCAACTTTAAGGTGACGAGCCGTAGGTTGCAAGTATTGACCCATGGTGATGATTCCAACACCAACCTCACGTAAATCGGCTAGAGTTTCACGAATTTCCTCATCTGTCTCCCCCATTCCTAACATCAGACCACTCTTTGTTTTCATGCCGTTGTCTTTCAGGTATTTAAGCACATGCATGCTTCGATCATACTTGGCCTGAATCCTTACCTCTCGAGTTAGTCGTCGAACAGTTTCAATGTTGTGTGAAACAATCTCCGGATGAACTTCAATGATGTTATCCAACTGTGCTTCGTTTCCTTGAAAATCAGGAATGAGTGTTTCAAGCGTGGTGTCCGGATTCCATTTGCGAATTTCTAAAACTGTTTTAGCCCAGTGTTCAGATCCTCCATCTGATAAGTCGTCGCGATCCACACTCGTTACTACAGCATGCTTGATACCCATGATGCTAATGGATTGAGCAACTTTAAACGGCTCGGTTGGATCAAGTGCCTCACCTTTCCCGGTTGCCACATTACAGAACTGACACGAACGTGTGCAAGTATTTCCACCAATCATAAAAGTGGCAGTTCCTACACCCCAACATTCACCAATGTTCGGACACTTACCACTCTCACAAATTGTATGCAGTCCATGCTCCTTAACAAGCTCCTTCATTTCGGAATACTTGCCTCCTCCTGCGATGTCTACCTTTAGCCAGTCTGGCTTAACGCGCTTTTTCTGCACGATTTTAACCGGTGGCTTGTTCTCAATTTTGTTTGCCATAACGCTGTGCAAAGGTAGAAGTATGTTTGACTACCTCCGAATGACTTGCATAACAATTTTGACCGAAAACCGTTTTTATCTTCGGATAGTCGGAAACTTTAATCTGTACTTTTGTGTACTTCCCTATGCACAGAATTCTTATTGCATTCATCTTTATCGCAACTTCTCTGGCTAGCTTCGGTCAGAAAGAAGAAGTAGCAATTGGAGAGTGGAGAATCCACTTGCCTTATAATGCGGTAAACAGCATCGCCGAAACCCCTGAATTCCTCTACGTAGGAGCCGAGCGTGGTTTCTACAGTTTTAACAAGCGTTCAGGAGAGATGGAATTGTATTCCAAAACCAACGGGTTCTCGGATGTTGAAGTTGAATTGGTGAAGTATCACAATGGGCTTGGTCTGTTACTAATTGCCTACAAGAATGGAAACATCGACATTCTGCAGGGTAATTCGATTTTCAACATATCGGACATCGAGCGTAAAACCATTCTCGGTCAAAAAACGATAAACGACATCCATTTCGAAGGGAATAAAGCTTATCTCGCCTGCTCTTTTGGAATCGTAATAATCGACTTAGAGCGCAAAGCCATTCAGGATTCGTACTTAAACATCGGGCCGAATGGAATAGCTACAAGTATTAACTCGGTGAACTTTTATGGCGATAGTATCTACGCCGCCACAGCTGCCGGTTTGTTAAAAGCACCGCGCACCGGACTTAACTTGAGTGATTTTAATAGTTGGGACGGACCTCTACCTTTTCAACCTACAACCGACGCAAGATTGCTCCGTGTTTTTAGAGGCGAGTTGTACTGTGACGTTTCTCAACTTCAATATATTTATGATGGGACTCAATGGAGGCAAAAAGGGGACACGACCTCTCAATACAAACGAGATATCCGCAGCATGGAAATTTGCAATGGTCACCTTATTTATGTGGACATCCCCATCAAAGATCCAGCCGACAACGCTGTCTCTCCCGGTATCACGATTATCGACCCGAACGGAAATGAGCGGTTCATCAAAGAGAACATAAACAACTTTGCAATTCTTGACCAGGAGAACAGCATTTGGACCGGTGGAGATTTTACCGGACTGGTAAAGATTAACGCTCAAGGCCAATATAGCTTCACGAAACCTAATGGACCTCAAAGACCCACGTCGTTTTCCATGACTCCTATCAACGACGAAATGTGGGTAGCCGGCGGTGGTGTAAGTCCGCAGTGGAACCCGATTTTCAACAAGGCCGGTTTCTACCGTTTTCAAAATGGTTTATGGAAGCCCAGTTTGCAAGAGCCTATACTTTCTACAATGTATGATGTCCTAACAATTGCCCCGGCAAATGAGGCCGGAAACGAAATTTTTGTAGGAACGCATGGCTATGGCTTGGTTCACCTAAAGAATAACCAACTGGTTGACATATATCGCCCAAACAATTCCGGCTTGGAAGAAAGTCCCGGAGGATTTACCCAGATTAATGGTTTGGCTACAGATTCGAAAGGGAATTTATGGATGACGAATTACGACACCGATGAAGCACTCAAAGTTCGAGCTACCGATGGGAAATGGTATGGATACAGTCTCCCCACAGACAGACCAACAGAAATTGTCATAGATCGTGCGGATAACAAGTGGATGGTTAATCGAGAGCTTTCATCCGGGATTGTCGTTTTCAAAGAAGACGGTCTGGACGGAGGAAATACGGTTGTTCGAAACCTTGAAAGCAGCACCGGTCGAGGAAGCCTACCATCCAACGAGGTGAATGCCTTGGCCATAGACAACGACAGGGAACTTTGGATTGGGACATCTGAAGGCCTTGCGGTAATCTACAGACCAGAACGCGTGTTTGAAGGTGGAGAAAATGCAGAGGCTAAACGCTTTATCATTGATGATGGAATTGATGTAGGTTATTTACTTGGAAGTGAGGTTATAAACGACATTCAAGTGGATGGCGCCAACCGAAAGTGGGTTGCCACCAATACAGGTGTGTGGCTCATCGCTGAGGATGGTTCGGAGGTAGTTAGACATTTTACAGAGCAGAATAGTCCATTACTCAGCAACGAGGTTTTATGTGTTGGGATACTGCCCAAGACGGGAGAAGTTTTCTTTGGAACCTCCAAGGGAATTGTATCATACCGAGGTGACGCGACAGGTGGTGATGACCTTCATGGTGATGTAAACGTATTCCCTAATCCGGTAAGACCGGGATACAAGGGCCCAATAACAATCACAGGGTTGCCTGAAAATGCTACTGTCAAAATCACAGACATCGCCGGTCGGGTGGTTTATGAGATGATTGCAAACGGTGGTACCGCTGTTTGGGATGGAAATAATTTCAATGGTGAGCGGGCGCAAACAGGAATCTACTTGTTTATCACGGCAAACGACGAGGACAAAGATCCACGTGTAACCAAGTTGCTGCTCGTTAATTAACCGGCATGTTGCACAAAACACGAGGCATTGTAGTACACAATACACCGTTTAAAGACAACAGTGTAATTGCACATATCTACACTAAAGACTTTGGCATGCAAAGCTTCCTAGTTAATGGCGTTCGAAACCAGAAGGGAGCAATACGCCCTTCGCACCTCATGCCGCTTAATTTGGTGGACCTCGTTATTTACAAGAAGGAAAACGTATCTATTCACCGAATAAAAGAATTGCGTTGCCAACCCATTCTAAAAACGATTCATTACGACATCATGAAGAACAGTGTGGCACTTTTTATTGCAGAGATGCTATACGCTACACTCCGTGAAGAAGAAGGTAACGAGGAACTCTTTTCATATTTGTGGCACTTCATTGAATTGTTAGACTTAGAAGAACATATGATT
>Ga0181589_10003764_pt1 | contig 12117 bp, 8 predicted proteins | sample 071ome_25_FD_132444 | JGI IMG/M metagenome (GOLD analysis project Ga0181589, IMG submission 132444) | Coastal salt marsh microbial communities from the Groves Creek Marsh, Skidaway Island, Georgia - 071410BT metaG (megahit assembly) | ecosystem: Environmental > Aquatic > Marine > Intertidal zone... | reverse complement strand
GGGTTGTGATCCAGCAAAGCCTTGGCCGCAACGAGGAAGCCGGGCGTGCAAATGCCGCACTGCAGAGCTGCGTGCTCGAGGAATTTCTGCTGTATCGGATGCAGTCCCTCGGGCGAGGCAAGCCCTTCAACTGTGGTGATCTCTTTGCCATCGGCCTCTAGGGCCAAGACGAGGCAAGAGTTGGCCAAGACGCCGTCGATTTGCACCGAACAAGCACCGCAGTTTCCGTCGCCGCACCCCTCTTTTGTACCGGTAAAGCCCAGCGTTTCTCGCAGGACTTCGAGCAGGCTTTGACGCGGCTCGCAGAGGAATTCTGTATCTTCGCCGTTTAGTTTTGTCTGAACGTGTATTTTGCTCATTATAAGCTCCGTTAACGTGGTATCGCTACTTGTAGCGTCGCGGGCAAATTAACCGGCGGCTTCTTGAATGGCATTGGCGACAAACTGCCCCTTTGCTCGTGCTATGGCGCCCTCTATAGTGCGTTTGACAAGTACCCCTATTAGGTGTGTCCGGAATTCGGCCGGTCCGCGCATATCGGAGATGGGACTGGCAACGCTTTGTGCGGCTTCACCGGCCGCGGCGATGGCTTCGTCACTTACGGCTTGCCCGACGAGTGCTTCGCTCGCTGCACTGGCAAAGATCGGTGTCGGCCCCACTGAAGCTAGGGCAATGCGCACCTTCTTAAACTCTTTTCCTCTATTGGCCAATTCGACCCATGATCCGACTCCGACAACGGCGATATCCATTTCGTTACGCGGGATAAAGCGCTGGTAGTGAGCGCCCTGATTCTTTCTGTTAGCGGGAATCTGCAGGGATACGAGGAGTTCGCCCGGATTGAGGGCATTTTTACCGGGCGCTACGCAAAAATCTTCAACTGGCATGCTGCGTTTGCCCTCTGGGCCAACGATATGACATACCGCTGAATGGGCGATCAGACTCGGCGTGGTGTCGGCACTTGGAGAGGCGTTGCACAAATTGCCGCCCAGCGTGGCGCGTCCCTGAATCTGGATGCCACCTATGATAGAGGCAGAATCAATTAGCCCGGGATAGCGATCGACGACTTCCGAATCATTGTAGATGCGCCAACACGGCACACCTGCTCCGATAACGAGACCTTTTCGGTTGCCAAAAGAGAGTTCATTAAGTTCGGGAACATGCTTTATATCGATGACGCGTTCGGTCTCAAAACGCTTGCTGCGCAACTGCACAATCAGGTCTGTCCCGCCGGCCAATATCCGGGCATTATCGCCCTTATTTGCCAGTAGAGACACGGTTTCGCGCAGGGTTTTTGGTGCGCAGTATTCGAAGTCCTTCAAGGGAAATCCTCCTCATAAAGGGTCACGAACATAGTGTGTGTTTTTGTCCGGGCATAAGTATGGTGAGACTGCGGTTTTGTGTCAAGGCAAGCGCTTGCCGACGTCGAAAAGATTTATATTATAGTCTCGACCTAATAGACGGCGGCGGTAGAGCGATCTCATGCCCCGAGTTTGATATACAAATGTGAAGAAACGGGCGTGAAACTAGTGCAGCAAGGGGAGCGATTTTCGGGCAAAGAACGGAGCAACCGGGTAGACGAATTTATTGCCGAGCCGCATAAGGCCGTCTGGAAGTTGGCCGTGCCCGTTATGTTGGGAATGGCCGTCCAGACGGCCTACGGTTTTACGGACATGATTTTTGTCGGGATGTTGGGCAACGATGCCGTTGCTGCGCTCACGTTTAATATGCCGCTGGGACTCCTTTCTATTGGCATTACGTTTGGACTGGGCGTAGGAGCCACAAGCGCGATTGCCCGTTTGCTCGGCGCAAAAGACAAAGTGGCAGCCGATAACGCAGCTAGCCACGCCCTACTCGTCGGTGCGTTGATTGGACTCTCCATTCCCGCTTTGGGTTTAATATTTAGGAGAGAACTCTTCGAGGCGCTAGGGGTTCCTGCCAATGTCCTGCAGAGTGCGCTCATCTACTTTAATATCCTTGCTCCGAGCTTTGTCTTTTCCAATCTCAACGTGCAGTTTCGCTCCATCCTCACTGGAGAAGGTGATACGCGCACACCCATCGCATTCCAAATCGGGGGAACGCTGCTTAATTTGGTGCTCGATCCGCTGCTTATCTTCACTGCGGGTTTGGGCATTGCTGGTGCAGCTTGGGCGACGTTGATTAGTCAGTCCGCGGTGTTCGTCGTTTTTATTTACTACTTCTTTGTGCGTAAGGGGACCTACTTAGAGCCTCCCGTGCGTGCGTTTGTCTTTGCTTGGGATGTGGTGCGAAGCATTCTACAGATTGGCTTTCCTGCATCGCTTTCCATGGTCGTCATGTCGATGGGCGGCGTGTTTTTTAATCGGTTAATCTCCACCTTTGGATCAAATGCCGTCGCCGCCTATGGAATTGGAGGTCGCCTCGACTCCGTTTACTTTCTGCCGACGTTTGCTTTGGCATCGAGTATGGTAACGCTGACGGGCATGTTTTTGGGTGCTGGTCGCATCGACCTGATTCGTGAAACGGTCAACTACGTATTTGTGCGCGGCCAGTTTATGGCGTTCGGATTCGGAGCACTGTTCTATTTTTCTGCCCCCTTTGTCTACGCCATCTTTACCGATGATGCCGCGATTGTTGCCATGGCAGTGAGCTATATACGCACAATGGTGTTTGCTTTTCCGTTTATAACAATTGGGGTTATCAGCGGCCGGATCTTTCAAGGGTTGGGCGAGGGTATACCGAGCCTGCTGCTGACGGCGATGCGCGTGGTATTGGTCAGCGGGGCGCTGGCATACCTCTTTGTGCGCGTGCTGTCGATGGGGCTAGAATCCGTGTGGTTGGCGCTTGCACTAGGCGCGGCGATCACATCCACGATCTCTTTTGTGTGGTTGCGCTGGCGGATACGATGCTTGGAACGTCGCCAGTAAAACGCGTGCGCAGACTCGCACGCGTTTTTTACACGGGAGCGTCGATGCCTTCACTAAGCGACGCTCCCGCGTATTGGGATATCTGCTAGCCTGCGGCCTCTGCGGAGAATTCACTCGGAGTTTCACGCTCGGAAAGACGACCGGCAAATGCCTGTGCTCTTTCCAATATGATGGCGCTAACGGGGACGCCAATTAAGATAATGAAAGTGGCGAAAATAATTCCGAATGCCAGGCTAACGGCCATGGGAATAAGGAACTGCGCTTGGACACTCTTTTCCATGATCATGGGCAACAGGCCGAAGAACATTGTCAACGAAGTGAGTAGAATAGGCCGAAAACGCTGTGACCCCGCCTCGATGAGAGCCGTTTCGCTGTCTACGCCCTCTTTGCGCAGCTGGTTATAAAAAGATAGCAATACGAGTGAGTCGTTTACTACTACTCCCGACAGAGCGATAATTCCAAATAGACTCAGCATGGCCAAGTCAATACCCATAAAGAGGTGACCCCATACGGCACCGATAATGCCGAAGGGAATGGCGCTCATGACAATAAAGGGCTGTAGATAGGATTTAAACGGTATAGCCAAGAGCACATAGATGGCAAATAGGGCGATCGTAAAATTAAAAAACATACTCTCGAGGGAATCACTGCGCTCGCGCTGCTCGCCGCCGAAACTATAGCGCAGTCCCGCGTAGTCGTTTGCCAGCGCAGGTAGAAATCGTGCGGCTAAATCGCCGTTAATTTCATCCGCATTGGCCGCTTTTTCATCGACGCTAGCGCTGACGGTAACGACGCGCTGGCCGTCGGTGCGCTGGATAGTGGAAAATCCGTGTCCTACTTCTACGCTAGCCACTTCGTCAAACGGGATCTCGGCGCCGGTGGGTGTGCGCACCCGCATGGCACGCACGTCTCCCATGGTGCGGCGTTCGCTCTGCGGATAGCGCACCATAACGCGGACGTCGTCGGAACCCCGCTGAAAGCGCAGCACTTGGTCGCCGAAAAAGCCTTGACGCACCTGGCGTGCCAGATCGGATAGGGTGATGCCCAGCGTGCGCGCCTGGGGTTTGAGCTGGAGCTTCATCTCCAGTTTACCCTCTTCAAAGCTGTCTTGGATGTCGCCGGTGCCTGCGTATTGAGCAATTTGCTCTTTGAGCCGTTCCACGGCTAGGGGCAACTGCTCGAATTGGTCTGAGGCAAGTTCAATCTCAATGGCGTTGCCTGCGGAAAAGAGCGAGGACGAAAATATGACGGACTCGGGACCGGGCACTTCGCCTACGAGTTGCCGGAGACGCGCCTCTATTTCGGTGCTACCCAAATCGCGTTCCTCTGCCGGTTTGAGTTCGATGGTGACCTCGCCTAGGTGGCCGCGTCCACTTGCCCCTCCCGTAGCCGTCATAGAAGAGCGTCGGCCCATGGGCTGATCGCCGATATACGTGAAAACGTTGCGATATATCGAATCGTTTTCGCCGCTTTCTCCGTCTATTTCTGCTCGCAGTTGCAAGGCCTTTTTCTCAATGAGCTCCACGATTTTAGTCGTTTGGTCAACGGTCGTGCCCTGCGGCATGTTCACCGATACCGTCAGCCAATCCGATTCGATCTTCGGCATGAATACAAATTTCACGTGCCCACCGGCCACTAGGCCGACGGTGAACATCATCAGGGCATAAGCCAGTGCAGTAGTCGAAAGTGGATTGGCCAATGCCAAGCGCAAAGTGGGTTGATAGATCGACCCTATAAAACGCTTTAATCCGCGATCAAAGGATTGTGCTATGCGACTGTGGAATGCGAGTGGCCGACGGAACAGCCGGTCAAAGGCTCGACTCACAATGCCATCGCCTTTTGAGGAAAGGTGAGCTGGTAGTATAAAGAGGCTTTCTATTAGAGAAAGTAAAAGAACGGCGATCACGATAACCGGTATGACAGACATAAACTTGCCCATCATACCTTCAATGAAAAACAGAGGCATAAAGGCGGCGACCGAGGTCATAATGGAAAATACTACTGGCGTACCTACCTCTATTGCACCGTCAATGGCCGCGCGCAAGAAATTTTTCCCCTTCTCACGGTGCGCATAGACGTTTTCGCCGACGATGATCGCGTCATCTACAACAATACCAAGCGCGACGATAAAGGCGAAGAGCGAGAGCATGTTGATCGATGCGTCAAACGGTTCCATGAGTAGGAATGCGCCGAGAAAGGATATAGGTATGCCCATCATGACCCAGAAGGCCAACTTTAGATCGAGGAAAAAGCTTAAGCATATGAACACCAAGACCAGTCCCAGGCGTGCATTGCTAATGAGCAGATCCATACGGCCGCGCAATATGCGCGCATCGTCGCGCGCGTAGTCGATAGAAATGCCGTTGGGCAAGAGAGATTGCTTCTCCTTCACGTATTCATGGACATAGGCAGAAATATCGAGCGCGCTCTGGTCTCCCGTGCGATAGACCTGCACGACGGCTGCGGGCTGGCCGTTAAAGCGGGAGACGAGATCGTTGTCCTCAAAGCCGTCGCGCACGGATGCAATATCGCCTAACGTGAGAGTGGTGCCGTCGGGACGAGTGAGCACGACGACCTCTTCGTACTCGCGACCGCTGCGCATGAGGCCCTGCGTGCGCAACAGGATCTCTCCATCATCGCTCTCTACGCTGCCGGCCGGTAGGTCCAAACTCGTGCGGCGCACGGCGGCGGTCAGTTGGTCAAAGGTCAAGCCGTAGCGCCGCAGTGCTTGCTCGGATACTTCAATGGAGATCTCGTCTACGCGCACGCCGCTTAGCTCAACCTGAGAGATTACGCCGCTGTTACGCAGATCGTCGCGCACGCGCTCGGCCGCTATCTTTAACGCTTTTTCGCCAACTGCTCCATACAGGACTACGTCAATGACCTGCGAGCGCCGCGTCAGCTCTTTGATCACGGGCTTTTCCGTCTCCGTGGGAAAGGTGTCGATGCGGTCCACTGCGTTTTTTATGTCGTCGAGCATTTGAGTCATATCGACGCCGCGTTCCATCTCAACGCTTACGACGCCGATACCTTCGGCGGCCGTTGAGCGGACACGGCGCACGCCCTCCAATCCCCGCACGCGTTCCTCGATGCGCTTGCAGACTGCCTCTTCTACCTCGGTTGGCGCTGCCCCTCGATAGGGAACCTGTACCTGGATCTGATCGAGAGACATTTCGGGAAATGTTTCCTTTTTTGTCTGCATCATGGAAAACAGGCCGCTGAGCATGATAAAGCCCATAAATAGATTGGCGGCGACGTGATTTTTAGCCATCCAACTCACAGGTGCTTTCAAGATCCAGCCTCCTTTCGGGCGTCGCTAATGCGGACTTTCATGCCGTGGGTAACGCCGTTTATTTGCGATGTTATGATGTGCTCTCCTTCGTCCAGGTCAAACCGGGCAAGCACGTTGTCTTGGAGGCGCCTTAGCACTTCAGCTTGGCGTATGTTGAGGATGCCGTCTTCACCTACGGTCCACACGACATCGTCCAGGCGGAGCGCTGAGCGCGGGACGACGCGCACGTTGTCGACGTATCGTCCCGCAATAGCCACGTTGACGAACATGCCGACCGTCAGCGGGGGTGAACCTTCAGCCAGAGCGCCGTAGGGGTCATCTACTTCGATTACCAGACGGACCATGCGGCTTTGTGGATCCAGTTCACCTTCGGTGCGCACTACGAGTCCGTCCCATTCGTGTTCCCTCCCGGCAAACGTGCCCTGCACGCGCGTTGTTGCGCCGCGCTGTGCATAGTGGAAAGAGGCGTTGGGATCTTCGCGGCGGTTGTCGTCGATGCGCTGTGCGTCCCACGCATCTACCTGTGTGTCAATCGGTGCGGGTAGGGTGAACCAAGCCAGATCTTCGTCGGGAACGGGGACGACGATTTCAGCCTTTTCTATGCTATAAATCTGAGCGATGGGTTGCCCCGCATTGACGTGTTGCCCCACGTCGACTTGGCTCGTGCGCACGCGTCCACTAAAGGGTGCTTTTAGCTGGGTTCGTTCCAAGCGCAGCGCAACCTCTTCTAAGCGCGCCTGCGCTGCCGTCAGGCTGGCTTCTGCTGCGCGCAGTTGAGGAAGGCGTAGGACGAGGTCGGAAGGCGTGCTATCATCGCCGCGCATGCGCTGCCACTCCTGTTGCGCTACATCCGATTCCTGCTGTGCTATATCGCGCTGATACCGCGCCTGTTCGACCTGCGCCTGTGCCTGCCGAAGGGCCAACTCATAGTCGCGAGGATCGATCCTAAAAAGCACGTCGCCCTTGATGAAAGCGCCGCCTGATTTAAACCCCTCATCTTTCCATACGACTATGCCTGATACCTGGGGGACTAGGCTGATCTGCGCATCGGGTCGCACGGTGCCCTGACCTTCCACGACGACCTGAACGCGCTGTACGGGTGTTTCCATAACCTCTACGAGCGGCCCTAAGTTGGGGCGCTCAATGCGCTGTGGCTCGGTCTGCATGGATTCGAGCAGGACAAATGCCGCCGCGCCCGCCGCGAGGATGAGTAGGGGTAGTACGGTTTTTAACGCGCTTTTCATCGGGTGTTCTCCGCAGAGTGTAAGGAGAGCGGTGTATGGCTGAAATCACCGCCCAATGCCAAGTGAAGATCGATGCGTGCATCTAGGCGTAGCCGGCGCACGGAGAGCAGTCGGCTTTCCGCGTCAAAAGAGCGGCGCTGGGCATCGAGCAAAGTAATTAGGTCAGACAGGCCTTTGGCATAGCGATCTTCGGCTAGGGTGCGCGCTGCCTGTGCTTCGGTCGTGGCCGTCTGCAGGGCCTTTTCCTGTCGGGCGAGCAAATCGGCGGCTATGAGCGCCTGTTCTACCTCCGCGTAGGCGAGCAAGGCGCTCTGTGCGTAGGTGGCCAACGAGGCGTCGACGCCCGCCTGTGCTAGGTCCACGCCCGCGCGCAGACGGCCGCCCTGTAGGAGAGGTTGACTGATGTTGGCAAGCATATTCCACACGGAGAAGTCGCCGCTTAGAAGGTTGCTCAACTCATCAGAGGACGTGCCCGTCGATGCGGTTAGACTGATGCGTGGCAGCAGCTGGCGTCTTGCCTGTAGCAGTCGGCTGTCGGCCGCGGCTAGGCGGCGTTCGGCAGCAATCAAATCGGGCCTTCTGCGCACGAGTTCTGCCGAGAGGTCAGCGGGTACGGGAGACGGGGCAGCCGGTAGCCCCTCCCCCGTTTCGATGCGTCCGCTGGGGTAGCGGCCCAGTAGGATCTCAAGCTGGCGTTTGGTGCGATCCCACTGCTGGCGTCGTTGCTCGAGCGTGGCTTCGGCTGCCGCCAGATTAGAACGTCCTAAGCGAAGCTCTAATGAGGTGCTCAAACCGCGCTCGTAGCGACTGTCAATCTGCTCGTTTGAAACGCGGTAGTTGTCGACCGTGGCTCGAGCCAGTTCGACCTGGCGCTTGGCTTCGACGGCGGCCACGTAGGCGCGCGCCGTTTGGGCGGCGACGGACAGCCGTGCGCCGTACAGTTCAGCCTGGGCTGCTTGGGCATCAGCCAGCGCAGCGCGCGTCCCAGCGCGCAAGCCGCCCCACAGGTCGAGTTCCCAGCTGGAACTGAGACTAACGCCATAGCTGTTAGTCGTGTTGCTCAGGACCTGTCCCTGGCTTCCCGGGATGGGGAAGCCGATAAAGTTCTGCTTGCGTCTGGTGCCCGAACCGCCAAGGCCGATGCTCGGCTGAAGTGATGCACCGGCAATGCGCGCCTGCGCCTCTGCCTGCGCTAGGCGCGCTGCAGCCGTCTGTAGGTTAAAGTTGCTGTGCAGCGCTTGGTCGACTAGGCTATCCAGACGGGCATCCCCGAGGTGAGTCCACCACTTGGCGATGGCGTCTGTTGATGATTCCCGTGCTGGTTTCGCTATGCCGATGTCGGGGTGTCGCACTGCAGGGGCAGACGCACAGCCACTGAAGACTGCAAGTATTCCCAAGAACTTCCACATCATGCTCTGTTCCTTCGATCAGCAGTAAAAAGGTGTGTTAAACTCATGTGATTTGGTGTGTAGTTTAGACAGTTTATCAGTTTAATCTATTCTTCAAATGGTGTTCCGAGTGGGAGACGCACTCATACCGGCCGCGCTGAAAGTAATGAGATGCTGTAGGTTTGCTTCGGAGTCATCCGCGTTACACAGACCGTCTGATGCAATACTCAGCATATCGCCTGCACTCATTAAATGGGCCATAGAACCGACTGTGAAAAAGAAGTTTCGCGCGACCTCATGCGCTTCCAATTGAGGCAAGGCTTGCTGCAGTGCGGGTATAAAGCGCTGCATTACCTCGCGAAGTTCGTTGAAAAACAGCCTTTTTAGCTCGTCTGCGCGCGGTTCCGTGTGTAGACGTCCCAGTAGGGATATGATGTGCTTGGCATCTTCTCGGTCGCGGGCATACATGCGGAGCGCAGGGGCCAGAAAGGCATGTAGTATTGCGTTCGTACTTGGATGTCCATCAGCCTGTTTTTCGGCCAGGCTGAGTAAGCGCAAGCGCTCGGCGTTGACCGGCGCCGTGCGCCGTGCCAAAATCTCCAAAAACAGACCATCCTTAGAGCCGAAGTGGTAGTTTACCGAAGCGAGGTTGGCTTCAGCCGCAGTGGTGATAGCGCGGAGTGAAGTCGCGTCAACGCCTCGCTGCGCAAAGAGGCGCTCGGCTACGTCTAGCAGTCGGTCACGAGTTGAGGTCGTTGGGGAATTGACGGGTTCAGGGGTGCTGTTGGAGGCTGTTTGCGCGCGCATTTAGGGCCGTCGTTCAAACGTTCGTTTTAATTTGATCCAAGTTTAAGATCTGCGCAAAGTGTGCGCGTTCCTCCAATGATACTATTGCATGGAGATTAGAAGTCAAGCAGAGCGCTACAAAACGCCTCTGATCGCACTTAGGTGGAACAGAATGCCTGGTAGTGGGCTTCCCATGCGTCGATGCCGGGGTCGGCGTCCAGCACGAAGAATGCATAGGATAAATCGAGGCGCTGGCCCTGAGGAATTTCCAAATCGTCTTCCATTAGCAAGCCCGCACCCAGTAAGTTTTTGCGGGTGAACCACGTTACCGGGTGGCGAGGGTTGTTCGGATGGTCCATCATGGCGACACAGCCTCCGCTTGCTCCGCGAGCCGCAACCCAGCGCGCGCGCTGTCTCATGATGGCTTCGTGTCCGATTCGGCCTTCGCTGTCGTAGTGAGCGGCTTCGGCGAAAGGAGGTCCCATGCGGAGTTCCAGGCCGCTGTAGCGGGCCGCGCGGCTTGCGCCCAGTACCAAAGATTCTGCCGTTGGGCGGATCTGCGTTGCGATATGCCAGCGCGTTCCTCCCGGCACGGGCTCAATGCTGTACGTGCGCTCTTCTAGGGCGAAAGGCGCGTCATGAGCATCGAGCCAAGAGAGCGTTTCAGATACGGAAATAGCATTGTCTGACGTGAATTGAGTAAAGTTCTCGTGGCGCTGCTGGCCGTGGCTGTCGTCTACGTGCTCGTACTTTTTCGTTGTTGGAAGATACCAGGGCCCGCCCCATAGATTTACGCCATTGGCGTGCACCCAGCCAAAGTAGAGGCCCGTATGCCACGTGTGATCGGAGGGACGGTACTCCGTAACGAGCGTGCCTGAAGGGGTATATATCGGCGCGAAACACGGCTTGGGGGAATCGGTGCGCGGCAGCTCTTCACGCGCGCGATAAAGCGTCAGCGGTCTGTTGTCGTCGTAGTGAACCTCAAAGCCAAGCAGGTTTTTCTGTAGGGATAGTTTACTCATTACAATCCATTTCGTTTAGTCGCAAATAGCGCCGCTTGGGGCAGGGACGCCTAGTAGCTGAGTCGCCTCTTGATGCCTTTGCGCAAGACGTCGACAAGGCGTTCGGCGCTGCGTCCATCCCAACCTGGTGGCACTGGATACGCATTGGGTCTGCCTGCCAACGCAGCGCGCGCCGCTTCCACGACGCGCTGTGGCTGACAGCCCACTAACTGATTGCTGCCCTGTTCGATCGTTACCGGGCGCTCGGTGTTTTCCCTCAGCGTTAAACAGGGCACTTGCAGCGCCGTAGTCTCTTCGGCTATACCGGCTGAATCCGTGAGGGCCAAGCGCGCGTTCTCCTGCAGTTTTACGATGTCCAGATAGCCCTGTGGGCCGATCAAATGCACGTTGGGTATGGCCTCTAGGGCACTCTGTAGGTCAAACCGCTCGATGCGATCCTTAGTGCGTGGATGCAGTTGGAAGACGATATCGATATCCTCGCCTATTTCGGCAAAGGCGCCGAGCAGTCCGGCCAGCGCCTGTCGATCGTCTACGTTCGAAGGGCGATGCATGGTCGTTAAGACATACTCTTTCGGACGCACGCCGATTTCTTCCAAAACGTTAGACTGCTCTGCCTTTTGACGAAAGCGGAAGAGCGTGTCGATCATGACGTTGCCCACTTGAAAGATACATTCGCTCGGCACATTTTCGGCGCGCAGGTTGGCGTCGGCGTCGTCTGAGTAGGTAAAGAGTAGATCGGCTAGGGCGTCTGTGACCAAGCGGGTGCGCTCTTCGGGCATGCGGCGGTCCCGACTGCGCAGTCCGGCTTCGACGTGCGCAAGCGCTACGTCGCGCTTACTCGCTGCTAGGGCACAGGAGTCTGTCGAAGTCACGTCGCCGACTACGAGGACGAGGTCGGGGGTTTCGCGTTCGAGCACGGCGTCGAATTTGCCAATAATATCGGCCGTTTGCTGGTTGGGATGGTCGCGTACGACGTCGAGGTATATATCGGGCGGAGGGAGTTCTAACTCGTCAAAGAATACTTCTGACATCTGGTAGTCGTAGTGCTGTCCCGTATGTACGAGAAGCGGCTGGAAGTCTTGGCGATGGCAACGCAGTTCAGCCAGAATAGGAGCTACTTTCATAAAATTGGGTCGGGCACCGGCGACGACGATAATTTTTTTGCTCATGATAACTCCAGTTAAGTAACTCTTTCAATATACGTTGGTTACGCTGTGCCAGCCAGCATGAGCCTGCGCATAGTCGACTCACATGCCGTCCTCGAAGTGCAAGTTCGTAACCGCCTAGAAAAACAATCACCAAGGCGTATTTATTTTTATTACAGGCGAATATAAAATCTTCCCAAGTATTTGTTAATAATTAGCTTAGTTTTATTTTTGGTGTATCGCGGCAAGGCGCTTCCCTTCTGATTGACATCCCATTTTTGATTTTCTATGTTTTGGTCCATCGGGCATTATGCTCCCCGCTTTGATTGCCCAGCATGCG
>Ga0181589_10003757_pt1 | contig 12121 bp, 14 predicted proteins | sample 071ome_25_FD_132444 | JGI IMG/M metagenome (GOLD analysis project Ga0181589, IMG submission 132444) | Coastal salt marsh microbial communities from the Groves Creek Marsh, Skidaway Island, Georgia - 071410BT metaG (megahit assembly) | ecosystem: Environmental > Aquatic > Marine > Intertidal... | reverse complement strand
TAGATACGCAATATAGCGCGTTACCGACAGATTTTCTTGAGCCGATCCGTTTGCAGGTTCAGGCAAACCCGCCACATGCGCTTGAGTTAGTGGGTCAGGGCGAATTGATGTCGCGCCGTGAGATTACGTCTGACACGCAGGGCAAGCCACGTTACTATGCGATTACAGACGGATCAATTGAGGCGTTCCCAACGCCAGATGCCAATTATACGCTAGAAATGGTGTATTATGGTAGAATACCTGCGCTAACGACTAGCAATACATCAAATTGGGTTCTGCAATATCATGCAGATGCGTATTTGTATGGTTCTTTGATCCATTCTGCGCCATTCTTGGGTGAAGATGCCCGTATGCAGACATGGGCAGCGTTGTATCAAAGCGCAATAGATGCTATAAACATGGAAAGCGACAAAGCAAAATCTAGCGGTTCTGGTCGTCGTTTAACAATTAGGAGTTACTAATGGCAAGCATTGCAGATCGCGTACTAGACAACGGTCTAACTGTTTTAGATACGGAAGCTAACCGTGTTGACTTAACCTCACAAGAAGCGACAACCTACGCAGAGGCGACATCGACTTACACTCTTGGCAACAAGACAAGCATTTCTATTGGCGCACCTACAGATCGCACAGGCGGTGGTCGTAAAGTCACAATGGCAGCTATTTCTGATGGTTCTATCACTGGCACGGGTACAGCAACGCATTATGCGATTGTTGATACGTCAAATTCACGCTTACTTGTTACGGGCGCACTTACAGCGTCACAGAGCGTAACAACAGGCAACACATTCTCACTTGAAGCGTTGGACATCGGCATCCCTGATCCAAGCTAATTTAGGGGGCTGTAATGGCAGTAAAATTTGCTAACCGCGTAAAGGTCACAACCAGCACAACTGGCACTGGCACGATTACCCTTGGCTCTGCCGTTGCAGGGTTTCAATCGTTTGCGGATGGCGGCATCGTTAATGGCAACGAAGTACGCTACACAATCACAGATGGCAATGATTGGGAAGTCGGTACAGGGACGTATACATCCACTGGCACCACACTATCGCGCACACTGATTGAAAGCAGCACAGGATCGCTGTTGAATTTGTCAGGTACGAACGTCGAAGTGTTTATCACGATGGCGGCGGTTGATATTGACAACTTAGCCACCCGCAGCATGGACGTTTACAGCTATACCGCAACATCAGGTCAAACAGCGTTTACTGGCACCGATGACAACGGCAACACGCTAAACTTCTTAGAAGACAACATCATTGTTACGCTCAACGGTGTAACGCTAGAAAAAACAACCGATTACACGGTTTCTGGCGGCGATACGGTTACACTGACAAGTGGCGCAGCGGTATCTGATGAATTGAACGTCACAGCGTTTAAATACTTCGGCATTGCGGATGCCGTTCCTAATTCTGGCGGTGCATTCACTGGTAATGTTGATTTTGATGCTGGCATTGATGTCACGGGCAATATCACTGTCACTGGTACGGTAGACGGGCGCGATGTAGCAACAGACGGGACTAAACTGGATGGCATTGAAGCAAGCGCAGATGTCACTGACGCAGCTAACGTAGAGCCACTAGTTGACGCACATATCAACGTATCTGGTGCATCCTCTGGTCAATACCTTGGTTGGAACGGTTCAGACTACGCTTGGTCAACTGTCGATCTAACAACAAAAGTAAGCAAATCAGGCGACACTATGACAGGTGCGCTTATCCTGAATGCAGACCCAACAGCGGCACTAGGGGCTTCAACAAAGCAGTATGTCGATACTCAGGTTGCAGGGATTGTAGATAGCGCACCAGCGACACTAGATACGCTGAATGAACTAGCGGCTGCATTGGGTGATGACCCTAACTTTGCGACTACTACAGCAACCAACATCGGCACTAAGGTTTCTAAGTCTGGCGATACTATGACAGGTAATCTGGACATCACAGGGACTTTGACCAGCGATGGGCTGACTGTGGATGGGAATGCAAAACTATCAGCTACCTCACCAACGCTAAGATTTACAGAAACAGATCAGACAGACTTGCACACAAGAATGACGGCTGGTGGCGGCTCTATTTATATACAAACAGAGAATGATGCTGAAACTGTTCGAAAAGATCGTTTCCGCATTCAGCACTCAACAGGCGACATCAGCTTCTATGAGGACACAGGCACCACTGCAAAGTTCTTCTGGGATGCTAGTGCTGAGAGTTTGGGCATTGGGACGATTTCGCCTAGTAATCTTCTTGAGCTAGATGCTGGAAGTGGAACCAATGCTGGTATGACCATTCGCATGGGTACTGGCAATTCTGGTGCAAATGATAGCTTTATTGGTTTTGAAAATAGTGCTGGCACTGAAATTATTAGAACAAGATATGATAACCCTTTAACATCTTATATTGTTTCTTCTGATACGTCAGGTGACATACTGACGGTGACACGCAGCGGTAACTTGCTGGTGGGTAAGACTACTCTTGAGTATGAGAATACTGCTGGGCATATTTTCCGTTCAGATGGACTGCAAAGTTCAATTCGTGACGGAGGCAATGCCGCTGACTTCAATAGACTGTCTAGTGACGGTGAAATCATTAGGGTTTCTAAAGACGGCACCACTGTGGGCAGTATTGGAAACAACACGGATTTCTTCATTGCTTCACAGGATGGTACTGGTTTGAGGTTTAACAGCACTCAAGTTTTACCTTGCTCAGAGAGTGGCGCAACTCAAAATGGTTCAAGAGATTTAGGCGCATCAGGGTCTAAATTTAAAGACGGTCACTTTGGCGGCACAGTAAACGCAGCCAACTTCAACACCACTTCAGACGCTACCCTAAAGACCAACGTAGAAACCCTCACAGGATCACTAGATGCAGTGAAAGCATTGCGTGGTGTCTCATTCGATTGGATTGAGAACGGCAACTCAGAGGTCGGTGTAATCGCCCAAGAGGTTGAGGAAGTTATCCCAGATGTAGTCAGCACAAATGACCAAGGCATTAAGTCAGTTAAATACGGCAACATCGTGGCTGTACTGATTGAGGCTATCAAAGAACAGCAAGAGCAAATCGACGCTCTTAAAGAACAACTCAATAGCTAATAGTAGGAGATACGAAGATGGCTATTAAAGTAAACGGTACTACGGTTATTAATGACAGTAGGGCTTTGCAAAACATTGCAAGTTTAGACGCTACAACAACAGCTACGATTAGTGCGGCTGGTGGTGGTGGTGGCTTGGAGCTACTGCAAAACACAGCTATAACATCCGATACATCTTACATAGATTATAATTTCCCAAGTGGGTATAGTGAGTTTTTTTTCGTTTTTGACCAATTTCGGTCAACCTTCAGTGCAGCATATAACTATCCACGTATGCAGATAAGACTCAAAGATGGTTCAGGAAATCTCATAACGGGTTATGAGTATTATCGTGGCACTATGCAATCACTCAATGATAACCTTGATAATAAAATTGACTATTGTATGAGATTAGGTACTCAAAATAGTCCAAACAGAGCGCAATCAGCTTATATGAGAATTAATGTGCCTAAAAGAAGCGATGTGAGAACCCAGATAACGTCTTATGCGACAGGGAACTGGATGGACGGAACCGCTGAAGAGAGAGATCAGTCTAACTTTGTAGCTGTTCCGCTTTATGCAGAAGCTAACAACGGAATAAGATTTTTTAACTATAGCGGTTCTTTTGACAGCACCAGTAACAGATATCTAATATTCGGAGTTCCAGATGCCTAAAGCAATAGTAGACGGAGAGTATGTTGACGTAACAGATCAAGACGTTGCAGATACAAAGTACCAAACACCAGAAGGAATGGCTATTAGTGAGAGAGCGGAGCGTGACAGGCGTTTATTAGCAACCGATTGGATGGCATCATCAGATCGCACAATGACCCAAGCTGAGATAGACTATCGTCAGGCTTTGCGTGATGTACCAGCACAAGCAGGGTTTCCTGAGAACGTAACTTGGCCCACTAAACCTTAAGGATGTAACAAATGAGTAGAGCAAGAGACTTAGCCGATAGTGCTGACAACGACATCTCAGGCACACTTACCGTAGATGACATTACACTTTCTGGTAACATCACTGTTGGTGGTACAGTTGACGGGCGTGACCTTGCTACGGATGGCTCTAAGCTAGACGGTGTAGAGGCTAACGCTACTGCTGACCAAACTGGTGCTGAGATTAAAGCGGCTTACGAAGGTGAAACAGATACGAATGCTTATACAGATGCTGAAAAAACTAAGCTGTCAGGTATTGAGACAGGTGCCACAGCGGATCAGACAATTACAGCAGGGTCAGGCTTAACTGGTGGTGGTACAGGAGATGTAACTATCAGTCACGCTGATACCAGTTCTGTATCTAACAGTGACAACAGCGGTAACACCTTTATTCAAGACCTTACTTTTGATGGATATGGTCACGTCACTGCTGTAGGGACAGGCACAGTCTCTGTGGGCGATGGTACTTTAACTGTTCAAGGTACAGGTGCGCTTGGCGGGAGTGGTACATTTACAGCTAACCAAAGCGCAAACACAACGATAAGCATAAGCCATGATGACACTTCTAGTCAGTCATCCGTTGATAACAGCGGTGCAACGGTAATCCAAGACGTAACTCTGGATGGTTATGGTCACGTCACTGGGCTTGGCTCCAAGACAATGACCCTAGCTGACCTTGGGTATACTGGTGCAACTAACGCTAACTACATCACGAATAACAACCAGCTAACCAATGGTGCGGGTTATTCAACTTATAGTGCGAACCAATCATTAGATACCACAAGCAGCCCAACATTTTCTAACCCTAACCTAACCAGCGCATTGCGTATGGGCGGTACACAGGTGTTAAGTAGTGGTCGTGCGCTTACAAACATTACAAGCGTGGATAGTACTACAGCAACGGCTATTGGTAATGCTGGTGTTGGTGGTGGCTCTGTGTATGAGTATGACAATGTATTTGGCAACACTCATAGTGCATATACCAAACCCGCCGATGGTGTTGTCTTAAACCAAGGCTCTAATTTTTTTGTAAACTTAGCTCTTTATAATGGTACTACTTCATTTGGGGAGAAGTCAGGCAGAGGCCCGTCTACCTACCGTGCTTTTTCAACCAGCGCGCTAACGTCATCTCAAATAGTAAATAAGTACGGCAAAATTGTAATGAAACTCCCATCAGCTTCAATTTCTTTAAGAAGTGGTGGGTACTATGGATCACTTCTTTTCTTTACGGCCTACAACTCCTCAACAAATAAGACCAGAATTTTAGCCCAATATGGGGGATGGCCCTCACAAACGATACTTCCAAAGGAATTGATCGTTGACCACTTTGTAGTTACTACAGGTTGGGCGTTAGAGTTATATGTTTCGGATGCCTATGACCAAGCAATTTATAACGAAAACCTGACGTTTTCTGCGAATACGATAAGCTGCGTTGGTCGGTTTTTACAAGTATAAAAGGATACAACAGAAATGACTGCATCAGATCAAATGAGACAGCTTAGAAACGAAAGACTTGCGGAGACAGATTGGTGGGCGATGTCTGACCGCACCATGACCCAAGCTGAAATAGATTATCGTCAGGCTTTGCGTGACTTACCGCAACGTCCAGATTTTCCAAATATAGCCGCTCAAGATTGGCCAACTAAACCATAAGGACTTAGCATGTTTGGTTATAATCCGATAGCATCAGCCCCAGTAGCGGCAACAGATAAAATTATTTACCTGTTTACTGGTGTTTACAATGGCACGGCTGCGGATGTACCGACACTTACAGTTTATGAAGATGAAACATTCTCTGCGCCCAATGTGCTTACTGGCACAGTGCGGATTGGCACAGGCGCATTAACGCAGTCACATGCGCTCACCACAGCCGACATTGATCTTGGTGCGCCCACGGTTGCAAGCACTGGCATTACACAGGTTCACGCAATATCCGCGCCTGAATTAATTACTGGCAATGCTGATGTAGTTACGTTGACCGCTTATGAGGATGAAACTTTTGCAGCGCCTAATTTGGACGCTGGCAACCCCTCTATTGATGCAACGTTACTGTCTCAGCTTCATGTATTAACATTTGAAAGCGTGGAAGCTAACGCGCCTGTCGTTGACACAACAGCTATAACGCAGGTTCATGTTCTTGCGGCACCAGAGCTATTAACTGGCATAGATGTAGGCCAACTTAGGTTCCAGTGGATGGAGCAATACTTTGACGCAGAGATTTGGACGGAGCAAAGCATACCTAGTGAAACATGGACGGATGCTGCGTAGCGTGGTATTGTGCAGCTAACAAAGGATTGAAACATGGCGATTAGCATTACCAAACCAACAGTCGGCGGCTCAGAGGATACATGGGGTGCGACAATCAACACGGCGCTAGATACAATCGTTGATGGCGTAAACGGTACGTCAGGCACGGTAGCCCCTGATCTAAGCACTCTTACGATAAACGGTACAGACGTTACTGCGACAGCGGCAGAGTTAAATATCTTGGATGGTGTCACTGCAACAACGGCTGAACTTAACTATGTTGATGGCGTTACTAGCAATGTTCAGACACAATTGGATGCAAAAGCACCTACAGCTAATCCAACCTTCACTGGAACTGCAACAATTCCTACGGCAACGATTACAACAGCAACGATTACAACAGCCAATATAACAACTGTAGACTTGGGTGATTGGACTATTACAGAAAGTTCTGGTGTTCTTTATTTTGCGACAGGCGGCACAAACAAGATGAAGCTAGAAGCAAACGGTGATTTAACAGTAGTCGGAAACGTCACAGCTTATGGAACAATCTAATGGCTCTACAGACCAGTGGTGCAATATCCCTAGATGACATACACGTTGAGGCGGGTGGTACTACGGGTACTGAGGTCAGCCTAAATGATGCAGACATCCGTGATTTGATAACCAAAGGTGCTGGTACGCAGGCGCGTTTTTCAGAATGGTACGGCGCAGCAAGAGAGTATGCACTTGCATTAGCATCTGATGTTTCAAATATAGATGTTAGAGCGTTAGCAATAGCTGACGGTTGGGACGGTAATGAGCCTCTAGCCATTAACGTAAACTCTGGTACTACAGTGTATTCAACCACTACCTCTACTGCGGGTATGCTCATAGCAGGTAGCTTCCCTAACGGTGTAACCATTAACAACAGTGGGGCTATCACTGGGCATGGTGGTTCAGCGGGGCAAGACGGTGGCGATGCTGTGGAGATTACTACATCTGACAGCGTAACTATAACAAATAACTCTGGAGCATTTATTGCTGGCGGTGGCGGTGGAGGGGCATCGACAGGTGGGGGCGGTGGCGCAGGCCAATCACTACCTAATACCGCAGGCCCAGCAGCAAGATCAATTTCAAAAGGTTATTCTGTCTGCGGGGGTTATACTTATGGCTGTTCAGAGGGTGGTACAGTTTTAGCAAGTTGTTGTATCACCTCATATGCTACAATCACATATGCAGCAGGTGGAAATCAGGGTGCATATGCTGGTTCAGGCGGCACCACAACAGGTTCAAGCGGTTCTTGTATCGGCTCTGGCACAGGCGGTGGCCCTCCCCCTTGTACGGTATCTGGAATTACAGTTAATTTAGGCGGGGTTATCGTTGCAACAGGCTACGGCGGCACAGGCGGTTCTATTCTAAGCGCATCAGAAAACGTCACAAATAGTGGTGGTGGTTGGGGTGCGGCTGGCACAGGTTCAGGCGCAGGGTCAGGTGGCGCGGCTATTACTGGGACTTACGCAACCCTAACAAATAACGGCACAATCTACGGTTCAACCTAAGAGTAGAATGATGACAGACGACAATATATCAGAAGCATATCCGATCCATCAAATGAATTGTTGGCAAATTGTTGACGGTGAGCAAGTAGAGATAGATTGCCCAGAAGGAACTATCGCATCGTCAGAAAAAGCTGCACAAAGAATGGATGTTTGCAAGGCATGTCCCTCATACAAATCTTTAGTTTTTATGTGCGGTGAATGTAACTGCATTATGCCTGCTAAGACACGCATTAACAGCGCTGAATGCCCACTAGGTAAATGGTGAAATAAATGACGTTAGTACCATTAGACATACCCGCAGGCTTCTATCGAAACGGCACTGATTTAGAGCAGGCAGGGCGTTGGCGTGACGGATCGCTAGTTCGTTGGCGTGACAACTCATTGCGCCCGATAGGTGGTTGGCGTGAGCGCAAAACATCTTTCTGTACGAACCCTGTTCGCGGTATGCACACATGGGAAACAATCAACGGCAATGCTTGGTTGGCTGGTGGTTCGCATGATGCGTTAGTTGTGATGACAGGCGGCGGTACGCTTACAGATATCACACCGACTGATTTGGCGACAGGCCGTGAAGATGCGGCAACTAATACAGGTTTTGGCGGTGGGTTTTATGGTCTAGGATATTACGGACAACCAATTCAGGTGTCAGAAAATAGTGTTCCGCAAGAGGCAACCACATGGTCGTTAGACAACTGGGGTGAATATCTTGTGGCTTGTCATTACGATGATGGTCGCTTGTTGGAATGGCAATTAAACACTGCATCAAATGCTGCACCGATCACTAACGCGCCCACAGATAACTTAGGTTTGATTGTCACAGAGGAGCGTTTTGTTTTTGCTCTTGGTGCAGGTGGAAATCCACGCAAAGTGCAATGGTGTGACCGTGAGAATAATACGCTATGGACACCCGCAGCAACAAACGAAGCTGGCGACATTGACTTGCAAACATCTGGTCAGATCATGCAGGGCATCCGTACACGCGGTCAGACACTCATTATAACGGACACAGACGCGCATACAGCACGTTATCTAGGCCCACCATACGTTTATGGCTTTGAGCGCGTAGGAACATCTTGCGGAGCGATTTCACGCAAATCTGCATCTGATGTGGACATTGGCGTTTTCTGGATGGGTCAGCGCGGGTTCTTTGCGTTTGACGGTAACTCTGTTTCAGAAATACCGTGTGATGTTCACGATTATGTATTTGGTGACTTTAACGTAGCGCAGCAATCAAAAGTTTGGTCGGTTGCAAACGGTCAGTATGGTGAAATCTGGTGGTTCTATTGTTCTTCTAACAGCACAGAAATAGATCGCTATGTGGCTTTTGATTATAAAGAAAACCACTGGTTAATTGGTGAGCTATCCCGCACATCTGGTGTACAGCGTGGCGTATTCCGTTATCCGTTCATGGCGGGTCATAACGCAGACAGCGACATTTACGATCACGAAGTTGGTTATAACTTTGACAGTGAAACGACATTTGCTGAAACAGGCCCAATCAGTATGGGTGCGGGTGATAACATTGCAAAAGTCACAAAGCTGATACCTGATGAAATTACGCAGGGTGACGTAAACGTAACCTTCAAGACGCGGTTTTATCCTAACGCGACTGAAACTACGCATGGGCCGTTTACGCCTGCCAATCCAACAAGTGTGCGTTTCTCTGGTCGGCAGCTTCGTATGCGGGTGGAGGGTCAGAGCGCAACCCAGTGGAAAGTTGGCAATATGCGAATAGACACTATTGCTGGGGGTCGTAGGTAATGCCAAGTCCTATTCTGCCACCTATTGGGCCTGATCTGCGCCAGTGGGGTCGGCAATTGTCAGCATACTTGCAAGGCAATCTGGCAAAGCTAGGATTTAAGACAGCCGAAGATAACCCGTCAGAGGATGGTGTTATTCTTTGGGATCGCACAAACAATTATCCTGTAGTATCCAAAGACGGAGCGTTTGTTCAGATTGTCCTAGAAGATGGTCATGCTTCTTTCTATCGAACTACGGATGTAACAGCGGCAGCAGCAGATACAGCCTACGCAATAACGTATGATGCGCCCACGGGGAATGTCGGAATTGATCGTGATGCTACCGACAACAGCAAGATTGTGTTTAGCGAAGCAGGCGAATATCTAGTGATGTTTTCTGCGCAGATTTCGTCATCGTCATCTAGCACGGTGAAATTTTACTTTTGGCCCAGATTAAATGGCACAGATGCAGCAAACAACACAATCATTTACGCACTGCACCAGAATGATGCCACGCAGGTTGTTTCGCGTTCAGCTAAGTTTGATGTAAGCGCGGGTGACGAATTACAGGTCATGTGGGCTGTTGATAGTACATCGGGCTTTTTAGATGCATCAGCAGCAACAGCGTTTTCCCCAGCAGCACCAGCCACAACCTTACACATCACAAGGATGCACGGATGAACGATTTAACACCCATAGATCACTTGGAGCGGTGTCGGCCTTGGATAGAAGCGGCGTTGGAATATGCTAATGGCACACACGAATATCAAGATATTGTGGATGCAGTGAATACTGGCAACATGCAATTGTGGCCTGCCCCAAGGGGGTGTATTGTTACGGAAATTGTGGTATATCCTAGAAAAAAGGTGTTAAACGTGTTTTTAGCTGGCGGCGAATTAGACCAGATTATGGACATGGATAACGATGTAAAAGCATGGGCGTTGGCACAAGGGTGCGAAAATGCTACAATGACAGGAAGATTTGGTTGGAAAAAACCGTTGATGGCAAATGGCTGGGAGCCGTTATATGCCACATACAAAAAGGAAATTGAGTAATGTCTAAAGGCGGTACAACAACAGTCCAACAAGCTGCACCACAAACGGTGACGCAAGATATTCCTGATTACATCGAAGATGCTTCCAAGCAAAACCTTGCACTAGCGGATCAGCTTTCTAACATTGGGTATGTCCCTTACTACGGGCCAGACGTTGCAGCATTTACACCTATGCAGCAGGCAGGCTTTGAGAATACTCAGCAGGCCGCAGGGGCGTTTGGGATGAGTACGGGCGCGGGTCAGTACATGCCAGAGGCAACACAGTTTGCAGGCGGCGTACAAGGTTATTCATCCGCGCCAGTATTTGAGCAATCCGTGCAGAACTTGCAACAGTATCGCCCAGCGCAGGCGCAGTACATGGATACGTTCTTTATGAACCCAGTGACAGGTGTTCAGGGTGCAAACGTAGTTCCTGAAGGAACACCAGATTTCGCGGTACAACAGTATCAACCAACATCACCTCTTGGCGTACAGCCAGTGAGCGTCCAAGGTAGAGGAAAGTAACATGGCAGGCGGTGCAAACCCAGCAATGACGCAGGCAGCGTCAAATCCATACAGCCAAGCATCTATGGCTCAACAGGGCGCGATGGCACGAACGGCGGCAGGCATGGGTCAAACCGCAGCGGGCGGCATGGCAGCTTACCAGAACCCCTACGAAAACCAAGTTGTGCAGCAAACACTGCGTGACGTTGGGTCAGCGGCACAGATGGGATTGAACCAGATTGGCGCACAGGCACAGCAAGCACGGGCGTTCGGTGGATCGCGTCAGGGCATTGCAGAAGCGGAAGCGATGAAGGGCTACACGCAGCAAATGGCAGATGCGGCTGGTCGTTTACGCGCTCAAGGATTTAACACTGCACTAGGTGCCTCACAGGCCGATCTAGGTCGTCAGCTAGGCGCAGCGGGTCAGCTTGCAGGTCTGGGTCAGCAATCGTTTGGCTACGGTCAGCAAATCCAAGACCAACAAATGCGTCAGGGTGCGGTACAGCAAGCGGCAATGCAGCAGCTTATCGATGCGGGCAGACAGCAATATCAAGGTTACGCAAACGCGCCAACACAAAAGATGCAGCTACCCCTACAGGCTCTTGGCATGGTGCCTTACAGCACATCGCAAACAACCACAGGTGGTGGTACACAACAGAGCTTCAACCCAGGATTGTTCAACTATCTGCAAGTTGGCGCAAGCATGTTTGGATAAACTAAATGGCAGAGAACACACGCGCATATTACATGCAATTAGCACGGGAAGCTGCGCGTAAGGCGGGTGTTCCCGAAGACTTGTATCTGTCGTTAATACAGCAAGAAAGTCGCTTTAATCCTAATGCCATATCTCCAAAGGGCGCGATTGGTTTAGCGCAGCTAATGCCAGACACCGCAGAGGAACTTGGCGTTGATCCTAGGGACATCGAACAAAACCTTGCTGGCGGTGCGCGTTACTTAAGCCAAATGATGAGCCGCTTTCCCGATCTCAATATGGCGCTTGCGGCGTACAACGCTGGGCCTACAAAGGTAGAGAAATTAGGTCGTGTTCCT
>Ga0181589_10003746_pt1 | contig 12137 bp, 10 predicted proteins | sample 071ome_25_FD_132444 | JGI IMG/M metagenome (GOLD analysis project Ga0181589, IMG submission 132444) | Coastal salt marsh microbial communities from the Groves Creek Marsh, Skidaway Island, Georgia - 071410BT metaG (megahit assembly) | ecosystem: Environmental > Aquatic > Marine > Intertidal... | reverse complement strand
CCTGGACTGCGGAATCTGGTAGTGAGGGCGGATGATACCCGAACTTGCCGTCCAGGGGGCAATTTACCCAGGCGCGGGCTGAAAGGTGCAGCCGCAGGCGGGAAGTTAAGGATCAGGAAAAAAAGCGCCCGCCGGTGTGAACCGACGGGCGCCAGGTCGGACCGGTTAGAGGTCGATGGCGAACGGGAAGGCGCCGGACACGTTGAAGGCCACCGGAATCGGGTCGACACTGGGTATATCCGGGCCCACGGAGAAGTTGCCGCTCATCGTAAAGGGCATCGATGTCAGGAATTTCAGGTTGCTGATGGGAACCGTGATGTTGATGTCCCCCCCGAAGCCGTCCTCTCCTGTCGATGCCGCCCAGGCACCGGCAAATGTCAGTTCCGTGGGGCTGGTGACGAAGAGTGAGCCGCCGAAGGTGCCCCGGATATCCAGGTCGAAGGTTTCCTCGCCAAGCACGGGCACATTGATCGTCAGGGAAATGGGGGTCAGCCCCTGGATAGAGCCCGAAAAGTTGCCGTTGATGTCGGGTGTGTTGCTGGACGTGGGCACGGTCTTGGCGGTCCAGCGACCGGTCAGCTGGACATCCACGCTCAGGTTTTCACTGACTGACAGTGCCGGGATTTCCAGGGGGACATTCACGGTCACAACCTGGCTCAGGTCGCCACTGAAACTTTTGGTGTCCGGGTATTGTTCGCCCGGGTAGATAGCTTCCTTGGGCAAGGTCAGGTTGATTTGCAGGTCATAAGCCCGCGGACCGTTGGAGGAAGGTGCTTCACCTGCCACGTTGGCCGACCAGTTAAGGCCGCCGGTATTTTCAAACAGGATCTCTTGGTCCAGCACCATGCCATTGGGAGTGTCCGTATAAAACCCGCCCAGCGTATATGTCCGGAAATCGAAAGTGACGTGAAACGTGATTTGCAGGCCCAGGGCACCCGTGCAGGAGGCCGCGCCATCGACAACGGCGGTCAGGTCGCCGCCACCCATGGAATTGATATCAACCGCGCCATCCAGGGCGCACTGGGGTTCCACCAAGTTGCCGTCTGCGTTTTCCACGAGGCCGGACACGTCGCCTACCATGGCGCCCACCAGGGCCTGTTGAGCCAAAGCGTTCCAGGAACCGAACATCAACCACAATAAAACCAGAATCTTGAATCGCATGTGAATTTCCTCCGTAGTAATACCTTTACGCTATCACGGAGCGAAATTCGTCATTTGCTGTAAATCAAATCGGGGACCGATCAGGAAAAAATCCCGGCTGGATTGCCGGGATTTTCGAGGGATGCGGGATTGCAGTTGAGAGGCGTTTGCTTCAGATCGCCACGTGGCCCGTGCTGTCGCCGAAGCTGTCCTGGTCGATGCCCATGGTGTTGAGCACGGAGACCAGCAGGTTCGACATCGGCGTCCTGTCCGGGTTGACGATGTGACGATTGCCTTCCAGGCGGCCACCGGCGCCCCCGGCCAGGATGATGGGCAAGGGGTCGTGGTTGTGGGAGTTGCCGTCGCTCATGCCGCTGCCGTACAGGATCATGGAGTTGTCCAGCAGGGTGCCTTCGCCATCGGGGATTTCCTGCAGTTTTTCCATGAAATAGGCCAGCAGGCTGACATGGTAACGGTTAAGCACGGCAAAGCGCGCTTTCTGCTCCTCGTTATTGGAATGATGCGACAGGGTGTGGAAGCCGTCCCTGACGCCGCTTGCCGGATACACGGCACCACTCAGTTCCTTCGCCATCAGGAAAGTGGAGACACGGGAAATTTCGGTCTGCCAGGCGAGTACCTGCAGGTCGAACATCAGCTTGATGTGTTCGTCCACGTCCGCCGGAATACCGTTCGGTTTGTCAGGTACGGCGATAGCATCGGTGACCTTTTCGCCGGCCTGTACGATGCGACGTTCGATTTCCCGGATGTCGGTGAGGAATTGCTCGAGCCTGGCCCTGTCGCTGGCCGGCAGTGAGCGGTCGAGGCTGGCGAGTTGGTCTGACACGGCATCGAGCAGGCTCAGTGACTGCGCTCGACGCGCATCGCGCTGTTCCGGTGTGGCGCCATCGCCGAACAGGTGTTCGAAGACGACCTGCGGGTTGTTCTGCATGGGCAGCGGCGATAATTCGGATTGCCAGGAAATGGTATTGCGGTAAGCGCAACTCAGGCCCTCCCCGCAGCTCAGTGTGGCTTCCTCGATGGTCAGTTCTAGCGAAGGCAGCGGTGTGTCCTGGTTGAGCTGCTGGGCGATGATCTGGTCAACGGTAACGCCAAGTACGGGCATGGCACCAGTCAGCGGTTTGGCACCGCTGAGGAAGCTGGCCGCAGAGCGGTTATGGTTGGCCGTGGCGCCACCGGGACCGTAAGCCAGGGGAAGGCCCAGACCTGTCACAACGTTGATCTGTTCGCGGAATTTTTCCAGGGGCTGCAGGATTTCCGTAAACGTGAAGTTCTTGCCCGAGGTTGCCGGTGTCCAGCGCGACATGGTAGCGCCGTGGGGAATGTAGATCGCACCGAAGCGGGTTTTCGGCATGGCGCTTTGCGCCAGCGCAGTACCGGCCGGCACCATGGATTCCAGGAACGGCAGGGCCAGGGTGGTGCCGGTGCCGCGCAGGAAAGTACGACGGTCGAGGTGCTTCTTTCTCAGGAAGGTTGCCATGTCAGGCCTCCGGTGTGTTCAGTGAAGCTTGCCCTGGTTTCGCTGCAACAGTTTCTTCAACGTCGTTATGAGGGCCGCTTTTGACACGCTTTTTGAACTGGTCGCTGTTGATTATGCCCCGTACCAGCGTCGAAAAACGATAGTCGCTGGCTTCGGCACTGCGCATGATGGCGCGCACGGTGGGCATGTCATGGTACTCAAGTTCCCTGCCGAGCGCATAGGTCATCAGTTTTTCCGTGAAGGTTTCCACAAACAATTCGGAATAACCGACCAGCGCTTTGCGCAGGTCGGCGGGGCCGCGGATGGTGGAGCCATCGAGCAGTGTACCGCTGGGGTCCACCCTGGAATCGCCGTCGAACTCACGCCACTGGCCGACGAGGTCAAAGTTCTCCAGGGCGAAGCCGACCGGATCGATGACCGCGTGGCATGATGCGCAAACCGGATCCTGGCGATGGGCTTCAAGACGCTCGCGTACAGAGGTCGTGATCACGGTGGTGCCGTCGCCGTCCAGGTTGGTTTCCACGCCGGGAGGCGGTGCCGGGACAGGCGCATTGAGCAGGTTTTCCAGGATCCAGGCGCCCCTGACTACGGGCGAGGTGCGGCTGGCGGTGGACGTCACGGACAGGATGCTGGCCTGGCCAAGCAGGCCGCGGCGCGGGCTGTCCGCTGCCAGCGGGACCTTGCGGAAGTATGAGCCGCGGACGCCCTCGATGCCGTAATGGCTGGCAAGGCGCTCATTGAGGAAGGTGTAGTCGGCATTCAGCAGTGCCGTGACCGGGTTGTCCTGTGAAATCAGGTTGGCGACGGCCAGCTGGGTCTCGGTGATAAATGCTTCGCGCAGGTTGTCATCGAAGTTGCCTTCCTCGGGCGTGATGGTCTCGACATCGCGCAGGAACAACCACTGCCCGGCAAAATTTTCAACCAGCGCACGCGACTTGTCGTCGTTGAGCATGCGCTGGATTTGTGCCTCCAGCACGTCGGAATCGCTGAGGGTGCCGGCCATGGCCAGGTCGAGCAATTCCGCATCGGGAATGCTGCTCCACAGGAAGAAGGACAAACGGGAGGCGAGTTCCAGGTCGCTGATGGTGTAGATGGTGCCGGGCTCGAGATCCTCCGGCTCTTCCTCGAAGCGAATCAGGAAGCGAGGGTCGATCAGGATACGTGACAGCGCCTGCTGGACGCCGCCTTCGAACTCGCCCTCGCGATATCCCTGCTGGTAGAAGGTCATGATACTGCCCACTTCACGGTCAGTGACGGGACCGCGAAAGGCGCGTGTTGCCACGTCCGTGATGATGGCCTCGGCACAGGCGGTCTCTTCATCATTGGTGGCAGGGTAGCAGCTGAACACCTTTTCGCGGCTGGGCGTAGAACCGGGTCCGGTGGCATCGAACGGACCGATGATCTCGATGCGGGAGATGCTGCCTTCCTTGCTGTAGTTGTCATAAATGTCGTTGACGCCGGCAGGCTGGCGGTTGTCGATGATCGCCGCAGTGATCGTATGTGGGCCCGCTGTCATCGGGATGCGGCTGATCCAGTTGCGTTCCACTTGCACCGGTTGGCCGTCGATCGTGACATCGAGCTCGGATGCCAGGTCCTGTCCCACACCGCGATTGAAACTGAACAGGCGTCCGCCGATGTCGATATCGTAGAGTGCATCCAGCGGGAAGTTGTGCGTGATCTTCATGCCGCCGCGTGTGCCCAGCGGCAGGCCGTCGATATGTTCATCCTGGGCCAGGTCGGGCGGCGGAGAATAGATAGCGGAGGATTCTGTGAGCGTCATGTCGCCAACGGCCTGGCGGCTGATTTTCATGGCCGCGGATGCATAGGCCTGCACCAGTGCCGGCGAGAAACCGAGGGATGCGGCAATGTTGTCAAAGCCCTCGCTGGAATTGTCGCGTGGCAGCAGGGTGGATACATCGATATCCAGCGCCAGCAGGTCGCGTATGGCATTGGCGTATTCGCTGCGATTGAGGCGATGCAGTGCCGGGGATGCGGGCACTGTCTCGATGGTCTCATCCAGGCGATGGGCGATGCTTTCGGCGAAACGCGACAGGGTGGCGTTATCCGGCCGGTCCTCTCCGACAGGGGGCATCATGCCAATACGTATCTTGCGGATCATCAGCTCCCAGGTATCCGGGGCCGTATCCACATGGTTGAAGTCCAGACTCTCCATGTCCAGGCTTCCGGCCCAGTCCTCGAAGTTGTGGCACTTCACACAGTAATCGTTTATCAGTCCGGGGACATCGATGTCCTGGGTAAAACCGGGACCAGACAGTGCGGCAAGCGTGATCGCTGGCAGGAGTTTGCTGATGGCTGGTCGTTTCATGCGTCGTGCTTCTATATATAGGTGTTTCTTGGCCGATTACCTGACCGGCATGTTGCTGGCTTCGAGCAGGCGTGTAATCAAGGCCATGGACTCGGGTTTTTCCTCGGCCGGGTGCGTGGCCAGGAATACTCCCTTGGCCCAGTCCAGCGGCGTACGGCCTTCATTGTCCTGGATGTCCAGGCGGGCGCCGTTGGCTACAAGCAAGTCGATGATGTCGTTGGAGCCGCGGTTTGCGGCACCGTGAATGGCGGCCAGTCCCATGGAGTTCGTGTGGTTCACATCCATGCCGAGATCGATGCAGAGCTGGACCGCTTCAAGCACGTCAGCTGCGTCCCAGGTCCAGGTCTGTGAAACGACCCAGTCGATGCCGGCGGCAACCATCAGCGCATTGGTGCCTTGAAAAGTTTCAATCAACGGGTCAGCACCATGCTCAAGCAGCAGGCGCATGACAGGTAAATCGCCGGCGCGGGCGGCACGCAGGAACGGCGTTTGCCCCGTCAGGTCCACCCATTCCAGTGTGCCGGTGATGCTGAGCAGGTCGTGGCGGATGGGCGGTGACTCTTTTGTACGGGCGTTGACGTCGGCGCCTTTTTCTACCAGCAGCCTGATCAGGTCGAAGATCTCGTCGTGGTTGTCGATGTAGTTGACGAACTTGTCGTTGTGCACATACAGGTTGCGCACATTGATGGCTTCCCAAAGGGGAGTGCGGCCGTACCAGTCCTGGACGCTTAGTTCGGAACCGCGATCGATGAGCAGCCGTGCGGTTGCCATGCTGTTGGTTTCCACGGCCATCAGCAGGGGGTTGATATTGTTGGCCTCGGCCTGGTGAATGTCGGCGCCGGCTTCAAGCAGCATCTCGGCAATTCCGGCATGATCATGCCGTGCGGCATACAACAGGGGCGACATCGCGCCGGGTATCGGTTCACGACGACCGCGATCGGCCGGTGTGCCGCCGCGTATGATGCCGATGCCGAAACCGAAGCCGCGCTGCGAATTCGGTTCAACCCAGCGCGGTGTGTCACCGATATAGGTGCTGGCATTCGGGTCGGCACCCTGGTCGAGCAGGTAACGGGCGACATCCGGATGGCCGGCACGGGTGGCGAACATCAGAGCGGTCTGGCCGAACGCCGAATCACGTTCGTCGACTATGGCACCATGATCAACCAGGAGCTGTACCGATTCGAAGACACCGACATCTGCGGCTGTCTGCAGAACCGTCTGGCCGTTGTGTTCACGGGTATTGGCATTGGCGCCGGCATCGAGCAGGAGTTTTACCATTGGCGCGTTGCCGTTGGCGACGGCCAGGCTCAGGGGTGTGACACCATAGCGGCTGGAGATATCCGGGTTTGCCCCTTCATTCAGGAGCAGCCTGGCAGAGTCGAGATCGTTGTAGCGTACCAGCCAGTGCAGGGCGGGTGTGTCGTACTGGCCGCGGCTGTCAGGATCGGCGCCATCTGACAGCAGGGATTGCAATGCAATCGTGTCCTGGTTCATGGCGGCATCGGCAAGATTGGCGTGGGCGGACGCACTGGTGAACGCGATGGCTGCCGCGACCATGACGAAGCTGGGTAGCCTGTTGATAGACGCTTTCATTGTTGCTGTTTTGTATTCCCCCGAGACTGCAGTAAGTATGTCGGCATGTGCTGGCAAAGAAAAGACAATACAAAATTAGTCTCTTAAGAGGACTTATATCGCCGGACCTGGTGTAAGTCAACACAAGCGGGCTGACTTATCATTTCTTTGCACTGTATTTCCAGCCTGGCCATCAACAACGCCTTTGACAAGAATCCGCCGATCATCGCGGGTGCCTTCAACCGTGTCGGATCCCGGACCAGCTCGGGTACGGGCAACTATGACGAGTTCGGGCGCCGTTGCCAGCTGTCGCTGGAAATGCGCTTCTGAGGCAGTCAGGCAAGGCAATAAAAAACGGGGCTTCGGCCCCGTTTTTTATACATTACGCACATTATCAGGTAGAGAAATCAGGCGGCTTTGTCCTTCTTGTCTACCCTGTCAGTCCTGGTCTTGTACTTTTCCAGGTAGCGTTTGGCGTTCTCGGTCTTGGTAACGACATGAACTTCACCAGGTTCAAGAATCCGGCCATCCTGCGAACGCACGGCGCCTTTGGCTAGCGGCCTATTGGTGAAGGCATCAACAAAATCGATTTCGGATTCGTAATCGTCGTCTGCCCACCGTTCGGCCCACACGTGCAAGGCGAGCATGACGGGGGAAAGCTCCCACGCCTTGCGGCGAAGCTTGTATTCCATGCGCCGGCTGTTTTCAAAAATGGGAGACTTCTTGATCAGGCCGAGTTCCACGAAACGGCGCAGGCGCTTGGTCAAGACGTTGCGGGAAATACCCAGGGCGTTGTAGAGCTGCTCGAAGCGGCGGGTGCCGCCAAAGATCATGAACTCCCGCAGGATCAGCATCGACCAGGGTTCACTGAAAATTTCGGAAGCATGGGAAACGTAACATTTGAGTTTTTGTTCAGGCATGGCTCTTTGTCTGTGGATTGATTTTTGCGCTTTCGGCGCCTGTATTCATGTGATAGTTGCTTTGATAACGGGTCAATTTTTCAGTAAAAGCCTGAAAAAAGACTGTTTTGGCCAAAATGTCACCTTAGGCCATAATATCTGCAATAACAAGACCCGACAAAGGCGCTTTCAGTAACTCAATCTCATCGGGTCAGGGCGTGACAGCTTCAAATCAAACCGGTATTTGGGTACTCTCTGCAATCTTCACATATTTAGGAGTGGTGTATGCCCCGTAACAGCAAGAAGCAGCTTGACCTGCGCAATCCGCATAAACGTGAATTCCTGAAATTTCTCGCCGGCAGTCCTCTCCTGACCAGTTACTCCGCCTTCGCCCAGGTCATCGAAGAAACCCTCGGTGAACAGCTGACCAATCCCGACCAGGTTATCAACGTCTTCGAAATGGAGGCCGTGGCGCGAGAAAAAGTGCCTCCCGCCCACTTTGGCTACCTGATCTCGGGCGTGGACAGCGACACCACGCTGCGCGCCAACCGGGAGGGATATTCCCGTTTCCAGATTCTGCCCCGCAGGCTCGTCGATGTCAGCGCACGCGCCGATATGTCCGTCAATGTCCTGGGTGCCGAAGCGAAATCGCCCATCTTCCTCAGTCCCATCGGCAGTTCCGGCGCCTTTCACAGCGATGCCGAAGTCGGTGTGGCAAGGGCGGCCGCGGCGAAGGGGCATCACATGATCCTGTCCACGCAGGCATCCTCGCCCATCGAGGATGTGGTTGCCGCGCGCGGCGATGCGCCGCTGTGGTTCCAGTTGTATTCCACCAACAAGTGGGAATACACAGAAGCAATGTTGCGTCGTGCCGAACGTGCCGGTTGCACGGCAGTCTGCCTGACAGTTGACCTGCCGGCCGGGCGCAACACCGAAACGCAGGCAGTGCTGGCTCGCGAAGATGACCGCTTCTGCGAAGAGTGCCATTACGGGCAGTCCAAGCCGATGTTCGATGGCCTCGACATGCAGGGTGTTGGCCTGGTCGACCCGGCCATGACCTGGAATGTCATCGGCCGCATGAAAGATGTCACCAGCATGAAGGTGCTAATCAAGGGTATCGAGGTTGGTGCCGACGCGGCACTCGCCGTTCAGTACGGCGCCGATGGTGTAATCGTGTCAAATCATGGCGGGCGTGCCACTGATACCGGGCGCGGCACTATTGAATGCCTGCCCGAGGTCATCAGCGCCGTGAACGGCCGCATTCCGGTCATCGTCGACGGCGGTATTCGCCGCGGCACGGATGTCTTCAAGGCGCTGGCGCTGGGAGCCGCTGCTGTCGGTATCGGCAGGCCGCACTGCTGGGGTCTCGGTGCTTTCGGCCAGGCCGGCGTTGAGCGCGTGCTCGATTTGCTCAATCGCGAACTTGAGATTACCATGCGCGGAAGCGGCACGACTGCGATCGCCGGTATCGGTCCTGATTACATCCAGGACGCGGGATACCGCGTCCCGCGTGGCACCCTGGGCAGAGAGTTGCTCTAGGGTTACAGAACCAAAGGGGGGATCAACGGGGCCAGGGTAAAATTCTTGAATTTTCCCTGGCCCCTTTGATTATCAGGGGGTTGCAAAAAGCAGTGTCACGCATCAACAGAAGGGAATTCATGGCATTGTCGGCAGGAGTTTCAGCCATGGCGGCTGTTACCGGTTCATCCACCAGCACTGCAGCATCCAGCTCCGGCATGTTCATGTGCATGCACGGCATTACCTCCAGTGGCTCCGATTTTCGTGCTGTCATGGAAGGCTGGTCACGGGCAGGTATCCGCTACGCCGAACCCGACCTGGTATCGGCCAGGACCTTTGAGCAGGCCAATGGCGAAGGTTCGGCCAGACGCCTCATGGATGATCTTGGCATCCGCGCCGTTTCCTCCACCAACCAGTTGTTCCTGGAAGAAACCGGTCCCAGGCGCGCACAGGCCATCGAGGACCTGAAGTGGAAGGTAGTCATGGCGCGCTCACTTGGTGCCGATCGCCTGGTCGCTCCCTCCGCAGCCAGTCAACCGCATACAATGACGGATTACGCAGAGGTGATGGCGAATCTGCAGGAGGCGGCAGAAATCGCTCGACCACACAACGTCACACTGATGGTGGAATTCACCCGCCTGTCTACACTGATCAACAACCTGCGCACCGCCATGTAAGTCGTCCGTGCGGTAAATCATCCAAACCTCAGGTTCATGCTCGATGTGTACCACTTCTGGGCGGGCATGAGTAAATTCGAGGATCTCGACCTGGTCGAGAGCGGTGAAATTCATCATGTGCATTTTGCCGACACACCCGCAATGCCGCACCTGGCGGTGGCCGAACGCAAGGACCGGGCATTTCCGGGAGAGGGGATTGCCCCCCTCCGGAAGATTGTCGACAAGCTGGCCGAGAAAGGCTACTCGGGTCCGCTGTCGCTGGAGCTGTTCGATCCCGCCGTGCAAAACGCCGACCCGGAAACGATCGCGCGCAAGGGTATCGAGACCACGGCGCCGTATATCTCCTGATACGCAGAATTGCTGGCAATAAAAAACCCCGCCTGGGCGGGGTTTTTTATTCGGAGACCTTTCAGCCCCTGGGAGTCAGTTTAACCAGGCGGCCTTCGGGGCCGTCCTCGATGATCCACAGGTTGCCGTTCGGACCCTGCTCTATGCCGCGGATGCGGCGCCCCATGACAAAACGCTGCGCCTCCACCGCATTGTCGCCGTTGACGACGATGCGCATGATGGACATGGAAGACAGTCCGCTGATGAAGGCATTGCCTCGCCATTCGGGGAAGGCGTCACCGGTGTAGAACATCAGGCTCGACGGGGAGATGACCGGGTTCCACCATACCTTCGGTTTTTCATAAAGCCCCTGGGTATCGGTGTCATGGTCGGGAATGACCTCGCCTGTGTAGTGGTTGCCATTGGAAACCATCGGATAACCGTAATTCTCGCCGGCAATGACCATGTTCAGTTCATCGCCGCCGCGCGGCGCCATTTCCACGTTCCACAACCTGCCCTGGGTATCGAAAGCGATGCCGAGCGGATTGCGGTGGCCATAGGACCAGACTTCCGCGGCGATGCCACCCTGGCTGGCGAACGGGTTGCCCGCGGCGGGAGTGCCGTCATCATTCAGGCGCAGGATCTTGCCCAGTGAGGAATTCAGGTCCTGGGCGGGATCGTATTTGTTGCGCTCGCCGGCGGATACGAACATGTGACCCTCGGCATCGAAGGCGATGCGGTGGCTGAAGTGCAGGCCGCCATCCACTTTCGGGAAGGCCCGCCAGATCACTTCCAGGTTTTCCAAGGCCGGGGCATCCAGGTTGAGCGTGCCGCGGGCGACGACAGCGCCGCGGGTTTCGTTGGCGCCGGCTTCGACGTAACTGATATAGACGACGCTGTTGTTTTCGAAATCCGGGTGCAGCACGATATCGCCAAGGCCGCCCTGGAAGAAGTAGTCGACTTCCGGTGCGCCGGCGACTTCGGTCTTCTGGCCGTCCTGGGTGACAAGCTGGATGGTGCCGCCCTTTTCAGTGACCAGTATGCGGCCGTCGGGCAGGAACTCGATGGCCCAGGGTTCGTTGAGTTCGGCAACCGGTGTGGAAATGAATGGGTAGGGTACCTGTGCCAGGGCAGTTGTACCCAGCAGCATGGCGGTAACCAAGAGGAAGAAACGTTTCATATGGCGGACCTCGTAATAATCCAAGTGAGTCTTTTCGGGACGCGGAATTAATGTATTGGTTCAGACCCGGATTTATGGATAAACTTCTTGCCGGTTAGCCGTCTCTTTTAATTATTATCCATTTGTAGACGCCGGTCCCGTGACTGGCCAGTATATAAGTCCTGACTAGTTAAATCCATCCGCGAAACAACGAGTTAAACAGAGGCAGAATGACGCGAGAATTGATCCTGATGCGCCACGGCAAATCCGACTGGAGCAAGTCGCTTTCAGATTACGTGCGCCCGATCAAGAAACGCGGCTTCCTGGAAGCGGCCAAGGTCGGCAAATGGCTGAAAGAGCAGGATATGGTGCCGCATCTTATCCTCAGTTCACCGGCTCAGCGTGCCCGTGAAACCGCGGAAACCGTGGCTGACAGCATGGGTTATGACCCGGAGAACATTTTCTGGAACGAAGCGGTTTACATGGCGGATGTGAGTGAACTGCTCGATGCCATCGCCACGACACCGGATGAGTGCAACCGCCTGATGGTCGTAGGCCACAATCCGGGCCTTGAAGACCTGCTGTTCTACCTGACCGAGGAAGTCGATATACCCGATGACGGCAAGGTCTTGCCCACGGCCACGGTTGCCGTGATGCAGACCGAGAGCGACTGGGCCGACCTCGAACATGCCTCCTGCAAACTGGCCGTGATCGTCCGGGGCCGCTACCTCTGATCACCCGCCGGTCGTCCGGCATTCCTGCAGCTTCCTGAAAAGCCCGCAAAAAGTCTGTCAAATATTGGTGATGTAGCCATACATAACACCATCTATGGCACTGGAGCCTGCTTCCCTGAGCGGAACAACACGGCATGCACATACATTGGCATGAGCCAATCTACCGGCAGTTGAGCCAGGAGGGTGCATTTGCCGAGGGTGCCGCGTTGTCGACTGATCAATTATTACGTTTGAACAGGCTCTCCAGGCCCCGGTTGAGCAGTTGCTCGACCGGGTCGACTGCTTCT
>Ga0181589_10003745_pt1 | contig 12137 bp, 13 predicted proteins | sample 071ome_25_FD_132444 | JGI IMG/M metagenome (GOLD analysis project Ga0181589, IMG submission 132444) | Coastal salt marsh microbial communities from the Groves Creek Marsh, Skidaway Island, Georgia - 071410BT metaG (megahit assembly) | ecosystem: Environmental > Aquatic > Marine > Intertidal... | reverse complement strand
TTTCAACCCAAATTGTCGTGCGGTAGCTATTGTCTGTCGGGTGGAAATTGACCTTCGATAATTGCCCTTATTGGGAGTTTCTTCACCAGTACGAGGTGCGAAGTGAAAAAAGCGTGCTAATCCTTGTGGCATCGCTCGCTTTAGTCCCTTTTTTGTCTATCAAAAAAAACCTTAGTATCAGTATAATTATGCATCAATTTAAAGTACCTAAACAATACTGAGTGAATTACCCCCTGGTTATTTAATAAATAAATGATTAAAAACAAAGTCTTAGTTGTCGGCGGGGCGGGCTATATCGGCTCCCACATGGTCAAGACCTTGGCTAACCGAGGCTTTGTCCCCGTTGTGCTCGATAACCTGTCCACAGGTCATGCGGAGTCTGCCCGGTTCGGACAGCTGGTGGTGGGTGACCTGGCGGACCAGGCGCTGCTGGATCAACTGTTCAGCGAGCATGAGTTTTCGGCGGTGATGCACTTTGCCGCCGCGAGCCTTGTCGGTGAGTCGATGGAGCACCCGGCGAAGTACTACCGCAATAACGTGTGTAACACGCTGAATCTGCTCGATGCGATGGTTCAACATGGCGTGAAGGACTTTATCTTCTCCTCAACCGCCGCGATCTTTGGGGAGCCGCAGTACACGCCGATCGATGAGGCTCATCCTAAACATCCGATTAACCCCTACGGCGCCTCTAAGCTGATGATCGAGCGGATCCTCGAGGACTATGCGGCAGCTTACGGGCTCAACTCGGTGAGCCTTCGTTACTTCAACGCCTGTGGTGCTGACCCTGAGGGTGACCTGGGTGAGCTGCATGACCCGGAGACGCATCTGATCCCGCTGGTGCTGCAAGCGGCCTCTGGTCGAAGTGAGAGCATCAAGATTTTTGGTAGTGACTACCCAACACCAGACGGTACCTGCGTGCGCGACTACATCCACATTATGGATCTGTGTCAGGCGCATCATAAGGCACTCGAGAAGCTGCTGGATAAATCGCTCAGTGGTGCGCTGGCCTATAATTTAGGTAACGGCAACGGGTTCTCGGTTAACGAGGTGAACGAGACGGCAGGTGATGTTGTGAGCAAGGACGGCAGATCAATCACGGTGGATAAGGCAGAGCGACGTCCCGGTGACCCTGCGGTGCTGGTGGCTGATGCTAAGGCTGCGACAGAGATGCTCAATTGGCAGCCAGAGTACAAAAGTCTTGAGGTGATGGTTGAACATGCTTGGGCGTGGGAGCTAAGGCAGCGATGAGCGATCACTCTTATCCCGCTTAGAGGGGATTGAAACGAAGGTTCTCCCTTGCAGAATTGACTCCATTTCGTTGTTAAACCCAACAGTTATCAGTGTTGTTTTGCGCTTGCCACCCAATGCAGGTTTCAACTATTTGCCAGGACAATACGTGGACGTGCTGAGGCCGGGTGGTGTGCGTCGAAGCTACTCTATTGCCTCAAGACCTGCTGAGCTTGCGGGAAAAATTGAGTTGCTCATCTGTTACCACCCAGGTGGGGTGATGAGTGAGTATTGGTTTTATAAGGCGAAGGTTAATGATCTGCTCAGACTAGAGGGGCCTCAAGGTACTTTTTCTGATTCAATTTTTATTAGGAATTTTTGTATTGTATAATATTATTTATAAAAATTAGATATATTGAATCTTTATATTTAATAGCTTCTTTCATTATATTTAATAGCTTCTTTCATTATGGTTTTTCCTCATATTTCAAATGACTATAAACTGCCCACCTTTCTTGGTTCATTTGTATATTTGTTGTCAGTTAAGTCTAATGTTTTTAGATTTGATTTGTATCTTTTAGCACTACTATTGTTTCTGCCAAAAGCATTTTTTTATATAAATGGTATTAGTCTTTCTGGAATTTTTAATGCCGTAATTATTTTTTTTTTAATTATTCTCACTTTGAATTTAAATTCACTATCTAAAAAGAGGATAAATAATTGAAAGCAGTCATATTGGCGGGCGGTTTAGGCACTCGATTGGCTGAAGAGACATCGGTAAGACCAAAGCCGATGGTCGAGGTTGGTGGTAAGCCTATCTTATGGCACATCATGAAGATGTATTCTCAGCACGGCGTTAAGGATTTTATTGTGTGCTGTGGATACAAGGGCTACTTCATTAAAGAGTACTTTGCGAACTATTTTCTACATCAATCAGATGTCACGTTTTGCATGAAGTCCAACTCAATGGAAGTTCACAGCCAGCGCGCCGAGCCTTGGACAGTAACTTTAGTAGATACGGGTGATCATTCAATGACGGGTGGCCGTTTGGGCCGTGTCGCCAGTTACCTTAAGGATGAAGAATCCTTTTGTATGACCTATGGTGACGGTGTGTCTAACGTCAACATTACTGAGCTGCTCAAGTTTCACCGGGATCATGGTAAGGATGCAACGCTTACAGCTACCTATCCACCGGGCCGCTTTGGCGCTTTGGATTTTGACGGTAATCAGATTGTTGCTTTTAAGGAAAAGCCTAAAGGTGATGGTGCCATGATTAATGGTGGTTTTTTTGTGCTTTCACCCAGGGTTTTAGAGCGGATTTCAGGAGATCAATGTGTTTGGGAGCAAGAGCCGTTGATGGGGTTAGCTACCGATGGTCAATTGATGTCTTTCAAGCATGAAGGTTTCTGGCAGCCGATGGATACCTTAAGAGATAAAATGCACCTAGAAGAACTTTGGGACGCCGGTGAAGCGCCTTGGAAAACCTGGAATGATTGATCAAGCTTTCTGGCAATCTCGCCGTGTCTTCATTACCGGGCATACCGGGTTTAAAGGTAGTTGGCTATGCCTTTGGTTAAATCAGATGGGTGCTACTGTAAAAGGTTATGCGCTTGAGCCACCCACAATGCCTAGCCTCTTCGAAGAGGCACGGGTTGGTGAGCTGATCGACTCGGAGATTGGCGATATTCGCGACCTTGAGCAGCTCCAAAAAAGCCTTAATGACTTTAAACCGGATGTTGTTATTCACATGGCAGCACAGCCATTAGTGCGATATTCTTATATAGCGCCCTTAGAGACTTATGCGGTTAATGTATTGGGAACCGCAAACGTTTTAGAGTCGGCCTTGACGTGTGAGTCGGTGCGCTCTGTCGTGAGTGTGACCACCGATAAATGTTACGAGAATAAGGAGTGGCCTTGGGCTTACCGTGAATACGAACCAATGGGAGGTCACGACCCTTACAGTAGTTCTAAGGGTTGCGCTGAATTGGTAACGACTAGTTATCGCCAGTCTTTTTATTCCTCAAAAGGTAAGGGCTTGGCGTCTGCCCGTGCGGGTAATGTTGTTGGTGGGGGCGACTGGGCGCCGGATCGCTTGATCCCCGATATTTTAAGAGCCTTTGAAAAAGATCAGCCGGTTGTTATTAGAAGTCCGAATGCAATACGACCATGGCAGCATGTGCTTGAGCCGTTGAATGGTTATTTACAATTAGCAGAAGCGCTATTTGAAAACCCAGAGAAATATAGTGGAGGCTGGAATTTTGGACCAGATGATAATGGTGCCCAAACAGTAAACTGGATCCTTGATAGAGTTGTTTCAGAGTGGCCAGGTTCCAGCTGGAAACTTGATGAATCAGAGATGGTTTTGCATGAAGCAAATTACCTTAAGCTTGATATCTCTAAAGCAAAAACAGAGTTGGGTTGGTCACCAGTATGGGGGTTGAAGCATACAATAAAGAAAATTGTTGATTGGCATAGATGTTGGTTAAAGGGGCAAGATATGCAAGAGATGTGTTTCAAACAAATCGCTAGTTTTTCAAATGATTCATAAGTATAGAAAGCTAATTTTCGACTTGGATGGAACTCTTATTGATAGTAGAGCTGGTATTAGAGCGGCACTTGAAGAGGCATGTTATAGAATAGATGCCTTACATAGACAAGTGCCAACTAACATCATTGGCCCACCAGTTGGCGAAATGATAAATTTGTTGGCGCCAGAGTTTTCTGATGAAGAGGTTCTAATTGCGGAGAGCCAATTTAGAAAACTCTACGATGAGGAATTTTGGAAGAGTTATACTCTCTACGATGGGGTGCTAGGGCTTTTAGACTCGTTGAAAGCTGTAGGTGCTACCATTCTGTTGGCAACAAATAAACCAGAAATACCTACTTTGAAAATTTGTAAAGATTCTGGAATGTATCCTTATTTTGATACCTGTTATTGTTTGGATACAAATATTTTTTCTAATAAATACGAAATGCTAGTAAATGAAGACACTCTAGGAGCTGTATTTGTTGGAGACACACAATCCGATGCGGAAACCGCAAGCGCCCTAGGCATCGATTTCATATTTTGTGATTATGGTTTTGGTGATAAGGTAAGTAATACTAGAGTTACTAAAATAGATCAAATTTTGGGAGTAATAACATGATTTCTGACATTACATTAACTGATTGCACACTGAGAGAAGCTGGTTATCAGACCGGCTGGCACTTTGACACTAAGTTTGTAAGAGATTGGTATAAATTATTGGTTGAAGCAAGAGTTGATTATATGGAATTAGGTTTTTTTCATAATGAAGACTCGGCCCCTGGTGGTGGAATTTATAGATATGGTTCTAAATATAACGATGAAATCAAGGAAGCATTAAGTTATGTAAAAACTACAACAAAAATTTCATCCATGCTAGATTTGCAACGTCCCCTTGATGAAATTTTAAATAAAGAAGATACCATTTTTGATACAGTTAGAATTATAAATAGATCCCATGAGCATGATTTTAAAGTCCTAAAAGCTAAGGTTGATGAGTTGAAATCCAAGCATTATGAGGTATCAGTTAACTTCACTAGTGCTGGTAACAACACTATTGAAATGAATTCATGTTTTATAGATGACTGTATAACATTGGGTGTTGATAACATTTACTTCGCCGATACTGAGAGTTTGTTTAACAATACATATGTGGAGAGCTTGATTTCCTTATTTACTGAGAAGGGAGTTACAAACTATGGTTTACATTTCCATGATAAACGTGGAAGAGCGAATGATTTAATGAATACAGCTTATAAACTTGGTTGTCGGAAATTTGATGCGACCCTAATGGGATTTGGTGGGAAATGGCATGATTGGAATTTAACTATTGAACACATATTTGATAAATTTTATGTGGATGTTGATTCGGTAGAGTTTAATAATTGTCGACGAGATTTGGTGCAGCAAATTATTAAATTCAAAGATTTTGATACTACAGTGATTGATTAATTTAAATGCGAGTATTATTGACTGGTGGGCGTGGCGTTATAGGCAAAAAAATTTTTAACGCATTCGTAGAAAAAAATTACAATGTAACGTGCTTGACTAGAGATATTTGTGATTTGTCTTTGGGGAAAGATGTTGCAAGTTACATCGCCGAAAATGATTTCCACTATGACGTGTTAGTGCATGCTGCAGGTATAAATAACCCCTCAAATTTTGAAAATGATGCTGTCAGTGTTATTTCCGAGAGTATGCAAGTTAATTATGCATCAGGTATGGAATTAGCTAAGGCAGCGTTGCCATTTATGATAGAGAAAGGTTTTGGAAGAATTGTCTTTCTCTCGTCCTTATGGTCAAAAATGGGTAAATCTCGTCGTGTGTCATATGCGGCTAGTAAAGGCGCACTAGATTCGGCAATGAGAACTTTGGCTGTTGAATTTGGTAGTTACAATATTTTGACTAATTCAGTCTCTCCGGGATTTGTTGATACCTCTTTAACGAGAAAAAATCTTAGCGAGATGGAGCTATCTAAAATATGCTCACGGACGCCAACACATCACTTAGTAGATGCGGATGAGATTTCGAGTATGGTTTGTTACTTGTGTTCTCCAGAAAACAAATCTTTGAATGGCCAAAATATTACTATTGATGGTGGATTTTCCTTATCAGGAGATTTTTAATGAGTAAAAATGATTTATCAATAAAGTCAGGTGAAAATGACTATCTTGTATCAATTATAAATAAGAGATCCATAATTGATGATTTAGCTAAACTAAAGTCCCGTTATCGTAAAGTTGTATTACTTGTTGATAAATATGTCAAAAGTATTTATCCAGATATGCTGGATTACGATAGTTATGATGTTTTAGAGCTTGATGCAACAGAGGATCAAAAGAGTTTTCACTCATTAGATTGCATCTTTGATTTTTATCAGGCTATAGGTCTACAAAAGAAAGATGTAGTGATCGCCTTTGGCGGGGGTATCATTCAGGATATTGTTGCTCTAACAACAAAAGTATATTGGCGAGGTGTCGATTATTTCCTAGTTCCCACGACTTTGTTGTCAATGGCTGATAGTTCTATTGGCGCAAAATGTGGTATCAATTATCGTGACAAGAAAAATCAAATCGCAGTCTTTAGTTCGCCAGTTGGAGTATTACAAAATCTTGAGTTTCTCAATACTCTTGAATATAAAGATATCCTCTCCGGTGTCGGTGAAATTGTCAAACTATTAGCGACTTCAAGTAAAGAAGATTTTGACTTTTTGGAAAGTGAAATAACTTTTGCTTTGAATGATAGATCCAGATTCGAGCAATTAATATATAGAAGCTTACTTTCCAAAAAATTGATCATTGAAGAGGATGAATATGAGTCTGATTTGCGGAGAGTTCTGAACTATGGTCATACTTTAGGTCATGCGCTTGAGTCTTCAAGTAACTATTCAATTCCACATGGCATCGCTGTTCTCTGGGGTATGGATATAATAAATTATATTGCATGCCAGCGTGGACTGATAGCTGATTCGGTTCATAACCACATGAGCAAGGTAATTCATAAGATATATGATATTTCATCAATAAAAATCGATAGCCCTGAGTCTTTGATTGAATTTGTTAAGAACGACAAGAAAGTTGAAGGTACTAAGATTAATATTGTTTACCCTGAAAAAATTGGAAGCCTCGTTATTACTCCAATCGAAATTGATAATCAGTTAATTGAAAACGTAAAATCTTATCTTTCTTCATGAGAACTATTTGTGTTGATCTAGGAGTCTCGTTCTTCAAATTTGCATACTTTGAAGAATCACATTTAATTGAATCTTTTAGATTGACAGCACCAACTTCTACCCCCCCCGTTGGCGGAAAGCACTCTTTTGATCTTAATTTAATTTATGACTTAGCTAAATCTGGGCTTGATAGGTTAGTTAAGAAATATTCCGATGCCGAAGCAATTTTGATTTCTACGCAAATGCATGGGTTCGCTTTGCTTAATAGCTCAGGAAGGGTCATCTCTGACTACTATACGTGGATGGATACCTGCTCAAATGCTGAGCATGGTGATGGTTCTGTAATAGACCATCTTAAGCAATCTGTATCAGAAAAGACGGTTTTAGCTACTGGTATGCAATTAAAACTAGGTATGCCTTCTATCGGCTTGCATTTGCTGAAAAAGACAAATAGAGAATTATTTACTCAGGGAGATGTCTCTTTCGTGTGTCTGGGTGACTATATAGCGAAATCATTAGCTCAGACAGATATAAATTTTGCAAGTTATTCAAATGCTGCCGGTAGTGGGTTATTTGATTTAAAGCGGATGGACTGGTCACATGAACTTTTATACAAGATAGATTTAGAAAGTTTGGATCTACCTGATCTTATCAGCGGAATAGATAACCCAGTAGGCTCCTATAAAGGGATTAATATCTACTCATCAATTGGTGACCAGCAGGCCTCATTGGTTGGGATATGGGGGGCCGATAAGCCCAAAAATAATTCTTGCGTAATTAATATTGCTACTGGTTCTCAATCATCGATAAGATCAACTACTTTAAGATTATCTAACCAATATCAAACCCGTCCATTTGTTAACGGGAATTTTATTTTTTCAGTGCCATTTATTCCTGCTGGACGAGCATTAAACTCTATAGTTAATTTCTTACATGAGGCATTTCTTTTAATTGCTAATGTGGATCTTGAAAAAAACTTAATTTGGGAGAAAATTCAATCGATAAACCTTGACTCAAACTTTTCAGATTTAACATTTAATACAGATATAATTAAGTCATTTTCAAATAATGGCGGATCCATTTCTCGGATCACTGAAGAAAATTTAAAGTTGGATAATCTCCTTTACTCATTCTTTGACGACTTAACTGATCGCCATATTGAGGCGTGCTCAATCATTTCAGGAGGCTCAGAAATAGATGAAATTATGCTGGCAGGGGGGCTTCCGTCTAAATTTTCAATAGTTTCAAAGTTAATTTTTGAGAAAACTGGGCTTGAACCTGAGAAAAATAAAATTATGGAAGATGCCTTGAGGGGTTTAAATTTGTTAGCCCAGAATACCGTAACATCATGGTGATTTAAAAGTGGCATATTTTTCTAAATATGGTAACAAGCATCTTCAAAAGATATTTATTAATACACTTCCTCTTCACGAAAATTTGAGAGGATCAAGAATTGTAATCACAGGTGGAACGGGATTTATCGGCTCGTGGGTTATCGATTTTATTTCGTTCTTAAATATTGACTATTTATTTGATATAAAAGTGGTTCTGTTATCTAGATCTTTGGGTAGTGTTAAGAAAAAATTACCTCATATCTTTAACCTTGATTTCATTGAAATTATTGCATCGGATATTCTGCATCCAATTCCAAACACAATTGGCCATTTTGATTATTTTGTTCATGGAGCAACAGACGCTAGTAAAGAATTAAATGATAATAATCCTTTACTAATGTTTGACACAATCATTAGTGGTACTAGGAATGTTTGCAACTTTTTATCGGATAAAAATTATTCTAATGCGTTAAACATGAGTTCTGGAGCAGTTTATGGTGTGCAACCAGATTCAATTCATAATGTTAGTGAAATTTTTACTGGTGGCCCCGATTTTACAAGTATTTTTTCTACTTATGCTGAGGCTAAACGTGGGGCAGAATTAATTTTTAATATATATAGAAAAGAATCATCAATAAAATTTAGCACGGCTAGAATTTTTGCTCTTCTAGGTCCTGGTTTATCATTAAATACTCATTTTGCGGCGGGAAATTTCATTAGAAATGCGATTGCTTGCGAACCAATAAAAATTAATGGGTCTGGACTTCCTGTAAGGTCTTATCTTCATCCTGTTGACTTAACTACTTGGCTTCTTTTCATACTTGTTAAGGGTGATGCGGCAGCCGCTTATAATGTTGGTTCTCCAGATGGAATCTCAATTAAAGACTTGGCGCTAAGGGTTTCTAGTTTACTCGGTCCAGTTGATGTGGATGTGAAAAATAACGAAGACAACGGGTGGAATATTGGAAGGTATGTTCCTGACGTTAACAAAATAATCAATCAATTTAATTTGCCACAAAAACACTCATTAGACAGTTGTATTATTGATACATATAAGTGGAGTAGAGAGTATGAAGGTTTCTGATTATGTAGCCAAAAGATTAGTCGAGCATGGCATTAGCCATGTTTTTATGGTTACTGGTGGTGGCGCAATGCATTTAAATCATTCATTTGGGATGAACAATGACCTTAAATGTATTTTTAATCACCATGAGCAAGCATGCGCCATAGCAGCGGAAGCCTATTACAGAGTCAATAATAAGTTGGCGGTTGCGAATGTCACCTCAGGACCGGGTGGCACAAATGCTATAACAGGAGTTTATGGTGCATTCGTCGACTCAATTGGCATGTTGGTAATTTCTGGTCAGGTGAAATGGGAAACTACAGTGAGAAGTACTGGCCTGCCTCTTCGTCAATACGGCGATCAGGAGTTAGATATAGAAGAATTGGTTAAGCCAGTCACAAAGTATGTTTGTATGGTCACTGATCCTTTAATGATTCGGTATGAGCTTGAAAAAGCAATATATCTTGCTACACATGGTCGTCCTGGTCCTGTTTGGCTTGATATACCCCTTAATGTTCAGTCAGCAAAGATTGAGCCAGAGAAATTGATTCAATTTCAACCTAATGAATTAAAGATTGAATCAGAAACTGTTCTTAATGAAGGGCTTTTGGGTTCTGTGCTAAATGAAATATCAAAAGCTGAAAGGCCTGTCATATATGCAGGTAGCGGCATTCATCTAAGCGCTCAAAAAGAAAACTTAATTCACTTAACCGAAGTGCTTGGTATACCAATTGTTACGGCTTGGAATTCAAATGATTTGATAACTGATGATTCACCTTATTATGCTGGTAGAGCTGGAACTGTGGGAGATAGGGCGGGTAATTTCGCAGTTCAAAACTCAGATCTATTGCTAATCCTAGGTAGTCGTTTAAATATTCGTCAAGTGAGCTACAACTGGGGTTCATTTGCTAGAGCAGCAAAAAAGATCTGGGTTGATATAGATAAAATTGAATTAGAGAAGCCTACAGTTAAGCCTGATATTGGAATTGTTTCTAATTTATCGGACTTCATTCCTGAGCTTATTAAAAAAGCACACGTTTTATACCAAAAGAATAGCGTTCACTTAGACTGGGTCAATTGGTGTATTGAGAGAAGAAGAAAGTATCCAGTCGTGTTAGAAAGTTATTACCAGAATGCTCTTGTAAATCCTTATGTTTTCATAGACAAACTCTTCAAGCAAATGCCAAAAAATCAAATAACAGTTACAGGTAATGGAAGTGCATGTGTGGTGAGTTTTCAAGCAGCTGAGATCAAGGCAGGGCAGCGACTATGGACGAATTCAGGTTGCGCTACTATGGGATATGACTTACCAGCTGCTATTGGAGCACACATGGCAAGCGGTAAAGATATCAACTGCATAACGGGCGATGGTAGCATTATGATGAATTTGCAGGAGCTGGAAACGATTGCAGGTAATAACTACCCGATAAAGATTTTTATATTGAACAACTCCGGTTATGTTTCAATTTTTCAAACACACAGAAATTTTTTCAACGGTGAGGAGGTTGGTGGCGGCCCTAAAAGCGGAGTCACTTTCCCAAAATTTGAAAATCTAGCTAAGGCGTTTGCATTACCCTACTTTAAAGTAACTTCTCATGAAGAAGCTGACAAAGTCATCGAAAAGGCATTAAAAAAATCAGGTCCATTTATATTTGAAATAATTGTTGATGAAAATATCGGATTTGCACCTAAGTTAGGTGCAAAACAGCATCCAGATGGCAGAATAACATCACCACCATTAGAGGATTTAAGTCCTTTCTTAAGTAAAGAAGAGCTAGTAGAAAATATGATTGTAAAAATGGTGGATTCTGAGTGAAGAGAATAACGATAGTTTCTGGTTGTTATAATGAAATAGACAACCTCCCTACATTAATAAAAGAATTAGAATCTATAAGAGAGAAAAATAGAAAATATAAGATTGATTTTTTGGTTATAGATAATGACTCTACCGATGGATCACAAGAATATTTACGCGAGAAATCAGAGAAAGATAAAGATCTTAAAATCATATTAAATAGTAGGAACTTTGGACATATAAGATCCCCATACTGGGGGATAATGCAAGCAAAAGGGGATGCGATTGTATACCTTGCATCAGATTTACAAGATCCTCCTGAACTAATAAACGAGATGATAATAAAGTGGGAGGAAGGCTACGAAATAGTGTTAGGAGTCAAGCCTTCATCAAACACTAATAGAATAAGTCATAACATAAGAAAAATATTTTACAAGTTCTTGGATAAAATTAGTGAAGTAAATCTAACAAAAAATACAACGGGATTTGGTCTATACGATAAAAAAGTTATAGATGATGTTAGACGTATTAGAGATCCATATCCTTATCTAAGAGGTATAGTCGACGAATTAGGATATAGAAAATATCTAATCCAATATACTCAAAATAAGAGAGAAAACGGCATAACAAAGAATAATATATTTACGTTATATGACTTTGCTATGCTAGCAATAGTAAGTTATTCGAAAGTACCGTTAAGAATCGCAACATTGATTGGATTCCTACTGTCTATGTTATCAATACTAATGGCATTAGGAATGTTAATAATGAAATTAATATGGTGGGAGGAATATGCGGCAGGAATAGCGCCAATAGGCATTTTGTTTTTGTTAATGTTCGGTGGGGTGTTTGCCTTCTTAGGTGTCTTGGGCGAATATGTAATTTCTATACAAAGATATGTGAACAAAAGACCAATAGTTATAGAAAAAGAAAGAATAAATTTTGATGAATAGTGTTTATATGGAAAGAATACTATTTTTGTTTATTGGGGGAATTAACACCATTGCTGGATATTTTATTGG
>Ga0181589_10003743_pt1 | contig 12138 bp, 12 predicted proteins | sample 071ome_25_FD_132444 | JGI IMG/M metagenome (GOLD analysis project Ga0181589, IMG submission 132444) | Coastal salt marsh microbial communities from the Groves Creek Marsh, Skidaway Island, Georgia - 071410BT metaG (megahit assembly) | ecosystem: Environmental > Aquatic > Marine > Intertidal... | reverse complement strand
TAAAAAAATATTGACTGAATATCTCGCAATTAAACAGAAAGACTTTATTGGGGATAAGGACCCTAAAAATATTGAGTACCTTAAACTAATAAATAATTCTTTCCCAAATGCTTTATTAGTTCATATTTACAGAGATCCAAGAGCGGTTATCTCATCAAGACTTAAGGCTAAGTGGTCAAAAGATAAACCATTATGGCAACATATACTTGCGTATAAAGCACAGTTTAATTATATGCGAAAAAATCAGGATATTTTTGGCCACAACTTTATTGATATAAAGTATGAAAATCTTATTAAAAATCCTAAACTAGAACTAGGAAGAATCTTGGGGAAGCTTGATCTAAAATTTGAGGAGAATATGCTTGATTCTTATAAAAATGCAGGTGAGATTATAAATAAAGATGAATTAAGCTGGAAGGATAATCTACTTAAGCCTATTTTTCATGAAAGTGTAGATAATTGGAGGCGAGCTTTAAATTATAAAACCATATCTAATATAGAGAAGTCATTATACGTTGAGATGAATGAAAGTGGTTATGACTATGATTCTAAAAATTCGATTATACTTTCTACACTCTATCTTGTTTTATCCAAGATATATTGTATTAAAAATTGCAACTAAAAATATATGATTCGATTTTTATTCTATTCTTTTTAAAGATATAATCATTTTTAAAACTGTATAAAAATATTTACTTATTATTGGAGGTTTCTTTCTAAGTGGCAGTGCTATTAAGATATTGGCATACCGTTCGACATTTGAAACTGATTCAACTTTATAACAGGTTGCGCTTTCTAATTTATAAGCCAAAGCTCAAGTTCACTAGAGGTTTTTCCACTAGACGATCGAAACGTCAATTTACTCAACCTTCACAGAAACGCTTCCCACTTTTAGGGCCCACTATATTTAGTTTCCTTAATAAAGTTGAAGATTTAGAGGTGGTTGGTTGGGATGCTCCATCTATAGATAAGCTGTGGAGATATAACCAGCATTATTTTGATTATCTTAATGCATCGAACTCTGTTTTGAATAATCAATGGCATTTGGCTTTGTTACAGCGTTGGGTTGATGAAAATGAACCTGGTTCTGGTGTAGGTTGGGATCCTTATCCCACCTCTCTGCGAATCGTCAATTGGATTAAGTGGTCTTTAATAGGTAATAAATTGCCTGCTAAATGTGTTGAAAGCCTTGTATTACAAGCACGCTTTTTAATGCATCGTATTGAATGGCATATCTTGGGTAACCATCTATTCGCGAATGCCAAAGCTTTAATTTTTTCTGGTTTGTTTTTTAATGGTTATGAAGCAAATCAATGGCTGTGCAAAGGCTTAAAAATTATATCTGATGAGCTTTCTGAACAGGTGCTGGCCGATGGTGGTCATTTTGAAAGAAGCCCTATGTATCATGCAATCTTTCTAGAGGATATCTTAGATTTAATTAACTTAGCGGAAACATATCCAGGTCTTGTTAATGCTGATGTTATTGATAATTGGAAATCAATAGCGGCAGATATGATGTGTTGGCTTAAAGTAATGACTCACCCTGACGGAGAAATAGCTTTATTTAATGATTCAGCATTTAAGATATCTCCAAAGCCTGAACGATTACTTGAATATGCAAAAAGGTTATCGATTCATTCGAAAGAGCCTCAAGAGATATCAGAAATTATTCATCTTTCAGAGTCTGGCTATTTAAGGGTTAATAAGAACAATTTAGCATTGATTATTGATGTGGCCAAAGTCGGTCCTGATTATTTACCTGCTCATGCCCATGCCGATACTCTATCATTCGAGCTTTCTTTGCATGGCTTGAGAGTTTTTGTAAACGGCGGCACATCAGTATACGGCGATAGTGAAATTAGGCTTTACGAACGTAGTACTGCTGCTCACAATACTGTTGTCGTTGATAATGAAAACTCATCAGAAGTATGGTCAGGATTTAGAGTTGCTAGACGTGCTTATCCTTTTGATTTTAAGAGCAACAAAACCGAGGATTGTGTTTATATCGAATGTTCTCATAATGGCTACGAGCGTTTAAATAAGGGTTTAGTTCATACTCGAACATGGAAGGTTTCTAATGGCTGCTTAAATATTCATGACAATGTTAAAGGATGTCATAGTGAGGCGTTTGCTTATTATCATTTGAGTCCAGATGCTAAAATTTTTTCTATTGATGCTAATGAGATAATTCTTTTAATGAAAAATGGAGAAAAGGTACGTTTAAATTATCTCGGCTCTTCATTTAATATTCTTGATGGTTACTACGCTCCCGAATTTGGGAAAAGGCTTCCAAATCAATATTTAAAAATAGGTTTAGATGCGCTAGAAGGATCGTCTTTACAAGTAAGTTGGGATTTTTAATTGAAGAAAGTGATGTTTGTTTTTGGAACTCGACCAGAAGCGATAAAGATGGCGCCATTGGTTTTAGAGTTCAAAAGGCACCCTGAGTTATTTGACGTTATAGTTTGTGTAACAGCTCAACATAGAGAGATGCTAGATCAGGTATTGAGTCTTTTCAAAATAACACCTGATATCGATCTTGATTTAATGAAAGCTGGACAAGATCTTTATGATGTCACTTCATCAGTACTGATGGGTATGAGAGATGTGTTGAAATCTTATTCGCCCGATATTGTTCTTGTGCATGGTGATACAACGACAAGTTTAGCTGCTGCAATGGCTGCTTATTATTCTGGTATTTCTGTTGGACATATTGAGGCGGGCCTTAGGACTCATAATATTAATTCACCATTTCCTGAAGAGTTTAATCGGCAAGTGGTTGGTAAATTAGCGGACATCCATTTTTCACCGACTAATTTATCTAGGGATAATTTATTGAATGAAGGGGTGGCGGCTCCAAGCATTTTGATCACTGGCAATACAGTTATTGATGCACTTCATTGGGTTTTGGCAAAGCAAGAAGCTGAACCTTCTAACACCAATAGAATAAAAGATAAGCTTTTGGGCGACCTTGGTTTCGATTTTACAGTTTTGCCCTTTGTTTTGATCACCGGTCATAGAAGAGAAAATTTTGGCTATGGTTTTATTCAAATATGTGAGGCGATAAGGGATTTAGCTAAATCATATCCACGGCACCATTTTGTTTACCCTGTCCATCTAAATCCGAATGTTCGCGATCCAGTAAATAAAATTTTACAGGGAATAGAGAATGTTCATTTACTAAGACCACTGGACTATGAACCTTTTGTTTATTTATTAAACCATTCATATCTGGTTCTTACAGATAGTGGTGGAATACAGGAGGAGGCGCCTAGTTTAGGCAAGCCTGTTCTTGTGATGCGTGATGTAACCGAAAGGCTGGAAGCAGTAGAGGCTGGAACAGTCCAACTTGTTGGAGCTAAAAGAGATCAAATTTTCTCTGGAGTAAGTAAATTATTGAATGACGAAAATTATTACCTAGACATGTCTCGCGCACATAACCCATATGGTGACGGGACGGCCTGTGAGAAAATTGTTGCCCATTTTATGAAATAGCTAGTTATGGATATTAAGAAAAAGAAAATTAGTGTTATTGGTTTAGGGTATATCGGATTACCCACAGCAGCTTTATTGGCGAGTAATGGTTATAAAGTGGTTGGTGTGGATGTAAACAGTCACGCTGTTGAAACCATAAATCAAGGAAAAATTCACATTGTAGAGCCTGATTTGGACGCATTTGTCCGTTCTGCTGTCAGTAATGGCATGCTTGAGGCTTTTTTAGAGCCTCAAGAAGGCGACATTTATATGATATGCGTTCCAACTCCATTTCATGAATTACCTGGAGTCCCTAAGCCCAATATCGATTTCGTGGTTAATGCTGCTAAGAGTATTTCCAAATACATAAAACCCAACGACTTGGTTATTTTGGAATCGACATCTCCTGTAGGTACAACTGAGAAAATTCAATCTGTTTTTATCAACGAAGGTGTAGATGTCAAGAAGGTGCACATAGCGTACTGTCCAGAAAGAGTTTTACCTGGAAAGATCATGACCGAGTTAGTTGAAAATGATAGAGTTGTGGGAGGTCTTACAGCGGAGGCCACAAAGGAAGTCGCGGACTTTTATAGAACTTTTGTACGTGGCGAAGTTTTGGAAACATCGGCTAAAACTGCAGAGATGTGTAAATTAACGGAAAATAGCTTTAGAGATGTAAATATAGCCTTTGCGAATGAATTATCGCTTCTTTGTGCAAATGATGGGATTGATGTATGGGAGTTGATTCAGCTGGCTAATCGTCATCCTCGGGTAAATATTCTTCAACCAGGGGTAGGTGTAGGTGGACACTGTATCGCGGTAGATCCTTGGTTTATCGTATCGCGCGATGAAAGAAATTCAAAACTCATTAAAGCTGCTAGAGAGGTAAATAATTTTAAAACTGAGTGGGTAATTGAAAAGATAAAAACTGCTGTTGCGAATAGAAGTACACAAACCGGTGTAAAGCCTAAAATTATTTGTTTTGGCCTTGCATTTAAACCAGATATTGATGATTTGAGAGAATCACCAGCACTCGAAATCGTAGAAAATTTATTTGACCAAGGATATGAGGTTGTAGCTGTTGAGCCTAACATTGAGTCACATAGCAAGCTAAAACTTACCTCTATTCATAATGTTGATTGGAAGCACTCAGTATGTGCGATCCTTGTAAAACACAAACAGTTTTTGTCAAAAGATATTAATCAATTGTTACTTGAAAATAATGCCTATGACTTTTGTGGCGCTTTGAATTGACTGAAAATCATTCATTGATAAATAATGAAAAAGAAAATTGCGATAGTTAGTTCATATTATTTTCCTGACAACAAGGCTACTTCAAATAGAATTAAGTCATTTGCAGAGCTTATTGATAATAATTTTGATGTTGAATTAGTTGTTTTTGGCAAACAACCGATTTCGGATTTTCCTTCATTGCAATATGAAGTTGAATACTGTCCTGAAGTAGAATTTCAAAAAAAAAATCTAATTCTTAGGGCATTTGGTGAGATAAAAGAAACATTATGTTTATTTATTAAGGTTACTAAATTTAAGCCTGATATTGTAATAAGTTCAATTCCATCGCCAATATTACTATTCATGCCTTTAGTTTTTACAAGGGCTATGCATGTAGTTGATATTAGGGATGTGGTTTGGGAATACCTTAAAGATTTAGGGATTTCAGGGAGGCTAGGGTATTTTTTAATAAAGTTGCTTGCTAAATTTGCATTCAATAAATCTTCATACATATTAGTAACTAATTCGCATGAGAAGAAGAGCATAGATAAATTAACGAAAACCCAAATAATTACCGTGGGCAATGGAATCTCTACTGAAAAATATCGTTCATTAATTAAGAGTGTTTCATTTACATCCACTAAAAGTCATCAAAGACTAACTTTAATTTATGCGGGAAATATAGGTTATGCACAAAAATTAGGAATCTTAGTTGATCTTGCTAGTAGTTTAAAATTTATAAACATACGGATAGTTGGTCGTGGCAACGATAGAGATCGGTTAATCAACCTAAGTGAAAAAAAAGCTCTAAGTAATATTGCATTTATTGATCAACTTAATTGGGACGAACTCCTGCGCGAATATCACAAAGCAGACATAATATTTGGACAGATCGGAAGGGAATTTCATTGTGCAATTCCATCAAAAATCTTTGAAAGTGTCTTGTTAGGAAAGCAATTAATATTTGCTGCCCCTGTTGGTGCTGCAAGTAATGTACTTTCTAAATTTAAAAATGTTCATTTGATAGAACCAGAAAACTTAAAACAGTTAATAAGTGTTATTTCTGATATTGCAGATAGTGAAGAAGTGCCAATACATAATGCTCGTTATAATAGGGCATTGATTGAGAAAGAATTTATCAGAGAGAATTTAGTCTTGCCTTTGTATAATATACTTAAAAACTACTGTAACACCCATCGAGCATGTAAATAGTGTCTGCATTCGCTTTGAGACTAACATTACTAGAACTTAATGAGATCAACTTCGACGTTGCCGCTCAATATCTAGAAAGATATCCCACCAAGCTGACTCATATTCAGCGAATTATTAATTCTGGTTTAATTACTACATTAGCTGAAAAAAATTATGATGAGCTAGAACCTTGGGTGCAGTGGGCATCTGTGCATACCGGTCTCACTTATAATCAACATGGTATTTTTCGTTTGGGCGATGTTGTTGGGGCTGATTCGCCTCAAATATTTGAACTAATTGAGCTCGCGGGATTCAGTGTTGGTTCAATATCCGCTATGAATACTGAAAATCGGTTAAAAAATGCGGCTTATTTTATACCTGACCCATGGACTAAGACCCTCTCTGATGACTCCTTTTGGAGCAAAGCATTGACTGAGGCTGTATCTCAAGCTGTAAATGATAACTCTCAAGCAAAAATTACATTTAAAACTGCGGTTCAGATTATTTTGGCTCTTTTGAGGTTTGCTAGACCAAAACATTATTTGAGATATGTAAAATATATCTTTCAATCGAGATGGAAGCCCTGGTTGAAGCCTCTTGTTCTTGACCTCCTTCTGTATGATATTCACTATAGTTTTTTCAAGAATAGAAATCCTAATTTCTCCACGCTGTTTCTTAATGCTGGGGCTCATATTCAACATCATTATTTTTTCAATGCTGAGCCTATAAGGCAATCCATATCAATTAAAAATCCGACTTGGTACATTAAAGAGAGTGCCGATCCTTTGTTGGATTCGCTGGAGTTGTATGATCTTATTTGTGGGGAATTGTTGGATAGAAAGGATTCAGAGCTAATTATTGCAACTGGGCTTTCCCAAAAACCGTATGACAGGGTGAAATTCTACTATCGCCTAAAAGCTCACGAAAAGTTCCTAGAACAACTTGGTCTTTCTTATACAGCGGTTCACCCAAGAATGACCAGAGATTTTCTTGTTGAATTTCAATCCGAGTTAGATGCTGCTGAAGCTGAAGCAATTCTTAAGAAGATTTTGATTGAGTCTGATGGTTCCCCATTATTTGGCGTGATTGAGAATAGAGGTTCGAGTTTATTTGTCACCCTAACGTATTCCAATGAGATAGATGAGACCACGAACTTTATTATAAATGAGCAAGTGATTTTGCTAAAACCTCATGTTGTCTTCGTTGCAATTAAAAATGGAATGCATCAATCCGAAGGGTATGCATTTTGTACTACTGGTTTTGCATCTTATATGCCTGAACAGGGGGCGCATGTTGCTGAGATAGGTAAATCAATCCTGAGCTATTTTGGGGTTAAACATTAAAGGTTGTTCCAATCTTGCCAGTTCCTCAAATACCTCAACGCCGTCGTTTCCGATTTCCATCCACCTTTCAGCATAATCTTCTCAATAGACAGTCCTTGATCCAGAAGGTCAACAGCAGCCCCCACTCTGAACGAGTGACCCGATAATTCATTCACTTCTAGCTTTGCTTTTATTTGCAGCTCTTTGAGAATGTTATTTACTGATGCGCTATTAAGTTCTTTATGTGTTGTCTTTCCATCACGCATAAAGCCTCGGAGTATCTTTCCTTCATTCATTCCGCTCTCTTGCTTCCAATGCTTTATTAGCTGAAAGAGCTCATCCGATATGGGGATTAACTTTCCATCACCATACTGATCAGTTTTTGAGTGACGCAGTAGTAGTGCAACACGACCATTGGGTAGGTGTTCGATGTCTTCAAACGTAAAACTAACAATCTCTGCTCGTCGTTCAGCCAGTTTTTCGCGGTCAGGCCGTGCTTGATCGCGTTCTTACTCGAGGCCAGTTTGCCGGTGACGGTCTTGGGTCCGCCGCCGCGTCGTTTGAGTGCTGTCGCCTTGTTGGTTCTCCTGATGTTCTCAATATGGCTCCGACTCTAGCGCACTTTTACCCCAAATACCCGATACGCACATCCGGCATGGCGGCAGCTTTTTTTGGGATTCTGGGGTGGTTACTTTGTGTTGTCGCAGAGGGTGTCGAGGCGGCTGCAGGCGATCTTGGTGTAGATAAGGATCAGCGCGATAAACAGCGGGATACTAAAAGCGGCAAGGTAGCGCTCGATCAACAGCCCGCCGATCGAGAGGGTAGCCGCGATGCCGATCAGCCACGATAACGCAACCCTTGATGACATGCCCTTGTTCATCAACAGGTGGTGAAGGTGTCGGCGGTCGGGCTGGAACGGTGACTGGCCGTTACGCAGGCGGCGCAGCATGACCCCGATCGTGTCGAGGATCGGCAGGGCCGCACACCACAGGACCGACGAGGTCGAGAGCGTCGGGTTTGTGCCTTCGGAGAAGTTGATTAAGCTCATCGCGATCACAAACCCCAGCATGTAGCTGCCCGAGTCACCCAGGAACACCTTGGCCTCCTTTCGGCCGAGCAAGTTCGCGTAGAGGTAAGGTAATAACGCGGCTGAAATCAGCACGAGGTAGGCGCCATCGGCCAGCGCGACGTTCGGCGTGCTAAAAATGAACAGGTTAGCGATCGTGATCAGCGCGATGCCGCCGGCCAGCCCGTCGATGCCATCGATCAGGTTAAACGCGTTGGTCAGCCCGATGATCGCGAGCAGCGTGAACCCGAGCGACAGACCGGGTATCGAGGTCAGGTCAAAGCCGACGATGGTGTGCACGCTCAATCCTGTGATCTTTAATGTGATCACCGAGATGATGATCTGACCGAGCACGCGCTTGCGCCAGCTGAAGTGGTTCACGTCATCGATCGTGCCGAGGATCAGCATCAGCGCGCCGCCGAGCAGGATGTAGCTCGTAGTAGGAGTAGTAGTAGCCAGCTGCTGGAAGATGACGAACGCGATAAGCGCACCCGCGGTGATCGCGATGCCGCCAGTTAACGGGATACTTCCTGAGTGTTGTTTGCGATCGTCCGGGTGATCGAGCAGCCCTAATTGACCGGCCAGCGGTGAGATCGACTTGAGCACGAGCAGTGACGCAGCAAAGGCGCACAGCATCGAGATCAGCAGCGGTGTCAGTGTGGCTAAGTTCATTGGGCGAGGAGTGTCTGTATGTTCTCCAATATTTGACTTAATCGGGTTAGGGTTTTCAAGTACAATCTTAGGATAGTCAGTTTTTAAGATGTCACCGCCATCGCGTACCCTGCCGGAGTGTCTGTGGACCCGCTAAACCCAAACCAAGCCCCCAAATACGCCAACGATGAGATCGACCTGTTCGAGCTGTTCGAGTCGCTCTGGAAGGAGAAGCTTCTCATAGTTGCGATAACGGTCCTTATCACGCTTTTGGGTGGATTATTTGCGTTCCTTTGGCCGCCAACATATCAAGCATCAGTGCACATGTTGCCGCCATCGCTTTCAGATGTTGCAGAGCTTTCCAAATTTGATGTTTTAAAATCGTCTCAGTCTCAGTCTCAGTCTCAGTCTCAGTCTCAGTATCAGTCTCAGTCTCAGTATCAGTCTCAGTCTCAGTCTCAGTCGCAAGCGTATGCGCAATTTTTACAGTTACTAAAATCAAATCAAGTCCATAAAGAGCTCCTTCGTGATAAGGAGTTGCAATTAACTCTTTTTGAAGAAACTGTAAGTATGCAAAAAGCGCTAAAAGAACTTGATGAGTTGGCTGTTGTGAATGAGCCAAAGAAAGGCCCTTCTGTTGCCGTCGAGCTAACCTTTGATGCGCATGATCCAAATGTGGCTGCTAATACGGCCAATAAGCTTGTGCGGCTTGCGATCAATGCTTTTCAAAAACAAACATCTGAAGCATTTATATCAGCTAAGTCACAAGAGCTAAGGGCGCTTCAATCTGAGCGTGATAGTTTAGTGAATACTCACGCTCAACGAATAAGTTCTGAAGTGGCCAAGCTCAAAGAGGCTTTACTAATCGCTAAAACCTTGAAGCTACAGAAGCCCGGGCAGTACATTGATATCCAAACATCAAACGAACCTCGGGCTACAGCTGTAACTGAAGAGTTGCGCTACTTGTATAGTCAGGGCGAGGAGGCGCTTAAGGCTGAAATTCAAACAGTCAGTGCTCGTGAAAAAAACTTGTCCTCTGTTGCGGGTCTAGCTGATGTGGATCAGCGTATTGCGCTACTAAATAATGTGTCTTTTGACGCTGGTATGGTTATGCCACTAACGATTGATTTGGCTGCTGAGCCACCTGAGCAAAGGATTAAACCTAAGCGTTCTTTAATTGTTGCTTTATCAGTGGTCGTGGGTGGCATGCTTGCGGTTATGATTATTCTTATTCGTAATGCGGTTAGTAATCGCAAAACAGTTTCTTAAATTTTATGAAAGTATTAGTAACCGGTGCAGCGGGCTTTATCGGCTCCACTCTTTCGATGCGTTTGTTGGAGCGTGGCGACGAAGTTATCGGTATCGATAACCATAACGATTACTACGACCCCGCATTAAAAGAGGCGCGTCTGAATCGCTTTATCGATAGTCCAAACTACACGCACGTCCGTATGGACCTGGCTGATCGTGCGGGCATGGCTGCGTTATTCGAAGAGCATAAGCCGCAGGGTGTGGTGAACTTAGCTGCGCAGGCAGGTGTGCGTTACTCGCTAGAGAATCCACTGTCATACATTGATAGCAACTTGGTCGGGTTTGGCCACATCTTAGAAGGCTGCCGTCATAACGGGGTAGAGCACTTAGTCTATGCGAGCTCATCGAGTGTGTACGGCGCGAACACGCAGATGCCGTTCTCTGTGCATCATAATGTGGATCACCCGTTGAGCTTGTACGCAGCAACTAAAAAAGCGAATGAGTTGATGGCGCACACCTATAGCCATTTATACGGCTTGCCAACAACGGGCCTTCGTTTCTTTACCGTCTATGGCCCTTGGGACCGTCCCGATATGGCGCTGCAGAAGTTCGCACAAGCGATCACCAAGGGGGAGACTATCAAGGTGTTCAACTACGGTAACCACCGTCGTGACTTCACCTACATTGATGACATCGTTGAGGGTGTGATCCGTATCCTGGATCGCCCAGCACCACCGAATCCTGATTGGTCGAGCGAGAAGCCAGATTCGGCAACAAGCTCAGCACCATGGCGTGTATACAACATCGGTAACAATAATCCAGTGAACTTGATGGACTACATCAGTGCGTTGGAAGAGGCATTGGGCAAAGAGGCCAAGAAAGAGTTCCTGCCAATCCAGCCGGGCGATGTGCCAGATACCTATGCGGATGTGAGCGATTTGGTGAAAGAGTTCGACTACAAGCCAAACACGTCAGTTAAAGACGGGATTGCTAACTTTGCTAAGTGGTTTTCTGAGTACTACGGGAAGTAGTTTTTACGAAACGAACTGACTTTCGATAATTGAGATTATCGTAAGATAGATAAGAAAATCTTTATTAAGAAAGCAACGGGAGGTCTCTGATGAAATCTCAAATTAAACGTTGCGACAAAGACGCCGCGGTACTCATACCAAGAGAATTTCTTGTAGAGGCCAAGATTAATGTCGATTCAGTTATTGATGTTTCTGTTGTCGACAGGAAGATTGTCATTCAAGCATTGAATAATACTGAGAAGATGTTTCCATATACTGAAGATGAGCTGCTTCGTGGGTTAACGCCAGAGACAGCTCATGCTGATGAGCTGAACGAGCGCCACTGAATTTATTTAAATGGCTGGTTACTGCCCTGGTGTCTTTGCCGTCACCGACAACGCATGCAGCGCACCTGAGGTAATCTCTTCGTTGAACAGCGCCATGATTGGACGCTGACGCTGCAACGGATTTTTGCCCTCGAAGCTTGGGCTCACCACAGTCACCGAAAAGTTGCAGTCAGCACCATCGGTGCTGACTTCAGCATCCGGAATAGCGTCTTTGATGCGGTTGATGATCTCTTGTGCGTCCATAGGAACCTCGAATTCGATAATGGCGCTAGTGTAGAGAACTTCTCATGGTTGCTCCACCTTGTGTGATAGGCGTGTTTAAGCTGCTGATTTTGCAAAAAATCAGCCCGAAATCCGTTTGACGACCTAGCGAATTCTCATTAAACTCCGCCGCAATTAAACGGTTTCGACTGTTTGATTGGCCTAATTTACAGCTCTCCGCGGTTGTCGGTCTGAAGCTGGAATGGCGTCGGACCCCATTTATGGGGTTTTTTTGTATTCCACGTATGGGCTTTTGCCGGTACGTAACGCGGAATGGGCCTTGGGCCCATTTTTTGTTTGTCGGGAAAATATGCGATCAGTACCTGAAAACT
>Ga0181589_10003741_pt1 | contig 12138 bp, 8 predicted proteins | sample 071ome_25_FD_132444 | JGI IMG/M metagenome (GOLD analysis project Ga0181589, IMG submission 132444) | Coastal salt marsh microbial communities from the Groves Creek Marsh, Skidaway Island, Georgia - 071410BT metaG (megahit assembly) | ecosystem: Environmental > Aquatic > Marine > Intertidal zone... | reverse complement strand
TGTGCTTTGAGGATTAGGACCGAAAAAAACAAGAATGTTGTAATGAGTTTTCTCATAAGCTTAAATTGGTTTAGAGAATGTACAAAATACTTAGCTTTAAAGAACCCTCATAGCGATAACCTAACCTTTCAATTATGAAACGGATTTTAAACTCATTTTCAGCTTTAGTAGGCCTTACTATAGCAGTATGGTTTTTTTCAGCAATAGCAATCATGTATTTTATTGACGATTGGGGGGCACGGGGAACATTTGGGGACTTGTTTGGTGCTGTTAATGCCTTATTTTCTGGTTTAGCCTTTGCTGGATTGCTCTATTCGTTATTAGAAAATAAACGTCAAATAATGGCACAGCAGGAGGAGCTGATGTTGAATCGTCAAGAGCTACTTAAAGCGAGAAAAATTCAAGAAAAAACTGAGAAGGCGATTGAGGCCCAAGTGTCACAAATGAAAAATACCGCTCGATTAAGTGGATTAAATACTCTTGTAAATTATTTCACCGCTAAAATAAATGACTCGAACAGCACCGACGACGAGATTCAATTGGCTAAAGAAAAACGTCGAGAAGCCATTCGTGAGATAGATCGCCTGATTAAATGGGCGAACGCCGACGATTTTTGAGTATCTTTTTGAAATTGAAATCTTAATTTTATGGAAAATAGAAGATCCTTTCTGAAAAAATCATTGGCAACCGGACTAGCGGGAGCCTTGCCTGTATCTGCATTGACCTCTTGTGCATCTGAGACCTCAGATAATTCCAATGAGGGACAGGCCACAGATTCCAAAAACGGTAAGATTACTTTTTTACAAACCACCGACGTTCACTGTCAATTGCATCAGCATGATGAGCTATTCTGGGAGAATGAAGATATAGTCTTCAGAAAAACGGGCGGGTACGTTCATTTGTCTACCGCGCTGAAGCAACTCAAAGCCAAAAATCCAGAAAACACCATTGTGATGGATACCGGTGATATGTTTCAAGGATCGATGCTTTCGGTTCGAACAGAAGGAGATGCCTTTATCCCCATATTGAACGCGATGAACTACGACCTGTACCACCCTGGAAACTGGGAGGTTGTTTATTATAAAGATCGGATGCAGCACCTCTTAGGAGGGCTTAATGCGCCTAAGGTATGTACCAATATGTATCACGATCTGGGCGATGGAAAGAGAGGGGAACTCATCTTTCAGCCCTATCAGATATACAACAAATTAGGGGTCAAAATAGGATTTCTAGGATATACCGATCACCTTGTTCCGAAGCGTCAATCACCACTCTATTCTAAGGGAATCGTTTACACAGAAGCCAAAGAAAATTTAAAGCATTATGTCGATGTGTTGCGTAATCAAGAGAAATGCGACTTGGTTATCATTTTGTCGCACATGGGACTTTCTCAGCAGATCGCCCTAGGGAATCATCCTGATTGCGAAGGAGTCGATTACATCTTTGGTGCAGACACGCATGAACGAGTGAGAAAGCCTATTCAGGCCAAATACACGAAAATTGTTGAGCCAGGGGCCTTCGGCTCTTTTATCGGAAAGTTAGAGATCGAGGTGAAAGACGGAAAAATGGGCGAGCACCACTACGAATTGGTTGAGGTTGACCCAAATCGCTTTGAGGCCGATCCTGAAATGGTGCAAATTGTAGAAGCATTAGAGGCGCCGCACAAAGAGGCTATTGAGACGGTTATTGGGTATTCTAAACAACCCTTGTACCGTTATTTCGTAGTGGAGAATACGATAGACACTATGATTGTAGATGCCCTGAAATGGAAGATTAATGTCGATGTAGTTTTATCAAACGGATTCCGCTTTTGTCCGCCACGTGTGCCTGATGAATCGGGCTTGGTGCCTATAACCGAGGGCTATCTGTACGATATGCTCCCGGTTGAAGCTACCGTTCGAACCGGAAAGGTTAAGGGGAAACAATTACTAGCCTGGTTAGAGAAAGAATTGCAAAATGTCTTTGCTGAAGATGCTTCAAAACGTTTCGGCGGATGGGTGGTTCGCTTTAAGGGAATGAAGGTTGAATTCAAGGCCTTTGCGGAATATGGAGAGCGTATTCAAAAGGTAGTGATTGCAGATGAACCTCTAGATCTAGAGCGCGAGTATAGCATCTGTGCGTGTGAGCGTGAGGGAGATCCAGACGATGTGTTGTGTCGGATGACAGGAGTTTCAGAGACTAAGAATACTGAATATACCTTACATGGGGTGGTGAAAGACTATTTGAAAGAATTTTCACCTGTAGACCCTGTGCTTCGTCACGATTCTAAAGTCTTAGATGCGCCATTAACGCTATTGTCACAAGTTTCTGGGGTAGATTACAAGTTTGTATAAAGCGTAATTCCTTTGTTTCTTTGGCCTGCCGAAATTCTTTCGGTGACGGGTTAACGACACACGGGATTATGAAATATGCGCTTTTAGGTGCTCTATGTACGCTTTTAGTTTCTTCGATTCAAGCGCAAACGCTTGATAGCCTTCAGGTAAATAAAACAGCTAATTGGGGTCTAAACTTCGCGAATGTGGGACTTTCGAATTGGACTGCCGGAGGGGAGAGCTCTATTGCTTTAGGGACAGTTTTGAATGCTAAAATTGTACGAAAAGAGAATTTTGGTACCTGGACCAGTCAGTTCGATTTTGCACTTGGTGGTGCCCGTGTTGGGGATAAAAATTTTAGAAAAACGGATGACAATATAATCCTGCAATCGAAGTTCACTAAAAAGTTCAGTGAGAAATTCAGGTCCGCAGCTATTGCGGTATTTAGGACACAATTATTGAATGGATTGGTTTACAAGACCGATCCTGAGAATCCTGATGAATTCTTAAAAGAAAAGATCTCTGGCCTATTATCCCCCGGATACCTTTCACTCAACTTGGGATTCGACTACGAGCCCGGTGATTATTTAAGCGTTTCTTTTGCACCCACTTCTGGAAAGTTTACCATCGTTACAGATCGCGAATTGTCTGAGGCAGGTGCATTTGGTGTAGAGAAGGGTAAGAATACGCGTTCAGAGTTTGGGGTGAACCTATTGGTTGCCGTGGATCTCGATATCATGGAAAACATGAATTTGAAAAGCAGTCTTAACCTGTTCACGAATTACGGCACTTTTGGCACCATTGATACGAACTGGGAAAACCTTATCGTGATGAAGGTGAACAAGTACTTCAATGCCAGTTTAGGAACGCAGTTGATTTATGATAAAGATATACTCATTGCCAAAGACGATGGAAGTCTAGGCAACGCGGTACAGTTCAAGCATATCTTAAATTTTGGCTTCAATTACGCTTTATTTTAAAACACGCTAGTGTTTACGACTTGAGGTTATGTGATTTAATAGATACCTTGTGTCTATGAATGTAAAGGCTCCTCTCTTAGTTATACTCATGCTTCTGTCAGCATGTAATATTCGGAGCGTTGAATCACCTACTTTATGGTCAAAGAATGATCGGCCTAATATTATCTATATACTGGCAGATGACCTTGGATATGGTGAGCTAGGAGTTTATGGTCAGGATAAAATTGAAACCCCCAACCTTGATGCCCTAGCAAATGCAGGTATGCGTTTCACTCAACACTATTCAGGAGCTCCTGTATGTGCCCCGGCACGATACATGCTGCTCACTGGCACACATGCCGGACATGCATTCATAAGAGGTAATGATGAATGGAATGATAGAGGCGAAGTCTGGAATTATAGAGCCGTACTTGAGGACTCAACCTTAGAAGGTCAAAGGCCTATTCCAAGTAATACAGTTTTGTTACCTAAAAAACTTAAAGAAGTGGGTTATCGAACAGGTATGGTTGGGAAATGGGGATTAGGCGCTCCACACACAGAGTCTATTCCAACTAAGATGGGGTTTGACTTTTTCTTCGGCTATAACTGTCAACGTCAGGCGCATACCTACTATCCGGTGCATTTATACCATAATGAACAAAGGGTTTTTATCGGTAATGACACCATTGCTCCTTCTAAAAAACTTGCGAAAGGCGACTCTGAATTTGATCCAGAGAGTTATAAAAATTATACGTTAGATGCCTATGCCCCTGACTTGATGTTTGACCAACTTCTTTATTTCATTGGAGATCGAAGTAATCAAGACGAGGCTCCGTTCTTTGCCTATTGGGCTACGCCATTACCGCATAATCCGATTCAGGCCCCAAAGCGATGGGTTGATTATTATATCAAAAAGTTTGGTGAAGAAGATCCTTATGTAGGGCAGCGCGGATATTTTCCACATCAAAATCCAAGGGCTGGTTATGCTGCTATGATATCGTATTTAGATGAAAATGTGGGCAAGTTGATTGCGTTCCTTAAAGAAAACGACCTTTATGAGAACACGTTAATTCTATTCAGCTCTGACAATGGAGTTACTTATTCTGGAGGAACTGACGGTGCTTATTTTAACAGCTCTGGCATGTTCGACGAAGGCTATGGACGTGCAAAGGGATTTGTATATGAGGGAGGTATACGTGTGCCACTAATAGCTCAATGGCCAGGTAGAATTAAAGCACAGAGTCAAACGGATCTTATATCCTCTCAATACGATGTAATGGCCACTCTCAGTGAAATCAGTGGGTTTGAGCTGGATGCTACTACTGATGGAATCAGCTTTGCTCCAACATTGCTAGGAACGGCACAACACAAGACTCATGACTTCTTATATTGGGAATATCCTGAATATGGGGGGCAGGTTGCAATAAGAATGGGTAAGTGGAAGTTGATACGTCAACACCTTAAAGATGATCTTGCCCCGACTTTAGAGTTGTATAATCTTGAAATAGATCCGCAAGAACAAATTAACGTTGCTCATCAATTTCCAGAAATTGTTGCGAAAGCCGCAAGCATATTTAAAGAGCAACATAAAAATGCAGAGATAGAAGGATTTAGGATACCGCTCATAGAGAACAGTCTTTTTTAAGCAAGTAAAGGTCAATCTTTAAGATCGAATTCTGTTCCAAATGAAGCGAAGTGATATCCTTCGGCCTCTAATTTTATTCTGTCTTTATTGGATTTGAAGCGCACTGGGTTTGTATGGTTAAAATGAGTAAACCACACTTTATTCTTTTCCTTAGTCTGCAGAGAATCAAGCAGAAAAGTGGTCTCTACAATGAAAGGATGTGGTATCTCAGACATAGGTCGATTTATCTCACCATCTTTCAGAAATGTTCCATCAATTAAGGCAAAGTCAACCTCTTGTAGCATTTGCTCAAGAGATTGATTCCAAACGTTCCATTTATCAATATCAGGTATATACAGAAGCTTTCTGCGAAGTCCTGAAATGATAAACCCCACTGTTTCTGAGAATTCATCTCTGTGTGGCACAAGCAAGGGGGTTATATTGATGCCACCGTCAACCCGTATACTTTTTTCTGTAGAGAGCGGGTTTAGCCTTATATTCTCAAGCACAACAAGCTGATTCCATGGACCATTGTTTTTTAAGAATTCACTCATTCTTGGCATGGCAAATACTTCTGTATTTTTTGTGTTAGCTGCTTCCCTCCCCAGGTGTACAAGGCCTGTGTAATGTCCCATATGTGCGTGGGTAAGAAATATACCCTTAAGGGGTAAACGTGATATATGTTCTAGGTGCTTTGCTTGGATTACAAAGTCAGGGGTTGCATCAATTAAAATTGCAGAAGTATCGCTGTATACACCTAAGCTGCTAACATATTCATTGGGCTGTGGATTTGAGCAGCATCCTAGTTCACAATCGTGTTGTGGAGCGCCTCCATCCTGAAGGTTTCCTAAAACGATCACTTTCTGACCCCTGATTATAGGCATTGATAGAACAATAAATAATAAATAAAACAGGTACGATAGTGGGCGAATCATAAAATCATAGGTGCTAAAAAGTGCTTACAACAAGGGTATTAAATAATCAAAAAGAGTCAGCGTTACGAGCCCCCAAAAAGTTCCAGTGACCATGCTGATTATCGCTAAAACTATTGCGTGTGGCATTAATCTTTTATCATATGCCGATGCGACAGCTGGTGCTGTAGAAACACCACCAACATTCGCCATTGAGGCTAGCGGAACCCATACGAGCGATATTTTCATTTTGAGAGCCACCCAAAAGGAGAGTATAAATTGAATCAAAATCCAAAGCGTGAGAAAAAATAGTAATGGCGGGTTAAAGCGCAATTGACTGAACTCAAGTTTTAATCCCAGAATACTCATGACGGCGATGATGAGGATCTTACTAATTTTTTGAATATACTTATGGTCCCAAGATTTCATTAAATTTCCTAGTAATAGACCTTCAATACTATAGACAACAATTCTTTCGAGAAAGGTAAGAGGTATGGGATACACGGCTATAAATCCTATTCCCAACAACAAAAGTGTGCTGAGTCGATTTCTAGGATGTGAGTGATTAGGATTTTGTGAAAAGTACTCCACTTCATTCCGGTTAAATCGCTTGTTGAAGTAAGAGGTTTTCTTAATCCACTGAAACATGCCAATGGTCCAAATATTTACGATGATATTATCGAGTATTAGTACTGAGACAAAAAGAGGTTCTGGGGTGTTGGCGAGCTCTTTGAGTACTAACATCGAACTGCTCCCACCAATCCAACTTCCAACTACAGGCTGTGAGGCGGTGTAACCACTTTCTATTATAAAAAAGTTGTTAAAGTCTGAGTTGAAATAAGAGAGTAGGACTCCTAAAATGACAGGGCAGAGTGCAATAATAGCCGAACTAATGAGGAAGAAGAGCAACGGTCGGACCCCAATTATCTTTAATTCATTGAGATGCATTGAAGCCATTGCCGTCAGAACAGTAAGTGGTAAAAGCAATTGCTTACTGAAATCGTGAATAAAATGATCGTTCTCGATAGTTAAAAACAACGAATTGAAGAGGGCTGGGAAGAGGTAAGCTAGAAGTACAGCAGGTACCCATCGGGTTAGCTTTTTAAAATAAATCGAGCGCTCTATTTTGAGGACTATAAGAATGGTCCCAATTAAAAGAATCCCTAACCATAAGTTATTTATCATCGTTGAAATCTGTGGTTAAAATACCAAGTAACGATTGTATTCCTTCAAAGAGATTTTTTAGGGCAATATTTTCATTTGGACCGTGAATATTCGCATCTGGATTTGGGATCCGTAATGCGATAGCATCAATATTTAGGGTGTTTATGAAGCTGGCGATTGGTTGAGACCCTCCAGTGGTAGTCAGTTTTAGTACTTCGTTCTTTTGAATTCCTTTTTGAATTCCTTGTTCAAGCCAAACTCCTAGCTTTGAGTTTAAAGGTGTTCGAAATGCTACCGATCCTGTGTTGGTTTGCATGCGAACCAGTTTAGATATTGTTGCCCTATCATTCTTGGTTGGCTCTGAAGTAATCAAGGTATATCCATTTAGTTTCAAATGATCTTCAATGATTTCAAACTGGCGTTCTGCAGGAGTCTCTGGTGTCAACCGCATTTCGAAAACAGCATTTACCGAAGAGGGTATTCGAGTAAGTCCTGATGTACTTCCGTTATTCGCATAATACTCTCGTAATATTAAGCTTGGATGATGAAAAGCCTGTTGCGGATGAATATAGGTGCTCAAGAGAGGCTTTCCCAGGCGCTCTTCAAGTTCATTGTAATCACCATACATCAATTCATTTAAATAGTTCAGCTCTTCAGGGCTATCCTGATACGGATCGAAACCGGCAATAAGCACCTTCTGATTTTCATCGAACATTGAGGCAATCAGTTGAGTCATCTCTAGCCAGGGATTAGGGATAATCGAGCCGTATTGACCACTGTGCAAGTCAGTCAGCCCGGCATAAGTGGTGAGGGTAAAGGTTGCTATACCTCTGGCACCGTAGGTAAGGGTAGGTACATCTGCTAAAGAGCGCGTACCATCTAAAATAAGCAATCCATCTGCTTCGAATAGGTCACGATTTGAAGCAACAAAATCGCTTAAGGTTTTTGATCCTTTTTCTTCAGCGGTGTCTCCGATTATTTTTAGTGTTACCGTAGGCGTTAATTTATGTTCAGAAAGTGACTGAAGCGCAGCCAATAATGAAAAGGTGGGTCCTTTAGAATCTGAAGCACCTCGAGCGAAAACGTAGTCACCTTGGGATGTCGAAGCCGCTTTAATAAGGGGTTCGAATGGATCGGGCTGACTCCATTCTGAAGGATTCGCTTTGAGTGTATCTAGCTGCAAATAAATAAGCAGCGTATAGGGTGCACCTTCATTAAATACCCCATAGAGGTACTTGACCTCTTGAAATTCAATGATTTCTGTCGCTACGCCCGATTGGTCAAGGTGATCCTTGACAAAACTCAGGTTTTTCTCTAGGCCTAAATAATTGTCTGATTCATTGGGAATTGCGAGGTACTCAAGAAATTCCTTAACGATTCTCTTTTTATTCAAGCTTGGAACAAGGCCTTGAGCATTTAGCGATAGGCTCAAACCTAAGAACCCAGCTATTAGAACTCTGCTGTACCTTTTAAAAATGGATAGCACAAATGGCATTGATGAAACCTATTTCAACCCTGGGAGATCATCCGATGGGGCCTTCTGCGTCCATGGATACTCTTGCTTTTTAAAGGTAGGGTACAATTGATCCAAAGATTCTCCGTCGTAGACAAAACCATTCTTAACGACCATTTTCACCGTATTAGTGTGGCGAATGTCTTCAAGTGGATTTTTTTCTAAGATGACCATGTCGGCGAGTTTTCCGGCTTCGATACTTCCAATATCCTTTGAAAGTCCGATGGCTTCAGCACCAAGAATGGTTGCTATGCGCAAGGCGTTGAAATTCGAAATTCCGCCACTTTGCATACTCCAAAGTTCCCAGTGATAACCGAGCCCTTGAAGTTGTCCGTGAGATCCGACACCCGATAAACCTCCGGCTTCAACGAGGTCTTTCACAAACATGGCATGATCATCGAATACATGCTCTTCACGCATGAACCATCCTGCATTTCGACGACGTGATTTTGAGTCTAGCTCAGATTTAGGAGTGAAACGATTCAATTTAGGATCGCCGTTTACCGGCTCAGTAGCGTAATAGTAATTTTCTGCCCAAGGCCCCCCATAGGCTACTAAAAGCGTTGGCGTATAGGCAGTATTAGAGAAGGCAACAAAGTCAATGAAGTCTTTGTACAACGGATAAATCGGAAAACTGTGCTCGTGCCCAGGATAACCGTCTAGGATTTGGGTTACATTGAGCTTGAAGTCAAGACCTCCCTCAGTGGTGGGCATGAGTTGTTGTTCTTTTGCCGCTTCAATAATCCATTGACGGTGTTTTCTATTCCCCGTCAGATACATTTTTATGGTTTTGGTGTTGTAGTATTTCGAATACTGTTTCAATACTTCTCTCGCGTGATCGAGGCTTTTTATGTTATATCCCCAATAGCCTACCCCAGGACCAGTAGAATAGATTCGAGGACCGGCGATCATTCCTGCTTCAACCATGTCGGCATAAGTAAGTACATCGGTAGTTCCTGTTTGCGGATCTCTCGTTGTGGTTACCCCATAAGCCAGATTTGCGGCGTAGGCCCAAACATGGTTTTTGTGAAGCCCCCAACTTGGTCTTAGGTGGGCATGTGTATCTACAAATCCGGGTAGAAGGTATTTGCCATTCAAATCAATCACAATAGCGTCTTCAGGGGTAGTAATCGTTTCACCAGCGCTCAAGACTTCAGCGATACGATTCCCTTTGACCACTACCGTGGCGTTTTCTATGACGGTCTCTGAATCTACCATCGGAATTAAAGTAGCTCCAGAATAAATCACTGTTTTGTGGGGTATGGCACGTTTTACCTCTACAGAAACAGTAGACTCTGCAGCAGTATAGACTTTTGGGCCGTCATCTTTCTTTTCTTCGTCAGTTTTGTCTGTCGTCTCTTCTGATTTCTCCTTTTGGGCGAGGGTGTACGCCTCAATTTCACGATCCCTGGCTTCGGCTTCTGCGATATTGTAGGTGAAGAGTGTATTGCCTAAGGTCCAAAAAACCGTATTTCCATCAGAAGACCAGGACGGAAATTCGCCACCCATGGTCGTTAGTTTTCTAGAAGGGAACGCTGCATTCTTAGGATCCTTCACATTGATCTTTACACCATCTGGTCCGACTTTCGGCACGGTTACGATGTATATGTCATTATTGATTTTAGCTAGCGCATAGTCACCTTTTGGGGCTCTAAGTAGCGTACTTGCTTTTGAGGGCTTTTTTTCTGGTGCTTCGGGTTCATCCGAAAGTAGGTGGTTGTCTGTATACACTGATCCGTACACTGTTATGCCGTCAACAGCGACGTATTTTTTCTCGTCTGTACCGTCGAATCTAATTGAAACAAGAGCGCCATCTTTATTGAGATAGATGCGACCGTCGTTTTGAGCAAAATGTGCCGATGAATAACCGTCCGCTTTTACAATGAAGTTTTCTCGTGCCATCGCTTTTGGCTCAAACCATACCAAATGGGCTTTTGACCTAAAGGTGTAGGGCCCATCTGAGTCTTCGAATTGCTGTTTTTGTCCTTTGAACACTACAATTCGATTTGAGGGGCTCCATGCGGGATCTTGATAAATCGCTGCCTGGCTGCTAATGCGTTGAGGTTTAGATCTCGGTTTAATTGCTACGCTGTATAAATGCCCGCCTTTGTCTTCACTCCATGTTACGAATGCAATGTGCTTGCCATCGGGGCTCCAGGTAGGCATTGCCTCTGTGAAATCAAAGGTGGTCAATCTTCGCACACTGTTATTTTCGAAATTCATGAGGTACACGCGATTCAAGGCAGTGAAGGCCAGGTGAGATTGATCGGGTGAAATCACTGCATCTCGAATTTGCGTTACTGAGAAGGTCGGAAGATCTTCGATGGGGTAATCGAACTTTAGTTGTGGTCCGAGAGCCACCTTTTCATTGACGGTGAATGGAATCTCGTCAATACGGGGCTCATCGAGATAGATTCTATTTAATTTTCCTCCGAAAGAAGCGAGGATAGATTTGCTATCAGGAGTGAAAGACATAGCTGGTAAAACCCCCAAAGGTGCAATCGATTCTTGTTCATCGCGTTGAACCGGATAAGCGAGCCATCGCTCATCTCCCGAGTTGAGGTCTCTAAGGATAAGCCCTGTTTCATCGTTGTGTCGTGATCCGTAAACCAACCAGCGACCATTTGGAGAGAGCGTGGGGCTAAAGGCGGATCCATAGCGACTTGTCATGGTTACTGTCTTTCCATCTTTCAAGTCATAGGTGCCTAATTGATATTGAGGAAGACTGGCGTTGTATTGCCATGCGTTTTGGCGTTGAGAGTACCAGATATGATTGCCATCTGGACTAAAAGTGGGTTCTGAAATTTTAAGATTATCAGGTTTGTCGATGAGTTGGGTCCCAGAGCCACCCTCTTTGTGATAGAGGTGCAATTTAAAATTTCGAGTACCCTTTACTACGGCAATATAGTTTCCATCAGGAGACCAATCCGCTGACTGCATATTAAAGGTGTCTCCTTTAGTTACCTGAAGGGTGTCCTTCTTTACCCGATCAATGATCCAAGCATTATTACCACCACTTCGATCTGAGATGAATAGAATTGAATTTCCGTCAGGGGAATACTTTGGATGAGAATCAAAGGCGAGCCCTTCAGTGACACGTGTCGCATCGCCCCCTTGAATCGAAAGTTCATAGAGGTCACCTAATAAGTCAAAGACAATCTTTTCTCCGGATGGATGAACATCTACAGACATCCAGGTTCCAGAGGTGGTAGAAAGCTCGAAAAATCGCTCTGCTTTAAGGGGTAATCCCTTTTTCTCCTTTTGTGAAAAAGCTATAAACGGGACAAGAAGTACAAATGCAATCAGTTTAGTTCTCATAGTACAAAATTGGTCTTTGAAGATAGTTATTTTCATAGTTAGGTAGATTTACACTTATCCAAAACAAGTCAAGCTTTTATTACTTTGGGGCTTCATAACTAGTTTCATCATATTGCAATGAACTACAATTTTCTATACAAGCAATTTTTTCTTTTACTATTAGTGATTTTTAATGGTACACTTCTGAATGCTCAATCTTCTGCAAATGATGCGGCAGCCATTCGTGCAACCATAGCGCTTTTTTTTGAGGGCTTTCATGAGCGAAATGAAGCTAAGATGAAATCTGTACTAGACGATCAGACTGTTTTTCACAGTATGGATGAGCGCGGAGAGGTTA
>Ga0181589_10003740_pt1 | contig 12139 bp, 10 predicted proteins | sample 071ome_25_FD_132444 | JGI IMG/M metagenome (GOLD analysis project Ga0181589, IMG submission 132444) | Coastal salt marsh microbial communities from the Groves Creek Marsh, Skidaway Island, Georgia - 071410BT metaG (megahit assembly) | ecosystem: Environmental > Aquatic > Marine > Intertidal... | reverse complement strand
TGGGTGTGGGAGTAGCAGTGGCTTTCACCAAAATAGAAGATGGCCGAGCTGCGACGTGCAGACTCGGCCACCTGTTCCCCCAATTGCAAAGACGTCTCCCTGATTGAAAAAGTGTTTTTGTGAGCTGATTGGACGCTTCCAATCGCGATAGCCGTTGTTGGAGTAGTGGTCCTTGTAAGTGATTACCGTGACCCAGTAGTTGTGATAGTTTCTAGCTTTCACCGGAGTTGTCATTCCGAAGAAAGCGGCTCCGACGATGGCGAGTGTGAGAATGAAGTTTTTCATGATGTTGTTGATTGTTGGATTGGTTGAAATTGAAGAGGCTGAATTGCCGTGTTCAAAAAGGGAATCGACAGGCGAATAAATCTGATGGAAAAGAACGATTTTTTCTCAATCACCCATCAAAATCCACGACCTAACGGGGTTGAATCGATGGCCCAACCCGTTTAAACGCTCGATCAAACCCTGTTGAGGAAGGTGCGGGGAAAACGCAGAACTGCCTCTCCTCCAAATGCTTCAGCTTCATGACAAGGAGGGCAGATGAATTGCTGACATCAGAATGCCGCCACCCCTAGGGGGCATTCCATTTTTGTGCCGTCATTTGCCATTCCAGAATAATCTCATTTTGAGCTGATTTCCCTCTTGAAACCCTGGACAAAAGACCGACATTTCCGACCCGTTGGTTAAAACGGACGGGATGTAGCACAGCTTGGTAGTGCGCCTGGTTTGGGACCAGGAGGTCGCTGGTTCGAATCCAGTCATCCCGACTCTCTCTCCCGAGGGGAGCAGTATTCTCCCTCTGCGGGGACATTCCCTCACTATCCATGTCGGACAACAACGAGAAACAGCGCAAGACGCTCGATGAGCGTGATAAGATGTCGGAACTTGAACGGATCCGCCACTCTACGGCTCATGTCCTCGCCACGGCAATCGCGAAGATCTGGCCCGATGCTCAGTTTGCCTATGGGCCGCCGCTGCTGGAAGGCGTTCACGGTTTTTACTACGACGTGGATCTCGAACACCGCATTTCTCCCGACGACTTCGAACAGATCGAGGCGGAGATGACAAAGGTGGTGAAGGAAAACCAGACTTTTGAAAAGATGGTCGTCTCCCGCGACGAAGCTCTCGATCTCGCCAAAAAAGGCCGCCTTGCTGCTCTCGGCGATCGAGATGTCGAAAGCGTTTTCAAAATTGACCTTCTCAACGAAATTCCGGAAGACGAAGAAATCTCGATCTATAAAAACGGAGACTTCTGGGATCTCTGCGCAGGCCCACACGTGCCTCGCACGGGAAACTGCAAAGCTTTCAAGGTGATAAGTGTCGCCAGTGCTTTCTACAAAGGCGATGCAGACAATCCACAACTGCAGCGAGTCTACGGCACGGCATTTAAAAACAAAACGTTGCTCAACGCGCACCTGGAACAGGTCGAAGAAGCAAAACAGCGTGACCACCGCAAGATCGGAAAAGATCTCGACCTTTTTCACATTGACGAAGCAGTCGGGCAGGGATTGATCCTCTGGAAACCCAATGGCGCTGTGATTCGCCAGGAGCTGCAGGACTTCATTGGCGAACATCTCGACCGCCAGGGCTATAGCCAGATTTTCACTCCTCACATCGGAAAGCTCGATCTCTACCGGACTTCGGGACACTTCCCTTACTACTCCGATTCGCAGTTCCCGCCGCTGACGGAGCGCGAAACAATGAAAATTCTGTCCGAAGAAGGGTGTACGTGCGGTGAACTTTCCAACAAACTCGAATCGGGTGAGGTCGCTGGGTTTCTCTTGAAGCCGATGAATTGCCCGCATCACATCAAGATTTTCCAGAGCAATCACCATAGTTATCGAGACCTTCCCGTGCGCCTTGCCGAGTTCGGCACAGTGTATCGCTGGGAGCAGTCAGGGGAGCTCGGAGGTATGACTCGTGTCCGTGGCTTCACTCAGGATGACGCTCACATTTTCTGCACCGAGGATCAGGTGAAGGACGAAATCATGGGCTGTCTCGAGCTGGTGAAAATCGTTCTTGGCACCCTCGGGATGGATGACTACCGCGTCCGAGTCGGACTGCGGGATAAGGACTCATCGAAATATGTCGGCGACGCCGAAAAGTGGGACAAGGCCGAGCAGGCCCTCCGGGAAGCTGCTTCGACTCTCGGAACCGATTTTGCCGAGGAGCCGGGCGAAGCTGCGTTTTACGGACCAAAGATCGACTTCGTCGTAAAAGATGTCATCGGACGCGAGTGGCAGCTTGGCACGGTACAGGTCGACTACAATCTGCCTGAGAGATTTGGACTGGAGTATATCGGTTCGGACAATGCGCCCCATCGCCCCGTAATGATCCACCGAGCTCCTTTTGGCTCGATGGAGAGATTCGTCGGCGTGCTGATTGAGCATTTTGCCGGCAAGTTCCCCACCTGGCTTTCGCCGGAGCAGGTCCGCATTCTTCCTATCTCCGAGAAGTTTCTCGACACGGCTGCCACAGTCTACCAGGGACTACGTGAAGCAGGTGTTCGTGTCACTGTGGACAAAGCTGATGAAAAGGTAGGAGCTAAAATTCGTCTTGCCCAGCTCGACAGAGTTCCTTATATGTTACTCATCGGAGCTAAAGAACAAGAATCCAATCAGGTATCGATCCGTCACCGCGATCGGGGTGACGAAGGAGCCATTGGTGCAGACGAGTTTCGTGACAAAGTTGTCGCTGAGATTCGTTCTCGAAATTTATGATCTGGCGTTACTCACAACGCTGTTCGCTTCCGCAGTCGGAACGAGGAAAAGTTATTCAACCTTTCGCCGTTCCTCCTCAGGATAACTTTCTGCCATTTTTCCCCATTTGCGGGGATATTACTCGTCGAACCTATATCTAACGGTTCGCACCTGTCTTAACAAAAGGAACAAAGCCATAGCTAAAAGACCAAACAGAAGAAAGCCGCGTACGCCAAGAACGCGGGTCAACGAACGGATCAGAGCCCCCCAGATCCGCGTCATTTACGGTGAACACAACGTTGTGATCCCCACCCACAAAGCCTTGAAAAAGGCGAAGGAGCTGAGTCTTGACCTGGTTGAGATCGCACCGAATGCCAAACCTCCGGTTTGTCGTATTGTCGACTACGGAAAATACAAGTACGAACAGTCCAAGCAGAAGAAATCGGAGAAACCGAAGAAACGCGAAAAGGAAGTAAAATTCCGCGTCAACATCGGTGAGCACGACTACAACATCAAATTGATGCATGCAGAGGACTTTCTCGCTCACGGCTTCAAAGTTCGAATCCAACTTCAGTTTCGTGGTCGCCAGATGGCGCACAAGGATCTTGGATTTGAGTTGATGCAGAAAGTGAAGGAAGACCTTTCGACGATGGCGAATGTCGACCTCGAGCCCAAGCTGAACAACCGTAACATTCTCATGATGGTTTCTCCTCTTCCCAAGGAGAAACAGGTTCGGAAATTCCGCAAGGAAGACGAAGAATACGACATCGACGAAACCGAAGCAGCTCATCAGGAGCACGAAGACGAGGATCCTCATGACGAGGATGATCACGTCGATGCCTCTGATGAAGATGCCACATCCGAAGAAGCTGCTTCCGATGAGGAAGCAGAATTTGAAGAAGATGCTGCTGCTAAGGAAGAGAAATAGGAGGTTCTCTCCTAATCTCCCTCTGCGGTAGAGCTATAGCGACGCCTTGAAGGCACTACTCCTTTTCGACATCGATGGGACTCTGATCGATACGGAAGGAGCGGGCCTGAAGGCACTTGAGCGCGGACTATTCAACGCGTTTCCCGACTTTACTGGTCAGTCATTTCCTCCCTTGGACTTGGGTGGTGCCACTGACGGAAGCGTCGTTGCTTCTCTCTTTAATCATTTCGGTATCGAAAATGACTCATCCCATTGCGAGAGCTTTTATCGGCACTACACAGCTGCATTGGAGAACTCGCTGGAAGAGAACAGTTCCCTTGGGAAGGGGCGGATTCTTCCAGGAGTCCGAAAATTACTCCCATCGCTGACCTCCCATTTCCCGGAACACGTTTCTGCCCTTCTCACCGGAAATGCCGAACAAGGTGCTCGAATCAAACTTCGACACTACGAATTGGATAAACATTTTTCCTTCGGCGCTTTCGGGTGTGATCATCCGGAACGAAACCAGCTCGGCCCCATCGCCATCGAACGAGCGCAAAAATCAACCGGGCGAACCTTTGATTCCGAGGAAGTCATCGTCATCGGTGATACCCCAAGAGACATCGCCTGTGCCCGGGCCTGCGGGGCGAAAGTTCTTGCAGTATCAACCGGAACGGTTCCTCACGAAGATTTAAAAAAGGCGGAACCTGACGCATTGCTTCGTGACTTTTCCAACCTTGATGAGACAATTTCGACTCTCGAAGGCTTATTTCCGGCCTCCAGTTCCCGGTAAATCTTTACATCAAATCAAAAATCTGTTGTTGTCTCTGCTCTACCAAAAGTGCAAAATCCCTACTTCTTTATGAAAAATACTGTAATCGCTCTTCTCGTAGCCATCCTCTTGGTCTCCGTCGTCAATTTACTCGCCTCCCTTGGACTTCTCGGGGGTGCAGGTGGTACCACCGGTGGCTCACACGAATACCAAGTTCTCAATGCGCAGCAAATGGACGCGATTGGCTTTCGCGCGATCGCTGAAGAGGAAGGCCTCGACGTCTCTGAAGAAGGAGAAATCAATTTCCCAAAAGAGATGGTCGACAAGATCGCAAAGGTCAACATGCTGCCCCGCACCATCCTCGAGGTAGAGAAAGACGGTGGCTGGAGCCTCTCCGGCATAACTGCTGATAACCATTACATCTTCCGTCGCGCGAAGTGATCACATCTTTCCCATCGTGAATTTCGAAGAAAGCCGCCGGGAAACTGGCGGCTTTTCTGTTTTTGAACGCACTCACTGCATGAACTTCCCCTCATTTTTCCGAATGATTCTCTAGGCCGCTCTCACCGGCTCTGTTGTCATCTACTTCGTGGTCATGCAAGTGGCGGGTCCGGAAACCCAGGACGACGACGCAGGTTCACTGAAGACTATATTCTACACTTTGAGATTCGTGCTTTTCCTCGCAGGCCAGGGAATCAGCTACCTTGAATCATATGAAAGATACGTCGGGGAATCCAAAAGCCCCCGCGTAGATCGACACCACATTCATCGTCGCCCTTGCTCTGACGGAAGCGATTGCCGTTTTTGGCCTCGAGCTTGGATTCGGCGGCGCAACAGTGCAGAATTATCTGCCGCTTTTTGTGATCTCAGGTGTCAGGATGCTATTGCTTTTTCCCTCTTCCGAATCAAGAAGACTACAGATCAGTAATTCCCCTCGCGGTCTTTTTCATCCCTTTCTGCACGGTCAAATCTTACTGCAATATTTATTTGTAAAAATTAAAATTTCAAATATTCTGAATTTTATGATTACCGATAAAAATGCGGCTGGTTATGGCTGGGCTGATATCTGCGTCACTCTTCGGTCCCGCTGGCGACTTGTCGTTTTGATTGGTTTCTTTGTTTTTCTCGCCGGAGCCGTGATCTCATGGAAGGAGCCCGTTATATACGAGTCATCCTCAGAGATTCTCGTTGATCATGGCCAGAGCGAATCTCCCGTCATTCGAATGTCTACGGAAGTTCGCCCGACTTCACTGAATCCACTTCGCCGCGCGAAAGCCCGGCTCGACAGCGATACACTGCTTCTTAAAGTCGTTGAATCGGGCAAGTTGGCAGATCGATGGAAGATCGAAAATCGAGCTGAAATACTGCGGCAGCTTCGTCGCAAAATTGAAATCAAAACGGAGGAGACCCATAGAATCATTCGCATCACTGTGCGTGACATTTCACCAGAGCACTCTTCCAATCTTGCCAATTCGGTTGCGCAGACACTGGTAGACCTGACTCACAAGGACGCCAGAAAATCTTATGAGGATGTGGTTCAAAACCTCAATGCCGAACTTCGATTTCGAAATGGAGAAAAACAACGGATCGAAAACCGGCTCCGCAAACTCAATCGCTCGGGTGAGACCTCCACGGTAGTCGAGGCAGGTGAAGTCAGTGATCTTCGAAATCAACTCATCGAACAAACACTCGTGATCCGTTCATTGGAAGCGAAACACCAGCTTTCAGTTGTCGCTCTGCAAAATATCTCTTCGGGAGTCTCAATCCTGCGGCACTCAGTAGTCGAAGAATCCTTGCCTATGCAGTCGCGCGCCTCGCGCAGCGTTTTCTATTCCGTGTTTGGCTTGCTGATTGGAGCTACATTGACCTGCCTTCTCTCCATCGAAAAGTTGCCGATTAAAATTGCTTCACGAATCGCCAGGGAACTGGATCCCCTGATGATGGGCTATGTTCCAATCGGTATAGCGAGAGACAGGAATGCTGAAGGTCTCGAAAACAGCAATCAAATCGAGGCTTATCGGGATCTACGAAATCGCATTCATCGAATCCCTGCCCGAGACTCCTCTGTAATTCTTTTCATACCGCGGGGAGAGAATGCTGGAGCGGCAGAAGTAGTCGCCAATACCGCCAAGACAATTGCTGAAGCGGGGCAGACCGTTCTAGTGATTGATTCAGATTTTCGTTCCCCCCAACTGCACGACTACTTCGAAGCTGCACGACACCCCGGGCTGGGCGACTATCTTTCGGGAGAAATGCGCGTCGAGGAGACGATTATCAAAACACGCACCAAAAATTTGTGGGTCATGCCTGCAGGCCCGCTTCCTGCTGACCCGAGCGGCCTCGTAAACGTAAAGCGGATGGATGACCTCTTTTGGGAAATAAGAAGTAGGTTTGACTATTTGCTGGTAACCGCTCCGCCAATTCACCAATGCTCAGACACGGGCGCGATTTCCTCTCTTGCAGACCATGTCATTGCGGTAACACCCTATCACACCCACAAGATTGAAGACTTGCGCGAGACAAAACAAACTGTAGAAGCATGCCATGCCAGATTATCTGGAGTTATTCTGACAAAACCCGAGCCGATTATTTCTAAAGAAGCTCCTGCAAACAAAGAATCATCTACGAAAATGAACCAAGTTGAGTTCGAAGGCCAACAAGCGAACGCAGCTCAATCTACCGTCCTGTCAGAAGGGAAATTACCTCACTCGATTTCACCTGTGCAAGAAAAAGGCGAGTAATCTAACCAGCAGGTTACTCGGCAGCAGCAGGTTCAAACTTCTCAACACGATGCCGCAATGCATGCGGAACAATCGAGGTGAGAAGCACATCGTTTCCCTCGTAATCAGTCGAAAGTATTTTCGCCTCCCGATGCAGTAAGGCGATCACGTCCTGCCTCGCCTGGGGAATGCGAAGCTTCAATCGCGCTACTCGGTCGACCATCAGATCAGACATTTTTCCGATCAGGGCATCCATTCCTTCCCCCGTCGCGACAGAGAGAAAAACCGCGTCTTCTCCGAAATGGGCCTTCAGTTCCTGAACGCGTTCCTCGTCATCTGCTACAAGATCCATCTTGTTCAACACAAGAACCGTTGGCTTTTCAGCCGCTCCAAGCTCTTTCAGAACAGAAACAGTCGTTTCGTAGAAGGAGAAAATTTCCTGCGAGCTCGCGTCCAGAACGTGAACCAGAAAATCCGCAAGGATCGCCTCTTCCAAAGTAGCCTTGAATGCCTCCACGAGACGGTGAGGCAGGTTTCTGACAAATCCAACTGTATCCGTCATCAGCAGGGGCTGCCCATCAGGAAGCTCAAGGCGCCGTGTAGTGGGATCCAGTGTCGCAAACAGCTTGTCCTCTGCGAGCACGTCCGCTCCCGCCAGTGCATTCAGGAGCGAACTCTTGCCTGCATTCGTGTATCCGACAATTGAAGCCTGCCCTATTCCTTCATCAGAGCGCTGCTTTCTCTGGGTTTCCCGGTTGCGACGAACATCTTCCAGTTCGGATTTGATTCGATCAATTCGCTTTCGGGCGAGACGGCGGTCGACCTCAATTTGCTGCTCACCCTCCCCTCGAGCAGCACCTTTTCCGCCGCCGCCACCTCCGCCGCCCTGGCGGTCAAGGTGCGTCCACATACGAGCGAGACGCGGCAGTGAATACTGCATGCGAGCAAGCTCCACCTGCAATCGCGCCTCCTTCGTCTGGGCGCGCATTTTGAATATATCGAGAATCACTTCTTCGCGGTCGAGCACTGTGATGCTGCTATCTTCCTCCCAGGTTCTCTGTTGTGAAGGGGAGAGCTCGTTGTCGAAAATGATACAGTCCGACTCGAGAGAAAGAGCCTCGTCGATCATTTCTTCGGCCTTTCCCGTTCCAGTCAAGTATCGCTTGTTTCGGTTTCTCACAAAAATGCACTGTTTCCCAACAATGCCGATCCCAAGGGTGGTCACGAGTTCCGTCAACTCTTCGAGAAGACTCTGAGCGCGCTCTTCATCTGCCCGATCGAAATACACGCCAATGAGAAAGGCGCGCTCGACCATTTGGGGTTTTTCCCGAGTATCAAACATATTTCTAAAATCAGGTGAGCAAGGACTTCACTCTCGCAAAGTCTTTCTTGATAGCTTCGAGAACCGCAGGGACAATCTTGGGATCCTTGTGGCCGAGATATTCGACATGGACACTGACTGGGCCGGAGAAGTCACTTTTCTTCACTGTTTCAAAATAAGACTTGTCGACGACGCCCTCTCCGATCGGCCCCCACCCGAGCGTGTTTTCGTCCCAGGCGGGTTCTTTGATGTAGAGAGTGTCAATGTAGTCACGAATGCGCGCGTAATTCAGCGGCCACGCTTTTGCCCCTTCAACGGTTGCATGACCGATATCAAAGGCGACCCCGATATCCTTCGCATCAAAATCTTCGAGGGCTTCCGCAAGATCCCAGATCGGTCCGCCAAAATAGTTCTTTCCCGAATGGTTCTGGTAAACCGGCTTGATCCCAAGCTCACTCGTCATGGCGACCAAGTCTTTCAAGCGGGCTCGAAATTCGTCGATCTGGGGAGCAATCGGCTTTTTCAGATCGTATCTGTAATAGGCCATCCGAAAGCGTTTCACTCCCAGATCAGCCGCAGTTCGAAGGACGGCTTCAGTACGCTGTTCTTCGCTGACCTCGTTAATCCCGGAAGTCATCAGGGTGAGATTCAAATCGTTTGCCTTGAGCGCTTCCACCATCTTGGGCAAGTCATCCTCCACCCGCTCGGGCAATACGTGGCCACCCGGCCGGACCGGCCCTTCGATTCCGTCAAAACCCAATTTCGCAATCTCGTCCGACATTTCCGCGTAGCTGAGATGTTGTAGAGGCTTCGTGAAGGTGCAGAACTCAAAACGACCTTTCTCCGCACCGACAGCGGGATGGGAAACACTACCAACAAACGGGGCAGCTGCCACCGCTGCGGAAAGCTTGATAAATTTCCGTCGGCTGCTTCTCTGGATTTCAAATTGACTCATAGCCGTATCGTATCGGTGCTTGCCGCTCTCGGCAACAGTTGAGATAATCGCAGAAACATAGTCTTCTTCTGCCATGAAAATATTAAAACCACTTCTTACGACTTTCTCGCTTTTCCTTTTCACCTCGCTTGCCCCAGCACAAACCATTGGGCAAAACGGTAACGGCTGGTCCATTATCGGATCTGATCCGATTCAGATTCACTACAATGGAAAGCTTGTTACGAGCTACAACGCAGGACGGGAAGAGGGAAAACCATTCTTCTATCCGGTGATAGGACCAACCGGGGAAAACATGACCCGCCATTGGCCGATGAAGGAGGGACACGAAGATGAAGCCACCGACCATATTCACCATCGAGGCATGTGGTACGGACTCGGAAATGTGAATGGCTACGACTACTGGCACTTTGCAGGTGACGATTCTAAAAAAGGGAAAACCTTTGGTGTTATTCTTCACAAGGGGATGAACGGAGTGCAGATTTCGAAGGACGACATCACAATCAAAACCAAATCGGAATGGGTCACCCACGAAGATCGCACCAGAAGAATTCTATCCGACAGGCGTGAGTTCCGCCTTTTCTACACAAAAGAAGGTGCCCTCATTGTAGATACTTCGATCACACTCATTGCCGACAACGGAGATGTGAAGATCCATGACGACAAGGAAGGCGCCTGGTCAATTCGGACGATTCCCACGCTGCGCCTTGAGGGCGATCACGCCAAGGGCAGCATCATTAACAGTGAAGGTGACAAAGACAAACCCGCCTGGGGAAAACGCGCCAAATGGGTCGACTACTTCGGAGAAGACCGTGCCGGAAACTCTTGCGGTATCGCGATATTTGATCACCCGGAGAATCCGCGGCATCCAACCTGGTGGCATGCCCGCCACTACGGTCTATTCACGGCAAACCCTTTCGGACAGGGCAATTTTGAAAAAGAAACGGAAAAGGGAGCCGGGGATTACACGATCAAAAACGGAGTTTCGATCACGTTTCGCTACCGGACGATTTTTCACAAGGGTAACGCGGAAGAAGCGGGAATCGCAGCGACTTATGATGCGTGGGTAGCCGCGAAAAAGAAGTGAGTTACAAAAACTGGGCCGGAACTTTCGTCCCAGCCCCAATTTGGGCATGGTCTGTTGGCAGCTTACACGCGCCACACAAAATATGAAACTGGTCCTTGCTGCGGTAGCCGATTTAGACACCGCTCCAGCTACTGTAAATATTAACACGCGTGCCGTGAGATGTGTTGTCATAAATCACCTGAGCAGCACTTGCGGGTAGACGGATACAACCGGCAGATGCGGGGTATCCCGGCAAGTGCCCGGCGTGGACACCGTATACACTACCGCTCAGTCGCATCCAATAGGGCATGGGTACTCCGTATATCGTCGAAATTTTTCCGCTCCGAACTCTCTCGGACATGCTGAAGCTCCCGCGGGGTGTCCACTTTCCCGGCCGGGCGGTTGATACAGGGGTCTCGACCGCGATCTTGTCGTTGACGAGCAGGTAACCACGCTGGTCGGCAACATCGATGACCACTCGAGTATTGCTTCGATTGCTTTGCGAAAGAATTGCAGAATTGACTCTGGCACCACTGGAGTGACGCTCAATGGATGGTTTCGGCTTCAGGCCGCGCTGAAATACGCTACCTTTTCGGTTCGCGGAGGCGGACCGATCACTTTTGGACGTGCAAGCGCTAAACATCGACGACCCGAAAATAAGGAACACCGACAAAGCGCCGTAGAGGGCTCTTCTTTTCATGGAACTGCGTGTATTTGTTGTTTGTGTGGCGCGGCGTTTCAGGCCATGCCCAACAGTATTGCAAAATTACAAAAAATACAAGCAATTATAGTAATTGGATTTCTTCTTCCGCTAATTTCCGGAAGGTAGATCCCTTTCAGGATCCGTTTCGGCTTCATAATCAACGCCTTCCAACCCAAAACCAAAGAGCCTGAGGAATTCACTTTTGTAACCTGAAAAGTCAGAAAGCTCCGAAAGATTCTCTGTCGTGACATTGTCCCAGGCCTCATGAACAGCGGCCTGAACCTCTTCTCCCATTTCCCAATCATCAATCCGTATACGACCTTGTTCGTCAAGTTCGGGACTACCGCCCGACGCAAGATGATCAGAAAACAGCCGCTGAATCTGCTCGATACAGCCCTCGTGATTCCCCGCCTCTTTCATCACCTTATAAAGCAGAGAAATGTAAAGCGGCACAACGGGAATCGCGCTGCTGGCCTGGGTTACGAGTGCTTTGTTTACGGAAACGTAGGCGGTTCCTTCGCCGAACTCTTCGTTCATGCGAGCCGCTGAGTCCTCAAGATGCTCTTTTGCCTTTCCGATCGTTCCATTCGTGTAAATTGGAAATGTCAGCTCTGGGCCAATGTAGGAATAAGCGACAGTCGTGAACCCCTCCGCGAGAACGCCCGCTTCCTTGAGTGCGGCAAGCCAAAGCTCCCAGTCCTCACCACCCATCACCTTTACTGTGTGAGCAATTTCGTCTCCCTCAGCAGGTTCGATTGTCACACTGTTTACCTCGCCCGTATCGGTATTAAGATTTTTCTGAGAATACGATTCGCCGATCGGCTTCAGCACAGATTTGTAGGTCTCCCCATCGGTCGGATCAGTCCGTCGCGGCGAAGCAAGGCTGTAGACGATGCAATCAATCTCACCGAGATCTTCCTTGATCGTCGCGGTGACCTCATCCTTCATTTCGTTGGAGAACGCATCCCCATTGAAACTTTTTGCATATAGGCCTGCTTC
>Ga0181589_10003737_pt1 | contig 12146 bp, 12 predicted proteins | sample 071ome_25_FD_132444 | JGI IMG/M metagenome (GOLD analysis project Ga0181589, IMG submission 132444) | Coastal salt marsh microbial communities from the Groves Creek Marsh, Skidaway Island, Georgia - 071410BT metaG (megahit assembly) | ecosystem: Environmental > Aquatic > Marine > Intertidal... | reverse complement strand
TGACGACCAGGACGGAGACGACCAGGACGGAGACGACCAGGACGGAGACGACCAGGACGGTGACGACCAGGACGGAGACGACCAGGACGGAGACGACCAGGACGGAGACTTGGAGGATAGACAACAAGTCGTGGACAAGGAGTCAAACGACAAGGAACCATCGGCAAAGAAGAAGAGGCTGCTATGCGAGGTCGATACAGACAACATCATCGTGCAGCACACAAGACAGCAATCTCACCAAGATATCTCGCAGCAGATACTCGATGAAATCAAGGTGCTGTCAAGGAAGATCTTGGACGTGTCAGGGAGGATGACGGTTGTCGAAAATCAACTGAAGGCGTCACATCCGCAAGCGAAGAGGAGAAAGTCACTGCCAAATCAGCCGGTTGGTGGTGATCACACAATTGTGAAGGGCGACAAAAAGTGGCATAAGGACGTCAACGAGGCATTCGAGCGTGACGCGACCGGTGACGACTACCGAGTTCATCACGTCCCAGAGCTCGCGACACGCTGCACGCAGATGTGTCGCGAGTTGTTCGATGAAAAGAATCTTCGTATCGTCATGTGGGCGACGGAAAAGGCGACCGAAAAAAAGAGGTACCTGTACTTCCGCGTTGCGATCGTCATACCCAAGATCGGTCTCATCGCGTTGGGACACACCATGAAACAATACGTGGACAGGGGGCTGGTCACATCGTTCCACGGTGCCAATAATAACACCCTTCGCATCGATATCAAAAGAAACATGGCCGTCGAAGAGATCGTCTCACAACGTCTCGAGACCATGCGGACTGGGACCGAGCGGCTACTGACGAATTTCTTCACCGACGTGCATACGAAGTGGACGGACGGACGGCAACAATAATATGTAGTAGTGAGTAAGGACAGATGCCGAAGCTGACACATGATCATATCAGCGGCCAAGACCGCCGTCACGAAGCGTACATCCAGGAGAGACCGTCGTACGCTCTCCTCACGCGTCGACTATTCGTCGACAGTCGAGACGCGAGTGTGCGTCGCGGACCATTCGATTTTACGATAAGACTCGACGGAGATGTGGGAAGAAACCGGTATAGGAACGTGACATCGGTCGAGTTAAAGGCGTGTTGCATCCCAAAGGTCGCGAGCGAAGACTACGTCATTCTCGATATTGAGCAGCTCAAGGATTCGAACATCGACAGCAGCGTCCCGCATTTAAACGACGGCTTCGCAGTGTCCTTCTTCGACAATTCGTCCCTCGCACCCGGAGACGTCAAACTCAGTGACAAGAACTTCAGTCAAAGAGTGCTCTTCGATCCGCCAAAGACTCTCGATCGTCTCGATATCAAACTGAGGAAACACGACGGGTCATTGATCACAGACGCCGACACCGGGGGGACGAGCAACGTCACGTCGTTCCTCTTCGACATCACGATGTTGGGCATTTGACCAGCGACTGGATAGTCTGAAAATCGAGTGCCTCTCGTATATTGAGCATCGTCTTATCCAACACGAAGAGCGTGTTCGAACGGTCCTTATCAGAGCGAACGTGGAGCAATTTCCAGCAGCGTTTACTCGGCGTGGGGTCGTACGTGTCGAGAACACACTCGACGATGATCCCATCCGGGAAATCCACAGGGTCCCGAAGCGTGCCCGCCTTCAAATACCTCCCCGTCTGCTGATTATATATGTACAGCCAGCCAGTCTTGTACATAAAGTCGACAGAGTGACACGTCTTCAACTTGAAAAACGTTCTGTGATGCCCCCATCGAACGGGTTCGTCTCTCGGCATGAATACGAACCCGTCGCTTCCGAACCGCTCGTCGTGTAGCGCACGTGGGTCTGCGGTCTCCAACGGGACGAACGTCTTGACAATCAAACGGATCGTATCGCGTTCGGAATCTTCGCGATACGATAATCGCAAGGCTGTGTCGACGATTGCTAACCGATCGTCGAACGACTTATGAAACTGTGGCATAGAGCACATCATCACGCAGTCGAAAACGACGAACGTCCACCTTTGCATGGTCGTGTCGAAAATCAGTTCGCCGTCTAAGACCGTTCCGTGTCCCTGACAGAAGGCGCGCGGCACGTTCTGCAGAAAGACCACGTACGGTGTGTCCATCTTGCGGTCGAACAAACAAACCAAGTGGCGCTCGTCAAGGTCCACAAAGAACATACACGCCCGAATACCATCGTGTTTGGTCGCGACCACGTACTTCCCCGGCTGGAAATTATGAAAATGCGACGAGTCGACGCTGAGTGGCTGCGGTCCGGGGTACGTGGGCGTGATAGTCCGCGGTTCGTCCTCGTCCGCGAGGGTCTCTCCCAGTATGCGCATCAAACGATCGCGTGTCCCACCGGCGTCGACAGACCAACACGGCATATCCGTGCCCGGAAACGTGACATTTGAGGTCCGGATACCCTCGGATGGCGAATGGTTCGTCAGGCGCGTCTCGTACTTTGGCGAGTCGCAAGATACGATCGGTATCGACGTCATCTGTACAAGTATGTATTACTTTGTCTCTGTGACTCCGCGCTCGAGGGGATTCGTTTTCGTGGCGATCTGTCTTTCCGGGTACATCAAGGTCACCAACACGGTCCCGAGATACGCCAGCACGGTGACTGCCAACGCGACGAGAAGAAGACCGCTCTTACCGAACGAATGGTACAGAAGCCCACCGGGCTGGAACATGCTCTTGAAGTACTCGTTCCAGCTCAACGCGGCAACGAACCCCATACTGCTAACCAACAAGTCCATGAACGATCTGTTGAAGCGATCGAGAGCCACGGCGGGTTTGCTCGTCGCCAGTTTGTCCACGAGATCAGTCGTCTCCGGCCTCCCGAGCAAAACGTAGTCGGTCTTTTCGTCTTCGCTGCGATGCTCTTCCAGCTCCCAGTACATCCAGCTCGCAGTATATGTGCACACAAGATATTTTGATCACTCACACCATGGCCGATGCGAAACAACAGAGCGAAAGTGTTTTTCTCGCCGATCAAATCAGTACAGGAGTTCGACGCGCGCGACTCGCCGCAGAGCGTCACCGCGGGGAAATCGTACTCATCACCTGTTCTGACGGACACGCCGGACGAGTTCGTGGGCGCCGACCCGGCACATGTCAACACCTACGCGTCGGTACTCGTTGACCTCTCCGGAGAAGGCTTCTTCCGTGACGATCTCTGTCGTCTCTTCCTTCTCGCGTTCTTCGTCAACAACAGCGTCCTTGGTCGGATCTCGGACGTCCTCGCACAGCACGGTATCAGAACGCCCGTCTTCGCCGACTACAGGCTCATCGGGGGGACCAGAAATATCCGAGACAAGGACGCCACCGAGCGGTACCGCAAATTCGTCAGGGAAAAGTATAAACTGCGATTCGTCGGTAACACTCGATTAAGCACATAAGACGTCGGCCTTCTTTACGGGACCAGTGATTCCATTCGAAAACACCTCCCGGTAATGCACGTGATTTTTCAGCAGCTTGCCGCGGACGTAATACTGACCCGGACAGTCGACCACCAATTTGGCTTGGCCGTTGTTCACGTGTGCCACGCCGGAGTTTTCAAAGGTACCATAGGCCTCTCCAGGAGACCTTCCACCTGCTTTCGTCGCAGCCCAGTACGCCACCTTCTCGGCGTTCGGATCGACGGCCACCGTCACGGAGATACCGTCCGTCTTCTGCACACCGTGCTTCTCCAGGAGGGACCCCGGCAACACCGTCTCGCTCAGGAACGGTAAATACGTCGATCGCCGCGTGGAGATGAAACAGAGCGCGAGCATGACAAGAACGAGGACACACCAGAACGATGCGGAGTCCACGCGAACCAGACCACGTTCGGCCAGAACGACGCACACGATCCCCAACCACAGCGAGGACACCGCGGCGATCCTTCCCCAGGACGCTTTGCTCAAGTTGTCGTAGGAGTATTGCATTCTTCCTATACAAACAAACATCGATAATGTTCACGATCCTGTCGAAGCGTTCGGGGTGCGTCTATTGCGACCGCGCGAAGAGTTTGCTTACCGAACGAGGCATCGAGTACGTCGAGATCCCGTTCGACTCTCTCGACGAGGTCAGGACCCGGTACGCGCCGGCCGTCGACCCTGACACGATCAAGACCTTTCCGCTCATCTTCAAGAACGGACGATGCATCGGGGGTTTCGAACACCTCAGGGACCATCTCGAAGAGCCCATCCTCAAGGAGGACACCAACAGGTTATCGGCGTTCCCCATCGAGCACGCCGACGTCTATGACCTCTACAAAAAAGCCGTCTCGTGCTTTTGGACGTCCGACGAAATCTCTCTTCGTGACGACATTGACGCGTTCGAAGCACTAAGCAAAAATGAACGGCATTTCTTGACGCACGTCCTCGCCTTTTTCGCACAGAGCGACGCGATCGTCCTCCAAAATCTCATGTCGAATTTCTGCAACGAGGTCCAGCTGCTCGAGTCAAAGATGTTCTACTCTCTCCAAGCGTTCATGGAGTCTGAACACTCGATCGTCTACTCGATGCTGATCGACGCGCTCGTGCGAGATCATCGCGAGAAACACCGTCTCTTCGATGCCATTACGCACGTCCCGGCCGTGCGGAAGAAGGCTCTGTGGGCACAACGATGGCTCGATCGCTCGAATCGCTTCGCCACGAGACTCGTCGCGTTTGCGTGTGTCGAAGGCATCCTCTTCTCCGGGTCGTTTTGTGCCATCTTTTGGCTCAAACAGAGAACGAATATGCCTGGATTGAGTTTGTCCAATCAGTTCATCAGCCGGGACGAACGCTTGCACGTGGACCACGCCACGGCCCTATACAGAAAGCTCGAACACAAGCTTACGCACCGCGAACTGAGTGAGATCGTTCGCGAGGCAGTCGAGAACGAGAAAGAATTCATTTGCGAGGCGCTCCCGTGCAAGCTGATCGGCATGAATGCACAGTCCATGGGCATGTACATACAATTCGTTGCAGACTGTCTCTGCATCGACCTCGGTCACGAACCAATCTACGAGGCAGAGAATCCGTACACCTGGATGACGTCTCTGGGTCTCGAGGGCAAGACGAACTTCTTCGAATCGAGAGCAAGCGATTACCAACGAGCGACGGTCAATGACGGCGATGGGTCCGGTGGGGATGAGGACGACTTTTAAATCTTGGTTTGAAGGTAAGGAAACGACTTCTTTCATGATGCTCAATGGAATGCTCCCCTCCACGCAACAGTTCCTCGTCACCGTGGGCTACGTTACAGGTGGAATCAACGCCTTCCTCCTCTGTGGTGCTGCCACGTACCTGATTTGCGTCGCTTCGGGGATGCTCGTTCCCACGATGACGTCAGACGAACGCGAAAAGGAGTTCTGGGCGACGGTCAAGCAGTTCGCCCCGATCGTGTTGTGCCTCGGGCTGCTCACGATGTTCACGTCGTCGAAGATCCTGTACCTACTCTCCTCCAATAGCCAGTTCGCGGGAGCCATAGGTCTCCTCGCCCTTGCCAAACTACTCCTCATCGGATTCTAATCGAACACGACCCGAGCGACGATGCTGTTGTTGGCAGTGCACACACGCTTCTTCCTCTTCTTTGTCGAACTCGGACCACCACCGCCGGGCTGCTCGGTCCTCTTTTGTTCGAAATACGCCTTCATCGCACGGTCGATCTCTCGGGCGTGCGATGCGATGTACGTGGCGACATTGTATTTGATAAGCCATCTGAAGAAATTGAGCTGGGGTAGCGTCGTTTCGATGGGAACACCGGCCAAATCAAAGCGAAGCGTTTGACCCCGTTTGAATACGTCAAATCGCTTCTTCCCAAAGCTTTTCAGCATTGATTTGTACGACGTGTGCAAGTCCACCACGCGCCCATCGTCCATGAGTATCACGACGGCGTTGCGACGGCTATACGTCGTGATGAACCAATCGATCGTCCGAAGGGACGTGCTCCCAGCGTTGGGCGTCAAATACGCCTTGGCCACGACGGCATGATCCCGACGTGCGAAGAATTCGCGGAGAGAGGCTTCCAAGAGCGAGGTTTTGTCAACAGACATTTTGTGTGGTACTGTTAGTGTGACACGACATCGATTATGAACACAAAATACGACGATATGCAGTTCAATGGACTGGCTGAGCCTTCCGAGATCATCGCAGAACAACTACAGCGACTCGGCATCGAGACGGCCGACTTTGATTCCGGTGCGACGATCGGCACACCCGGTCCACCGGGTTTGTCGCCACCCACGGGCGATACAAGTACGATTCCAACGTCGGTCACGCAACCACTCGTATACGATGGACCTGCGGACACCAAGAAAACGGTCGGCGAGATGCTTCAAGAGTACGGCATTCCGACGTCGGCAGCGGCACTGCTCTCGTCGGCCGAGAGCGCCGTCATAGACATTCCGCGGGACTTACACGAAGCGAAAGAAGACGTCTGGACGATCCTGACCAAGGGGGACAGGCTACAAGGGATGGGTGCCCTCCTGATTGTCGTCGCGGCCATCATGGCACTCATCAATCTTCTTCGATGAATGTCACAGACTGTGACACGTCGTCGACAGGTGGTCCGTGTCTCGTGACCACGACGTAGCCGGCCGCGTGATAAAACGATCTTCTCTTCCGCGTGGACGCGTTCAAAACTCCCCACCCGTCGGCGACGTCGATCACCAGCGGCGAGGACACCGGGTTGGGCGTGCGCAAGATTCGACCGACCGACTGCTGCAAATTGCTCGCTGGCGTCGCGAAGACGACACAAGACAGGCGGGGTAAGTCGAATCCCTCGCTCACGTACGCAAACGTGCTCACGACAATCTTGGACGTCGGCAATGGCGGGTGTTTGCCTTTGTTTGGAATGTACAACTCCGCATCGAGACCCGCTCGCTGCAGGCGTTGGACGACGTCGATGCAATGCTGTCGTCTGTGCGACAAGACAAGTGTATCGCGTCCGTCCGTCTCCTCGGCGACGACTTTGCACACGAAGTTGGTCCGTTCGGTGAGCTCGACCAGGGCGGTGACCATGCCCGTATAGGATACGTCCCCGGAAGCATTCAGCGGGGGACAGGACGAGAACGAATCGTGCGTATACCGTACGATCTTGACCATGACGCGACGAGTGTCCACGGACCCCGCGATGCTGTCCGGGAGGCCGTCCGCCGCGCGGTCGTCGCGCACCATCGCACCGACCAGCGGCTGGATATCGAGGCCGTCCTTCCTCGTCGGCGTCGCGCTCAGAGCCAGCACGTGCCGTTGGTTCGTCACGCCATCGAGAACGACTCGCTTGAACTGATTGGCGACGATGTGATGGGCCTCGTCGATGATGAGAGTCCCGCAACAGGGTGGAATCTCCAATTGACGAGACACAAACGTCTGGATCATTCCGATGACGATGTCGCCGCTAAAGTCTCCGACGTTGCCTTGCACCATACTCACCCGCACGTCAGGACCGAAATACTGGGCGATACGTTCTTTCCACTGCTGCGCCAGGAAGGATTTGTGGACCATGATGATGGGTTTCAGTCCGATGACCGCCAAGATGTAGAGAGCACAAACCGTCTTTCCGCCTCCCGTCGGCAAGACGAGAGTCGCACACGACGACGTCCGAAGCATGTCCAAGGTCTTCTCGCAAACGTGCCGCTGCGAGGGGCGCAGCACGCCGTGAAACTGGTGACGGAATTCGTGATTCGGCGTTCTCGTGTCCTCCACGCCGGGCGTATTGGCCGCGTACGCAAGTGGGACACGCAAGACGTCACCTCGCCTCGAACAAAAGACGACCGGAACACGTCGACGTCTCGAAGGGTGTCCGACCTCGATGGTCTGCGTCAGGTCGTTCCTCGCCTTCGCGAAGAGTTCGCCCCCCTCGAGGTGAGGGCCATGTGGGGTGAGCCGAGTGGTCGTTCCGCGAAACATCATTTCGTACTGAACGCCCCGACACGACGTACACGTACCTTCTTCTTGTTGTTTGATCGAGACCTCTTTGACGTGTTCACACCGGACCTCGTTGCCTCGCGCCTATTCAACTCTTCCCTCATGACCTGCGCTATCACAGACCTCAAACGTGCATCCAAATTCAGATCCCGCATGCCGTCACTGAGTTGATTGACGCGCGCCGACGGTGCCCGATGAACGGTATTCACGTTACCGATATTCGCGAGAATCCTGGACGGACCCAGTCGAGCTTTCATGTGCGTCTTCGGTCGGTTGTTCGACGCATCGATTCCTCTCGCCAGCAAGAAAGACGACGCACGGCTCAATCTACCGTGGAGACGTTCGTTCGTGTGTTCGCTATTGACGTATAAACGCGTGTGTGCTTTTCTAAAATGGTCGCCAACGTGCTCGCGGAAGACGCGCGCGACAGCGTCGTACTGCTCCTGGTTCTTCGCCTGACGGGCCAGCTGGTGGAGTGCATTGTCAGTATGCGGGAACAAAGACGCACCGCTCTTTTTGATCTGACCGACGACGGCGACGAGTGTCTGACGCCAACGGTTATCGTTTCTGCTCGTGAAATTCTCGAGGTACAACCGCACGGCGAGCTTCAAAGGTTTCGCAGTCTCGACAAACGTCTTTCGAGGTGTCCGTGCACGGCGCACGCCTTCGTAATCGCCACGACGGATGAGTCGAATGAACTCATCGTCAACATTTGCATGTGCGTCTCGATAGGATTGATACATCTGTGATAGATACCGTATGCTGCGATAAAATCGTCAATCGTTCGCGACGAGATCGTTGACCAGCGCAACGCGTCCCCACCTCTGCTGCTGGTGATAGACGCGTTCCTCCACCGTATTGGACGCGATATACCGCCAGAGAGTGACTGGAACCCGAAGATCCCGACCGATCCTGTTGGCTCGTCCCAACACCTGTTCGTCCACGGAATTTCGTCCGGTCGGCGACACCAACATGATATCGCTTGCCGCGGTGAGCGTGATACCATCACTGACCGTCTTGATCGACGCGAGCAGGAGACGATCGTCACGACGCGTCTGAAATCGATGAAAATTGCGTTGTCTCTTCGCGAGAGGTACACCGCCATGCACGATCAAAGGGGGCGATGCCAGGCGCAGGTGTTCGTCGACCAGCTCTTCGAACCATCCGATGGTGGACACGTTGGAGAAAAACACGATGATCTTTCGTCCCGGCGTCTCGAGGATGGTCCGGATATCCTCGAGGATCTTGAGGATCTTGGTCCCCGGCCGGCCGGTGGTGGACACGTTCGCGATGTCCCGCTCGCTCCGCCTTCTTTTGAGCACCGAACGACTTCGTATGTGCATCCGGCACAGAGGACACGTCGGTGTCGTTCCAGGCGTCCTCGATACGTGCAACTGAAGACATTCCACGCAGAACCAGTGACCACATCCCGTGAGGCACGGGTCATCGACCAGGGTGTCCAAACAAATCGGACAGACGTCGTCGACTGGCGGGGTGCCAAGGTCGCCATCCGTAAATTGCGAGACGGTGGCGACCGAGGCGTCGCTCAACGAACGACGAATTTCATTCGTCCTGAATGTCCCGAAGGAGGTGACGATGATCAACATGCTCACCATGCGGAGGACCGCTAGTTTGCTCAGGTGATCGGATGCCACTTCCGCGCTGGCGCGAACCTGTTCGTAGACCGTCCTCTCCTCAGCACTGAGACCGATGTACACGTTCTTCGTCACGGGCTCGGGAAGCTCGAGACACATCATTCTCGTCTTGCGCAACATGACGACACGCAACACGGCCGCTCCGTGCTGTTTCCAATTCCACACGTCCCAACAGTACCTGGTCGACAGTCCACGGGTTGCACAGCCCGCGATGACACCGCCCGCAGACCCCAGCAACCACTGCATAATGCAGCGCAACTTCTTCTGCGGCGTGGCCGTCACGCACCACATCGGACAGAAACAATACTGAAAGCGCTCGGCGAATCGCGGCGACATGTCGTGACCCTCGTCGGTCACCACTCGTCCCCAACCGACCGAGGCAGCATGTTCGAACGCGTCCTTGCTCGACATGAACGTGCTGTAGGTAGTCAGAACGATGTCACTCGACAGCGCCGCTTGAGAAAGATCGTTCACTCTCTTTTTGTGCGTCCCGTGGTACAGCACCAATCGACACGATGGCCACACCGTGTCGATTTCGTCTTTCCACTGCGCGAAGATCGCCGGCTTCACGATGACGAGGGTCGCGAGCGACTTGGGGAGAGCACGGATGAGCGCCAGGATCTGACGGGTCTTACCCATACCAGGTTCGTCGCTGAGAATTCCGCCACATCTGGAGAACAGCCCCGCGGACGTTTCGGGTGATACCCATGCGAAGAATGTATCGTTCCTGGGTGTCGGCGTAAACGGCGCGGAGATCGAGAACACGCCTTCGCCGCCAGGCGGGCCGCTCACGCGAGTATTGAAGCACCCGAAGAACCCGTCCTCCGCGGTCTCTCGAGCGATCATCTCGACGACCGTCTCCCGCTGGAATGGATACAGCCAGTCGAAGCCGTTGACGACGGCCACGGCCTCGTTGTACGTCACTGGGTGCAGTGGCGGTGGCACGTGCAGGTACGTACCAACGTCTTCCAAATGCTCAGGGATACCGATAGCCACATTGACTCGTTTCTCCCGTTGGATCGTCCACAGCGGCAACCTGGTGAACGCATGGTTCTCGAACTCGAGCAGAGTCGCTTTGGACGGTCTGTTGAACATCGCGGGCCCCCAAAAACTCGTATTCGACTTGAGAGCCACGACGAAAGCACTCGTCTGGGAGACCACCGGCCAGTACAAGTCGAGCGAAACGGACCCGTCGTCGAGCACGTGAACGGCAACGATCGAATCGTTCGTCCGGCCGTGTGACGCGAGGAACGCTTCGAACGTCCTCTCGAGCTCCGTCTGCGTGACGGCGCGACCGGCTGTCACGAGGGCAATCTCCGAGCGCAGGTGGTCACGGACGCTCGTGCAACACTGCGACAGACTGTGGTTGGCTTTGGTCGTCAGGCTGGTCCAGAAAGACTTGTCGAACGTCTCGACGTGGACCACGTGGCTCACTGGATTGACGTCACTCGCCTCTCCTCTGTACTTCGCCCGCACGTGTGTACGTCCGATTTCGAACGTGAGTCGCCTCGACGCGTGAAACTCAGCGAGCTGATCTTCCACCGTCGTCGTCTGGTCCATGGGGACGACGACCGTATGGAAAGCCTCGCCACTTCGAGATGTGTGTGCACGTTGTACGATGGTATTGGGGTCGAGCGTGTCCATGTTATAAATGCCTCGGTAGTCAATAGCTAGATACCGGTCGGCCACGTCCACCACGAACACGATCACGCTGCTCGATGACGTCCTCGGGTCGGGCAGTTCGTCCACGCTCGTGACCAGTCTATCGAGGGCTCCCGAGTGGATCTCCCACTTATCGAGACCGCGATGTGCTCGCGTAGAGTCGTACCGGGTACAGTAGAGGTACCGCTTCCCTGGCGGTGGAGGCACAAACTGCTCGAGGTCTTTCGAGCTCCGCACATGGGCTGGGATCGCGTTGTACTCGACTCGCAACTCGTGGTAAAACCGGATGATCTTCGGGTATTGTATATACCTTCCGGCCCTGTCCCAGCAATCACGGTCCGGCGAGTACGAAATATCGTGAAAGAAGCCGTTGCGCATGCCAACCTCCACTGGATTGGCGGCGGAGTACGTCGAGTGATAAAGGAGGCATTTCAGCGTCGCGATATCGACAAACCCGTCAGGCAGAAATTCGCGGACGACCGGCAAATACTCTGGGAGGAACCGACGGGGCACGCGATCCATTCGCGCCACATGGGCGAAGCCATCGGGTGGTTGGGACATATTTTCAAGCATTACGTAAATGGAGTGGATCGCGCCGTTCGTGTCGCTGCTTTGTCTCCTCGTATGGGGCTGGGTCACGTTGAGTCCGTCTCGACCGTTTTCCGGTGACACCAAGAAGACCACCGCATAATCGAGTCGAGCCGCTCGGGTACAGTTGCAGAGAACATCAGGCATCCGACAGCAACGTTCGACGACGTCCACGTGAAGACGTCGTCGTACACTGTGGATGCGATGGGAACCCGTCGTGGACGACCTATCCCCTATCTCTGACATGACCAATGGCCGCACAGCCACACAGCCGCACGGTGGCCGCACGGTGCGCAACCCGACGACGACGTGCGGATGGGACCTATCGATCTTTTCGACACACACGTATCATCGGCACACTC
>Ga0181589_10003734_pt1 | contig 12151 bp, 8 predicted proteins | sample 071ome_25_FD_132444 | JGI IMG/M metagenome (GOLD analysis project Ga0181589, IMG submission 132444) | Coastal salt marsh microbial communities from the Groves Creek Marsh, Skidaway Island, Georgia - 071410BT metaG (megahit assembly) | ecosystem: Environmental > Aquatic > Marine > Intertidal zone... | reverse complement strand
ATTGATCAGGGAGCAAGGTGGAACGATATTGTTGATGGGAACGGTACTGCAGATGCCAATGGTACGGTTGATTCGGATACGCCGGGTATTTATCAGATCACTTACTCCGCAACCGATGCCGCAGGCAATGAAGCCGAACCGGTTGTTCGTACCATTCACGTGGTCGATAGTGATGCACCGGTGATCACCCTGATCGGCGACGGCAACATCACCCACGAAGCAGGACCAGAATATGTGGATGCTGGAGCCAGATGGAATGACTCCGTAGATGGCAATGGAACCGCCGATGCCAATGGCACGGTCAATTCACAGGTGCCTGGAATCTATCTGATCACATACACTTACACTGATAGCAGTGGTAACCCTGCGGTTCCTGTTACCCGAACCATCAGGGTGGTTGATACCACACCACCAGTGATCTCTCTGATTGGGGATGATAATGTTTCAATAGAAGCAGGATTATCCTTTAACGACCAAGGTGCCATTTGGACAGATATTGTAGATGGCAATGGAACGGTAGATGCAAACGGTTCAGTAAATGACAAGGTGCCAGGGATCTATCAAGTCGTTTACACAGCAGTTGATTCCAGCGGCAATGCTGCGGAAGCAAAAATACGCAGCGTGTATGTAACCAACCATCCACCCTCCGATATCAACGCGTCAAAAGGTCTGGAGTTTTTTGAAAACTTGAGTATAGGAAGTCATGTAGCATCCTTTGTGGCCCATGATCCCGATGTTATATCATCCATTACTTACTCGTTGTTCGATTCCAATGATTCGCTCGATAATGCTCTTTTTAATATAGATGAAAATGGAACCTTGACGACTGCAAGTGCCTTCGATTTCGAGACGGATCCAGAAATATATTCGATCAGAGTAAAGGCAACCGACGAACACAACGATTCATTAACCCGAATATTCGAACTTACACTATTGGATGCCTATGAGAATAGGTACCCAGAGAGTATTGTAATTTCCAAAAACACCGTTTCGGAAAACAAGCCTGCGGGTATCGAGGTTGCGACTTTCTCAGGTTTTGATCCGGATGAAAATGATACTTTGTCTTACATCCTTGTACGTCAGAATTCTTATTTTCCTGAGAGTATATCCGATGATTTGAACGGAACCCTTACCAAGACTGATCCGAAAGGTGACTATAATTCCACGAATTTAGATTCGCAGTTCAATGAATATGAGAATAACGAATCTTCATGGGTGACAGAATCCAATTCATCGGAACTCAATTCGAATTTATTCTACCTGGAAGAAAATGGCACGCTTCGAACAACCCGAACATTTGATTTTGAGAAAGATCCGACACTGACTGCCTTGCTTGTTCGCGTGCAGGACCAAGATGGTTACTCAACTGAAGCAAATTTTACCATTTCAATCACCAATGTCATGGAGGATATCGACGGAGATGGTATCGAGGATGCCCATGACAATGACAGGGATGGTGACGGGTTTGAAAATTGGTTTGAAATTCAATCTGGAACTGACCCCGATGATCAATATTCAACAATCCATAAGCCAATCATTGAAACAAATAGCGGCGTTGTGGATGAAAATGGAACATTCGTGCTTTCTGGCAAAGTAAGCTTTAATGGCTATGGAAAAGTTGAGGATTTTGGATTTATTCTTTCCTCATCTATCTCCTTGGACGGCAATAATGTTCACTGGATTAGAGGTCAAGGATCACCTGATAATTTCGAACTTCGTTTTGAGGAAAGTCCATATACGCCAACACTTTACTTTAGGGCATGGGCAAAGAACCCAGCTGGATATGGAACCGGACAAGTTAAGAAGTTAAACATACCCGAACTCAACCAAAGTTGGTGGGGAGAAGCAATCGCGATGCAGGGGGGTTGGATGCAATCCCCATGGTTTGGACTCTTCATTTATTACGAACAGGGCTGGCTCTATCATTCCCAGTTAGGTTGGTTATACTCTTCACCTGACCAGCAAGGAGGAGTCTGGTTATGGAATGAAGCACAGGGTTGGTTATGGACAAAAGAGGGTATATGGCCATACCTGTTTAAGAATGACAGTTTGAACTGGCTTTATTTTACCACAAGCAACCAACAAATGCCGATTTTTTATGACTATTCGACATCCAATTACATTGGACTAGATGAAGAATCTAAAGCTGAAGATAATCCAATTAAATCCACTGAAGAATCGGGCAATCCTCAATAAATAGATCTTGATTGCGGGTCGTTTCATTTTAAAAGCAAGATGGATAAATATTGTTTTTCCTTTGTTGTGTATTAGCTCAACTTGGGGGAATAAATATCCAATCGTATTATCTACATCCGATTGGGGAATGGTTGAAGAAAAGGAAATCCAGACCGTTCTAAACTCGACATGGATGATATTTGTTCCGTTTTCAGATAGGATTAAATCTTCTGAAGTTCAAGTGGATCGGACTGTATCCTACCCGATTACATTTTATAAAAAATCTACAAATGGAAAATACCGTATCGCACTATCTGCAAATAACCGAAATTGGTGCCAATATGTTTTTCAATTTGCTCATGAATTAGGTCACATAATATGCGGCATGAAGAAAGGTGACAAATCCAACCAGTGGTTTGAAGAAAGCTTGTGTGAAGCAGCATCATTATTCGCATTAGAGAGAATTTCAGAAACTTGGTCAAAATCTCCTCCCTATCCCGACTGGCAGTCATTTGCCATCGAATTTAAAAAATATAAAAACGAAAGAATTCGAAATTCTTCATACCCTGAAAACTTTCATCTCGCTTCGTGGTGGGAGAAAAACAGATCACTACTCTCCAAAAACTCATCCCTAAGAAAAGAAAATTTATGGGTAGCGATTACATTGCTTCATATAATTGAAAAAGACCCTAGGGCAGCGTGGTCGGCTTGCGGATGGTTAAACCACTCAAAGTCTAGCCAAATAACAAGTTTCGATAATTATTTGGAAAATTGGAAAAATTCCTGTCAAAAAATTGAACAAAAAGAATTTGTAATAGAAGTGATGCATGCATTTGGTTTTTCCTGATCTTGATGATTTTGAACAATGAATGAAGCCTATCTTGAAACATATTTTATCCCATCATTCGATCGGGATCAAGTACCCGATCATGCTTACATTATAACCGCATATAATCCGATGGACGAGAAACTCCCGGATGATGAAAACAACTCAAGAAATCAAACCCTGCTTGATAAAATAAAAAGTTATGGAATAGAATGTCTCCCTATAATCGGCTGCTCGAAGGACATATCCCATCAGGAACCAAGCTTCCTGATCAATTCCAGTAAAGATCAGGCAATTCTTTGGGCAAATGAATTTAACCAACGGGCGATATTTGAAATAAAAAACAATGAGCTTTTTATTATTTCATGTAAACAGTTGGAAAAAACTATAAGTGTAGGACCTTTTCTCGATCGTTGGATAGAGCGTCCTTAACGAATCAGAACTGAGAGATAGGTTACCACAACGGGCACATAAAGATTATCATTCAATTTGAAACGACCGAGCTTCGCAGGAAATAATTCAAGCAGGGCTATGCTTAGCCCAATAATAGAAGCCTGAAAAAAAGATATTTCCCCTCCCCATTTTAGCAGAAATAAAGGAAGCATTGGGAATGCCCAGTAAGCAAGAAATGAGCACAGCACAAAACACCCAACTGCACCTTCCACAGTTTTTTTTCCGACAAATATCCTGCCAATGGATTTGCCAATTAACGCAGCGGCAGCGTCCCCTAAAATAAAAAGAGTCAGGGATAAGCAAGCACAAGCGGCAAATTCCTCGCTAATAGTGCTCAACCATGCACATATAAAAGTGGCTCCAGCAACATAAGTCGCACCGGTGAGGCTTTGTCTCTCCTCATCCCGAAGCATCGAGCCAAAAGTTGAATAAAACCATTGACCAAAAGAGTCATTACCCAGTCTTAGAAGTTCCACAAGCAAAGAAGCCATGAAGAGGAAGAAGGTAATTGATACGAGGAAATTATGTTCTAATCCTAACAAATATGGACCATAAAAGACACTTAGAGGTAAAATAATAACCAATCCATGGAGTAATTTACGATTAATTTCATGCTTTGGAACTGCTCTTAATATCACTGAATTCATAGCAGTAAAACTCAGACCAGGTAGTGAATCGAATTGAACCAATTAAAACTCGAAAGTTGCCTGATTCTTAGCATTCTTGGCTTGAGAAGTAGATTCATCATCTACTTCTTTTTTAGATGGAGAATCAGGTGGAAGAAGAGCTTCTTTAGAAGAGCTTTTCTTTTTTAATTCGGGCGAAACTGGAGGAATAGTTTTTCCTTTGTTTTCAGAAATGCCACTTTCGTTTTCCTCGGAATTATCACGGGGTGTATTCACCACCCGATCAACTTTATGTGCAGTTAAAGTGGTTCCCTTCGCACCCCTCCCCTGAATTTCAATCCATGCAAAATCAAATTCGATGACCATCTCCTTGACCCGTTTTAGCTCGGGATCTAAGTGAACAAGAATATTGCTGTTCTTTTTCTCATTATCATGAACCGCAAAGAAAAAGATCCGTGATTTGGAGTGGGTTTTGAATAAAGGATATTCTTTTTCCCGGGTTACCCCGCCCACTTTGAACTTTTTCGCATAGAGACGACCACTCTTCCCGTCGCGGTATACCATGTTGTAGACTTTTTCCTCATCCCTGCGGAATACATTCACCCTAAGTGGGGATTTACCGACAAACATTTTTTCGGCAATTTTCATCACCTTCATCAAGCCGTCCTTCCCGAAGACAATGATCTCGTCCAGGTTCGAACATTTCTCAATTGGCTCATCTTTTTTCAGGCCATATCCGGCAAATCCATCCTTGCGGTTCAAGTACAGCGTTTCATTGGCCACCACTACCTGGGCCGCATTGATTCGGTCAAAGGGAGCAAGGGAGCCATCATCTTCCCGACAGATTTCAGTTTTCCGCTCCTTGCCCTTACCATAATTCTTTTTTAATTCCTTGAGGTAACGAATGGCATAGCGGGTAAGCTGGGCCAGGAAGCCTTCCACTTCCTTAATCTCTTCCTCAAATCCTTTGATCACCTCATCAGCCCGGAAGGAATCGTATTTGGAAATTCTTTTGATACGGATTTCAAGAAGTCTGAGAATATCGTCTTGAGTTATGGCCCGGTGAAAAATTTTCACATAGGGCTTCAATCCCTTATCCACTGCGGAAATTACCCCCTCCCAGGTTTCTTCCTTTTCAATGTCCCGGTAGATTCGTTTCTCGATAAAGATTTTTTCGAGGGAGGAAAAGTGCCACTTTTCCTTCAATTCACCCAGTCTAATTTCAAGTTCCTGGCGGAGAAGTTCCCGAGTCTGATCGGCAGAGGACTTGATCAAGTCATTGACCGAGAGAAACTGGGGGTGATTATCCTTAATTACACAAGCATTGGGGGCGAGGCTGACCTCACAGTCCGTAAAAGCATACAGGGCAGGCAGGGCCTCATCTGCCGATACAGTGGAGGGCAGGTGGATCATAATCTCCACAAACTCGGCGGTATTGTCCTCGATCTTGGAAATCTTGATCTTTCCCTTGTCGTTGGCAGCGAGTACGGAATCGATCAGGCTAGTGGTGGTGGTACCAAAAGGAATTTCCACCACTTTTAAAAGGTGTTTCTTAACGGTCTCGATCTTTGCCCGCACCCGGATACGACCACCCCGCGATCCCCCATTATAGGATGTACAATCCGCAATGCCTCCCTGTGCGAAGTCCGGAAGCAGGTCGACCGGATTATTACGAAGGGCATCGATCATGGCATCAATGATTTCGAGAAAATTGTGCGGTAAAATCTTGGTGGATAAACCAACCGCAATGCCCTCGGCACCCTGGGCCAAGAGCAGGGGGAACTTGGTGGGAAATGTGACTGGTTCCTTATTTCGGCCATCATAGGAGGCCGCCCAGGTGGTTACTTTTGGGCTGAAGATTACCTCCAGAGCAAAGGGAGTAAGCCGGGCCTCGATGTAACGGGGTGCAGCCGCTGAATCACCCGTCAACACATTTCCCCAATTTCCCTGTGGATCAATCAATAAATCTTTCTGTCCAATCTGGATGATGGCATCCCCAATGGAAGCATCCCCATGGGGGTGATACTTCATGGTGTTACCAATCACATTGGCGACCTTGTTGTACCGCCCATCCTCCAGTTCCTTCATCGAGTGAAGAATGCGACGCTGTACGGGCTTTAATCCATCATCAGCGTGCGGAACGGCTCGTTCCAGAATAACATAAGATGCATAATCGAGAAACCAGTCCCCGTACATATCATCCACATAAAGAGCATCATCATCCCCGCGGCTTGGCCCTTCGAGAGCAAGTGCCTCAGGATCAAATCGTCGTTTTGTTTCCTCAACAGCCGAAACTTCATCTACAGACTCTGGCTCCGCGTCGGTAGGATCACCCGAGTCTTCATTGGAATTGATCTGCCCGGCACTCATAAGTTTAAAATTTAGGCAGCCGCACTTTCGACGACATCCTCTTTCTTACCCACATCTGCATTAGCATTATCTGGCTCTTCGGGTTCCGACCCCTCCTCATCAACCAAATCATGCTCAAAACGAAGGTTTCGGATGATATATTCCTGACGGGTTGGCGTATTTTTGCCCATGAAAAACTTTAGCATCTCTTTGATTGACTCATTGGCATCGATCTTTACAGGATCAAGCCGGATATCATCACCGATGAAATGCTTAAATTCATCCGGAGAAATTTCCCCCAAGCCCTTAAAGCGTGTTATCTCAGGGTTTCTCCCCAAGGTCTTAATCGCGGCATCCCGCTCGGTGTCGTCATAACAGTAAAGCGTGGTCTTTTTGTTGCGCACCCTGAACAATGGTGTCTGCAAAACAAACAAGTGCCCCTGCCTGATCAATTCTGGAAAGAATTGCAGAAAGAAAGTAATTAACAGCAAACGAATATGCATGCCGTCAACATCGGCATCGGTGGCGATCACCACCTGGTTATACCGAAGATCTTCAAGGTCTTCCTCAATGCCAAGGGCAGCCTGAATTAAATTAAACTCTTCATTCTCATACACAACCTTGCGGGTAAGCCCAAAGGTATTGAGCGGCTTTCCTTTTAGACTGAACACTCCCTGAAACTGCACATCACGGGCCTTGGTGATGGAACCACTGGCGGAGTCTCCCTCAGTAATAAAAAGGGTGCTCTTGAATTTTTCTTTGTGCTTACTGCTAAGATGGATACGGCAGTCGCGCAGCTTGCGGTTGTGAACTTTGCTCTTCTTTGCCCGCTCGCGGGCAATCTTCTGGATTCCTTTAAGTTCTTTGCGCTCCCGCTCACTGCGTTGTATTTTATCCTGCAACGCATCCGCAGTCTCAGGATGGCGGTGGAGATAGTTATCGAGTTTTTCTTTGAGGAAGTTCCCCACAAAAGTGCGGATGGTTTCCCCATCGGGTGATACCGTAAGCGAACCAAGCTTTGTTTTAGTCTGCGACTCAAAGACAGGTTCCTGAACTTTAATACTTATGGCTGCAACAATTCCTCCCCGGATATCCCCAGCCTCAAAATTCTTCTTGGCAAAATCACGAATCGTTTTGACCACGGCTTCGCGGAAGGCAGCCTGATGAGTGCCTCCCTGAGTGGTATGCTGACCATTGACAAACGAGAAGTAATCCTCGCCATATTGATCAAGGTGAGTAAACGCCACTTCAATATCATTTCCTTCGATGTGAATGATCGGATAAAGAGGGGTTTCAGAAATATTTTCCTCTAGTAGATCTTTTAAACCATCCTTGGAACGGAAACGTTTTCCATTGTAACGAATTACCAGCCCACGGTTTAAATAGGTGTAATAACGAAGCATTCGCTCCACATATTCATTGCGGTAGCGGTATTTTTTAAACATGGAATCGTCTGGAACATAAGTAATAACAGTTCCATTTTCTTCCTTGGTGGATTTGTTCTTCTTATCGATGGATTGAACATCTCCGCAGGCGAATTCAATCCTGCGGGTCTCCCCTTCGCGGAATGCCTGAATATCAAATTTAGTGGAAAGTGCATTGACCGCTTTAATTCCCACTCCATTTAATCCGACGGATTTTTTAAATGCCTCAGAATCATACTTTGCTCCAGTATTTATTTTACTGGAACAATCGAGCAACTTTTCGAGGGGAATACCGCGCCCAAAATCACGAACTGTAACGATCTGCCCATCACATTCCACTTCAATCTGTTTACCAAAACCCATAACAAATTCATCGATACAATTATCGAGAACTTCTTTGAGCAAAACATAGATACCGTCATCTTCGGATGATCCATCACCCAGCTTCCCAATGTACATTCCGGGACGCAGACGAATGTGCTCTTTCCAGTCGAGCGACTTGATGCTGTCCGCGGTGTATTTGTGGTCAGCCATATTTCCCCTTATCCATATCCACTCATAACTTATTAGAATCAACTCCCCCTTTGTCCACATGAAAATAGAATTCCTGTAAAAATCCTTGCAAATTCAAATGAACCGCAGAAAAGATTTGTCTGGGGTATGAATATGTTGCGTGATTATTATCTAGCGTTTTTACAAATTACCGACTCAAGAATGTGGAAACCGGTCTTGTGGGCCATTATACTAAGTTCGGTCGCTCTTCTTACATGCATAATCATTGGAGGTGCCTTTCTTTACCAAGCCTTCAACTCTCTCACCAACAACCTAGCAGGTTGGATGAGTTGGGCAGATGGATGGATTGAAGGACTGGGCGTATTGTTTGGTACTCTTTTGATTGGAGTGCTCGGATATTTCTTTCTTGCCAGTGTATATGCAGCTTTTTTGGGAATTTTTCTAGATGGTGCACTAGATGCAGTTAAGGAAGTTCACTACCCCAATGCGGACTGGATTAATCCACCGGGAATAATTGAATCCACCATTTCCTCGTTACGCTTCATTCTTTGGAGCCTGGTTGTTTATCTGATTACTTCACCTCTGTTAATCATCGGATACCTGATTCCACCGATCGGCCTAATCTTACAACTTTTCCTAGGCGGATACTTACTCAGTAAAGAATACGGACAATTGGTCGAAATGCGTATACCACATGAACAAAGAAGAAAAAAGTCCGGCAGTTTAATACATGGTACATTTGCAACTTTCCTCTGGGCATTCCCCCTGATTAACTTAATTGCCCCCCTACTACTAGGAGCTTCCCTAGTTCATAACCGACTGGGTAAGGAAAGATAATTATCCGCCCAGTTCGTTCTGGCAGCCAGATCAAACACTCAATAGAGGAAGGAATTACCTAGTAAATTCTCCCTTAAACCTTGGCCCAACAGAGGAGCCGTTTGCATCCCACTCCTCGATTAACCCAATCGCCAATCCTTCCTTAAATTGCGTGCGGGTTTTCTTTTTACCATTTGGGTGAAATGTAACCGCAAGTCCCTCAAAAGGTGTTACCTCCCCTACCCCATACCATAAACCGTCTGATTGTTGGACAAGTTCCTCATCCTGATTGACAAAGGGTAAATCATCAAGGTTACTGGATTTGGGCTCGGGGAAACTCATGGCATCGGTTGAACACTGGGAGGAAAACAAAATTACCGCCAAACCCATCAGTAAAAATGCAAGCATCCACCAAAAATAAATTGAACTGGTCATTCGTTGCCACAAAGAGAGAGGAGGCAAATCAGGTGGAGTTGGAAATATATCTTCTTCCTTCATCTTACTGGGAGTAATTTCACGCGATAGCTTAATTTAGCAAGGCATAAAGAAAAACATTCATTCCCAACCGGGCATAAAAAGAGTGTGCGTAATCACTAATTTCTTCCCCCGAATAGTATTTGAATATTCTCCATCTGCCGGTTGGTTCACGAACCCATAAGGGACGTTTACCCGGAATGGTGTAGATAACATCCTTTAGTCCGTCCTCTCTGGTTACTTCATATGTTTTTCCCTCAAATGAGGCGAGCCTCAGGGTTTCGTCAAAATCTTCTGCCGATTCTCGAATACGGAAGGAAATAGGAGGCACCCACGCACCAAATTCATCACGCCCCCAACCCATGGCACAAATCGGAGACGCCACGCAAGCAAGACGACCGTTCACTTTCATGCCCACAAACGAGTAGGTTGCCTGAGGCCATTTTTCTTGCTCAACAAAGGTGAGAACAGTGTCTGGCAAGCGCTTTTGGTCTTTCTCCAAACGCAAAAATTCATTATCGGGTAAGCCCTTGTAAAAAGTCCGAAAAATTTCATGATTCCGGGGAAGAGGAGAGAAAAAATTTTCGGGAAACAACTGAGCAAACCAATTCTTCACTTCCTCCCGTTCTTCCCATGCCGCATAACTATGCCCCGAATCATTCCCCAGAAATGATGCCTTGATTCCTGCATCCAAATAAAGAAAACCACCAAGCGTTAGGTAGCGGCGAAGTGCCCCGTTTTCTTCAACCGAGAAATCAAAATTGGGAAGTTCATCACAGTTAATGTAAAGAATTGGATTCTCAAAGAGTCTCTCATCAATCAAGGACTCGATAAAAAGAGGATCCGGATCAAACGCAACCCGTGCCTGCTCGTTCATTAATTCCAGTAAACTGGGCAGTGCATCAGGGTAGCGGATTCGACTGCCTCCATCCCTGCGTAACTGCATCACCCGAACACTTGCTAGATCTGAAGAACTGATCCATTCGACCGGTTCATTCTCTGCAAATGCAACACAAAGAGGGCAAAGTAATAGGCAAAGAAAATTCTTCATGGACGAAAACCTAGCCGTTCTAATTCCTGGCGGGCAAGCGAACTAATCGCAACAGTAGGATGAGCACGCACAAAATCTAACAATGCAGGCACACCGACTTTAGCATCGCTCAGTAAGCCATCCATTGCAGCACGCTGAATTGCATAGTTCGAATCGAGAAGGGAGAGAATATGCACCTTCATCCAACCTGGCACCCGACGCTTGGCCAGGGAGCGCAGCGTTACCGATCGAACTAAACCATCCTCATCGATCAAAAGATCCATGTAACGGGACTCCACGACTTTAATGTCGGCCAGCAGAAATGATTCTGCAGCAAAAACACGAACTTCCGGATACTTACTGTCAATAAGAATGCCCAGTTCACCCTCCTCTATCTTACTGATTCTGCCGCGAACTGTTGCCAGCACCAACTCCCTGACCTCGGGGTTTCTGTCTGTCAGTGCCGGCATCCAGGATGTCGCATCGAGCCAGCCTCTTGATTGTATCAAAAAACGCTGCCATGCAATTGCTCTTAGTCGTCCGCTTGGATGTTCAGTCAAGGCACCATAAATCTTGGTGGCATCCGACCCCAAGGCGGATAGTCCATCAAATATCTTCTGTGAAAAATCATCCAAACCCTGAACGGAAAGAAGATAATCCAGAATCATATTGATATTTTCCGCAGATAGGCGCTCTCCCAATCGTGCGAGTTCGATGGCAGATTGTGCGGCAAGACCTGTGTCCTTATCCTTTAGAAAAACACGTAAAACATCACGGTAATCGGGATAGGAACGCGAAAGATTGCCTGCGGTCTGAGCAACCTTAGCACGGACGCCAAAAACTTCGTGCTTTGCCAACTGCTCGACCGCGTTATTAATTCCCGGAAACCGTGCGTATATCCTAACCTGATCCAAAGCAACCAATAGAACACGCGAATCCTGATCCTGTAAAAGTTTAACCATGGTCGCGGGCGGAATTTGTACACGCAATGAAAAATGATTTCTCAAAAGGTTTTGCCGGACAACCGAATCTGGATCAAGAAATGCGGCTTGAGTTAATTCTTCCAAGTCCGGACGAAGTTTTCCAGGTCTTGACCGGTAGACAATCCGGCCATTAATTTCGAACTTCTCCATTCCGGACTGCAAAAGTCCAGGAACCAGTCTGGGGATAAGAGCGGAAACCTCACGCCTGACTTCAACATCTGGATCCCCCAGCCTGGAATAAATTTTCTCTACCAATGCGGGCTCATAGATGATTTGTCCGCTATTGTAATGCTCGACCAAAGAGACCAGCACTGCCCTGCGGACTAAGGAACTGGAGTCATTTAAGGAACCAATGAGCAGTAAGCTTGAATTACGGATCGTATATTTACCCAAGAGTTTAGCGGCACCGACCCGATCGCTTTCCACTTTGGACCGTAATTTTTGGGAAGCCGCTTCAAGAGTCTTATCAATCGTAGAACGGT
>Ga0181589_10003730_pt1 | contig 12161 bp, 9 predicted proteins | sample 071ome_25_FD_132444 | JGI IMG/M metagenome (GOLD analysis project Ga0181589, IMG submission 132444) | Coastal salt marsh microbial communities from the Groves Creek Marsh, Skidaway Island, Georgia - 071410BT metaG (megahit assembly) | ecosystem: Environmental > Aquatic > Marine > Intertidal zone... | reverse complement strand
CACCTGCTCGACAACCCCAAGGCCACCACGAAAGAGCTGATGAAATTCGTCAAGGGCCCCGATTTCCCGACCCATGCCGAAATCATCACGCCGGTTGAGGAGATCCGCGAGATCTATGATACCGGCCGCGGCCAGATCAAGAGCCGCGCCGTGTATGTCAAGGAAAACGGCGAGATAGTCATCACCGCACTGCCTTACCAGGTATCCGGCGCCAAGGTGCTCGAGCAGATTGCGGCGCAGATGCAGAAAAAGAAACTGCCGATGATCGTCGACATCCGTGACGAGTCCGACCATGAAAACCCCACACGCATCGTGATCGAGCCACGCTCGAACCGCATCGATATCGATGCCGTCATGGCACACCTGTTTTCCACCACGGATCTCGAAAAGAGCTATCGCGTGAACTTCAACATGATCGGCATCGACGGCAAACCCCAGGTCAAGCCGCTGGTGATCCTGCTGAAGGAGTGGCTGGAGTTCAGGACCACCACGGTTACCCGCCGCCTCAATTACCGGCTTGAAAAGATCAAGGATCGCCTGCATATCCTGGATGCCTTGCTGATCGCCTTCCTCAACATCGACGAGGTGATCAAGATCATTCGCACGGAAGACAAGCCCAAGCCGGTGCTGATGAAGAGGTTCAAGCTGACGGACCGCCAGGCGGAAGCCATCCTGGAACTGAAACTGCGCAATCTGGCCAAGCTGGAAGAAATGAAGATCAAGGCCGAGCAGAAGGAGCTGTCCGAAGAGCGCGCCACCCTGGAAAAGATTCTCGGTTCGAAGGCGCGCCTGAAAACGCTGATCAAGACCGAGATCAAGGAAGACGCCGACACCTATGGTGACGACCGCCGCTCCGAACTGGTGGTCAGGGAAGAGGCGCAGGCCTTCCGCGAGGAAGAGCTGATTTCCACGGAGCCGGTTACCGTCATCCTGTCCGAAGGCGGCTGGGTGCGTGCGGCCAAGGGGCACGATGTGGATCCGTCGACGCTTGCCTACAAGTCCGGTGACAAGTTGAAACTGTTCGCCCGCGGCAAGAGCAACCAGAATGCCGTGTTCCTCGATTCCACCGGCCGTTCCTATACGCTGGCTGCGCATACGCTGCCCAGCGCTCGCGGGATGGGTGAGCCGCTGTCGGGAAAACTGAAGCCGCCATCGGGAGCCTCCTTTATGGGCCTGATGATCGGCGACCCCAGCCGTCTCTGCGTCATCGCTTCCGACGCCGGTTACGGCTTCATCACGAAGATGGAAAACCTGGTCAGCAAGAACAAGGCCGGCAAGGCCCTGTTGTCACTGCCCAAGGGCGCGAAGGTGCTGTCCCCGGTGCCGGTGGATGAAATCGGCAGCAGCGAGGTGGTGGCCATCAGCAACGAGGGCAGGATGCTCATGTTCAAACTGTCGGAACTGCCGGAGCTGGCCAAGGGCAAGGGCAACAAGATCATCAGCATACCCACCGCCCGGGTCGCCGCACGCGAGGAATTTGTCGCCGCGATCGCCGTGCTGAATGCGGACCAGGTCCTGGTCATCCATTCCGGCAAACGGCACTTCAACCTCACCATGAGCGACCTCGAACACTACCGGGGCGAACGCGGGCGCCGCGGCAACAAGCTGCCCCAGGGCTTCCGGAAAGTGGACGCGGTGGAGGTCCAGGACAAATAGGCCGGGCCGGACGCGGTGCACCATCAGGCACCGCGGCTTGGCTAATTTCCTGACTTTTCAGTATCCTAGGCTCCCTGTTAGCAAAAATCCGGGCGTTTGCTGCTCCAGCCCGGCCAGGAGCCGGCCGTCATGGCTGAAGCCGATCACGACATCATTTCCACAAAGACCGGCTAGGGGGATGCGGGCGACAAGCCTGCCGACCTGAAGAACGCACTTTCCCGCAATTCCTCGACTCTCGACCTGACCCGGCTCAACCGCATGCTGTCATGCCTGGCAGGCAGCGAGTTCCGGATCGAGGTGTTCGCGGGAGAAGAGGTTGCCCAGCTGGACGGGAAGACGCTCGACGCCATTGCCGAGTGCTACGCGAAACTGGCGCGCGAGAAATGGTATGAAAACTGGGATGCCGACTCCGCCCGCGAAGCACTGCAGAATTTCTTCCAGGCCGATGCCAAACGCATCAACCTGGTCAGCGTGGTCTGGCGCGGTGATACCGTGGTCGGTCTGTGCTGGGCCTTCATTTTTTCGGCGGCCAACCCGGGCAACCTGGCTGCCCACTTCTCATCATCGAAGCTGAACAACAGGGACAACCTGGAAGCCACCCGCGACTGGATCGCCCAGGTGGGCGGACGTGAAAACCTGGTGTCCATTCGCGAACTGGGTGTGCTGAGCCAGTACCGCAAGATACGCTCGCCGCTGTTGTGTTCGCCGGTCTTCGCGCGGGCCCGCGAGTTCAACTGCAAGTACATTTTCCTGCGTACTCCGGTCAGCAGCCAGTCACTGAAGTGGAGCCTGGGGATAGGATTCGTCCCGGTACACTATTTCGTCGTCAACCAGATGCTGCTCATGCTCGGCGATCTCGAGCACACGGTGAGGGAATACGAATTCCGCATCCTCGATTATTTTGCCGGCCAGCTGTCCACCATCCTCGACCAGGACAGGGACTTCGAGGCACTGATGACCCAGACCGAGCTCGATCATTCGGAAAAGCTGAAAGTGATGCAGGATCTCAGTGCCAACATTGCCCACGAAATGCGCACGCCACTGTCGGGTGTGCGTGCGAGCATGGACGGTGTGGAGAATTACCTGCCGCTGCTGCTGGAAGTCTATCGCAATGCACAGGCGGCCAATCCCGGGGGTACGACTGCAATCAGGGAAGACCACCTGGCCGCACTGGAAAAAACCCCAGGGCGAATTTCCCTGATGATCGACCAGGCCAACAGCGTGATCGACATGCTGCTGATGAACCTGCGGGACAATACCGTGGACAAGAGCCAGTTCGGCTTCTACTCCGCTGCCGAATGCATTGGCAACGCGGTCGACCGCTATCCGTTCAAGCGGGGTGAGCGCGACAAGGTCAGGCTGGATCTGGGCCGGGATTTTTATTTCCGCGGCATAGACAGCCTGTTCATCTACGTGATGTTCAACCTGCTGAAGAATGCCCTGTATTCCATCAACTGTGCCCTCAAGGGCGATATATCCATCAGGCTGGAGCCCGGCAGGGGCGCCAACAACATTGTATTCAGGGATACCGGCGAGGGCATCGATCCGGCGGTACTGTCCCGGATCTTCGACGGCTTTTTCTCAACGCGGGAAGAGGGCACGGGCGTGGGACTGGCGTTCTGCCGCCGCACCATTCGCAGCTTCGACGGCAATATCGCCTGTGAATCCGAACCCGGCGAGTTCGCCGAATTCATCATTACGCTGCCTGCAACCTAGAAAGACCAGGACGATCTTCCCGTGTGCCGATCAGTGGAGTATTTCCCGGTCCAGGGAATTGCTTTCCAGGAAATCCCGGTAGGGAATGATGTCGCCCTTGTAGCAATCGGGCAGGTCGTTGTCCGTCACGAGCGTGGCGTACAGGTTCCTGGTGGAATGGATCTTCACAGCCGGGTGATAGCACACCTGCCAGTTCCTGATGCAGGGATGATCAGGCCCCAGGGTTTCATCCTGCTCGTCGAAAATGGGCAGGTTCTCCCCATTCTTCACTTCGCGGATCAGCTGGGCCGGCGCACGTATCTGCTCCAGTCGCTCGACATGCTCCTTGAGTGCTTTCTCCGAATAGATTAGCAGGCAGCGACGCTTGCCGCAGCTGTCCACCATGAGATAGCCATGGTGAGGATAATCGATCATGTAGTATTCCGCGCAGTCGGTCTTGCGGCGCAATTCCTCGAAATATTCCTGGAAGCGCGCGTCGGCGAGGAAGGAGTCGTGGTTGGCGGCAATGATGGGGTCGGTGATGAGCTTGAAGCTGCTGCGGAAGTACTGATCCGCAAAATTGCTAATCGCCGAATTGAGTATCTGCTTCAGCCGCGGATCATGCTTGTCGATGAACTGGTCGATGAGCTGCTTGTTGAAGGCCTTGATCGCCAGCTCCATATCGGCCTGCCCGGTGAGCAGGACCTTCTTGATGAAGGGATTCTTCATCGCCATCAGGAATTCCAGGCAGTTCATCTCCGGCATGGCGTAATCGACGATGACGGTTGAACTGGTCTGGAAGCGGGCGTTGTTGAAAATCTCCTCGTGGATCTTGCCGATATCCACGTGGGACAGTGAGTCGGATTCCAGCGGCCCCGTCTTGTAGTTGTTGTAGCAGCGCTGCAGGAAATTCACATTACGGTGCGACTGGTTGACGTAATCGAGCGCCTGGGTGGCGGAGTTGAACAGGCGGTAACTCAGTTTCTTGTCAAGCAGCAGGCTGACGCCATCCAGGAAGTCCGGGTCGTCATCCACCAGCACTACCTGCGTCGGAAAATAGAAAGGGTGGCCTACGTTGATATGGTCGTGCATGCTTCTATCCGTTGTGGCTGCGAATATCGCAGTAATAGTCCTTTATATGTCCCTGTCCCTGGTGTCTGTGGCATCCGTGGTTTCTGATGTATTCACACTGCCTGCCACACCAAGGATATGCCGGCGCTGCTTGCGGATCATGCCCATGTCCTCGGCAAATCCGCTCGAGAGAATATAAGCCATAAAGGTGACATTGTCAGCGGGCATGCTCACTTCACGCTGGCGGTCAGCTTCAACGTGTTCGAATTCGCGTGCCTGTGAACTGGCGGTCTCGCTGATGACCAGTTCGCCGGGAGCGGCCTGCTTGCTGAGGAAGTAGGTGATATCGAGCGTCTTGCCCAGGATGCTGCCCTTGCCATCCTGTTCGCCGACACCGGGAGCCATGAAGATATCACCGGAGTGGATGGCCATCCGGAATTCCAGCATCTGTTCGCCGTTGTTGCGGTGCCGCTTGTTGATGCGCGCCATGACCGACTGGAACAGGCCGGCGCAGTACAGGGCATTGATGCTGTGATTGTCGTCGCAGGTTTCCTCGTCGAAGCACACCACCGCTGACTCGCCATTGACGCGGTGGAATTCGCCGCCGTAGAGCCTGGCGGCCTGGTTCAGGTAAAACAGGTATTCCTGCAGCAGCCCGGACAGGATTGCCGGATGCAGCAGCTCGATCGCCGTATGGATGTTGACCACCTTGATGACCAGCACGCTGGCGGCGAGTCTTGCTGGCTCACTGCTGTCATCATCGCGGTTGCCTTTCCAGATGCCTGTTTCCAGCAGCTGCCCTTCCATTTCCTGGTATTTCGCCAGCAGGCGGTCGACCGCATGCTGCAGGCGGCCGGTTTCATCGGCGGCAATGTCGTCATCATCGTCATCACCGATACTGCCGGCAATGGCATCGGTCAAAACGCGCACCGGTGCCGTGATGCGGCCTGCCAGCGCAAAGGCAGTTGTGATGACCAGCACCATGGAAGCGCCCAGCAGCAACAGGAACAGGTTGCGCAGGCGCTGGCGGTAACTGTCGGCGCTGCGCGTGTCGAGCTGGATGAGGACCGTGCCGGCGATGGCATCCTGCACGGAAATGCTCGCCGTATAAAAGTCGGCTTCCGCCTGGGGGTCCTGCTGCCCGGCTCTGGCGATCTGCGCATCGTCGGCGTCGTGGACGCTGGCGAACAGGACGTTGTCATCCCGCACCAGCTGCGTGAGCACTACGTTCAGGCCCAGCAGGTCGTTGACCAGCACCAGTTCCCTGACGCTGGTGGCGGTCTGGTCGGCGAGTGAGGCGCCGAGCATGTTGCGGTATTCGTCGAGGGATCGGTTGAGCTCGTTCTGGAACAACAGCCAGAAGGCCGTGGTGACGATCAGCAGCAGCAAGGAAAAACTGAAAGCGATCTGATGCCTGATTTGCATGGAGTGCATGGGAAGCTGCAGGGACAGTTTGCCCGGGCCGGTACTCCGCCTGGTGGGTGAGTTGTGACTGGTGGTCTCCGGCAATGCCTGCTATCCGTCAAGACGATGAGTGCGGCTATATTATCGCTTCTTTACCCGGCGTTGGGAAAATTCAACTATCTCGTGACAAATTCCCGTCAGCCTTGTCCGGCGCGGCGAGCGTGATCGCTTGCGGGAGACGGCAGTTCGGCGCAGGCAGTGCCGCCTGCAGGCAGTCGCCCTGAACATGGTCGATACCCAGGTCGAACAGCAGCGGCAGCAGAGTGATGTCATCGAGTGCGGTGACGGCCACGCTGATGCGCCGTCGATGCAGGACATTGATGAGCTGGCGGGCATGCTGCTGCAATTCCTGGCTATAGGACAGGTCCCTGACCATCCCGGTACCGAGGCGTACGCCGGCGGGGGTGAACCCGGCCAGTTGCGGCAGCGGATCCAGCCGGCTGCCGAAGTCCGCCAGCACGATGCCGATGCCATGTGCCGCCAATGTCTTGCATTGCGCGGTTACATGACCATTGCACCCCAGCATGTCGGTTTCGCTGACCAGCAGCTGCAGACGCTCGGGCGGAAACCGCCGGTGCCGAAGCCGGCTTGCGAGCCAGTCCGGCAACCCCTGCCTGGCCAGGGTGTTGCCGCTGACGGGAACCTGGAAAACACTGGTGCTTTTGTCGGCGAGTACGGCATCGAGCACAAGCGCATCCAGTGCCGCGGCCAGGTTGTTGATATTGGCGCAGGCCAGGACTTCGCCGGTCGGCAGGGTTTCGCCATTGAAGCCTGTCACGGCCCAGGTGGCTTCATGGCGCGGGCCGCCATCCGGACACAAGGCAAGTACTGGCTGGTAGTGAACGGCCACCTGCCGGTTTTCCAGTGCCAGCCGGATGTCGTCAGCGAGGGTTGTGGCGCATACAGCCGCCCAGTGTTTGGCGGCACCATGCTGCTGCCCGTTGCCGGAATTCAGGCGCGCACGCCGGACAACGGCTTCTGCGTCCGGGTCATGGGGGTGGATAACGGCAAGCCCGGTGGACACGCTGAGGGTGATGTCCCCGGCGGTTGGCGGCAGCAGGGAATCGTTCACCTTGTCGGCAATATACTGCGCCAGCCCGGCGCCTTCGGTTGGCGTGGCATCGTACAGCAGCACACCGAATTCATCGATCGCCAGGCGCGCAGCTGTGTAAGGCTTGCCGTGGGATTGCTCCAGGAAGCCGGCGATATCCGCCAGCACATGCTGGGTTGCTGTCGTTCCAAGGCATTCCAGCACCTGCCGGAATTTATCGATGCGCGTGACAAGCAGCAGGCTGGCAATGTTGTCAGTACCCGCCGATGCAATGGCCGCTGCCAGGCGCGCCGAAAATGCGGGCAGGTTGTCGAGACGGGCGAGGATGTCTTCCTTCGCAGGTTCAAGGTGTGCATGCGCCGCTTGCACCTGCAAGCAGGAAGCCTGGTTATATAAGGAAGAAGTAACGGTGAGACTGAGAGGTAGCGGCGGCCCGGGAACTGCGGCGATGACCTGCAGGGCAGCGGGGTTGAGTGCAACCTGGCGCAGGCACGGCATCTCCAGGAGGTGCAGGGAAGGTGCGCTTGCATCAGCGATCATGACCGACATCCGTTTCCTGTTCTTCCGGGCGAGTCCGTGCCCGTGATTGCCTGACTAGGCGGCCGGCGTCTTCGCCGCGGCGCCCGCTTGTTCCCGCACCAGCTTTGGCACCAGGTAGCCTGGCAGCCGGTCGCGCAATGCCGCCATCAAATCCCGGGCTTGCCGTTCCGGCACGTCAAAGTGGGCGGCGCCGGCCACCCGGTCAAGCAGGTGCAGGTAGTAGGGCAGCACGCCTGCCTCGAACAGGCGCTCGCTCAATGCGGCCAGGGCGTCGGCCGAATCATTCACCTGTTTCAGCAGCACGCTCTGGTTGAGCAGGGTCAGTCCAGCCGACTTCAGCGCCAGGCACGCATTGATCACGGCATCGTCGATTTCCCGGGCGTGGTTGCTGTGTATTACCACGATAGTCTGGAATCGCGGATTTGCCAGTACACGGCACAGGTTGTCCGTGACCCGCTGGGGAATCATGACGGGAAGGCGGGTATGAATGCGGATGCGGCGGACATGTTCGAAGTCCGCCAGCTGCCGGTAGAACCAGTCCAGGTAGTTGTCGGACAGGGTCAGGGGATCGCCGCCGCTGAGAATGACTTCCGTGATCGAGGTGTCCGCACCGATATAGGCGAGACTGTCCTGCCAGTGCTGTTTGCCCGGCAGGTTGTCCTGGTAGGGGAAGTGGCGGCGAAAACAGTAGCGGCAGTGGATCGCGCAGGCTGCCGTGACCAGCAGAAGCGCCCGGCCGTCATACTTGTGCAGGATGCCGGGTGCGGGGTTGCTCGCGGCCTCGCCCAGCGGATCGGTTTCGAAACCGGGTTCCGGGCTGGCCTCCGCCATGGCCGGAAACACCTGCAGCAGCAGCGGGTCAAACGGGTCGCCCTTTGCCATGCGGCCAAGAAAGGGCAGGGGAACGCGCACGGGAAACTGCGCCAGCAGTGGGTGGCCCGCCGGCAAGGCGGCCAGGTCCAGGTCGAGCAGGCGGCACAGTTCGGCAGAATCCTTGATGGTATTCACCAGCAGTTCTTGCCAGGAACCTGTTTGTTTCAGGGGGATGGTGTGCAATCGGGGATTCTGCAAAAGACGATAAAAGGATAAACCGATAAAGGGATAAAGCGCACGGCGGCCGGAAAAGTCGGCTCATTTTAACAGCACTGGATAGCTGAAGCGCAGGAATTTCGGGGAAAGTCCGACAAACGCTTTATCCCTTCATCGATTGCCCGAGGCCCCGCAGAATCCCTGGCCTCCACCCGCACCCCTGGCCCGCTTATTGCCTTTACCGGGAAGTCTTGTATCATGCCCCACTTTTCGGCACCTATTCGAGGCAGTCATGGCGACCTTCTCCACCAATGAATTTAAATCCGGCCTGAAAGTCCTGCTGGACGGGGATCCCTGTTCCATTCTGGAAAATGAATTCGTCAAACCGGGCAAGGGCCAGGCCTTCAACCGCGTGAGGTTGCGCAACCTGCTCAACGGCCGGGTGTGGGAGCGCACCTTCAAGTCCGGTGAATCCCTGGAAGGCGCCGATGTCGTGGAAACCGACATGGAATACCTGTACACCGACGGTGAGTTCTGGCATTTCATGAAAACCGACGGCAGCTTCGAGCAGATCGCCGCCGACAGAAAGGCCGTGGAAGAAACCCTGCCCTGGTTGAAGGAGCAGGACGTGTGCATGGTGACCCTGTGGAATGACAATCCCATCAACGTCTCCCCGCCGAATTTCGTGGAACTCGAAGTCACCGAAACCGATCCCGGCCTGAAGGGCGACACCGCCCAGGGCGGCACCAAACCGGCCACCCTGAGCACCGGCGCCGTCGTGAAGGTGCCCCTGTTCATAGAGATCGGCGAAGTCCTGCGCATCGACACCCGCACCGGCGAGTACATGAGCCGGGCCAAGAAATAATTTCCGGGTGAAGCAGTGATGGCTGGAACCGACTGGCAGCCAGCCACTGACAACCGCATGCTCGAAGCCCGCGCGGCCATGTATCGCGACATTCGGGCTTTCTTTGCAGAGCGCCGGGTGCTGGAAGTGGAAACGCCGCTCCTGGCGTCGGCCATCGGCACCGATCCCGCGCTCGATCCGGTTCCTGCACGACTATCTGCAGGCAATTACTTCCTGCAGACCTCGCCCGAATTTCCCATGAAGCGCCTGCTGGCGGCAGGCAGCGGTCCGATCTGGCAACTGTGCAAGGCCTTCCGCAACGGCGAAGCCGGGCGCCGGCACAATCCCGAATTCACCATGCTGGAGTGGTATCGTCCCGGATTCGGTCTTCCTGAATTGATGACGGAGCTCGATGCACTGCTTGCCGTGCTTCTCGACTTTCCCCCGGCACTGCGAATCACCTACAGCGAGCTGTTCCTGCGTTACCTGGATGTCGATCCGCTGTCGGCATCCCTGGACGAACTCAAGGCCTGTGCCAGCAATGCCTTCGAAACCGCGTTCGACAGCGACAACCCCGACCACTGGTGTGACCTGCTCTTCAGCCACTGCATTGAACCGGAATTGAAAGAACCCGTGTTCATACACGCTTACCCGCCGTCACAAGCGGCACTGGCGACACTGGCTCAGGATGCGCAGGGCAGGACGGTAGCGCAGCGTTTCGAACTGGTCGCCGGCGGCATGGAACTGGCGAACGGGTATTTCGAACTGACCGATGCGAATGCGCAGCGGCAACGCTTCGAGGCGGACCTTGCCAGACGCACCGCCGAAGGCCTGCCGCAGTATGCCATCGATGAACGCCTGCTCGCCGCGCTGGCCCATGGCATGCCGGCTTGCGCCGGCGTGGCGGTGGGGGTGGATCGCCTGCTCATGTTGCAGCAGGGCGTATCCGACATCAGGGACGTGCTCGCGTTCCCCGTCGACAGGGTGTAGGCGCACCCGGAATCGTTCCTGCTGGCTGAGCTTTGCCCTGGCGTCATGCTAAGCTGTGCGCAAGGAAAGACCTGACGACAGGAAGGTAACGATGGAACCGCACTACGAAGACATGCCGGACAACCGGGACGCCTAATTCCCTTCCGTGGCATACGCCGGTTTCTGGATCCGCTTCCTGGCGTCCGTCCTCGATTCCATTCTCCTGCTGATGGTGATGGTGCCGCTCCTTCTGATGTTCTACGGCCCCGGAGTGCTGTTCGCGACCAAATCACCCGGGCTCGCTTACGACATCATCAACTATGCGCTGCCGATCATCGCGGTGATCATCTTCTGGCAGTACCGCGCGGCGACGCCGGGCAAGATCATGATGGACATCTATATCGTCGATGCCGACACCCTGGGCCAGCCCACCTTCGGCCGCCTGCTGCTGCGCTATCTCGGCTACTACGTATCCATCCTGACGCTGTTCCTCGGCTTTTTCTGGATCGGCTGGGACAGGCGCAAGCAGGGCTTTCACGACAAGATCGCCAATACGGTGGTTATCAGGAAAAGTAAATCGATGGTGTCCAGCGCCGATTACATACAGCAGCAGTTGGGCGAAAAGGAAAGCCGCGTTCCGCCATCTTCCGTTACCGATCCCTGGAAAGAATAGGGTGTTGATTACCCGGGTAATCCCCCTGCCTGGAATTGTATTTGGAGCCGATACATGAAACTGGACATCGAAAAAACGCTGACCATTATCACCAACATCGGCGTTATCGTCGGGATAATCTTCCTGGCCGTCGAGTTGCAGCAGAACAACGAATTTCTGGCGGCCGAGTCGGAAATCAACCTCATGCAAAACAGGAAGTACATTTCCGAGGTCATTCTCCAGGACGAGGAACTGGTCAAGGTTTTTGTCAAAATTGATAACGGCGAACCACTCGCGCCCGCAGACCAATACCGGCTGGATGCCATGTTCAACATCTACATGGTGAGCTTCCAGTGGGATTTTGCCCAGTTCCAGGAAGGGCGAATCAGCCGGGAGCAGTTGCCGGTCGAATCATGGATCAACCTGATCAATGGGGAAGGCATGATCAAGGTGCCGTTGGATTGGAAAGGGCTGTGGGAAGACAAGAAGCGAAACCTGGCGCCCGATTTCGTGTCATTCATGGAAGAAAGTGTATTTGTCCAATAAAGGGTCTGCTTACGACCCAAAGCGGAACCTTTTGGATTTCACCGTTAATCGTTGTTAAAAGGTCTGCTTTTGGGGTAAAACAGGGCTAAATCCCGCACTTTATGGCTTCCGGAGGGGGTGGCTGTGAAGGAAAAATTACAAGAATATGCTTTGATCGCTGAAATCATTTCAGCAGTTTGTATTGTGATGTCACTGATATTTGTGGGCATGCAAATAAATCAAAGTGCAGAAGAAACCGCTCTTAATACAAAGTCGATTCAAGCTGAAGCATATCAAGATTTATTAACGCAAATTGGCGCGCCAAATATCGTTCTGTTGGAAAATCCTGAATTAATAGATATTGAAGATCGCGTTCAGACAAACAGTAGTGATCTCACCCAAAATGATATAAACAGGTATTTGCCATACTTGCGCACTATGTGGCGGCATGGAAGTCTAGCTTATTATCAATATAAAAATGGAATAATTGATGAGCACACTCTTAGATCTGCCTTGGCCCCTACACTAGCTATATTAAGAAACAAAGTGCCTAGAGAATTATGGGAACGTAATAAGGGGTTATTTGAATCCGACTACTTAGAATATATAGGAACGAATTTAGAATAAATTAAGGCTGCTTCTGGCCGATAGCAGACCATATTGGT
>Ga0181589_10003723_pt1 | contig 12175 bp, 9 predicted proteins | sample 071ome_25_FD_132444 | JGI IMG/M metagenome (GOLD analysis project Ga0181589, IMG submission 132444) | Coastal salt marsh microbial communities from the Groves Creek Marsh, Skidaway Island, Georgia - 071410BT metaG (megahit assembly) | ecosystem: Environmental > Aquatic > Marine > Intertidal zone... | reverse complement strand
CGGACGGTTCGTCCAAGGACGAGGGCGACGGCGTCACCGCGTGCGTCACCACCTCCTCGCGGTTCGCGCGTCCGCACCCGCGCGCCCGGAATCGGTCGCGCGTTCTTCTCTGTTGCGTTCCCCGATCGAGGGTCCGAGAAGCCGTCGAGGACGCGCGGACGACGGTGCGCGCGGAGACGCGCACGGACGGTGCGGCGCGCATGTGTACTCGCGTTCGTGCGCGCGTTCGTGCGCGCGTTCGACGACGCGAGCGAGACTGCCGATGGGCGTCGCGGCGAGAAAAAGGTGCGCCATCGTCGAGGAGGATAGGGCGAGACGCCGCCGACCGTCGGACGCCGCGGGACGACGCCGCGGGACGACGCGGGAAGACCGCTCTCTCGTTTTCAAAGGAAACGTTGCGTTACAACAAGAATTGTTCGAGCGCGCGCGCTTTCTCTCTCTCTCTCTCGCACCGTCGCTCGCTATTTACGAGTGACCGTCGCGCTCACAACGTCCCCTCCGCGGTGGCGTTCCAACCCTCGGGTTGCGGAACGAACGCGCGTCCCAGGGCGGCGTTCGTGGGAACCCACGCCGCTTCGTCCTCGACGGATGCTCTAAATACCTTCATTCGCATCGCCGCGAATCCTAAAAAGTCAAAGTCGATGATGCTGTACTTGGCTTGGATGACGGCCCAGAGCGCCCAGAAGACGTGCGTCACGGGCGTCCACGCGGCAACCTCCGCCTCGAGTCCGTCCACGTCGGCGTCGCTCGCCGAGGACGGGAGGTAGGCGATGTAAAATTCCCGACGAAGCTTCGCCGCGGGGAATTGGTCGTAGTTGCACTCAAAACCAGCGAATTCGCAAAACAAATTCGCCATGTCAAACGCTCGCGGCCCGTAATCCGCGTACTCGTAATCGATGAGCGTCAGATTGTCCGTTTGCTTATTCAAGAGGAAATTACCCGCGTGTATGTCGTTGTGACAGTACACCGTCTGCGAGTCCACTCGGTCGCATCGACCGCGCACGACGTCAAAGAGGAGACGACGGGCGTCGTCGTCAATCTTCAACTCGTTCAACACGGCGCGCTTGCGCGGATCGCTCTTGAACATGTTTGGATCGTTGGCGACGCCGTACGCCAAATCAAACCACAGGTGAAGCGTGTCCCAAATGGCGTGTTGTCGCGACACCTTCATCTCTCGTCTAAAGACGCGCGGCGCCAAGTCTGGGGCTACTTCTTTGTGTAAACGTCGCATCTGCGCCGCCACCCGTCGAAGGAGCGCCCCGCCGCTCGCCAAATCCTCCGGCGCGACGCTCTCCGCCTCGATGAATTCTTCCACGAGACCGTTCGTGAACACGCCGAGCACCTTGGCGCCGAAACCGTGCTCGTTCAACACGTGCGACGTCTCCCCCTGCACCTTGCGATGGGTGATGAATCGATCCGTGCCCTTGCCGAAGACGCGCACGACGACGACGCGCGCGACGGACGCGTCGTCGTCTTCCCCTCGCCGCGTCATCGTTCTCGTCTTGCGCGCCACCTTGAAGAGCGCGTTCGTGATACCACCGCGCACCGGGCTCACCTCGAGCGGGGTCTCCTCGGCGTTCGCCCAGCCGCGCACCGTGCGTCGGCACACGATTTGCACCCCCGCGTACCCGTTCTCCGTCTCCTCGTCCGCGTCTAATTCCATCTCGATCCTCGACGGCATCGGCGTCGCGCACCTCGACGTCGGCGCGTCGCCGTGATTTTCAATCCCCGAGCGTTCAAAATCCGTCGTCGCCATGCTCGCCCCCGACCCGCTCGTATCGTCGTCGTACTTGACGTGTTTCGCCTCTCTGCTCGCCCCGCTCCCACCGGACGCCGACGACGTCGGTTTCGTCTTCACCGTCGCGCGCGCGGTCGCTTCATCACCCACCGCCTCACCCGTCGTCGTCTCCATCGCATCTTTCGCCCCCATCACCGTCGTCGTCGGCGCGTACTCCCGTCCCTCGCGCGCGCGTGAACGGAGGCGCGCCGCGCCGTCTTTCGTCGCGCGCCTCCTTATTTTTAAACGGACCTCTTCGAGCGATCGAGGCGATGGATGTGCACGGAGGGGACTCATCGGTGACTCATGAACGGTCAATCACACACCACCACACGCGACGCCCCCGACGCCACGCGCGATCGGATCGTGTGGTCGGTCGGACACGTAACCCCCACGCCGATCGACGAGTCCCGCGACGAGTCCGCGGCTAGGGACGCGACCGACTCGCGATGACGATGACGATGACGATGACGATGAAGGATGAAGGATGGATGACGCGTGGACCTATCGATGGCGAGACACGCGCGCGCGCATCCGCGCCGTCGATCGTGCTCGTACCCGCGCGCGAGCCGCGCGAGAAGATCGATGATGGTCGCTTCGATGACGAACGGACCGACGACCGGACGCGCGCGTCCGGTCGTCGCGCGCGATTGGGCGGCGGGGAGACGCGCGCGTGGAGTCGGACGATCGGCGACGGTGGTCGCCGCGCGCGGTGAACGCGATCGCGATGGTGACGCGCGCGCGGTGGTGTTGGCGCCCAAGCGAGAGATCGCGCAGGTGAGCGCGAAGAAGGCGGTCGCGGTTGAACCGGTGGGGAAACCCGCGATCGGATCGACGGCGGCGGCGTGCGGCGCGGCTGTCGCGGCGGCGGCGGCGGCGCTCGCGATCAAGAGGGCTTCGAGCGGGTCCTCGAACTCGAAGAAGCAAAAGAGAATCGTCATCGCGGGCGCGCCGGCGAGCGGTAAGGGAACGCAGTGCGAACTCATCGTGAAGAAATTTGGTCTCACGCACATCTCCGCCGGCGATTTGTTGCGCGCGGCGGTCGCCGCCGGTACCGAGGCTGGACTCAAGGCGAAGGAGTACATGGACCGCGGTGATCTCGTCCCGAACGAAGTCGTGGTGACCATGGTGAAGGAGCGATTGTCGCAACCGGATTGCTCGAAGGGTTGGTTGTTGGACGGGTATCCGAGAAGCGAAGAGCAAGCCGAGGCGTTGATCGAGAGCGGCATTCAACCGGATTTGTTCTTGTTGCTCGACGTGCCGGATGAAATCTTGCTCGAACGCGTCGTCGGCCGTAGACTCGACCCGGTGGACGGAACCATCTACCACATGACGTTTTTCCCGCCGCCGACCCCGGAAATCGCGGCGCGTTTGACGCAACGCAGCGACGACACCGAAGAGAAGGCGTCCAACCGCTTGTCTGTGCACCACAAGAATGTCGACGCCGTCGTCGGCAAGTACGAAACCATCATGAAGACGGTGGACGGTAACCGCGCGAAGCAAGACGTGTTCAAGGACATCGAGCGACTCATCAAGGCGATGTAAACACGTTACATCGCGCGAGAGTTTTTGTTTGTCCTTCTTTTCGTCGGTAGAGGAGGAATTGAAAGCGCCGCGACTCTTTTTTTATGACATTGATAGAGTATAAATCTCACGAGCGCGCAAAGTCGTACCCTTTTTTAATGCTAGCTTTGAGTTCCGGTAACATGCGCTCGAGAGATTGTTTTTCGTACGCCGACACGGCGCCGATGCCCGCGACGCGCTCGACGCCGTTTTTCCCGAGGAGCACCTTGGTGGCGAAGAACGGCGCGCTCGTCGCCGAGCTCTCCACGTACGCGCACGCCCAAATGCCCGATTCACCGCTCAGACCGCGGAGACACGCGTCGGCGAACTCGGCGGCGGCGGCAGCCATGGAGAGCGTGGCGCTACCCGCCCCGCCCTTGGCCTCGACGACCTCGGTGCCTCCGTTTTGAATGCGCTTCGTGAGCGCCTCCGCCTCTCGAGCGGTGAACGAACACCGAGGCGTCGTCTGCGAGAGGAGAGGCAAAATCGTCGCCCCCGCGTGACCTCCGATCACGGGAACGTCCACGATGGTCGGATCGGCGAACCCTTTCGCCTCGGACACGAACGTTCTGGCGCGCATGACGTCGAGGTGCGTGACGCCCATGAGTTTTCTCGCGTCGTACGCGCCGCGTCGCTTAAACACCTCCGCCGCGATGGGCACGGTGGAGTTGACTGGATTGGAAATGATGTTCACCAACGCGTTCGGACACGTCCGCGCGATGGCTTCGCACAGCGCGCGCACGATGCCCGCGTTGACGCCGAACAAGTCGTCCCTCGACATGCCCGGTTTTCTCGGCACGCCCGCGGGAACGATGACGAGATCGCACCCTCGCAAGCACGCGTCCAGCTCCTCCTCCCCGACGTACCCGCGCACTTTCGCGCGCGTGTTCACGTGCGACACGTCCACGGCGACACCGCGCACGACGGGCGCGACGTCGTACAATCTCAATTCTCCCACGCGCGGATTCGACTTGACGAAACACGACAGCGTCTGTCCGATGCCGCCCGCCGCGCCGAGCACCGCCACCGTGAACGACGCGCGCGTCCCACCGATCCCCGTCGCGCCGAACATCCAATCCATCAATCCCACGCCCTTCGCGTTCGTCCTCGTCGTCGTCGTCCCCGTCGTCGTCGTCGTCGAATCGTCGCCTCCACGCGCGGTCGGGCGCACGTGTCCCGCGACCGCGCCCACGCGTCTCGACGCCGCGTTCGACGACGACATGGCGACGATCGATCGATCGTCGTCGTCTCGCACGGAATCGCACGGAATCTCTCGCACGGAATCGCGACGGTGTGCGGGGCGCGCGCGCGCGTCTTTCCTTTTCAACGACCGACCGACCGACGCGGTGCCGTGGATGATGACGATGCGCGAGCGATGCGACGGGTCCGCACACGTCCGCGCGACGAGTCGACGACGAATCGATCGCGATGACGACGCGTCCGAGTCCGAGTCCGAGTCCGAGACGCGACGGACGCGCGTCCTCGTCGTCGTCGAGTCGGCACCACCGGATCTCGGCGAGGATGACGCCGATGACGACGAGGACGACGACGACGCTGATGACGACGCTGATGACGATGTTCTTGGTCGTCTCCGTCGCGCGAGCGGCGGATTTTAAGGTTGAGACGGCGAAACTGCGCGTGACGAGCCCGTCGAGCGTGTCGGGGACGTACGACGTCGCCATCGCGAATTTCGGAAGGACGCTCTACGGCGCGAGTCTCTCGGGACGGGTGGCGTATCCAGAGGATCCGACGCAGCGATTGGCGTGCGGGAACGGGACGCGCGTGGACGTGCCTCGAGCGAACGCGCGCGTGGGGGTGATTCTGTTGCTCGATCGAGGTGGGTGCGCGTTCACGGAGAAGGTGATGAACGCGCAAAACGCGGGCGCGGACGCGGTGCTCATCGTCGACGACGTGGACGAACCGTTGGTGACGATGGACGCGGCGGAGGACGCGGAGACGGGGAGTTACGTGCGAGATATTAGCATACCGACGGCGTTGGTTCGGAAAGTGGACGGTGCGTTGTTCGAATCGGCGGTTTCAAACGGGGAAAACGTCGTGGGAACGTTGGATTGGCACGACGTGCTTCCGCATCCGGATTCGCGCGTGGAGTGGGAGTTGTGGATCGAAACGAACGATGAGTGCGGATACAAGTGCGAGACGCAGAATGCGTTCCTGCGCGATTTCAAGCCGATCGCGCAGAGCTTGGAAAAGGGTGGGTACACGCAATTCACGCCGCATTTCATCACGTGGGAGTGCATCGACGATCCGCCGACGAGCGCAGAGTGCGTCTCGCAGTGCGTCAACGTGGGGAGGTACTGCGCGCCGGATCCGGATGAAGACATTCACGCGGGATACTCGGGCGCGGACATCGTCATCGATAACTTGAGAGCGCTGTGCGTGTTCGACGTCGCGAATAAATCCAACACACCGTGGTTGTGGTGGGATTACGTGTCAGAATTCGGCGAACAGTGCACGATGAAGAATGGAAAATTCGCGGCGCGCTCGTGCGCCGAAAAGGTCGTTTCAAACATCGGCGTCGACGTCGCCGCGGTCAACGCGTGCATTGGAGATACGACTCGCGACGATATCAATCCCATGCTCGAAGCGCAGATCGAGGCGCAGAGTCCGCCGCCGGGAAGCTCGCGTCCGAACATTCGTCTCTTGCCCACCATTCTCATCAACGAGGAGCGGTACAACGGCAAGCTTGCTCGAGGCGAGGTGTTGACAGCCATCTGCGCCGGTTTCGAGGACTCTTCCGTGCCTGAAATTTGTTCCAACGCCGGGCTCATGCACGCCAAGTGCGTGCACGGGCAAGAGGGCGCGACCGAGTGCGCGGCGGATAAACAACAGACGGGCAAGACGGCGTGCGTGGAAATCGCCAACTTTCCGTATTACGAGTGTGCGTGTCCCGAGGGTCAACAGAGCGTCATCGTGGACGACCAAGGGACGACGAAGTGTCAATTAGTGAAACCGAGCGAAGGAAACAGTACCGGCGGCGGCGGCGCGAAATTAGTCCTCACGTCCGTGTTCACCTCCATCCTGAGCGTGGCGTTTGGACTGTACGCGTTTTTCCAATACCGCGCGAGAAGTCTCATGGACAAGGAAGTGCGGCAAATCATGGCGCAATACATGCCCCTCGACCAAGAACCGAGCGATGACTCTCCGTACGACCAACCACCGCGCGGTCCGACCGACATTCCGATGCGCGCCGTGTAGCCTCGCCTCGCGTGTAACAAAAAAATCAAAGAAAGAAGAAAACAATGGCCCTCGTCTCCGACGCGACGATCCGACACCTCGCGACGCGTCGGTCGAACCATCGATGGACGCGGGACGCGGGAACGATCGACGCGGGCGCGCGTCGACGCGTGCGCGTCGCGTGCGCGTCGCCCTCATCGCGCTCCTCGGTGTCGTCGCGTGCGCGTGCGCGCTCACGGGCGCGCACGCGGGCAGGGTGTTGGGACGTCGTTTGTCGTTGCTCGACGTCGACGACGGCGAGGAGGCGCGAGAGACGTCGGCGATGGCGTCGAAGGAGGCTTCGGCGACGACGTCGTCCGTCGGAACCGCGAGCGCGGGCGAGACGACGAAGCCGACGGCGACGGTGACCGAGGCGAGTGCCGGAGACGCCGAGGAGGATGGCGAAGGCGACGGCGAAGTCAAACTCAAACTCATACCCAACCCCGCGAGGGAAGCGATCACGACGACGACGACGACGACGGAGAAGACGACGGAAAAGGATGAAGAGGACGAGAAACCCGTCGTCGCGTCGGTGTCTTCCGCGTCTTCGTCCAAGACGACGAAAGTCGACGACGCGGCGGACGTCGAAGAACCGGCGAAGACGACGAAGAGCTCCACCGCGCCCAAGGCCACGATGGTGACGGTGGAGGACGTGGACGAGGAAGATCCGGAGGACTCCATCACGCAAGGCGAGGGCGCCAAAGAGGTGAACGAAGCCGACGAGGCGTTCGATTCGCAACCCGTTGAGAAGACGATGAAAAAGTCGTCGTCGTCGTCCAAAAGCGTCGATTCGGCTCGCGCCGCCGAAGGCGAGGCGGAAAAAGACACGGAAGGAGACGTCTCCGCAGAGAGTGAGGAAGATCCAGAAGCCGCGACCGCCGCCTTGAAAGAGGCGGTGGAGAAACAATTGAGTACGTTGTACGAAGAACCGACCAAGAAGCAAAAAACGTGGGTGGAACGAGTCAAGGAGATTCACGAGGTGGAAGGCGCGACGAGCTTCACCGAGAGCGAGGAGGCGTGCGGTTCCACCGGAGGTCTCGCCGTGTTCACGATCTGGGGACACGTTCCAGACGTCGTCCGCGACGCCATCACCACCTTCATCGGAGAGTCTGCGTCCAAGTCGAAATCTGAGTTTTCGCTTTTATCCCTCAGAGCAAAGGCGCTCCAACTCGTCAAAGCGTACGACGTGACGTTCAAAGGCACCGGCGCCGAGCGCACGGATTGCATCGCGAATTACTTTACGCGCCAAAAGGTGCACGAAGTGTTGGCGCACATCGATCGCGCCAAGGAAGAAAAGGTGGCGCGCGCGCACGAAACGTTCGATCACACGCTCCTCGACGACGAGGAGGACACTTCGCCCGAGGCGCTCAAAATTCGAGATCTTCGCATCGGTCGCGTGTCCAAAGAAATCAAAAAGACCATCATGATGACTTTAGCCAAGGTTGGCATCTCCGGGAGCGAGGACGGCGAAGATGCCGAAGAGGAGAACGTGCACGGCACGGCCATCGTCCTAGCGCTCAACTGCAGAGCGAAACATCCGCATCGGTTGGTCGCCGCCGTCGCGCACGCCATCAGGGCAAAGTTTGGATTGAAAGTTGGGGATTTCTCCATCGTCATCGGTAAAAAAGCCGTCGAAGATGAGCTCACGATGTTCGGTGCGTCATACGCGTCATTGATGTCGGAGAGATCGAACGCGGCGCCGGGCGCGGAGAGCCACCCGGCGGAGACGAAGCTGTGCCCCGAGTTGCTCGGCACGATACCCCCGGACGAAGAGGAAGAGCCCGAGCGCGAACTCAGCGCCATGGAAAAAGCGATGTTAGAGGCCGAAGAGCACGTGTTGCTCGAGCACCAAGGGAGAGACCCGACGAATCCGCATCACATGGGCGGCGGCGCGGGTCTGAGCATGGGTCGACTTCCCGGCATGCCAAACGTCTTCGACGGAACGAAGGGTAACGACGCCAAACGGGGTCCAAACAACGCGCGCGAACAGGCTCGCGCGCATTTCGGTCTCTCGGATCAACAAGTCGGGACGCACAACACCGATTACCTTCGTAATCCGTCGAGAACGTACGGCACCAGAGCGTCTTCGCAGCCTCGACAGCGCGTGCAAGGCGGTTTCAACGCGTTACCCAAGATGACGGATCCGCTCGATGCCTACCTCAAGGGGGATTCTCGTCCGAAGAGGTACGCGGAACCCACGCGCGCGTGATCCCTCGCTCGCGCTCTTCTTTCTTGTAACACCAGTACGCCCGTTCTCCGTCGTCGCCGCCCGCACACTGTGACTCGGAGACTGACTCGTCGCCATGTCTTCCTCGTCCGTCGTTCGTGGTGCGCCGCGTCGCGTCCGCGCGTTCGACGTCGCGTCGACGAGACTGATGGAACGCAGAATCGCGCGTCGACCGGCGTCCGCGTCCGCGTCCGCGTCCGCCTCGTCGTCGTCGTCGTCGGTCGAGACGGATGACGTCGAGCGCAAACCCACGTCGTCATCGGTGACGCTCTCGTCGCGTCGACGCGCCCTGTGCGCCGTCGCGGTGGGCGCAACGATGCGCGCGTTCACGAGCGCGAATCCCGTCTCGGTCGTCGCGCGCGCGGACGAGGACGACGACGAACAGGCGGAGGTGGAGGCGAACATGAAACGCGTGATGGAACGAAATAGCGGCGAGCAAACGTTTATTCGACAGGTGGGATTGTCGACGACGAGCGAGGACGGCGTGCGTCCGTGCGCGTTCGAGGTGAGTAATCTGTGGACGGTCGGGGAGAGCGCGACGAGAGGGCTGACGACGACGTGGGGAGAGATTGTCGATCCCGTGAACGGACAGGCGGCGGCGAGCGCGGTGACCATCGCGACGCCGAACTTTAACGCGCGGTCCATCGCGGATTTAGGCAAGCCCGAGGACGTGCCCGTGGCTCGTGCGTTGGGATTGGACGGTGATGATTCGTATCGTCGAGCGGACATGTTGGGAGCGGCGAAACGAGTCGACGCGAAGACGGGACAGGTGTATTACGATTGGGAGCTCGTGGCGTCTCCTCCGCCGCAAGCGTGTCCGAGCGCCGTCGGGTGCTTGTACCCGGAACACATCTATTTGATCTCCGCGTCGGTGCTCGACGGCGTGCTCTACGTCCTGAGTCTCGACGCGACGCCCGCGCAATGGCGCGTGACGGGAAATTCCGTCAAGCGAATTCGCAACTCGTTCGCAGTTGGCGTGCGCGAAGACGTCTTCTCGGACGCCGTCGCCGACGTCGACGCGGCTTAGATACCAGCGCCATAGCATCATTTCATTCTTTCACTCGTGGATTATTTTCGCATTTCTGCTAAACTAGTTGTGTGCGCTCGCGATTCCCGCGGGACCGTTGCGCCGACCTCCCGAAGGAGGACGCGACGTTGTTTCTCCTCTGCGCCGACGGTTCGCCTCGCTGGGCACCCGGCGTCGGCGGAGCGTGCGCACCGCTCGATCTCCCGCTCACAGAGCGCGAGATCGTCGCGGTGTGGTGATCCATCGCGTACGTTCGCGACGACGACGACGCGGACGACGACGACGATCTCGTATCGACGAAGAACGCTCGCTCGCGTTTCGACGGTACGCACTGCGAGACGCGTCTCTCCGCGGGTGTCTCACCGCGCAAATCCTTCGACGCCGTTCCCACCGCGTCAGACACGCACTCGATCGACGCCAACACTGTCTTCATCTCCTCTCGCAGACGACCGATGAGTTCATCGCGAACGCGATCGAGCTTGCGCACAGTCGCCGAATCGCGCTCTCTCTCGCGTCGCAACTCGTCCGCGCAATTTTCCAACTCTCCTCTGACTCGGTCGAGCTCCGTCGCCAATCGACCGACGCGCACCTCGTGTTCAGCCTCTAATCGCAATCGAACGACCCCTTCCTCCTGGCGAACGACCGTTTCGACGCGCTCGATTTCGTCTCGCAATCGAAACGTCTCCGCCTCCGCCTCGGCTCGACGCGTCTCGGCGTCGTGAATCTTGGAGACGAAATCTTCGCGTTCCTTGGCCCACGTCACCTCGCGCATCTCCGCGGCGTTTTCTAATTCATCGCCTCGCGCGCGCTCTTCCTCCAACTCTCGCGTCAGGCGCGCTCGTTCGCGCGCGTCGTTCCTCGTCGCGTCGTCTTCGCCGCGGCTTCCATAAATAGTCTCGTCCTCGGCGCGTTTGATTTCCTCCGCCACCGCCGACAAGCACGCTCGCACGCGCTCGCTCGCGAGCCGCGCGCACGCCGCGCGCACGCGCGCATCGCAGTCATCCGTCATCGCTCGAGTTCGGGTCGACGCGCGTCGCGTTCTGTTTGACTTTGGGCGCGGGGGCGTCGGCGAGGAGCGTTTTACGAATGTCGTCGCCTTCGTCTATCATCAAAATGTGTTCGTTCATCACGTGTACACCGTCTGCGGCGAGGGCGGTCTGGGTGGGTGTTCGTTCGCGTGGTGTTGCGACATCGCGTCGGCGTCGCCGTCGTACCCATCGATCGTCGGCGGTCGTCTCGCGACGACGACGTCGTCTTCGTCCGTCGCCGTCTCGGCGGCGGTTTCCGCGCACACCGACGCGACGAACGCCTTTTGTTCGTTCGCCACGGGATCTCGCGCGTCTCGAACCATCGCCTGCGTCGGCGCCTCATCTCGCTCTGTCGTCTCCACGCCTCCCGCCGCGCCTCTTCGATCCACCGTCTGCGTCACCGCGAAGAGTTTTAAAATCGCGTTCATGAGTTTAGCGGGCGACGCGTAATACTTCTCCGGTTCGCACACCAACTCGCATATCCTCTGTATCGTAAACGGCGCGTCCACAGCGAACGAAGAGATACACTCCCCACACACCCTCTCCACGTCCTCCTCGTACGCCCGACGCGCGCGCGCCTCCGCCTCCGCCTCCTCGTCCTCGAGTCGCTCGCCCTCGCTCGCCGTCTCCGTCTCCGCCGAATCACCACCGCTCGCGCTCGTCCGCTTCGCTCGCTTCCCCGCGCGTCCCCCCGCATCGTCGTCGTCGTCGCCATCGTCCACGTCCTCACCGTCGCGCCCTCTCCCGCCCGAGGCGCGCCGTCCGAACGCCGTCAAACGCGCCCTCGCCACCGCGCGAAGCGCGCGCGTGAACGCACCCTCGTCGCGCCAACACGCGCTCGACGTCCCACACTCCCCGGTCCTCGCGCACGCGCGCACCGTCTCCACCGCGCGATCGAGATCGAGATCGTCCATCGCCGCTCGCCGAACGCGTCGCCGCCGTCACCGCGCGTCGTCCAACGTCGCGCGCATTCGTTTTGATTTTGATTTTCACGTCGCGCGCTCGGCACGGCCGTCGATCGGTCGATCCGTCGATCGATCGATACATGGACTGAAATTCGCCAGAGTACGACGCCATGGCGACGATGACGGATGACGCGGTGCGAGGCGTGCAGGGGACGCGCGCGTCGGACGACGAGGACGAGGACGACGACGATGGATTTGAAAAGATCGCGTCGAGCGTGGGTGCGCGCGCGCGCGCGCGGTGGACGATGGGGACGTCGAGACGCGAGGGATGGGTGAACGTTGTCGGTTGGTGGTGGGAAATCACATCTCTTGAGCGCCGTGGGACGACGGGAGGAGGGCGTGCGATCGCGCGTG
>Ga0181589_10003711_pt1 | contig 12188 bp, 5 predicted proteins | sample 071ome_25_FD_132444 | JGI IMG/M metagenome (GOLD analysis project Ga0181589, IMG submission 132444) | Coastal salt marsh microbial communities from the Groves Creek Marsh, Skidaway Island, Georgia - 071410BT metaG (megahit assembly) | ecosystem: Environmental > Aquatic > Marine > Intertidal zone... | reverse complement strand
CTGTACAACTGGCACAAGGGCGTTTTGGATCCGATTCCGAAATCCGTCACGAACACCCTGCTCGTGCTCGTCTCCTGCGGCGCGGGCTTGAACTGGTACTGGTTCTCTCTCATGGTGAAAAAGGCCTTGCGCGGTCCGCCCAAGCCCGACGCGAAGAAGGAGGATTAGACGGATCAAGATTTTGCTTTTTAGACCACTTCGCGCCGCGGGATATCGTCCGCCGTCGTCTCGCCCGCGCGATCCATAGTACCATAGCGCGTCTGAAAAGCGGACGAACGCCATCGACGCACCGTTTCATCACTCTCCGCGCGAAAGCACCCTCGTCAGTGCGCCCGAAACGCTCGATTCGACGCGCGGTGCCTGCCCGGCTCAAACTGTCCCCAACCAACATTTTAAATCCTCCTCAGAAAACCGCGCCGCCGCGCGCGCGCACGCGCGTCGCTCCGTCACCATGTTCCGAGGAAAACCGAAAGTGTTTCCACGCGTGCGGTACCACGGCCCGTACGAGATGGACCCTCTCGGCGCGCCCGCGGACTTTTTGCGCAAACTGCTCGTCTGCACGGTCGTTTGGGAAATCGTCCGAGTCAGCGTCGTGTTCGTCGTCTCGCGCGTGCTTCCGGCGCGCGATGACGACGACGAAGGGACGAAACGCGTGCGTTTCGAGGCGCCGAAGCAGTACACGGGCATGGTGCACGCGCTGTTGGTGAGCGTGCTGGCGTTTCTGATTTTGCTCGACGTGCTCCGAGCTCCGAACCCGGTGGATATGTATTATAATCGAGGCGTCGCCGGTGGGTTGAGCGACGCGACCAGAGATGCGATCGAGCGCACCAATTGGTTATTTTTGGGGTATCTCGTGCACGACACCGCGCAGATCGTGGCGCAATTCCCGCGTTTGGGCAAGGCGGATATGTTGGCGCACCACTGCGTCTTCACGGTGGCGTCCATCCTCTCGGGCGTCTCGCAGACGATGATGCTACCGTTCGCGTGGTTGCTCCTGGGTGAAGCGTCCACGCCGCTCTTGACGCTGCGGTGGACCATTCAGAGCGCGAGCTTTACGATTAAGAGTCAAAAGGTGGTAAAAATAGCCAGGGCGCTGGGTTTCACCGGCGACAAGGTGAGTTCGCCGCAAAACGCCGGTAAGCAAATAGAATTCTTCGCCGGCCTCGTCCTCGTCGTCACCTTCTTTCTCGTCAGAGTGGTCGCGTACTGCATCGGATACAGTCACATGCTCTGGGTCCGAAGCAAAGGTCTCATCGACGCCGTGCCCTCCTCCGTCGCCGTTCCGCTCAACGTCCTCGTCGGCGCGGGCGCGGGCTTGAACGCCTATTGGTTCGGCATAATGATCCGAAAAGCCATCAGAGGCCCGCCGAAACCGGGAAAAGACGCCAAGGAGGCGTGAATATAATCTCGTCGACGACGCGACCGACGCGCGCCGGGCTCGTCTTGTAATACTATCACCGCGTAGCGGCGAGCGGCGAGCTCCAGTCGACGTCTCGCGCGCGTATCGACGCGCACGCGCGCGCGCGCTCGACTCACACCTCGAACGCGCGTCTCGCGCACCATCACCGGTCCCGCGCGTCCACCGACATGCACCGCGACGTCGTCATCGCGCGCGGTGTTCGCATGCCCATCCTGGCGTTCGGCACGTACAGACTTCGCGGCGACGAGTGTCGAGACGCCGTGCGCGACGCCCTGGCGGTCGGATTCCGTCACGTGGACACGGCGACGTGTTACAGAAATGAACGGGCCGTCGCCGAGGCGCTCGCGGCGGCACCGCTCTCGGTCTCCGCCGACACGTTCGTGACGAGTAAGATTGCGCCGAACGAGATGCACAGCGAAGCGGACACGACGCGCGCCATCGAGGGCGTGGTGGAGCGTCTTGGCAGACCGCCGTCGTTGTTATTGGTGCACTGGCCCGGACAGAGCAAAACCGCGCCGTCGAGCGAGGCGCATCGCGAGGCGCGGCTACGCACGTGGCGCGCGTTGGAGCGCGCGGTGAAAAACGGCCAATGTCGCGCCATCGGGGTGTCGAATTACGAAATCTCGCACCTCGAGGAATTACTCGCCGTCGCGGAGATTCCACCGGCGGTGAATCAGATTGAATTGCACCCTCGATTTCCGCAGCGGGACTTGCGTCGCGCGTGCGCCGATCGAGGCGTGCGCGTCGTCGGGTACTCTCCGCTCGGCGTCGGCGCGCTGTTGAACGATCCCAGGGTGATTTCTTTCGCCCGTGACATCGGGTTACCTCCCGCACCGGCGCTTGTGCGATGGTCGCTCTCGCGCGCCGCCGCCGTCGTCGTGAAATCGTCGACGCGCGATCGCGCCGAGGAAAATTTTCGAGTCCTCGCCGCCTTCGACGACGAATCGAAGAATGACGCCATCGAGGCGTCGGTCGAATCCGCCATCGACGAGCTCGAGCGCGCGTTCGAACGCGATCGCGTGAAATTTTGTTGGGATCCGGCGACGGTGTCGTGACGCGTTTCATCGAGAGATGAATGGATGGATGTTTGATCGAGGCGTCGGCGCCGATCCATCCATCCATCGCCGCGCCGACGCGCCGAGACACCGATCGCGCGCGTCATCGCGACGATCGCGATCCCCGCGCGGACATCGCGTCGGTGCATGTTTCTCGCGCACTTCACCGCGCGCATCCACCGAATCGCGTCGAACATCCACTCGATTCGATCGAATCGACGCGCCGTCGACGTCTCTCTCGGACGCCGAATCGACGTCGTCACACCTCGACGCCTCGATCGCGCGCGCGATGACCGCGTCCGCGAATTACAAGCTCACGTACGGGAAAACCATCACCGGTGCCGCGTGCAAACGCGGCGGTGGATGCGTCGACGAACGATCACCGGGTAAAATCACCCTCGGGCAGCTTCGACTCGACGCGACGGAGAAGAAATTCACGGCGAGTTATCATCTCGGATGCGTCTCCGCGACGACGGCGGCCGATTGTCTGAACGCGCTCGGCGGTGGAGAGAAGGAGGACGACGCCGCGCTCGATCGCGCGGTGGAGACGCTGCTCGAAGGATTACGACCGGAACATCTCGAGGATGACGCCTTCGTCGAGTCGACGCGAGACGCGCTCGAGACGACGCTCGGTTCGGGAAAAGGATCGGATGGATTGAACGACGAGCAGCGCGCGTTTTTGGAGGGGGTGCGCGACGAATCGACGACGAAGGGGAAGAAGAAGAGCTCTCCCGCGGGGACGTCCAAGGCGAAACCCAAATCGGCGAAGCCCGCCACGAAAAAGTCCGCCGCGGCGAAATCGAAATCGACGACGACGAAGAAGCGCGGGGCGAAAGCCGCCGCCGCGTCTTCAAAAAGGACGACGAAGAAACGCAAGACGGAGGAATCTGAAGAAGAAGAAGAAGAAGAAGACGTCGAAGAACACGCCGACGACGAACACGAATCCGAGTCCGCAAACACGCCTCCGACGACGAAGAAGAAGACTCGCCGACCCGGCGTCGATTAACGCGCCTCTCTTCGCCGCTTCGCCGAGACGACGCCGCCGCCGACGACGACGACGATCTCGCGCGGCGCACGTTTCATTCATCGATGCGATGCGATACGATACGAATCATACGTACCACACGTACGCACCACGCGTAGTACGTACTTTGCGAGACGCGCTCTCGAAATCGAAAACCCTTCAATTCAAAACAAAACCCTCGAGATGATGCGTGCACGATTGCGCGCCAACGCGCGCGTCGACACACGCCGACGCGCGACGACCGATCGATCGATCGATCCGCGCGAACGAGACGGCGCGAACGAACGAACGAACGACTCGAGCGACGACATGGCGGACGACGACGCGCGCGCGGTCGGTGCGAATGAAGATGGGTCGATGGATTTTGACCCTACGTTGAAGAAGAAAAAGTCGAAGAAAAAGGTGGCGCTCGATGTGTCGGACGACGAGGGCGGCGTGCGCGCGGCGACGGATGGCGTGGATGAGATGACGCTCGATGCCGGGGACGAGGCGTTCGGGAAGAAGAAGAAGAAGAAAAAGGACAAGGCGTTGGCGTTGGAGGAGGGCGACGGGGAGGATTCGGCGGAGGTTGATTTAGACGCCGAGTTTGGATCGAAAAAGAAGAAGAAGAGCAGTAAGAAGAAGAAGGCGATCGAGGCTGAGGATGGTGTCGATGATGAGGCCGGTGCGGGCGCGAACGCGGACGAAGGGCGCGATGGGACGCACACGGGGAGCGGAACGTCGTGGGACGGGACGACGCGCGACTACCACTACGACGAGCTCTTGGGCAGAGTGTTTGGTATTTTGAGAGAAAAGAACCCGGCGTTGGGTGAAAAGGCGAAGACGATCATCAAACCGCCGCAAGTGTTGCGAGAAGGCACGAAGAAGACGGTGTTCGCCAACTTGATGGAAATCTGTAACGCTATGCATCGACCGAGCGAACACGTCACGCAGTACTTGTTGGCCGAGTTGGGTACGAGCGGGACGCTCGACGGGCAACAGCGTCTCGTTCTCAAGGGGAGATTCTTGCCAAAGGTTTTCGAGGGTGTGTTGCGGCACTATTTCATCGATTACGTCATTTGCAACATGTGCAAGTCGTCCGATACGCAGTTGGTGAAGGAGCAATCTTCGCGTTTGTCGTATTGCCGATGCCAAGCGTGCGGCGCGTCTCGATCCGTCGGCGCCATTCAGCGAGGTTTCGCCGCTTTAGGAAAGGGGGAAAGAAGAAAAGCGCGACAAGCGACGGGTTAAAACGACCGAGTCAACTGAAGAATTTGTTTTTAATTACACAAAACACATCAAACATGAAGGTGGAAGTTGGCGCGCGGCGCGCCAGTGACAAATTTCTTTCATTCTAACTATCCTCTTGATCCTCGGGCGCTTCGCACGCAGCCGCGCGCTTCGCCGCGTCCGGGTTCATGTTACAACGCCACGGATCGTCGTCGCCGAGCGCATCGGTGACCGCTTGCGGCACGATGCGCCATTTTTGACAGTCGTCGCACTGAATCCAAGACGTCTTCGCCTTTTGGGGCGGCGGCGCCGCGGGCTTCGACGCGGGCTTCGACGCCTTGGACACCGGGCGAGGCGCGGCGGAGCCCTTGCGCACAGTCGGTGCCGGACCCCATCGCACGGTTTGCATCGGGATCTGGAGAATCTCCTTGTTTCCATCGTCGTACGCAACCTCGTGTTCGCCAGATTCCGGTCGGAAACCCATGACGGTGCCGTAGTAAAAGCACTCGTCGCCCGGCCAGAAGACTTCAATCTCGCGCTTCACGACATCCTTACCGAGCGCTTCTCCGACTTGTTTGAGAACCTTGCTCACGGACTCGCCGAGACTGTGATCGGGATCGACAACGCGCACGGATTGACGCCATTTCTTCGCCGTGCCCTTGCCGCTCAAACGCTCAAACTCCGTCGCCGGAATGGTGAGCTCGTCGACAATGCATCGCTCGCGCTCGCGTCGCATGAGACAGTAACGCACCATCTCTTCACCTCGCTTACCGCCTGGAAGCAACACGCCGCGCATGCCGCCGCACCCGATCGGGATAGGCTTGAGGGCAAAGATGAGTCCGCCGTCGGCGTCGGGCTTCTTGACGCACTCCGGTCCAGAGTACGGCTCCCACATCTTCGGCAACCATCTAATGGTCGCCAGAGGAAGGTGGATCTTCTCCAACTCGTGTTCACCCTTTCCAAAGTATCGAATCTCGTGCGAACCCGTGACCTCGTCGAAGCTGACGATTTTCGCCGGGAAGAATTGCATGCCGCAGTTGAGACCCGGCGGCAAGATGTCGACGTTGTTACCGATGACGCCGCGTCCAATCTCGAGTCCGCGCGCGGCGAGGTAGTGAATGATCGGTTCACCCTTCATCTCGCCCGAACCGTTGAACTTGACCTCCTCTTGCCAGTGGCCCTTGCGCTTGGCGAGCTTCATGAAGGCGTCGAGGTCCATCTCCGTCGTCGTACGCTTTGGCAGCTTGGCGTAGAGCACCGTGAGGTTCCCTCCGTTCAAGACAGCCTTAAGTCCACCGCACTCGATCGGAACGGCGAGACCGCGCACGACACACTGCGCCTGAAGTTCGAGTTGGAACTCAGCCGCGGCCATGGCGGCCATCTCCTCTTCGGTGTACTTGGAGCGACTCGGCTTGCGCACCTTGAACTCTTCGTCGTCGTCGTCCTCGTCGTCAAAGTCGGACGAATCGTACTCTTCAGACTCAGACTCAGACTCAGGCTCATCGGAATCGTAATCGTCGTCGTCGTCGCCGTCGTCATCCTCGTCGGTGTACTTTTTCGCCTTCTTCGCAGCGGCGCGCTTCGGAGGCTTCCCCTTGGACGCCGCCTTGCCCTTCTTCGCCTTGGCCTTCGCCTTGGCCTTCGCCGTTGACGCCGACTTGGGCTCGGGTTTCGCCACCTTGGTCACCTTGGGTTTCACATCCTTTTCAATCTTGGCCGCCTCGTCGAGCGCGGCTTCGACCATCTGCATAGCCTCGAGCTCTTCGGGATCCGGACCGAGTTGGAGGTAAATCTTAGATTCCTCGGGCAATTTTGTCGTCGCCGACAACTTGGCGTAGTACGGGACGTTGTATTCGAGTAAATCGTCCACCGCGATGCCCATCTGCGACGACACTTGCTCGAGTGTCATCTTATCTTCGTTCGTGACGAAGACTCGGTAGCCGTTCTGCATCGTCTCCGCGGATACGGTGGTGGCGCGTCCGCGCTTGCCCTCCTTTTCAGACTTTTCCGTCGCCTTTCTCCCTGGTTGCGCCTTGATGAGCTCGAGTCGAGTCGGCAAACCGTCGGGCCAGCGAGTGCGTTGTAAGCACAAGTAGATCCACTCGCGGTTACCGTCGTTGTAAAGAATTTCGTGCTCGCCCGAATCAGCCTTGTAATCGATGACTTCACCGGGGTAGAATTGCTCCACCTCTGGAAACCACATCTCGAGGCACCGACCGATGACGCTCTCGCGGTACACCTGACCCTCGTCGCGCAAAAACTTCCCGATCGGGATGCCGCGCTTGCTGTCGTCGTCAATCTCGGCCGCAGGAATGTCGACGGCGAGACGGATGGATTGACGCCACTTGCGCGTCGAGCCGCGACCACCCATGCGTTCAAACTCGACCGCTTGCACGACGCGCGACTTGCCGTCGCGATCGGTAAACTCAATGCTCTCGTCGCCGCGCTTGACGCCGGGTCGAAGAATGCCGTCGAGATCGCCGCACTGCACCTTGACTTCTTGCTCGTTCAAGACGGTTTGCGAGGAGTTCGCTCGAGACTGCTTGGGGGCCTCTTGCGAGAGCTCGCCCTTCGCCTTGGGCGGAATCGTAGCTTTCGCCGTCAATCGAATCGACGCGAGCTCGATGTTTTCGGGAAACTTGTGATGAAGCTCGAGCTCGACCGCGCCGTCGCGCTCGAGAGCGATCACAGCGAGTGCAAAACCCATGTCTTCGCGCATGTCAGACGTCCATCGCGTGCGCATGTCCATGAGAAGTTGCGATCCGGGGTGACCGCGAGCCAATCTCACCTTTAACATCATCGCCGGACAGTACTCGCCATCCTTGGTCGCTCCGGCCAAGTGTAAGCTTCGCAACATCGCTTTCTTCATCGCGTCGAGCGCGGCGCTTGCAATCTTACCACCGTGAATGGCCGCGATGGGCGGCGGCGCGCCTCGACGAGACGGTGCGCGGTCGCCAGTCGTCAAGTCGGTGGCGAGGAAGGAATCAGACGGCATACCGTCGCCGCGACGGGCTGAACGAGCGTTGCGTTCGGCGGCGCGGAAACGTTCTTGCTCGGCGTCTTTCGCTTCTTGCTTGGCTTTCTCTTCTTCCGCCTTGCGCGTCGCCGCGATTTTCTTTTCGAGAAGCGGACGCACACGCTTGAACATCTCCGTGACGATTTCGTCGCGCTCTGACGGAAGTAAATCCTTTTGACGCAAGCTCTTCAGATCTCGACCGAGCACGGACACCGCGCCTTCGTTGAGCATCTGCGATGCACCGGGCAGACCCATCGCGACGGCGGCTAAGGTGGCCTCACGATCCTCTTGAATGCGCTTGATGCGTTCCTCCTCCGTCATCTCGTCGAGCGTCTTGCGCGGAGGAGGCGCCAACCAGAGTCGAGTGCCCTCGAGTAAGTACGTGCCCTTACCGTAAAACGCACCCGGGACCCAACCGGTGTTCCACTCGATGATGTCGCGCCAGTCAACCTTGTGCATCTCGGCCACGTTGGCGACGTTTTCTCCGGATCGCGTAAAGTAACACAGAACGCCTCGCATCTCGAGCAATTCGCCCGGTTGCGGCTCAACCTCTTCTTCGACAGATTTGGTCTTTTTCTTCTTCTTGCCACCCTTCTTCGGTCCTTCGTTGCGAAGTAAGAACTGCACGAGATCGGTAAAAGTCGCGTGCGCCAACGGTTTGGTTCGAGTGCCGTTCTCCACCGGCAGTTCGAGTTCCGCGTCGCGCTCTTCAATCCAGTGGTCGGTGATGGCAACCTTCTTACTGATCGCCCAACCTTCCGCGGTTTTACCGTACTCCTCCGCGATGTGCGTGGCCGCCCACTTCGCACACTCGCCGTCGCAGTGAATGAAACACGCCTGGGCCGGGTGATTCTGACCGAGATCTTGGAAACGCTTGCACTTGCCGACGATTTCCGCGGTGCCCGGTAAGTGGTCTTCGCAGAAAGCGCGCGGGCAAGCCTCGCAACGGAAAAGAATACCACCGACGGCGGCGGCTTTACGGCCGCATTCGTGGCACGAGTGATGCGGGCACGACCATCTGTGGTAACGAGTGATGTCCTTCATGGTGATACCGATGCACTCCGGGTGAACCGAGACTGGACAGAGATCGCAACACACGATTTCGCCGCCATCCCAGCACGATTGGCACACCGAGCTGTGACCGTAGTCGCGACCAGCGATTTGCGAGCGCGGTTTCTTGGATTCCGGTCCAGTCTTGAGCTTGGCGTTGCGAGCTTCGCGCACGTGCACGGACGGTTCCCCGTCTTCCATGTCATAATTGTTCGCCTTCAAGACGGTGTGACCGTCGATCTCAATCGTCGTCTTCGTTCTGGAACGCTTGCCGTGCAAGACGTTGGCGTTGTATTCCGCGGCGATGTCCTTGACGGATTTGTACTTGTTCGCCTTGGCCTCGCTCACCGCATCCTCCTTGACGCCCATTTCGTTCGCAATCTGAGACGGCAACAAAAAGGTGGAGATTGGCGCGGCTTCGGCTTTGCCCTCGATGTAATCCTCCGCGGTCATGACGTCGGCTTGGAGATCAGCCATCTTCTTGCGACGTTCGTCGCCCTTCGCCGAGCGATCCATGAGAATGTCTAACTCCTCATCCGTGGGCGGATCACCACTCGCCTTGCTAAAGACGGCGTCGACGCCGAATCGCAACATCGCGTACAAGTCGTTTCTATCGAGATTGTCCGACTGCTCCGCAGCCTTGGTCGAGCCGCGCGACACCATTTGCTCCAAAAAGAGCTTTTTCTCAGCGCGTTGCGTCATGCGCTCTTCCACGGTGCCGGCGGTGACGAGACGATAAATGTGCACCATCTTCTTTTGACCGATGCGGTGCACGCGCGCCATGGCTTGAAGATCCACTTGCGGGTTCCAATCGCTATCGAACAAGATGCACGTGTCCGCCGTCTGCAAGTTGACACCTAGACCACCGGCGCGAGTGGAAAGTAAGAAGGCAAACATCGGAGAATCCGGGCGGTTGAACGCCGCAATGTCGATGGAACGCTGCACGCGGTTGGTCGATCCGTCCAAGCGAGCGTACGTGTATCCTCTCAAGGTTAAGAAGTCTTGTAAAATGTCGAGCATAGACGTAAACTGCGAGAAAAGCACGACTCTGTGACCGCCCTCCTTCAACTTTTGCATCATGCGATCGAGCACCGCGAGCTTACCGGAAGCGTTGATGAGCTCTTCGACCGGAACGCCGTCCTCGGGCACGTCCGTGCCGCTAAAGAGAAACGGGTGGTTGCAACATTTACGCAGTTGCATCAACAGAGAATTGAGCTTTTGGAAGTTATCTGCGCCGCCTTGACCCTTCGTCGCCTTCTCGAGCGATTGGAGCGCCGTCGCTTCGCGCAACAAGAGTCTTCTGTACCAGAACGTTTGCGCTTCGGACAGAGGACACATAATCTTCGTCTCCGTCTTCGGCGGAAGAGACACTTCGACTTCACCCTTGACGCGACGTAAAATAAACGGACGCATCAAAAAGTGAGCCTTTTCGAGTAAGTCGGAATCAACCTTGTGCTCGGACGTGTTGAGATTGAAGGCTTTGTCGAACGGTTCGCTAGACGTAAAAATGTCTGGGTGTAAAAAGGAAAGAATGGCGTACAACTCGTGCAAGTTGTTCTGGATGGGCGTACCCGTGAGAAGTAACGTGTGTTGACGCTTGATGCGCTTCAACACTTGGTGCGCCGCGGTCTCTTCGTTCTTCACGCGATGACCTTCATCGAGCACCAAACAACGCCAGTACACCTTTTGAGTCAACGTGACGTTGAACGCCGGATTACACGCCATCTCGTACGTCGTCACCGCCACGTCGTACGACTCCGTGTTCGGCACCACCTCCTTACGTAAGCGCGTGCGTTCGTTCTCGTCGCCAGAGTGCAAACGCACGACGCGGAACGAGGGCGCCCACTTTTGTAACTCGTCCATCCACGAAGAGAGCACGGAGAGCGGACACACAATCAAGTGCGGACCGTTCGCATGACGCATTTCCTTGATGCACGCCAAGAATGAAATCGACTGAAGCGTTTTACCCAAACCCATCTCATCGGCCAAGATGCACGAGCACCCTTGATCGAACATGCCGACGTTCCATCGCAAACCTTCGAGCTGGTACTCGCGCAACACCGCCTTGATCATCGCCGGTTGATTCTCCACCGGCATGAGCACCTTTTGCGGCCCCTTGAGCGACGCCTCGTACTGTTCCGCCCGTTCCAAGATTGCATTCTTCACCTGCGGCGTGATGAACGGCTCGAGCACCCTCAACTGCGCCTGCAAGTACTTTGACCGTCTCGTGTGCGCGTCCTCGATGGCTTTGGCGATGTGTTTATTATTCTTCGCGCACGCCACCTCCTCATCCGTCGCCACCTTGGGCACTCTCGGCTTCTTCCGCACGTACTGTCTCTTCTCCTTCTGCGGTTCAAACACGTACTGCGTCCGCCCCGCGTTCTCCTCACCCTCGCCCTCGCCTCCTCCGCCGCCCAGCTCCTTTTCAAACACGCTCGGCTCGCCCTCCGTCAACGAGTAATTATTCGACCGCAACACCGGTTCCCCGTCCACCATGATCACCCTCGCCTTGGTCTTCCTCCCCGACCGTCTCGCCCCCCACGCCTCCGCGAGCACGTCCGCCGGTATCTCTCGCTCGAACTTCTCTCGCGCCTCCGCCTCGCGCGCGCGCTTCCCCGGAAGATGACGCGATCCCGCGCAATCCGCATCCGTCCCCGTCGTCCCGTCCTCCACCGTCGTCGCCGTCGTCACCGTCGTCTCCGCGCCCGTCTCCCCATCCGTCTCCATCGTCGCCGTCGTCGTCTCCACCTCCACGTCCTCCTCCGTCGTCATCGCGCGCCTCGAATGTCACCGCACACGAGATGCAACCCTCCGCGCGGGTGCACGCGACGACCGAGGAACGGGACGACGCGCGCGACGACGCCCGCCCGCGAGTCACCGATCGACGCGAGAGTGCACGAACGACGACCCTTCCGCGCGACCGTCGAGACGCGCGCGCGTGCGAACGAACGAGACGCGCGTCGCGCTCTCGTCGTCGTCGCGCGCGCGTCGGCGCGCGCGGAAGGGTCGTCGGTCGTCGGTCGTCGGTCGTCGAACGTCTGGGCTCGATCGGTGTACACTACGGACTCGGTATTTGTAGTGTACTACTTGGAGGACGATCTGGAGTACCGTCGGTGACCCTCGTGTGTGGGTGTGGACGGTGATGGGCGCGTGGTGGGTGATGTATGGAGTGCGCGGGGCGTCTGTGTACGTACGGTGGGTCTGTATTCGGACGTATGGTTCATAGAGGAGACTCTCATGTGGTAGACGACGTGTTGTTTTGGTGCGCGTGGGCGTGCCCACGGGCGCGCGGGACGGATGGATGGATGAATCGCGCGACTCGACTCGACGCTCGAGAGGGGCGACGCGAGAGCGCGACGCGAGAGCGACGGGCGACGGCGAGGTGCGAAGAGATTGGCGCGCGCGCGAGGCGCG
>Ga0181589_10003709_pt1 | contig 12189 bp, 10 predicted proteins | sample 071ome_25_FD_132444 | JGI IMG/M metagenome (GOLD analysis project Ga0181589, IMG submission 132444) | Coastal salt marsh microbial communities from the Groves Creek Marsh, Skidaway Island, Georgia - 071410BT metaG (megahit assembly) | ecosystem: Environmental > Aquatic > Marine > Intertidal... | reverse complement strand
TGGCGAAGAGAAACGATGAACACAGTGAGATGAAGATGGATAGCATCAGCAAAGATTTCATAAGTTCGCTTTTGGTTAGGTTTGAATTTGTTGGGAGATCTGTTCCTTGAGGTCCTTTAATTCCGGGCAAAATTGGTAAAGTGTTTGTGGATTCACAAGTGAGTTTCTCATCATTGCTTCTCTGCCATTTCCGGGAGCCCTGGGATTTCCATGGTTGGCAATAAGGGGAGCAAAATATTCTTCTTTGAATTGATCGCTTGATCGCATGGTTTTCCATGAATCCTGCATTTCTTTTCGATAAGCCAGACATGGATAGATTTCAATTTCCGGAACAGCCGGGGAGCATATCAGGTTGATATTTTGTTGAGCCAGTGCCTCTTCAAGATGATTCTTGGCATCGCTGTTCATTCGGTCTGAATCGGGCATAAAGACCCATAGATCGAAATGGCTATATATGGAGGGCAAATCTTCTTTGATGGTTTGTAATGCTTGGTTGTAGCCTTGGACTTTGGGATTGGATAAGATTTTAATTTCAGCCTTTGGCTTCCCTGCATCGGCAAGGATTTGCTTGAGAAGTGGACGTAGTATGTAGCCGTTGAGGGTCGGGTCTTCAGGAATGATGAGGACTTTATAGCTCATACTGCAAATTCCATCCAGCCTTCAGCAAAGAGATCCCCAATGGCCTGTTTCTCCTGAAGTTCTTGAAATTGTGGAAGTGCGGACAGAGGTGAAATGTGGCTTTCACCGGTTTCCTCATCTCTTTTGAAGTGGAAGGCGTATTTTGCGTCTTCTTGTGTCAGCCAGGACAGGAGTGTGGGAGAATGAGTGGTGAGGAATAGTTGTGTCCCGGTGTGAGTCGCTTGTGAGCGAAGAAGTTCCAAGAGTAAGCGGAGACGGTTGGGATGAATGCCGTTTTCGATTTCTTCCAATGTAATTACGCTGGGCATATCGGGTTGGAAAAGTGCTGAAGCAATGGCTGCAAAGCGGAGGGTCCCATCACTCAGTACGGGAGCGGGTAGTATGGTTTCTCCTTCTTTTAAAGCGAACAGTGCTTCATCCATTGCCCCATGGAGGATTTGGATGTCATCAATTTCTTCAGGATGAAGGTGCTGAAGCCATTCGAGATAGGCGGTTTTGGAATTTTCGTCTGAAAGAATTTGTTCGACCAGGGCGGCAAAGTTTTCTCCCTGTTCTCCCATTCGTTGAACGGACTGAGCCTGTGAGTATTGCCGAAGTTGGCTGGGAAAGGGGTTCAAATGTTGGATGTTTTTCAGCGTTTTGACGGTCTCCCTTACTTGGGAATGGAGAATCGGAGGAGTGAAGAATCCCATTGCCAGACGATCTGCTGGAAAGTCATACTCAAGACTCCCTTCGGGCTCTTTCACGCAAAGCCTTGGTTCTCCAGATGTATCGGTATAGCATTCTGTGTCATAGATTCCTTCATATGTTTCCCTCAAGACCTGGAAATGATTAGGGCAGAAAGCAAAGTTCCACAGGGCATGGCTGATTTTCAGGCCAAAGCTGATTGGCGAATTAGGGTTTTGATAAAATGCGAGGTGATGGCTCCCTCCACGTATCGGTTCCCATGCAGAATGAACTGTGCTCTTGGGTTTTCCATCAATGATTTCGGGAAGGGAGTAACCCAACCCAATTCCCTGAAGCAGACGAAGTGCATCCAGAAAGTTCGATTTCCCGCTGGCATTGGTGCCAATGAGAACATTCACAGGCCCCAGCTCCAGCTCCACATCTTTGAAGCTTTTGAAATTTTGGATTTTGAGGCTCTGGATCATGGGGGAAATTGATTGAATGCTTTAGTTTTCGTCGGGGGGTGGTTTGCGGTATTCTGGGGGGAGTGGGGTTTTGGGGATGACTTTGTCGAGCAGGTCGATGGTGGACTGTTGGAGGGTGAAGGAGAGTTGGCTGGGGGCGTGTCCTGCACCTTGAGCGGTGGCTCCGAATTGTCCTGTGCCTTTGAGTCTTTTGGTCAGGTAAAGTTGGAGTGAAATGGGTTCGGCGTTTTCTTCATCAGCCCGTTTCCAGGATGCTTGGATTTGGTAATCCCAGGCTTTTTGTTCTTGAGGGCTTTGGAAGAACTTGGGTTGAAAGGGGTGTGGCATGAAGTCTTTGGCGGAGAGGGTCTTCAGGTGTTCCGTGAGGTCCTGGATTTCTTTGGGGAACTTGGTTTCCGGTTGAGTTTCTGTCTCTGTTTCAGGTTTTGGGAGTTGGATTAGGGTTTTGTTCCCTGGGAGGGAGGTGAGGGTGAATGTGCGGAGTTGGGCTTCCGGGGGAATGGGATTGTTGGGAAGGAGTCTACGTAGGCGGTAATGGATGGGTTGGGCAGGAAGCTTGTCCGTGGTATTGTTGGGGATTTCGTAAACGTAGGGGGTGTCTTTCAACTTGGCGTAGAGAGTTTCATCGTTCTCTGGGCGGCCGAATTGCAGGACAATGGGGGGAGTCTCTTCGGATGAGGTGGAAAGGGTGAGGGTTTGGAGTGGGGATTCGAGGCCGAGGCGTTGCAGGTCTTCCTGAGAGGGGGCATCATTGGGGAAGTGGATGGCCTGCAGATTGAGGAGGGAGGCCAGGAGTTTTTGCACTTGTACATTTTCAGCTGCAATCCAGCGGGGTTCTTCTCCTGGTTCCTGTACCTGCCAGTCACCACCTTCGAGTTTCTGTAGGGTGGTGCGTAGGTCATTGCGGACTACGGAAATGTTGGAGATTTGTGCTGGGTTGAAGTGGAGGAAGTTCTTCTGGCGGAAATAGGTTTGAGCGTTGCGAAGGTTGCGAAAGGGGGTGATGGAGACGGTGAAGGGGGTGTTGGGGTAGGCTTCGAGTTTGGCGTAGAGGTAGGGTTTGCCGGATTCCAGGGGTTCGACGAGGTGTAGGGTTTGGCTGTTTCGTGTGCCGTGAAGGGTAATGCGGATGAGCGGTTTGAGGAGGGCGGCCTGGGCTTCTGCGGCGGTTTTGGTATTGAGGAATTGCATCACCTTTACGTTTTGCAGGTGATTGAGGGAGTTGTTGACCAGGGGTGTGTTGGCCTTGGTTTTGATGGGGGCTACGAGGTCCCAGGCGTCCTCTGTCTTTTCGAGGCGGATTTTGGTCAGGTTTCCAGAATCATTGATTTGCAGGCTCATGGAGTTGACGTCGATGATGGGGAGGGTGAGGACTTCCTGGCTTCTCCAGTAGACTGCGCTTTGGAGGAGGGTTTTCTCCAATTGTTGGGAAATGGCATAAATGTGCTCCCGGTTGGGGCAGAGGAGATAGGTCTTGCCGCCCATTTCAGTGGGTGAACCAAACTCGATGGTCTGTTTCTGGTTTCCCCAACCGAGGGTGAGTTGGAGTCGGGGAGTTTGCAGGCCGTAAGTTTCGAGGGTTTGGTCGGCTTTGAGGATGCTGGAGACGGTGAAGCTGTAGTTTTTGGGGAGGAACTGGAGTTCGTTGAGGATTTGGTTGATGTGGTAGGGGTTGGCTGGCCAACGCATGGGCTCTACGATTTGCCAGGGTTGGTTTTTGGGTTTTTGCAGGGTCCGGGGATTGAATTCTCCCAGCAGGGGGCTGCGAACTTGCAAATAATCGGCGAGTTGTATCTCCGGGCCAAAGATTTCCGCTTGCCCGGAATTGGCGGGGTTGAGCAAGGCGGGGTCCTGATCCAGCTTAAATATGATGGCCGTGAGAACGGCACAAACGATCAGGAGGATGATGGTGATGCGGTAGCGCATGATTTAATGACGACGAGTGATATAGCAGAGAACACCTAGGATGAAAATGCCAAGTGAGGGCAGGAGTAGTCGAGTACTGAGGTTGTCAAATTCTTCTTCGTCGAGGTTGAGTTCGTATTGGCGTATGGGGCGTGGCGGGATGTCCAGCAGGGTGTAGCGATCCAGATTCCAGAGGATGCAATTGTGGAGAAGTTGTCGATTTCCCCGATGTCGAAAGCCTGCATTGGTCACCCATTTACTGTTGCCAAAGATGGTGAGTTTGCCTCCGGCGATGTGGATGCCTTCCTGTCCGGTTTGTCGTTCAGAGACGGCAGCGAGGCTGATGGGGCCTTTGCGGTCTCTGGGTCCAAGGGTGGGTTCCTTGGAATCGCGATAATCATTTTCTGCCCAGCTTTCTTCCCGTGAAAAGAGGAGGGAACTGATGCTCTGGGTTTCATCCATGGGGGCTCCAATGTCCGGCGAGACTGGACGGCTGGAGCCAAACAGGGCTGGGATATGGTTGGTGCCGAGATTTCGGGTTACCGGGTGATCAGAGAACTGTCGGATCAGCGTGGTCCCTTTTTCTGAAATGGATTTGGTCTCTGCTGGTTCGACCACGAGTTTGTCTTCCACATTGATGCCCCATTCCCGGAATAGGTCATCCAGGCCATGTTTGACGTAGGGGTCCAGCAGGACGAGCAGGCGTCCATTGCGTTTGTCGAGGTAGTCCTTAATCAGGATGATTTCTTCTTCGGTGTAGGGATACTGGGGGGAGGCCACAATGAGCAGCTTGGCATCGGAGGGAATGCGGCCAGTGACTTCCAGGTTGAGGGGTTCGGGGGCGATATTGCGTTGTTGCAGAAAGGCACTGGCTTCGGTCATGCCACGGGTGGGGTCGGCCTGGTCGAGCAGAAGTTCGCCATGGCCTTGTAGCATGTAGACTTTGTCCGACTCCTGCTGAATGACGTGGAGGATGGCGGAGGTGAAGAGCTTTTCGCCGCGGAATTGGAGAGGTTGGGGTTGTACTGTGTTGCTGGGGGTTTTGAGGTGAGCTGCGGGAATCAGGCGTACTCGATCGTTGCTGGCGATGAGAATGTTGTCGCCTTCGGTGAGGTTGTACTTGTTGGCCAGTTCGCGGGCTCTGGTGCTGTCTCGGTAGATGTCGATGTGTTCTACCGTGAGGCGTGTTCGGCCATCCCGGTTGGCATGATAGGCGTATTCGCGGAGGATCTTTTTGACCTGGCTGCGAACTCGTTGATCTTCTGGTTGTTCGTTGGGCTTGGGCAGCAGGGTGACAAAAATGCGAACTGGATTTTTGGTGTCAATTTTGCGGAGATAGGCCTGCGTTTCCAGGGATAGGGAATGAATGTCCTCAGGAGTGAGGTCGGTGCGGTGATAGAATTTTGTGCCCAGGTAGTTGACCTGTAAAAATATGACGATGAGGAGAATCAGCTGAAGAACGGTGTTGGCGTTATTCAGCCTCCTGGTTTTGCGAAAGTCTGGAGTGTGGAGGCTCATCGGCTGGTTTTTTGCTCAATCACAATGACTGCGATCCCTAGAAAGGCACAGGTGCTGGTAAGGTAGAGAGTGAAGGGGCGTGTGTCCAGAATGCCGCGACTGAAATCTTCCAGATGTCGGAAAGTGCGGACGTAGTCAAAAGTGGGCCGCCAGTTTTCAGAAAGCCCCTGTGGGAGGTCGGCGTTGGAAAAGAGAATGCGTTCACCGAGGATGAGAATGAACAAAATGGCAAAGCTGAGGAGTCCGGCGACCAGTTGGCTGCGGGTCAGGCTGCTGGCAAAGATGCCGGCTGCGATGTGCATGGTTCCGGATATGGCGATGAAGAGGTATCCGCCAAGAAGGGGGGCTATATCCAGTTGGCTGAAGTTGGCCCGGCCTTTGGGCACTTCAAACTGGGTGAGCAGAGGATAGGTCAACGCCAGAAGCCAAAGAATCATGTACACCAGATAAGCTGCCGCAAATTTCCCAACCACGATGGTGGTAGTGGAGGTGGGGGTGGTCAAAAGGGTTTCTAGGGTGCCTTGGCGACGTTCCTCGGCCAGAGTCTTCATCGTCAATAAGGGAATCATGAAGAGGACCGGGAGCCAGAAAAGCTGAAACATGGATGTGGTTGGGAGATCTTCACTGGGCAGGTCCAGGAGAATCTGTGTGTAGAGCAACCACATGAGCAACAAAAACAGGAAGCCGGCGACGTAGGTGGCCGGAGAAATCAGCAGGAGAAAGATTTCGTGCCGAAGGATGGCTCCAAGGTTTTTCATGAGGGGAGTGGACAGATTGGAAATTCGATGGGTGAGACTCAGGTTTCCGGGGTGGCTGCGGGTTTACGGGTCAGGGTGGCTTCCCAGCTTCGTTTGGTTGCGGCGAGGAAGATTTCTTCCAGGCTGGGCTCAATGTGGGCAAGTTCACAAAGGGTTGCCTCGGTATGATTTTGCAGGTGCTGGATCAATTGTTCGCCACAGATGCCCATGTTGTGAGTTTTGAAGGTAAAGGTGTCAGGGAGGGCCTCGTCGGTTTCAGGCGGCAGTTCAATATCAGGGTCGAGTTTGCGCAGTTCCTCCGGGATATTCTGGTTGTTGCCTTTGGTGGTGATTCGCCAGGTGTTGCCGGGTACGTATTCGTGGCGGAGGTCCGAGGACTTGCCTTGTGCGACAATTCGGCCTTGGTTGATGATCAAAATGCGGTCACAGAGTAGTTCGACTTCGGGCAGAATGTGGCTGGAGAGAATGAAGGTCATGCGGCCCCGGCGGCTGTTGATGAGGTCGCGAATGATTTTGGTCTGGTGTGGGTCGAGGCCGATGGTGGGTTCATCCATGATAACGATTTCAGGATGGGTCAGCAGAGTATCGGCAATCCCAACTCTTTGGCGGAAACCTTTGGAGAGGGAACGAATGATCCGGCGGCGGGCTTTGTGGTGCAGGTCGCAGGTTTCCAGCACTTCTTCAACCCGGTTGTTGATTTCGTGGGCGGGGATTTTCTTCAACTTGGCACGATACCGGAGGTATTCGATCACGCGAAGTTCTTCTGGTAGGGGATTATTTTCCGGCATGTAGCCCACTAGGCGTTTGACCGCATCGGGTTTTTCCACGACCGAAACTCCTCCTATGTAGGCACTGCCGGAAGTCGCCTGTACCAGCCCGCAAAGGATTCGCATGGTTGTGCTTTTTCCCGCACCATTGGGGCCCAGCAAGCCGATGACTTCACCTTTTTGTATTTCAAAGCTGATGTCATCAATCGCAGTAATGGGGCCGTAGGACTTCGAGAGCTTTTCGACCTGTATGCTGATTTCCGGTGGTCTCATTCGGTCATGCACAGCATGGGAGTGCAGGGAAGTCTGACAAGCAACAAGGGGAAATATTTCGTCTATCTTTTTTCCGCAATAGGTTGGATTCGTGCTCCTAATGACATAAAAAGGGCGCAGCAGTTCTGCCGCTCCCTGTCTTGAGGAGCAATTTGTGGGAAGTGAGTTTCTATTTTCGGAAAATTTTTAACTGGCGGATTAGCCCACTGACCTTTTCCGGTACACTAATTTGTGGTTTAGTCCATGTACTAATGATCGTTCTACTTTGCTCTGAAATCATACTGTTATGGGCATGATAGATTTGGGTGAGTTTGTCGTCCATGCGGTGTTGGGATTTCATGAGGCGTAGCATGGTTGAGGGTTCTAAAAATCCTGAATTATGAGGATTATCTTTGTCTTGGGATCGCTTTTGTGAGTGCATGAGTTTCTATATAATAAAGTTACGCAGGTAACGTAACTTTATATAAGGAATGCATTCAATAAAAAAATGATAAAAAATTTAGGGATTAACGTAGCTACTAACGGATTTAGGTGAGCTAATGTGGAGTGGGTGTGGAGTGGGGGAGGAAGAACATGGACAGGCATGGACAGGCATGGACAGGCACGGACGAACGTGGACACACGGACTGACACGGACGGAGTGAGGGGTGGCCGGAGCGGGGGGGCCGGAGTGGGTTTGGGGAGGGGCTACTTGGGGCTAGCTGTTCTGTAGATAGGAGCGCAGGGTTTCGGCGAATTTTTGGCCGATGCCGGGAATGCTTTGGAGTTGCTCTACGGAGGCTTTCTTCAGTTGGGGCAGGGAGTTGAAGTGTTCTAGGAGTTTTTGTTTTCGACTTGGGCCGATGCCGGGGACTTCATCCAGGATGGAGGTTCGGATGGCTTTGCTTCGGAGTTCGGCGTTGAAGTTGTTGGCAAAGCGGTGGGCTTCGTCGCGAATGCGTTGGAGAAGGCGGAGGGCGGGATGTGTCCTTGTCAGATGCAGGTCTGGATGTTGTTCGGGGTAGACGATGGTTTCTTCTCTTTTGGCGAGGCCGATGATGGGGGGCGGGGGGAGTTGGTTCATTTCGAAGGCAGCCAGGGCTGCGTTGACCTGACCTTTTCCGCCGTCAATGAGGAGTAGTTTGGGGAAGGGTTTGTTTTCGTTGTGGAGGCGTAGGTAGCGACGTCCGACCACTTCGTTCATCGCTCGAAAGTCATCATTTCCAATGAAGGTTTTGATTTTGAAGCGGCGGTATTGGTTTTTGTCGGGTTTGCCGTTGTGAAAATGTACCATGGAGGCGACGCAGAAGGAGCCGGAGATGTGGGAGATGTCGAAGCATTCGATGTGGTCGGGTAAGTCTTCGAGTTGGAGTGTTTCCTGAAGTTTGTGGACGGGGACCATGGGGTCCGGGTCCATGCGAAGGTCGTGTCGGAATTTACGATTGGGGGAGAGGGTTTCGCGAAGGGCTTTGGAGAGATCCCGAAGTTCGGCGGCTTTTTCGAATTGTAGATTTTGCGAAGCGGTTTGCATGGCCTCTTCGATTTCCTGAAGCCATTCTTTGGATTTGCCTTCGAGAAATTGGCAGGCGTTTTCGACTCTTTCCAAATATTGTTCCGGTGTAATTTCGTTGGGGTGGCCATAAATTTCTGCTCTGGCATCCTGATAAAGTTGAAAAGTGCCGTCGTTGCGAATCGGGGAGGGCGTGGCATTGTTTAATAAAATGCCAAACTTTTGCTGCATTTCCCGATAGGTGGCCCGGACGAGTTTGGAATAGGGGAAGGGGCCGTAGTAGCGAGATTTTGTATCTTTTTTGGTTCGGACGAGTTGGAATTTGGGGATGGGATTGTGCAGGTCGACGCGAATCATGAGGAAGCGTTTGTCGTCGGTGAGCATAGTGTTGTAGCGGGGTTTGTGCTGCTTGATGAGTTTGCTTTCGAGCAGGAGGGCTTCCGCATCGGACCGGACGACATGGGTCTCAAAATCCCGGATCAGCTCGATCATGGCATTCACTTTGGGCTGCTGATGGGAAAATTTTCTGGAGGGTTGAAAATAAGAGGAAACGCGGCGCTTGAGGTTCTTGGCTTTGCCTACGTAGAGGATTTGTCCGAGGCGGTCTTTCATGAGGTAAACACCAGGTGTGTTTGGAAGGCGGCGGACTTTTTCCTTTAATTCGTCTTTGGGTGTCGTCATGTTGCGGGTCCTAAATTTTCAGTTTTGTTTGAATATTTGAGAGTTTAGCCAGAAATTGTTGCATTTATGAGTAAGACCGTACGAGTCGATGTTTTGAATATAGGCGATGAACTGCTGTTAGGCCTACGGCAGAATGGCCATTTGACGTATTTAGGACGAGAATTGGCAAGACATGGTGGAGCGATCCACCGAAATGTTGTGCTGCAAGATGATGCTGCCGAGATCAAAGAAAAGTTTTTGGAAAGCTGGGAAGCCTCGGATGTGGTGATCACGACGGGGGGTCTTGGACCGACGGTCGATGATTTGTCAAGAGAGGTCATTTCCGAAGCATTGGGATTGAAGTTGGAATTTGTGGAGTCGGTACAGGTGGAGCTGGAGGAGCGGTTTGCTCGATTGGGGCGGACGTTGGGTGCGAACAATTTGCGTCAGTGCTACGTGCCGGAAGGTGCAGAGGTGTTAGTGAACAAACATGGTACAGCACCGGGAATCCTTTTGGTCAAGGGCGGGAAGGTGCTGGTGATGTTGCCGGGGCCACGTTCTGAGCTGAAGCCGATGTTTGAGGAGCAGTTGTTGCCGCGGCTTCAGGAGGAGGGCATGCTCAGCAGTGAGGAGCAGTATTTGCAGCTTCGTACTTTTGGGGTTCCAGAGTCCGTACTGGAGACCCGATTGCGGACTTTTCTAAAAAGTTATCAGGGGGTGAAAGTCGCCTACTGTGCTCATGGAGGGGGAGTGGATGTGCGTTTTTCTGCGGAAGAGCAGTCTGCGCTTTCCATCGGAGAGATCAGCCAAATCGGGGAGCAGTGCATGGAGTATCTGGGGGATGACTTTGTTTGCTTCGGGAAGGACTCGACCGAGGAAATTGTCCTGGCATTTCTTCGTGCACAATCCAGGAGTCTTGCGGTGGCGGAATCCTGCACAGGTGGTTTGCTGGGCAGTACATTTACGGACGTGCCGGGAGCTTCAGATGTTTTTCAGGGTGGGGTCGTGGCCTATCATCAGGATGTAAAAATTGAGCATTTGGAAGTACCGGAAATCATCATTCAGCAGCATGGTGCGGTGAGTGCGGAGACTGCGGTGGCCATGGCGACGGGGATTGCCGAGAAGTTTTCTGCCGATTATGGATTGAGCACGACGGGCTATGCCGGGCCGGGAGGCGGAACGCTGGAAGATCCGGTCGGAACGGTGTACTTTGGTTTGCATTCTCCCATTGGGGCCTGGTCTCACCGGGTGCAGATTTCCGGAGATCGAAATGTAGTGCGGGAACGTGCGGTCAATATCTCGATCGATTGGCTCCGCCGCAAATTGGTGAAGTACCAGTTGGAGGAGGCGTTTTCCACGGTGATTTATTCGATGGGAGCTGGCATTTAACGAGGTGTTGCGTTGAGCAAAGGCTTTACATTCATTTGTGGAGAGGACGATTTTCTGGTTTCCAATGAAGGGAAACGGGTTTTCGCAGAACTCACGGAGGGGGTGGAAGATGATTTGTCCAAGGAAGTCATTGATGGCCGGGCTGGCAAAGCGGATGAAGTGGTCCAGGTCATTTCCTCTTTTTTGGCCGGGGCTCAGACGCTCTCGCTTTTTGGTGAGAAAAAGACGGTTTGGCTGAAAGATGTGACGTTTCTGGGGGATGGAAAAGTCGGGTCCGCCAAGGATACGGTCAATGAGTTGGAGCGGTTAAAGGAATTTCTGGAAAAGATGGATCCCGAGAGCGTGAATGTCTTGATTACGGCTTCTCCCGTGGATCGGCGGCGTTCTTTTTTCAAATGGCTGGAGAAGAACAGTAAATTTCAATTTTTGAAGGGTGGCAGTGCACAGGATCTGGGAGCCCATATTAAAAGAGAATTGGAGCCAATGGGGGCCGAGATTTCGCAGGAGGCTTTGATGCTGTTGGCGGAGAAGGTGGCTGGGAATGCAAGATTGGGAGTTTCCGAAGCGGTGAAGTTGGCCACTTATGCGAGGGAAGGGGACCATGCCCGAATTGAAGAATCTCATGTGAAGGAAATGGTCCCGGACCCGATGGAAGGAGATTTCTTTGAATCGACCGATTTGTTTTTCAGCCAGGATTTGCAGGGGACACTGGATTCTCTGGATCGGTATTTCTTTTTAAATACGGAAGCCCGACCTCTTCTGGCCAGTTTTCAAAGTCGCAATCGGGTATTGATTCAGGCCCGGACTTTGTTGGATGGCGGAGAGATTCGTCTTGGCTACCGGGGCGTAGATAAAAATGAGCTTCAGAGAGCGGCCGACAAATATTTGCAGCATTACGGAGGCTCGAAGGTGAAGAGTGGGTTGAACGTTTTTACGCAAAATCCATGGTATCTTGGCAAGATTGCTCAACAGGCGGATGGTTTGAAGTTGCGGCAGTTGGTGGATTTTCAAATCGAATTTGTCGGGACCTTTCTGGAGTTGGTGAACAATGCGAATTCGCACCGGGAAGTGATGCGGAATCTGGTGCTGCGTTGCCTGGGTTAATTCAGAAGATTGTCGTCGGCGTGGATTGTCGCCTTGTCTCTTTCTGGAGATGTCTTCATAGCTTTTCCGAATTTTTATGAGCGAAGGAAAAGCAACTGTTTCAAATGTATTGGCTGAACGCTACGCAACTGCGGAGATTTGCGAAATCTGGTCACCGGCCGGAAAAGTGAAGATGGAGCGGGATCTCTGGATCGCCGTCCTGAAAACGCAGAAAAATCTGGGAATTGAAATTCCCGAGGGAGCGATTGAAGCCTACGAGAATGTACGGGACCAGGTGAATCTGGACTCCATCACCGCCCGGGAAAAAGTGACTCGGCATGATGTGAAGTCCCGGATTGAGGAGTTCAATGATTTGGCGGGTTTTGAGCAGGTGCACAAAGGGATGACCAGCCGCGACCTCACGGAAAATGTCGAGCAGCTTCAGGTCTATCGTTCGCTGGAAATTTTGATGGCCAAATCCGCAGCCGCCCTCCATCAAATTTCTGAAAAAGCCGAAGAATATAAAGATCTGGTGCTCACTGGCCGGACCCATAATG
>Ga0181589_10003693_pt1 | contig 12203 bp, 9 predicted proteins | sample 071ome_25_FD_132444 | JGI IMG/M metagenome (GOLD analysis project Ga0181589, IMG submission 132444) | Coastal salt marsh microbial communities from the Groves Creek Marsh, Skidaway Island, Georgia - 071410BT metaG (megahit assembly) | ecosystem: Environmental > Aquatic > Marine > Intertidal zone... | reverse complement strand
TTGAAGGCCCTAATAGCTTCTCCGACTGGCGAATCGTACTGGTAATAACCATACAAACGGTCGATGTATTTAGGTTCAACTCTACATTTTGAACAGGTGCCCGAGGCAGTCATAGGCTCTGCGCAAATATGGCATGCTGTATCGGCCACTAGGCTCGACTCCGCGAGACAAATGTGGCACAGTAACTCACCTTCTCTTCCGCAACTAACACAGGAAGAAGGAAACACTAATTCAACGAGTTGATTTACGACTCGTTTGAGATAGGAAATTATCACGCCGATCTCAGCACCTTTGATGGCTCAGAGCCTTAAAATATCAGTGCCGGAGCAGATACATATCTGCAACCGAAACGGCGTCGATAAGTTTTCCGATTGGGGGCTCCGTGGAACTCACGATCACCGCTAACAACACCACTTTGACCGATGCAATCCGAGGATATGCAGAAAAGCGACTCAGCATCCTCGACAGACGATTCAGAGATACGGTGCCGGTGTATCTACAAATCCGCAAAGAGCAGACCAAGAAAGAAGATGATCGGTTCATAGCCGAAGTCACGATCAAGATGGATCGTGGTGTAATACGAGGTGAAACTCGTTCGGATTCTCCGTACACGGCTATTGATGGCGTATCCGACACGGTCACGCGGCAAATTCGAAAGTACAAGACCAAGCTCGACAAGCACGGTCGAAAGAGTGACCCAGGTGGTCTTAGCCAGGCAGTTGCTCAACAGCTTGCCCAGATCGAGTTCGAAGACCCTCAAGAGACTGACGTTCAGGAACTTGAGTACGGTCAACTGGTCCGAACCAAACAGCACACCATGAACGCAGAGTCAGTGGAGGACGCGACGGCTCAAATGGATCTTCTTGGACACAACTTCTACGTGTTCAGGAACAAGGCATCTGGCGATATAAACGTCGTTTACCGACGTCACGACAACGACTACGGTCTAATCGTTCCAGAGGACTAACAACGCCCTAGTTGCTGGCAGTTTTAGCTGGCGACATGTACTCGTAAATCACGACAGGTGTATCAACCTCTGAACCGAGAGGTGGGTACACCTGTTTTAGTCCAAGAGGTTCCATTTTCGAGAACTTTTCCAGACCTGCCGCAGCGTACTTGTTGTGTTCCATCTCGCCAACGTAGACGTATCTGACGTTGTACTTGTCGAGCGTGTTGATCGCAACAATCGGAACAGTTGTGTTGAAGAACGTATCTACTTCAGCCCTTCGTTGTGAAACTGTGTAGGCGTAACCAACTCGTTGTTGACGCTGATGCCAATCCCAACCAATCACTGCTGGTAGTCCCGTGTAGATCGAAACTCGATTTCCCCAGCGATATTGATCGCTAAGGCCTTCGATCACCACCGGCGAACCTTCGACGTTTTCCTGCAACCACTCGATCGCATCCAGATCGTATTTGAGAACCAGTGGACCTTCGTGGTCCTGATACACCACTGTTTCCATGTAGTCCGTGCCATCTAGACCAAGTCCTGAGTACTCAAATCGAGTGAGGTTGCGAGATCGGGTACCAAAGATCGGGTACATCATCACCGCAATCGCCAACACAGCAACGACTGTGAGCCACACACTTCTAGGCACCGACGCACGCCTGAATGAAATCTTTCCTGAGTCGTACAAGACCCAGGCAAAGTAGGCTGAAGCTAAAGCGAGGAGCGTCCAAGCCTGCAAGTAGAACTTGAACACGGTGTTCATCCGCCCAATGTCGTCTTTTACTGTGAAGACATCGACACCTGCAGCTATGGCTAGTGCCATCACCACCATTGCCGTTGGAGCCAGCGAATACCGAGAGCCAACAACACCAGATCGGAATGAAATGACTCCGGCAGCGGCGACGACCGATGCAATTGCAACTACGAATCCGATCGTTGCGAACCCTGAGAACGAAAGCGCAGCAACCACAGTCGCAAGGATCAAAATCACAATATGCCAGATCCATCCTGTAATGCCGGAACCCGGCCTCGGAGAAACCGTAATCGCCTGTAGTGCTTGAGGAATGCGCTCGGTCCAAACAAGAACACTCCAACCGGCAATAACGGCAAGGAACAGGGCGTGGATTGTGATGTAGCGCCAGAGATCCGTTTGGAATTCACTCCTCAGAACCCCATTGTTGAATAGTTCAAAATTCATGTGGAACGGCAGATACACGACATGCCCAACCACGAGAACGAACAAACTTGCCGTGCCACCCTTGATCAATCTAATGAGAATCGGACTTTGATGAGTCAGTAGGTAACCGGCAGTGACGAGGCCGCCAGCGAGGAGCAACTGTGTTGGAAAATCCCATGCGTTAATCGTTCGGAGCGAACCTACGAGAATTCCAATAGTTACCAGGGAACCGATAGATTCCTTGATCGGTCGATTCCTGCCGATCCTCAAGAACATCGAAATGGATGCTGCGAGAGCAGTGAGTGCAACTGGAATTGCGATCAAGTGGGCGTGAAGGTCGGCAAACAGGAACGTAAAGAACGGGAACTCGGTTATCTCGAATCCCTTCGAGTCAGGTGCCATCATCCTTGAGCTGCGCCAAAAGTCGAACTCACCAAATGGCAAATCGTTCGAGATGACCCTCACCCATCCCTGTATCAACTGAGTCAATCCATCAATGTTTCCGGCAACGGTGACGAAAATCGCCCCAAGCAAGCCAAAGTAAATCGGGGCTTTTCTGGTCCATGCGGGCACAAGTTTTGCTCGAAGGCTCAACTCAACTAAGTTGCTGACGATCGAATAAGCACCTACCACCGTCATCGCTGCGAGCATGGGCACTGCAAGGTTGTAGGCAACCGATGGCACGATTCCAATGAATCGGATGAGGCTCGCTACCATGAATTGGCCAAAGTAGTAGTAGTTGAGATACCCACCAGCGTGCCATGGATCGTATGGCGGAACAATCGACGACTTCACTACCGCGTTGAGGTAGGCAAAGTCCATCGGCTTTTCTCCACCTTTCCACGGGTGCCAGAGGTCAGGGTTAGCGGCTCGAAGAAACAGGAAACCGATAAACGCCAGCAAGAATAGGGTCTCGTACCAGTAGATCCTGCGGATGTTGGCTCTTATGTGATTCAGGATCTCGTCGCCTGACCTGCGCACTACAAGCATCGAAAGGGCAGCTAACAGCATTACTGCCAGTAGCACGGTTAGAGCGTGGAATTTGACGAGTCCGGAACTGACCAACAACCACGTCAAAGTCGATACAAACACCATCCCAAGGGGTTTTGAGAGGGGATAACCACGATCAGGGAATGATCGGAAAACGAAGTAGGCGAGAGGTAGCACTGCCAGAGCGAAGATTTGTGTACCCAGGTACCAGAATATTGGCGTCAACCAGTCTGGCATGAAACGTAAGAAAGTGATGTCAGTCCATGTACCGCCCGACTGCTGTACGTCACGTCCTTCGTCCGACAATAGGAGTCCGATCTCAGGCTGAGTTCGTGTACTGCTTCCAGATTCATCTGCACCAATCACTTCACGGAATTGCTCAGGAGATAGTCCTCCCACATTCTCGAAAATGAAAGTTTGAGGATGTTCGTAGACCGAAAAACTTTCATCAGCCCAGCCGAACCCAGCGGTGAAAAGCCCCCCGCTTGGCTGATCGAACGATCTTGGAGCGGCGAAATCTACCCTTGCGAACGGGTCCTCGTAATAGTCGACTCCGAGACCTCCTACGTATCGACCCGATGCGTGAGCCAGCTCGTAACCCAAGCCCCCAGAAAACAGTTCTTCGTAAAACTTTGTGGTGACCGGATAACGCTCAGGAAGCCTTGGGATCGTTGCGTAAAGCCTGTTGCTCAGCAGTACAAAGTAATCGGCGCCTGCCAGTCTCTCGGAAAGTTGAATAAATTTTTGAGGCGATTCATCGTTATAAAGTTCCGCACGTTCGTATATGCGCAATCCAGGAACATGTGGAATTCCTTCTTCCCAATGCTCTTGAACGACTACCGAACCCGGAACGGCGTTGTCACGAAGCCAAAACGACGTGTCTTTCAATGGGTGTGGCCCCGCGTAAACGCTCATGAACGACAACGTGTAGTGCACGGTGAGGAGAAGTACGAGCGCAATAGGTGCGTATTGCAGTGCCCTCCTGTTTGGCCAAAGTGCTTTGATTACCTCGAACATCCACCAGAGTGTTCTTGCCCCGTAGATCAACAAAAACGGAAGTATGGGCAGCATGTACCGCATGAACTTCACATCGAAGTAACCAGTGATGGCAAGGTACGGAATAACCCAGACCAGGATCACAACATCAACTTTGCGTTGAGCTAACAATCCAGCGGCGATGGCTCCAAGCAATCCAAGCCAAACCGTAATCCCGAGTGCAGGACCAAGACCCCAGGTTCCAAGTTGAACAATGTTGTAGATATAAGGAGTCGTATCCTCGTACTGGCGGGTGAATGGGAAGTCGACTTCACGTCGAACCATTTGCCCCTGTGTAGATATGTTGTCTACGTAGGTTCCGAAATCGAGGAACATGTATGGCTGCGTGACCACCAGCACAATGATGGTGACCCCAACAGCTATTACCAGGTTGGTAAACGCTATCGATTGTCTGCTTCTGGCTTCGCCTGAGGCACCAGACTCAATGTCCAACCTGTCCCCGCTACGAGACAGGGCAAAAACGAGATACGCAACACCAATTCCGAGTGCCAACGGCAAAACCGAAAACTTGGTCGCCATCGCTAACCCGAACATTAGCCCGACCCACACGGAATCTGAAGTTCGTCCGGTTATTGCCACTTTCAACATGAAATAAACGGTGGCGACAACAAACGTCGTCATGAACGAATCGACAGCAAAGAAATGAGCGAGTTGAACATGCAGAACCGCCACAGCGCCGAACAAAGCGGCGAGTAGTCCAACCCTGTTGCTGAACGCAAACCTGCCGCTCAGGAATATCAGCAGTACCGTGAAAGTGTCAGAAATGGCGGAAAGGGCACGCCCTGCGTATCGGAGTTCAAACAAGTCCATCCACTTGGCAGGTGCCAGCAGGTACTGAACTGACTTAAGCGCGTAGTGGGGCAAACTTCCCCAGTTGAAAGAACCAGGATTGAGCGTGCTTTGCTCTGGATTGAAGATCAGGCGCCATTCAGACCCTTCTGGGACTTCAAGGTCGTAAACCTGCGATAGAAACGCACGTTCATCTGGATGGAACAGACCACCTTGATCCCAGTTTATCCCGTAAAGCCTCAGCCCGAGAGCAACGATAAGAATCAACGCCAGCAACACCGCTGTTAGTGTTGACATCCCCATCACGCTACGTTGGATTTTTGAGGACGCGCCAGATCGCCGAACGGAGTTCGCCAGATCCATATTCGATGTTGGTTCAGTCCCGGATGCTGCGCCGGGTCCATGCGTCATGACGAAGGATTCTATCCATCACCGGCTCATTGTTATTCGTCCGGTCCAACCTAAATACGAGAATATGTTGATTCTCGATTTGTGCATATGCCGTCATGCGTGCCTGTTCGTTTGACCAACTCAAGTAGCCCACTTAGTCTTGAACGTCACGACTTTTTGAACACCGAACATACTTTTTGGTGGCAGTAGAAAGACCGGCCGTTTGGCACTTGCAGAATCTAAGAACCTTGTATCGAGCGCGTTTGAGCGCACCGTCCTTCCTAACGGACTCCGAATCCTAACTTCCACCTTCCGCCACACGAACGCTGTGAGCATCATCTTCCTCTTCGGGGCAGGATCTAGATACGAGACTCCTGAGCTTGCTGGGGCTTCTCACCTGTTCGAGCACCTGCTCTTTAAGGGAACTGAGAAACGACCAACACCACGTGAGATTTCCGAAGTAGTCGAGAGTGTCGGGGGCAGCATCAACGCTTTCACCGATCGAGAAGTCACCGGATACTGGTGCCGGCTCGCCCAACCTCACTACAAGAACGGTATTGATCTGCTCGCTGACATGACACTAAATTCTCTATTCCAGGACGAGGATATTGAGAAGGAAAAGCATGTCGTGTTCGAAGAAATTCGAGCATCGCACGACTCGCCGGCAGCCAGAACTTCCATGATCCTTGATGAGCTACTTTGGCCCGATCAACCAATGGGACGCGACATTGCTGGTTCCGTTGATTCGGTCAACGCTATATCACGTGAAGCAATGCTCGAGTACTTAAACACTCAGTACGTTGGGTCGAACACAGTCATTGCTGTCGCAGGAAACGTCGAGCACGACGAAGTTGTTGCACAAATAACCGATCTCATGGGCGGACTGCACGATGGCGAAATCCTCCCAATGTTCCCATTCGAGCTCAAAAAGCCAGTTCGAAAAGTGGCGTTTGAAAATAGACCCACCGAACAAGCTCACATCGCGATTGGACTGCCAACATTCGCGAACGATGACCCGGATCGCCACGCGCTTGCACTCATGTCAGTAATCCTCGGTGAAACGATGAGTAGCCGACTTTTTGAAGAAGTGAGAGAACAACGAGGCTTGGCGTACGACATCCATAGCGGAGCTCATTTCTACAGCGACTGCGGCGCTCTCGTGGTCGAATCAGGAATAGACCCTGAACGTGTCGAGGAAGCCATACCGGTGATCGTGAACGAGCTTGCAAAGCTTCGAGACGGGGTAACCGAAAAGGAATGGACGCAAGCGCGTGAACTCACCACCGGTCGCCTTATGCTCCGAATGGAAGAGAGTCGAGCGGTTACGAGCTTCCTCGGAATCCAGGAACTCATTCGAAACAAAGTCGAATCGGTAGACGAGGTTGTCGAAAAGATTTCGAACGTCACCCAGGCTGATATCCAACGAGCGGCGCGGCGAGTCATCAAGTCAGAAAATCTCGTCATGTCTCTCGTAGGTCCGTTTGAATCGGTCGATAAATTCGAATCCCTGCTGAAATTCGACTAAAAATTCGCAAAAGCGTGTAAAAAAAACGCTTGGGCTGCGAAATTAATTGAGCGTAGCTTGCTAGTCATGTTGACAAGACAAGCACCTCCACCCGATTTCAAGTGGCAAGCGGACAACATCCGTGCTCTACGCACTCATCTTGGCCTGTCACAAACTGCGCTTTCAAGAGAAATCGGCATACGCCAGCAAACGATTAGCGAGTGGGAGACCGGTATGTACGCACCACGTGGTGCATCGGTCACGATTCTCACCTTGCTCGCCGTTAGCTCAAACTTCCCATTTGTTGAAGAAACTGAAGAATCACGATCAGGTCTAAGTCTGTTACTCGATTCTCCTTCACAGTCAGCTCCCACTCAGTTCACTCCACGGCGAACTGCAGACGCAGGCCCCGTCACGCAGACGCAATCAACCCCTGCACCGCGACTGACCTTTGAAGCTGCCAGGGCCGCACAAACCGATCGACGAACCGGCACTTACAACACTGTGCATACTGACGGACGGTCTTTCGGTTCTGCCCGGCACGGCGAAGTACCTATGTAGAACGGTAAGTTCACCACGTCTGACAGACGTTGGTGTGCTTTGACATGTTTGATTGCGAGAGCATACGATTCCGGCAATCAGTGCCAATCAGTAACGGAGAAGTGAGTTGGCAACGCGTGCATACATCCTCGTCGAAACAGCTGTTGGTAAGACCAACGAAGTATCCGAGTCGCTGAAAAGCATGCCGCTTATGACAGCGGTAGACACGGTCACCGGTCCGTACGACATAATCGCCGTCGCGGAAGCTGACGATCTACCGGCGATCGGGGATCTCATTAGCGATGGCATGCACAGCATTCCAGGCATTGTGAAGACGGTTACTTGTCTGTCGGTTCGCAGCTAATACTCCGAAACACTCAACGTCCCAGGGAATCGTGAAAATTGCGGTTTGAGTATTCCGCCGAAGAATCTGAGTTTCATTCCAATCTCAGTCGTTTCCTGGACGAAAACCTTCCTGCCGACTGGCATGGCCCCCCAGACGAATCACGTGATGATCACTGGCAGATTTATCAGGACATTCGACGTGGCCTAGCAGATAACAGATGGCTGGTAATGAGTTGGCCGTCCGAGTTCGGCGGCTCTGATGCGTCTCCACTAATGAACACCATCTTCGCCGAAGAAATGGCATATCGGCGCGCACCTGGACATGACCGGTTTGGCACAAGAATGATCGGTCCAACGTTGATGCGGTTCGGAAACGACGAACAAAAGGCTAAATACCTGCCTGCAATTGCGAACGGTGAGTTCCAGTGGTGCCAGGGCTATTCGGAACCAAACTCGGGCTCAGATCTCGCATCACTTCAAACTCGGGCAGTATCCGACGGCGACACCTTCATCGTTAATGGCACGAAGGTTTGGACCACACTTGCTCACCGCGCCGACATGATGTTCATGCTCGTAAGAACCGATCCTGAAGCAGCTCCTCACAAGGGAATCAGCCTGATACTCGCCGACATGCACGCACCCGGAGTGCAGGTAAATCCGATTATCAACATGGCAGGCGGTCACAGCTTTAACCAGGTCGTTTTCGACAACGTCAAAGTTCCGAAAGAAAACCTTGTTGGTGAACTCAATGATGGTTGGCGCGTGGGTATGACTGTTCTAAATTTTGAACGATCAGGAATTGACTACGTAGGCTGGGCACGAAGGGCACTTAATGAAATTATTGAATGGCTTTCCAACGACGACTGTCCTATAGATTTCTCAGGCCAGTACTCGGAAGTCCGTAGCCGAATTGCAGAACTCGACACTGAAGTTCAATCTGCCAGATTCATGTGCTACGACGTTGCTTGGAGACAGGGTCGAGGAGACATCCCCATTGCTGAAGCATCAATGAGCAAACTTTCAGCAACCGAAGCCTATGTCGCCGTTCTCAACTACGGTCTCGAACTTCTAGGAATGTACGGTTCCCTTGAACCCGGCTCTGAAGACTCGGAACTACAGGGCAGATTCCTCAAAATGAGGCTCTTTTACACGTCAGGTCCAATCCTCGCCGGTACCACCGAAATCCAGAAAAACATCATCGCTCAGCGCGGTTTAGCGCTGCCTCGTAAGTAATTGAAGTAAACAACGTGGACTTCGGACTTTCAGAAACGCAAGAGTTGATTCGTTCAACGGCTAGAGATTTTTTTGCCACTTCAGCGGGTGCAGAAATTGTCCGAAATGTTGCTGACGGTGATGAAGATGCCGCAAAAAAACTCTGGGACGAAGCTGTTGCGCTGGGTTGGAGTGGATTTACCGTTCCCGAAGTGTTCGGCGGCACTGGTTTTAGTTTCGAGGACCTGATCGTTTTAGTCGAGGAAGCAGGTGCGGCACTCACTCCAATTCCAATCGTAGAATCGTCGATCACTTCGAGCGTTCTAGATAATTACGCCGACGAAGAGATTAAATCCGAACTACTCCCTCAAATCGCAATCGGTGAAGTCCTGATAACACCTGCAGTTGTCGAAAAAGATGCGTCCTGGGATCTTTCGACTCCTCTCGTAGCAGGTACATCGACTGGATCAGATGTCGTACTCACAGGCGAAAAGCGTTTCGTAAATTTTGCGAACCTGGCAACACACGCACTTGTGTCAGCGACCATCGATGATGAACTAGCCGTAATTCTCGTTCCAATTTGGAACAACGAGGGAGTTTCAAAAACCGCGCTGAAATCAACCGCTGGTATTTCTATCTCAAACCTCACTTTCAACGAGGTTGCGGTCGCCTCATCTAACGTTGTTGCCACTGGAAAATCGGCAAAGTCGGCGATGTCCGACCTTGTTAGCTTAGGCGCTGTCGCGAGGTCCGCTCAATTAGCGGGACTCGGACGGAAAGTCGTCGAAGTTACTACTGAGTACGCACAATCGCGCGAACAGTTCGGAAAGCCAATCGGCACTTTCCAGGCAATCCAACATTATTTGGCAGAAATGGCAACGACGGTGAAACAGGTAAATCACCTTGTTTACGCGGCCGCATCTTCATCCTCACAGGACTCATATTCCGCTGAATACGTAAGCCGCGCGAAAATCGCAGCAAGCGAAAAAATTCCAGAAGTCTGCTGGAAGGCTCACCAAAGCCATGGTGCAATTGGATTTACGTGGGAACACGACCTCCACTTGTACACTCGGCGGGCGATAGCTTGGAAAACTGACTACGGAGATTCAACGTTCCACAAACACAATCTGTCGAGATTGTTAGGCCTCTGAGGAGAGACAACAAAATGTGGTGGACTGCCGAGGAAGAGCGAAACTAGATGCGTGAACCCGACTGCCTGTTCTGCAAAATAGTGCATGGCGAATCACCGTCAACCGAGGTCTATTCAGACGATCAGGTTTATGTGTTCAACGACATTAATCCTGTAGCGAAAGTTCACGTGTTGATCGTTCCTCGCGAACACGTTACTTATCTGACCGGCGCGACTGAACGACACGAACAGTTGCTTGGCCACATGCTCCGTGCAGGAGCTCGTATCGCTAAAAAACTCGGTATCGACGACAACGGATACCGAATGGCGGTCAATCAGGGTGTCGATGCGGGTCAAATAGTAGACCACTTGCATATCCACCTGATTGGTGGAAGCAAGCTCGATGCTCTCGGTGAACCCCTCGGGCCTATGTAAACCTGTAAAGTCTTTCGCATGAAAGACCCCAATCCCAATCAGGCGGAACATCTCGTTTGAAAACGAGCATTTTGAGCGGGACTAGCTTCTCAGCGTTCAAGTTCCGGGAATACCGCCTTTTCTGGATTGCAGCCGCATTCTCCAACATCGGAATGTGGTCGCTGGTCTACGGTCGTCTGTGGCTGATGAGAACCCTTACTGACTCCGAAGTAATGCTCGGGTTAGTGGCAACAGCAAACCTCGCTCCAGTTCTCATCTTCTCAATGTGGGGCGGGGTTCTCGCCGATCGATTCAACCGACTGAGGATCGTCAGGTTCACACGATTGATGTTCGCGTTTGTCACCTTCGGTACAGGCGTGCTCATCCAGAGCGGAATCGTCGAGCCATGGCACGTCCTGTTGATCTCAAGCATCACAGGAACTCTTCTGGCGTTCGACATTCCTTCACGTTCAGCGATGGTGGCAACTATCGTTCCTAAAGAACACCTCGCTGGTGCAATTTCTCTCTACTCGATCGTTTTTGGAACTGCTGCAATCGTGGGTCCGATGCTGTTCGACCCCTTGGTTTCGGCTTGGGGACTTGAAGGTCTGTTCTACATAATCGGAACAACCTACGCCTTGACCGTCGTCACTTTGATGATGATGACTCCCGAGGGTCACAAGGTTAAGTCGACAAAAATCAGTCCCTTGCGTGGATTGATCGAAGCGTTCACATATCTGAAAGAGCAACGCTCCATCGCGATGGTCATCGCCCTCGGAATAACTTTTGGTCTGTTCGGATCGTCATTCGACACATTACTTCCGGTTTTCGCTCAAGAAATATTCCTCGGCGGAACCGACACTTACGGACAGTTGTTGCTTGGTGCCGGAATTGGCGGGCTTACAGCTACGACAGCCATCACGTTGATCGGCAAACGTGTACGACCAGCCCTGTATCTAGTCGTCGCAGGACTAGGTGTCGCCTTAACTCAATTTGCTTTTGCTCAGGCAGATCTGATCGAGATCGCATTGCTGGTCGCCGGAATTATGGGTGGCTTCAAAGTTGTGCTGGGGACGATGAATACAACAGTTGTTCAAACCCTGGTTGACGAAGAATTCCGCGGTCGGGTGATGAGCATCAATCAGCTCACGTGGGGTGCATCTGCCCTTGGCGGGCTCTTGATGGGATCACTCGCACAGCGTTTTGACGCACCGGTCGCGATGACATTCGGTGCGTCCGCTACCCTTGTAGCAACACTGCTAGTTGGTCAAAACCTGCTGAGGAACTTTGGCTTCGGAACCGCCCCTAGGTCAGCTGTGTCGGAACCTACATCGACCTGATGCGGAAGTCGAACTGGCTCCCAATATCACTCTTGTTACCTTTAAATGCCATTTTTGAGTTGCGAGAGACCAACTGCGTGGGCATAATGAGCGCGCTCACATCGGGAGGTCTGACAACAGGTCCCGAGAAGCCAGCCCGGAGAAGAGTTTCCGATCAGTAATTCACAGCCGAATTACGAACTCGGACTCCGAACTATTACGCGAAAGGAGAGGGCGCTTGCACCCGTTTGCATACGTTGCCCCTGGCACGGTTGACGAAGCCGTTGCTGTGCTAAACGAACATGGCGATCGAGCTCGACCGCTCGCAGGTGGTACCGACCTGCTTGTGAAAGCTCGAGCCAACGTCTGGGAGCTTGATGCAGTCGTTG
>Ga0181589_10003679_pt1 | contig 12216 bp, 9 predicted proteins | sample 071ome_25_FD_132444 | JGI IMG/M metagenome (GOLD analysis project Ga0181589, IMG submission 132444) | Coastal salt marsh microbial communities from the Groves Creek Marsh, Skidaway Island, Georgia - 071410BT metaG (megahit assembly) | ecosystem: Environmental > Aquatic > Marine > Intertidal zone... | reverse complement strand
TAAGCAGCTAGGTTGCAACGTGGTAGCGCTAGAAGCATCTTCTCATGGAATCCAGCAAGGTAGATTGAAAGGGTTATCTATTCACACCGCTGTCTTGACTAATATTACGCGTGACCACTTGGATTATCACAAAACAGTAGAAGATTATATTCAAGCAAAAGCAGCTTTGTTTTATAAGCATAATGCAAAATTTGCAGTGCTTAACATAGACGATAGCATCGGACAGCAATGGCGTGAGAGTTTATCGCAAACCCTTGAAGTGGTGACTTATTCGTTAACAAGTTCTAAAGCAGATGTGTATGCATCTAATATTGAATATTTGCCGTCATCGATAAGCCTCAATATACATATCAAGGGTAATAAAATAAAAATCCATACTACACTGCTTGGAGAGTTTAATGTTTTAAATTTATTGGCTGTTGCGGCTGTACTATTTAGTCTAAAAAAATCAACTGAGCAGATAGAAATAGCATTAAATAATTTGGATGCTGTACCAGGGCGAATGCAGCTTGTTGGTGTGGAAGAAAATGAAAATATTATAGTTGATTATGCGCATACACCAGCTGCGCTACATGCTGCGATAAATGCTGTGCGCTTGCATTGTCAAGGCAAATTAATTTGTGTGTTTGGCTGTGGTGGCGAGCGTGATCAAGGGAAGCGACCTTTGATGGGTAAAGTAGCAAGTACTCATTGTGATTATGTTGTGATTACTTCAGATAATCCACGCAATGAGTTGCCTGAAAATATAATTCAGCAAATCGTCGATGGATGTGTGCCAGATTCATCATATAAAACTATTGTCGATAGAAAAGCAGCAATTAAATATGCCTTACATGAAGAAAGCGATGCAGTGCTAATAGCAGGTAAAGGGCATGAGAAGTATCAACACATTGGTAACCAATGTATAGCTTTTGATGATGTTGAAGTGGCGAATGACGAGCTTCAAAGGATGCATCATGGGTGAAGAAGCGAATCAATGGTTAAAGTTAAGTGAAGTTGCTGAGATGGCGCAAGGAACATTGTACGGTGCGGATGTTTATATCTCATCATTATCGACTGACTCGAGAAAACTACATCCAGGAGATCTTTTTGTGGCTTTAGAAGGCGATCGTTTTGATGGTCATGCGTTTATCGATCAAGTACTTGAACAAAATGCTAAAGCCGTATTTGTACATAAAGAAGTAAATACCAAGCTGCCAGCCATTGCTGTAGATAATACTCTAGATGGGCTTTCTCGTTGGGCTAAAGTGTGGCGTCATGTTGTTGCACCTAAGCTAATTGCAATCACAGGAAGCAATGGCAAGACAACAGTAAAGCATATGCTTAGCAATGTTATGTCTCTTGCGGGTAATACATGCTATACGCAGGGAAACCTTAACAATCACATAGGTGTGCCAATAACTTTATTGACTTTGCGTAAGCATCATAAATATGCGGTGATAGAAATGGGTGCTAATCACTTTGGGGAAATTAATCATTTAAGTTGTTTAGCGCAGCCAGAGATTGCCGTCATTACAAATGCCGGTCCTGCGCATCTGGAAGGATTTGGTTCAGTAGAAGGAGTATCTCGTGCTAAAGGCGAGATAATGAATGGTTTAGTGGAAGGCGGCACTATCGTGCTTAACGCAGATGATAAATATTTAGATGCGTGGTTACAGATGTCAGCACAGCGTAATCTTTCAGTTGTTACATTTGGTTTTAGTGGTAAAGCAGATATTAGAGGTGTAACACACAATGAAACTCGGTTGGTTGTGAGGGTTGGTGATCTAAAAAGTGAAATCAATTTACCTTTGCCAGGTAAACATAATGCGTATAATGCATTAGCTGTTACTGCAGTCGCACATCAATTAAATGTCGATTTGGCATTAATAAAAGAAGGTCTAGAAACTGCAAGTCATGTGGCTGGTAGGCTGCAGACTAAGAAAGGCCTGAATGGCTCAGTCATATTAGATGACACATACAATGCAAATCCAGGCTCTATGTTAGCCGCAATCAATGTTTTGTGTGCGCAAGCTAAACAACCATGGTTAATCATTGGTGATATGGGTGAATTAGGAGACGATGCAGAAAAAATTCATGCACAGATTGGGATTGAAGCTAAAAGCGCTGGAGTAACAAGATTATTTACATTAGGTGAGTTGTCGAGATATGCGAGTCAAAGTTTTGGTGAATCTGCTCAACACTTCAAACACGTTGACCAATTAAGCGAAGCAGTGGCTGGAATGTTGACCAGTGATTGTTGTGTTCTGATTAAAGGCTCACGAGCAATGCATATGGAAAATGTAGTGGATAGTTTAACTGAGCGCGAAAAAGTTCACTAACAGAGAAAATACATGCTCCTATATTTATTTGATTATTTAGAACAGTATAACAGTGCATTCAATGTGTTCGGCTATCTTACGCTACGTTCAATATTGGGTGTGCTAACGGCATTAGTTATATGTTTTGTTACTGGGCCAATCATGATCCGTAGATTATCGGATTATAGTGTGAGCCAAAACATTCGTTCTGATGGTCCACAGACGCATCTTTTAAAAGCGGGTACACCAACAATGGGTGGTGGATTTTTATTGTTAAGTATCTTGATTAGCACATTGCTCTGGGGGGATCTTGGTAATCGTTATATATGGATTGTGTGCTTTGTAACTTTCACATTTGGTGCAATTGGGGCATTTGACGATATTAAAAAATTAGTACAAGGCAATAGTGCTGGCATTTCGGCACGTTTGAAATTTGGTCTTCAATCTGCAGTTGCTTTAATTGCAGCTTGGTGGATATATCAAACTTCTACTATCCCTGTTGAAACAAATTTTTATGTGCCGTTGTTTAAAAACATAGTGGTTGATCTTGGTCCGTGGTTTATTTTGTTGACATATTTTGTATTGGTTGGCTCGAGTAACGCAGTTAATTTAACAGATGGGTTGGATGGTCTCGCTATTATGCCTACTGCAATGGTGGCCGGGGCTTTGGGGATATTTGCTTATGTAAGTGGGCATGCAGCTTTCGCGAATTATTTAGCTATTCCTCATATTCCAATGGCAGGGGAGCTAGTTGTATTTTGTGCGTCTATTGTTGGTGCTGGTCTAGGGTTTCTTTGGTTTAACGCTTATCCTGCGCAAGTGTTTATGGGCGATGTAGGCGCCTTGTCTTTAGGTGCTGCGTTAGGAGTAGTTGCAGTATTAGTCAGACAGGAAATTGTTTTGATCATCATGGGAGGTGTTTTCGTTGTGGAAACATTATCTGTAATGATTCAAGTTGCTTCATATAAATTAACAGGTAAACGTGTATTTAAGATGGCGCCATTACACCATCATTTTGAATTAAGAGGTTGGCCCGAGCCAAGAGTGATAGTTCGATTTTGGATTATTACAATCATTTTAGTGTTAATTGGATTGGCCACACTGAAAATTAGATAGCAAGAGTAGAAATATAACGTGGAAGAAATTTGTTCGATGAGTCTTGATCTAGAAAATTACTTGATATTTGGTGCAGGTTTATCAGGCATGTCTGTGATTGAGTATTGTCTTGCTCAAGATAAAAATGTTCGCGTTATTGATTCGCGTGAGTTGCCCCCAAATGCGAAACAAATTAAGTCTCTATTAGCTAGTACATGTGTGTCTTTTGGTGAGATTAAACAAGAATGGATAAAGTCAGCAGAGGTGATTGTACTTAGCCCAGGTGTATCTCCTAATATGCCTGAGCTTCAACAAGCAAAAATGAATGGTATTGAAGTCATTGGTGATATTGAATTGTTTGTAAGAAATGTGACTAAGCCTTATATAGCAATTACTGGCTCTAATGGAAAAAGTACAGTAACAATGTTAACAAAGGAAATTCTTGAGAGCCAAGGTTTGAAAGCAGTTGCATGCGGCAATATTGGCGAACCTGTATTAAATGTTATCAATGATGATGTTGATATATTTGTAATTGAACTGTCTAGCTTTCAATTAGAAACATGTCATTCGCATTCGCCATTATCATCAGTAGTGTTAAATATTTGTGATGATCACTTAGACAGGCATGAAAGTATTCAACAATATGCTGAAATAAAATCTAGTATTTATAACAACGCGGCACAAAAAATTAAGCCACGAGATAAAAGCGCACTGAAATATTTAGATAGTAGCCAGAGTGATATTAGCTTTGGTGTAGATACACCTAATGAGAATAACTATGGCATCTTAGATGATGCAACTGGCCGATGGCTAGTGCGAGGGGAAAGAAAAATAATTCGATCATCAGATTTAACACTACTTGGTGAAACAGGTGAACTTAATGTGTTAGCAGCATTAGCACTAACCCAGAGTTTAATCACTGATGAACCAAAAATGCTTAAATCTATTAGAAATTTTAAGGGGCTTGCACATCGATGTGAGTTGGTTATTGAGCATAATGATGTGCAATGGATTGATGACAGCAAAGGAACGAATGTTGGTGCAACTGTATCAGCGATTGAAGGTTTTAATCAGTCACTGATCTTGATTGTAGGAGGTGTGTATAAAGGTGGATCTTTAGAAGATTTGCGCTCAGCAGTCCGTAATAAAGTAAGTTCTGTGATTGTTTTTGGTCAAGATAAACAAGTTTTTATCGATGCATTAAATGATTGTGCTGTTGTTATACAAGCTAACACTATGCACGAATGTGTTCAGCTAGCTTATAAATTAGCTGAGCCAAGCCAGGCTGTATTGTTTTCGCCCGCATGTGCAAGCTTCGATATGTTCATTAACTATATTGAAAGAGGTAATGCGTTTAAATCAGAAGTTCATGCAGTATTAAGCGGTGACACTGATGTCTGATAATCAACATCAAACAATGACAATGGAGGCATCAATATCCAGCATGATGGATGTGCGGATGTTTTACGCACTTCTTATACTTATAGGTACTGGCGTTATCATGATGACCTCAACAACAGTAGAGCTGGGATATAAAGGTTATGGGGATGCATTCTATTACGTCAAAAAGCAAATGATCTTCATGTTGTTGGGTGGTTTAAGTGTATGGGTATTAACGCGAATTAGATTGGTTTACTGGGAGCGATTGGGGCCATTTTTCTTGGTTGTAACAATTGCGCTATTGGTGTTAGTGCTTATTCCGGGGATAGGGCGAAGTGTCAATGGAAGCAGTCGTTGGATTGTTTTAGGGCCAATTGGCTTGCAGGTTTCTGAATTCGCAAAAGTTGCTATGGTTGTTTACCTTTCTGGATACATAGTGCGTCACGGAGCTAATGTGCATAAAGACTTTAAAGCCTTTATCAATCCTATGGCATTAGTTGCGATTATTGCGATCTTACTCATGATGGAACCAGATTTTGGTTCTACCGTTGTGTTGACAGCATTAGTTTTCATTATGCTGTACTTGGGCGGAGTACGCCTTGCGCCTTTTATTTTATCAATAGCATGCTCAATTGGTGTCATGTATTTATTGGCTAAGAGTGATCCAGAGAGATGGTCGCGTGTTACTACATTTTGGAGGCCATTTGATGACCCATTGGGAGATGGATTCCAACTAAGCCAAGCGCTAATTGCGATTGGTAGTGGTGGCATGTTTGGTGAAGGTTTAGGCGAAAGCGTGCAAAAATTATTTTATCTGCCCGAGGCACATAACGATTTTATATTTGCGGTATTGGCAGAAGAGCTAGGTTTAATTGGAATTACGATTCTTCTTTGTGCATATCTTGTATTTATTTGGCGTTGTTTTACTTTGGCTAGTTCTGCGCAAAAACAAAATATGACATTTGCACAACATCTTGCTTATGGGTTTGGTATTTGGTTTGCATTACAAGCCACAATTAGTGTGGGCGTTAACATGGGAGTTCTACCCACTAAAGGTTTAAGTTTGCCTTTCCTAAGTGTAGGGGGCAGCAATCTTCTTGCAAGTTGTATAGCTTTAGGCTTGCTTATGCGTGTTCATGTTGAAGTCAATCAACAAGGTGCGCGGCGCATACATAAACGCAAGCGTAAATCGAAGGGCAGTAAATAATGAGTACGCAACCAGTAATGATTCTTGCGGGTGGCACAGGAGGACATGTGTTTCCTGCACTCGCTGTAGCTAAAGAATTAAAGCAACGTGGAGTGTCTGTAATTTGGGTGGGCACTGAGAAGGGCATTGAGTCAAAAGTAGTTCCTGCGGCTGGTTTTTCTTTAACGCTAATGCATGTTCAAGGGTTGAGGGGTAAAGGTATTAAACAATATATACGTGCCCCCTTAATTATTGCCAGAGCACTAACTGAGAGTTTGAAAATAGTACGTGAATATAAGCCATGTGCATTGCTCGGTATGGGTGGTTTTGTATCAGGACCATGTGCACTAATTGGAATTATATTTGGTAAGCCACTTATTATTCATGAGCAAAATGCAATTTTAGGTTTAACAAATAGAATACTTGCGCCATTGAGTAAACGAATGTTCATAGGCTTTCCTGTGAAAGATGCGAAAGCACGCATGGAGTATTGCGGTAATCCAGTACGCAAGGAGTTAATGTCTCTAGCAGATCCTAAAGTGCGATTAAATCGTAATAAAGATCGTAAGAGATTGTTAATAGTTGGTGGCAGCTTAGGGTCGCTTAGTTTAAATAATATATTACCTCAAGCAGTAAAAATACTTTCGCAAGCAATGCATATTGATGTTTGGCATCAAACAGGTGCTAATAAAAGAGAGCGGGTCTTATGGTCATATCAACAGGAAGACTTGCATGCGCAAGTCGATGAATTTATCGAAGATATGCCTAAAGCCTATGGTTGGGCTGATTTAATAGTTTGTCGCAGTGGTGCGATTACATTGGCAGAAATTGCTGCTGTTGGGTTAGCGTCAGTGTTGGTGCCATATCCGTATGCAGTTGATGATCATCAAACTGCAAATGCGAAAAGCTATGTTGAAGCAAATGCAGCTAGCTTAATACCTGAATCTGAAATGACAGCTGAAAAACTTGCTGAAGTACTAAAGGCATTATTGTCTGATGATGAAAAATTATTGAATATGGCTCTAGCAGCAAAAAGTCTTGGACAAAATAATGCGAGTCAAATTGTTGCTGATGCATGTATGCAAGCGTGTGGATCAGAAGCAACTGGAGAGGCCGCATGAGCTACGTGTCTCCTACATTACCTATGCGCAAAATAAAAAATGTGTTTTTTATTGGTATTGGCGGTGTCGGCATGAGTGGTATTGCTGAGGTTATGTTGAACTTGGATTTTTCGGTATTTGGATCTGATAATCATCCAAATGCAGCGACAAAAAGATTAGAAAATTTGGGTGCAACAATTTACAGCATTCATGATGGTGAAAATGTCCATAGTATGGATGTCGTTGTTGTATCTTCAGCCATAAATCCAGACAACGTAGAAGTCAAAGCCGCGCTTGAAAAGCGTATTCCAATTATACAAAGAGCAGAAATGCTGGCAGAACTTATGCGTTTTAGACAAGGTATAGCGGTAGCAGGGACTCATGGTAAAACAACTACCACAAGTCTGGTTGCGACTGTGATGGCTGAAGCTGGGCTAGATCCAACATTTATTGTTGGTGGAAGAGTAAATAGTGCTGGCAGTAATTCGCAACTAGGTAGCAGCGAGTATCTAGTTGCAGAAGCAGATGAAAGTGATGCGTCGTTTTTGCATTTGCAGCCTATTATCGCCATTGTGACAAATATCGATGCGGATCATTTAGTGTCTTATGAAAATGATTTTGAAAAATTAAGAAATGCTTTTGTAGAATTTTTGCATAATATTCCATTTTACGGTTTAGCAGTGTTATGTATTGATGATGAAATCGTGCGTAGCTTGATACCAGAAGTTGCTCGGCCTTATGTAACTTATGGATTTACTCCTGATGCTGATATTTACGCAACAGACATACATTACCAGCATGAGAAAACAACGTTTACAGTGAAAGGTAAGTGCGTAGATAAAGCGATGACATTTACTCTGAATTTGCCTGGCAAACATAATGTTTTGAATGCACTTGCTAGCATAGCTGTGGGATTAGAATTCGAAACACCCGCAGAGCGTATCGCTCATGCATTAGATAATTTTGCTGGGATCGGTCGGCGCATGCAGCATATAGGAACACTTAAATTGTTGGGTGGGGATGCTGAATTCATCGATGACTATGCACATCATCCTAAAGAAATTGCTGCCACTGTTGATGGGGTACGTCATGGATGGATGAATCATAGAATTGTCGCAGTATTTCAGCCGCACCGCTTCACACGTACACGAGATTTGTTTGATGATTTTGTTGCTGTGCTAAATGATGTTGATGTACTAGTGCTATTAAATGTATATCCAGCGGGCGAGCAACTTATTAATAACGCAGACAGTCGCGCATTAATTCATGCCTTACGTTTAAGAGGAAATTTAGATGCTGTGTTATTAGAGGATGATCAAGAGCTAGGAACAACGTTAGCTAATATAGTAGCGCCTAATGATATTGTGCTTACTTTAGGTGCAGGGAGTATTGGTAAGTTGGCCTCTACTTTATGCCAACAAGTACAAAGTGAGGTTGAGTTAGCGTGATGACGAATATTAATACTCCGAAAACACGTGGCAAAGTATTTTTTAATGCTTCTTTATCCCGTTACAACACATGGAATGTTGGTGGCAATGCTGAATGTATATTTCATCCTGCAGATTTAGATGATCTTAGCTCCTTCCTTTCCAATACAGACGAACAAATACCAATTACTTGGCTGGGTTTGGGATCTAATGTGCTGATAAGAGATGGTGGGATCGATGGTATTGTAATTGTTACTCACACTGGACTTAAAGATATCAAGTTTAGAAATAATTCAGTGTATTCATTGGCAGGCACTGCATGCGCGAAACTTGCGCGTGCAAGTGTGACAAAAGGATTTGGAGGGATAGAGTTCTTAGCTGGAATACCTGGAACTGTAGGAGGGGCGTTGGCAATGAATGCTGGCGCTTTTGGTGGGCAAACATGGGAGCATCTAAGTTATATAGATAGTATCAACCGGCATGGTGATGTACTTCGTCGAGATGCAAATGAGTTTGAATATGGATATCGATATGTTAAGTGCTTCGATAATGAGTGGTTTGTAGGTGCTGAATTTAAATTGAGTCATGTATCAAAAGATACAAACATAGTCTCTATAAAAGACTTGCTTGCTAAAAGAGCTGAATCGCAGCCTATCGGTAAAAAGAATTGTGGCTCAGTGTTTAAAAATCCTGAAAATGAATATGCAGCACAGTTAATTGAGAAGTGTGGATTAAAAGGGTTTGCAATTGGTGGGGCATGTGTCTCTGAGAAGCATGCCAACTTTATTTTAAATGAAGTTAATGCGAGTGCTGATGATATTGAGCAGCTAATTCTTCATGTTAAGCAAACTGTTAAGCAGCAATGCCAGGTTGAGTTAATTCCAGAAGTTAAATTCCTAGGGAAGCCAGCATGACTGCGGATAATCTAAATAAATATGGCAAAGTTGCTGTCCTAATGGGGGGAATGTCTGGGGAGCGTGACATTTCATTGAAAAGTGGGGCTGCTGTGTTAGCTGCTCTAAAAAATAGTGATGTATATGCAACTGGGATAGATGTAGATACTGAAATTTTTAGCACGCTTCTTAAAGAAAAATTTGATCGTGTTTTTATTGCGCTACATGGGAGTGGTGGGGAAGATGGAGCAATACAAGGTGGTCTTGAATCAATTAATATTCCGTATACAGGAAGCGGGGTTATGGCTTCGAGTATATGTATGAATAAACTCATGACCAAGCAAGTATGGGCAAGTGTTGGTGTGCCGACACCAAACTACATTTTGTTAAGTAATGAAGATGATTATCAATCAACAAAGTCTAAATTAGGTACTGTGTTCGCGATAAAGCCTTCTGAAGAAGGATCAAGCTTAGGTATCCATAAAATAAATAATGAAGAAGCCTTTGATTTTGCGGTTAACGATGCAAAACAATTTGCAGGCCAGTTGATGGCGGAGCAATGGGTAGAAGGTGATGAATATACGATAGGAATACTAGATGGCGAACCACTACCTGTAATTAAGCTAAAAACGCCACATAGCTTTTATGACTATGAAGCTAAATATAGTGCAGATCATACGCAATATATTTTGCCTTGTGGATTATTAGAGGAGCAAGAAAAGCGGCTTCAAGAATTGGCAATGACAGCATTTAATGCGACAGACGCTTCTGGTTGGGGGCGAGTAGATGTGATGATGGATCAAGATCATCAACCCTGGTTCCTTGAAATTAATACAGTGCCTGGTATGACGGATCATAGTTTAGTACCCATGGCGGCTGCCTATCGTGGTATTAGCTTTGAGCAATTAGTTTTAAAAATACTTGATACTGCTTTGTAGAGAAATTACTAGATGGTAAGACGCAAAAAGAAAAACCAAAGAAGGCTTAAGCAGCAAGACGAGCCTATAAGAATTGATTTTCAAGAGGTTGGCAAATTGATTGCTGTGGCTGTGGTTGTGATTGTAGTCGTATGGGCTAGCAAACAAATTGATGATATTCCGATTAAAACAATAGAAATTCAATCTTCATTAGAAAAAGTAGATAGAAATGAAATTAAAACAATTGCTAAAAACTACATGTATGAAGGTTTTTTTACAGTCAATCTTTCATCATTTGAACAACAGCTTAATGAAATTCCATGGGTATACCGTGCAACAATCAAGAGACAGTGGCCCAGTACTGTAGTGATAAATATAACTGAACAAGAGCCATATTTTCGATGGGGTGAAAATCACTTAATAAATAAATATGGAGAAATCTTCTATGTGGTTGACACAAGTGAATATGAAAATATGCCTTTGTTGCAGGGTGTGAACGGAAGAGAGCATCAATTGATTGACCTTTACTACAAATATAACAATGGTTTTAAGCAAATAGATGCGGGCATTGTAAGTTTTAAAGAGGATGCGCGTTACGATAAAGAAATCATACTTAGTAACGGAATAGTAGTTAATTTGGGGCGTGAGCATTCGGATAAACAAATACAACGTTGCTTATATTCATTTGCGATGTTTACTAAAGCAGAACGAGAAGCAATTGCGAGTATAGATTTGCGTCATGGTAATGGATTTGCAGTACGTTGGAATAGTTAACAACTAAATACTAGAAATTTTATGAGCAAAAAGACTGAAAGTGGAATGATTGTTGGCTTGGATATAGGCACCTCAAAAATTGTTGCCATTGTCGCTGAGGTGAATGAAGACAATGAACTCGAAATTATTGGTGTTGGAACTCATCCATCACGTGGTTTAAAAAAAGGTGTAGTCGTAAATATTGAATCTACAGTTCAATCAATTCAACGCGCAGTCGAAGAAGCTGAGCTTATGGCGGGTTGCCAAATCCATTCTGTATACGCAGGTATTGCGGGAAGTCATGTTAAAAGCATGAATTCACATGGCATCGTAGCGATTAGAGAAGGTGAAGTTCAAGAGACTGATGTTGAGCGTGTAATAGATGCTGCACGTGCATTAGCAATTCCTGCTGATCAAAAAGTACTGCATGTGTTGCCACAAGAATTCATTATCGATCAGCAAGAAGGTATCCGGGAGCCTATAGGAATGTCGGGAGTACGTATGGAGGCAAAAGTGCATTTAGTTACTGGTGCTGTATCCGCGGCTCAAAACATTGTGAAGTGTATAGAACGTTGTGGGCTACAAGCTGATGACATCATATTAGAACAATTGGCATCAAGCTATTCGGTGTTAACAGAAGATGAAAAAGAACTAGGTATATGTTTGGTTGACATAGGTGGTGGAACTACAGATATCGCTGTGTTTAGTGAAGGTGCAATTAAGCATACAGCTGTAATCCCTATTGCTGGTGATCAAGTCACTAACGATATTGCAATTGCTATGCGAACACCTACGCAATATGCAGAAGAAATTAAAATCAAATATGCATGTGCATTAAGACAACTAACTAACCCTGATGAAGTGATTGAGGTGCCTAGTGTGGGCGAGCGTGCACCACGACGTCTAGCAAGACAAACGTTGGCTGAAGTGGTTGAGCCACGTTATGAAGAATTAATGTCCCTTATACAAGCTGAATTAAGGCGAAGTGGTTATGAGAATTTAATTGCTGCAGGGATTGTATTAACAGGCGGAAGTTCAAAAATGGAAGGGGTTATTGAGCTGGCAGAAGAAGTATTTCATATGCCTGTACGTTTAGGTGTTCCACAGTATGTGACAGGTTTAATTGATGTCGTGCGCAACCCTATACATGCGACAGGAGTTGGAT
>Ga0181589_10003673_pt1 | contig 12225 bp, 8 predicted proteins | sample 071ome_25_FD_132444 | JGI IMG/M metagenome (GOLD analysis project Ga0181589, IMG submission 132444) | Coastal salt marsh microbial communities from the Groves Creek Marsh, Skidaway Island, Georgia - 071410BT metaG (megahit assembly) | ecosystem: Environmental > Aquatic > Marine > Intertidal zone... | reverse complement strand
TCGTCGAGTCCCTCCGACGACCGATCGACGACCGATCGATCGATGACCGACGACGACTCGTCGCGACTCGTCGTCGGGGCGCGATCGGTCGATGGGATGCCGTGGCGCGAACGCGCGCGCGATTCCACCGTCCCGCGCGCGTTCGACGGTCGGCGTTTGAACGCGCGGGCGTCGAGGGGGGTGTTCGGTGACGACGGCGACGCGGGTGGGGACGCGCGGCGTGGTGATGGCGCGGTGACGTCGACGTCGAGAACGGTGGTGCGGACGGGGAAGACGTCGAGCGAAGGGCGCGGAGGAGACGGGCGAGGTGCGGTGGACGTCGACGGCGCGACCGAACGACGGGCGCGGCGCGAAGGGGCGTTGGTCGGGGTGACGTTTTACTTGGACGGCGCGTTCGCCGAGGGCGCGCGCGCGCTTCGAGCGACGGGGGAATCGGTCGGTGGGACGTGCGCGTTGGCGTACGCGAGGGACGCCGGGATCACGCATTACGTCGTGGATGATTTCGGGTGCATGGAGGACGCGGCGAGGGAGCGGTATAGGACGGGACGGTGCGGCGGGATGAAGTGCGTGCGAGGGGAGTGGATTCGAGCGTCGGCGCGCGAGGGACGAGCGGCGGCGGAGGAATCGTACGCGCCGCGAGGGACACCGCGAGGAACGCCGAGAAAGCGAGGCGCGCGGAGACGAGGTGACGTGACCGAGGTGGATTTAGTGGATTTGATCGTCGACACGGCGTGGAACGGCACGGGCGGAGTGTCGACGCAGGAACAGATGCGCGAGACGTGGACGATTCGAGTCGTCTTTGAACGCGTCGAGCGAGCCTTGGAGGACGAGAGGGTGAAAGATTCCGAGGTGCGTAAGATGTCAGCTCGGTCGTACAACGCCTTGAAGGCGGTGGTGGACGAGCGATGGATCGCGCCCGTGAGCGCGAGCGAGGCGTTGGTGGACATTCAAGGGACGAGAAATTTGGAAAAGCGAAACAATCTGGCGCCGTCGCAGGGTTCGCCCGCGGACGTCGCGCAGGCGTTGGAGTGGATCATGGTGGACACACAGGGCGTCAACGTGCGAGCATCGATGCACGACGTTCGCGATGACGGCTGGAATCCCACGTGGTTGCGCGAGCGCGCGTCGACGGAGAGCGTCGGCGTCATGACGAGGAGAGCGAGTCAGGAAGCCGCGGCCGCGGCCATCGCGTCGCAGAGCGAACAAGACTTACGAACTCTCTCGCAGCTGTCCAACATCGAGCCCGAGGTGTTCGAAGCGCTCGATCCACAAACTCGATACGAGTGGTCCAAGGCGCGCGCGGAACGGGAAAAGCATCGCATCGACCGTCTTCGCGCGGAGCAGAGCGCCGTTTTCCAGTTGCTCCGGGCGGGAAGTTCGGGTAAAAACGTAACAAAAGCGACGGCGAAAAAACCGCGACTCGCGACTCCCACCGAGCGTTCGCCGGCGAAGAAGTTCCCGGTGAAAAAGTCAAACGTCTCGCAGATGCCGATCACGGTGTACACAAGTCCGACGAAAGAGAAGGACGCGGAAACATCGCGTCGATCATGCGTCGGCGAGCCCGTCATGGCGAGCACATCCGTGCACACGGCCACCCTGTTGCACGCGTTCGATCGCGTTCTCAGCGTCGACGGTGAAAACGAAGTCGACGGTCGCCTCGACGTCGCAGGAGAAGTCGTTCGCCTGCACATCGAAGAGCTCGCGCGAGACCGTCGACGTCAAGAGGTGAAAACAGTTCGAGGAGGATTAGAAAGCATGCATAGCGACCATCCTAAATGGGTAGAAATTCGTAGGAAAATACTCGATTCAACGAAACATTTACTGTAGTGTTAGTTTTTACAATAATTCACCTTGATCAAATCACGCCTTGATGACGTCGGGTTGCCATTTGACAAACTTGGCAAAGTGCGCGATGAAGGCATCGGCGACCGACTTGTTCGTCATCTTTTCAATCTCACCGAGCGTGTACACCATGCTCGGTCTCGAACTCACCGCGGCGACCCAGTTTTCGAGCGCTTCGCATCCATTTTCCTTGAGCGCGACTCGAAAGTTGAATCCTCGATAATGCCCGAGAACAATCTCAAATCTTGGCACGAACGTCATGGCCGTAATATCACACGTCGTGAACTGTTCGCCGCACACGTACGGTCCGTCACCTCGAACCTTGGCGGCGAGCTCGAGGCATCGATTCGCCTTTTTCAATCCGCCGATGAACGCCGTCTTCGCCTCGGCGAGCTCCTCGTCGTTCATCGCGCGAAGCATCTTAAAGTACAACGGCACGCACGATTGAAACGTGTCAGCAAACAGTTGTCCGTAGTACGCACTCTGTGCGCTTCGTGGCACCAAATTCGTCGACGACGACGCGCCGAACACGTCCACGATGTATTTCATCACCAACGCGCTCTCCACCATGGTCGCGCCGTCGTGTTCCAAAATCGGCACGGACGGATTTCCCGCCGCGTCCGGCGCCGCGGACGCGAACGTCGTCTTGAACGCCTCGCTCTTATTCTCCAAATTCTCAACTTTCAGCGCGTGCGGCGCTTGCAACTCGACGAGCGTCAACCAGGGTCGGTGCGCGAACGGGCATGTCGCCGACGTCCACATCGTCATCGCCGCCGACTCCGCCGCCGCCGTCACCGCCGCCGTCACCGCCGCCGCCGCCGCCGTCACCGTTGCCGCACCGTCGCGCTTCGGCGCGAATCCGCACGACGCGAGCGAGGACGAGTGCACGAGCGCGTCGTCCACGATGCCCTCGTGCGCGGCACCCGTGCCCGCGTGCGGTCGCGTCGTCAACCCTCTCGCGCTCGCGGAGACGCGTTCGCGTCGCGCGGAGACGCGCGTCGGCACCGTCGCGATGGTCGCGATGGTCGCGTACATCATCGCGCGCGTCTCGTGCGTGCGCGCGCGCGCCTGTGTCGCGTTCGTTCGCGCCGACGCGTTTTTGGATAAAGTGTCCCGCCGACGGCTCGACGCGTGAGAGATGCGAAAGAATGTGCGCGCGTGCATGAAAAATGAAGACTAAGAGACTAGGAGGGACGAAGATTGTTCACGGTGACACTTCGATCATGACCTCGTTGGTGCGGAACGGGCCCGGCGTCCACGGCGGGTTGTATCCCGCGTACTCGCTCGCCGCGTTCTCGGCGAACGCGACGCCGTCTCTGCGCAGAGCCTCCCGTAAAATCTTCGCGTGCGCTCGAATGGCGTCCTCGCGCATGCGTCCGGAAAATCGTCGAACAGCGACGACGCGCGCGTCTAAATCTCGCACGCGCACGCGCTCTTGCGTCGATTCCGGCGCCGACTTGGCGCCGTCGGCGAACTTCGACTTGGGCAGCACGAATCGCATCACGTACCGAATCGCGTCGGAATCGCGCTCGCTCGTCGCCGCACCGTCCGTCGTCATGAACACCGGCGCCGTCATGGCGATTTTCTCCCGTCGGTCGTTCGCCGGTTCGGACAGTACGCCTATGAACCTCGCGAGAGCCATGAAACTTCCACCCTGGTCGCCAGACACCATGCCCGCGGACGACTCGTACGACGTCTCGATGACGCAGCAAGGCTCGTATCGACGAATCTCGTACTCATCCGCCGTTCGAATCGTCTCGTAAGACGGTTGTTCCTCGGTGATCTTCCCCAGCGCGGACCCCATGTAGGTCGTTTCTCAAAGTGACGTCGCCACTCACCGACGATGGCGACAACGACGATGACGACGACGACGATGACGGCGACGACGACGACGACGACGCGCGCGGTGGTCGCGAGACGATCCCACGCGCCCCGTGCGTCGTCGCCTCGCGCGCGCGCCGCGCCCCGCGCGTCGTCCGCGCGCGAGACGGTCGAAACGGTCGAGGGACAGACAGTCTTCAAACACACGGCGAACGACGCGCCCACGACGACGCGTCGAGGCGCGTTCGCCGTCTCCGCGGCGATGTTCGCGGCGATGGTGTCGTCGTCGTCCGCCGCGCCCGCGAACGCCAAGCAAGACGTCGGGTGCGAGACGTGTTCGGACTCGAACTCAGCCATGGCTGACGGGGACAAGCGCTTCGTCGTCACCGACTCTGGCTTGCGATACCTCGATTTAAAGGTTGGTGACGGTGCGGAGGCGATGGAAGGGAAGCGCGTGGTGGTAGATTGGGTGGGATACACCGCCGGGTACCAGGCGAAGAAGATCGAGAGCACGCGGGAGACGGATGAACCGTTCGTGTTTACGCTCGGTAGCGGCGAGGCGATTCCTGGTTTCGAAGAGGCGGTGCGAGGGATGCGCGTCGGGGGCGTGCGAAGGATTGAAATCCCGGGTGAATTGGAGGAAAAACTCGGGTACAGTCGGGATAAGAGCGTGAGGTACTCGGTGGGGCCGAAACCGACGAGTTTCGGCGGTTTACGCGCGTTGGATTTCGTGCTCGATAATCAGACGCTAAGAGATTTCAATCGAACTCTCTTGTTCGATATTCGACTCTCGGCGCAGCGTTGACGCGACGTGATCGATGTTTCATTACTTTCAGTTAATAATAAAAATACAATGCATCTTCTTCGGGGTCGCGTCGAAAAGTAACAAGGCATTCGAGCCGTAAGATTATTGCAAATTTATTACACGCACGTGCGCCTAAGCCCCACTAGAGTACGGTGGTTCGAATGAACCACCGCGCGAGCGTCACGAGCCCGTTGACGAGGAGAACGAAGACACCCGCGAGAAACGCGAGAAACGCGGCGACGTACCGCCGATGCGGTTTTTCCTTGAGCTCGTCATCATCCTTCGCGACGTCGGTCCACATGGACTCGTCGCGAAAACTTCTCCCCTCCTTGACCGTCTTCTCTGTCTCCACCGCGCGCCAGTGCATCCCGCGCGCGGGATCCCACGAGAGTTCCGTGCGCACGCCTCCGCTCGTCATCGCCGCGCCCGCCACGCAAATAGTCGCGTCAGCGCACTCGGGTCGACGAAGCGCCTCGACGATGACATCCGCCACGTCTGCGCGCGAAATCTTCCCTGCGTGCACGCGCGCGCCTCCGCTACCGAGCACCACTCTCTTCTTCCCGGTGGCGTCCTCCGCGCACCTCGCGTCATCGCTCAACGATCCCGGACGCACGACGCAATACGTCATCGTCCTTGACGCCGCGCACGCGTCTCGAATCGCCCGCTCTCCTGCCGCCTGCCATTTAATCGTCATCGACAACACGACGTTGAGCAACACCGCAATCCAGTCAAACGCCGGGTACCCGACGCTCATACCCGTCACGCGCACGAACCGTCGCACGCCCGCGCGTTCCGCGCACTCCACCAACCGACGCACGCCGAGATAATTAATCGCTCGCGGATGCATCTCGTCGGCGTCGAGCCGAGCGACATCGACGTGTCGCCACGCGTCGCTCGCCCGCGCTATCCGCTGCGCGCCGAACGCCGCGACGACTTCATCCGCGCCCTCACACGCCCTCTCACAATCCCTCTCGCTCAACACGTCCCCGACGAGTATCTCCGCTCCGAGCGCGCGCAATCGCGTCGCCGTCTCGCTCGCGCCGTCTCGCGTCATCACGCGCACGACGCGTCGTCGTCGTCCCGCGTCGTCCTCACCGTCGTCGAGTAATAATCTTTCGACGACCAATCGTCCCACGCGTCCACACCCCCCGACCACCGTCGTCGTCGTCGTCGAAGACGAAGACGCCGTCGACTCCCCCGTCGTCGATCGCCCCGTCGTCGTCGTCGTCGTCGCCGATCGCCCCGTCCTCGCGCCCATCCACCGTCTCTTCGTTCCGAACGACGCCGACGCCGACGCCGACGCCGCGCTCGCCGTCCGCGTCGTCGACGACCGCGTCGCTCGACTCGTCGTCGCGCGCATCATCCTCGATCGATCGTCGCCGCGCGCGCGTCTCGCGCGCACCTCACCCGCGTCGCGGTCAACGAGGGCGCGGATGACGACGACCGCACCGACGCGAGTGCGCGACGCGAGGGTGAGCCGCGCGCGATCGATCGAGCGCGCACGACCGCGAACATGTCGGGAGGATTACCCTATGGGTTACAGTCCATGCTCAAGGTGCGAGACGTGGCGCGAGGGCGACGCGCGCGAGGGATGAAGACGACCCGCGCGAGCCGCCGCTCGAGATGCTGAAGATGACGATGATGATTGGTGACGCGGGACGCGAGGGGACGCGTTCGCGCGGTGTGCGTTCGCGCTCGCGGTGTGCGCGGATGTGTTCGCGCGCGCGCGCGCGGTCGGCGATCGATCGGTGGTGCAGAAAGGCGCGGAAAGGATGGATGACGCCGACGCCGACGCCGGCGGATCCGAACGCCGCGTTTGACCGCGCGAGAGAGACGCGCGCGGCTCCGACCGAATGACTGACGACGGACTCGGTGACCGACCGATGACTCGACGAACGAATAGGAGGGACACAAACACCTCAGTGGACTGGATGAGGCGGTGATTCGAAACATCGAGGCGTGTAAGCAGTTGTCCAAGATTACGCGCACGTCGTTGGGGCCAAACGGGATGAATAAAATGGTCATCAATCACCTCGAGCGTCTCTTCGTCACGAGCGACGCGGCGGTGATCGTGCGAGAGTTGGAGGTGGCGCATCCGGCGGCGAGATTGTTGGTGATGGCGGCGCAGTCGCAGGAGCGAGAGATGGGGGACGGTACCAACCTCGTGGTGAGTTTCGGAGGTGAACTCTTGGGATTGGCGGAGGAGTTGGTGCGGGAAGGGTTGCACCCGAGCGAAATCGTCGAGGGATACGAAAAGGCGGCGGCGAAGGCGTTGGAGTGGATGGGAGAGCTCGTGATCGAAAAGAGCGACGTGTTGGACGTGCGAGACGTCGAGGCGGTGGCCGGTCGAATCAAAGGGACGCTCAGTTCTAAACAACACGGGTTTGAAGACAAGTTGGCGCGCGTCGTCGCCGAGTCGTGCGTTGACGTCTTGCCGAAGAATGCGCTCAATTTCAACGTCGATAACGTGCGAACGGCGAAGATTCCGGGAAGTTCGCTATCGGATTGCACCGTGGTGCAGGGAATGGTGATTCGTCGCGGCGTCGAGGGCACGATTCGATCGTTGAAGAATGTGAAAATCGCCGTCTTTGGGTGCGCGGTGGACACGTCGACGACGGAGACCAAGGGCACGGTGCTCATCAAATCCGCGAGCGAACTCGAGGCGTACAGTAAGGGTGAGGAGGCCAAGATGGAGGAATACATCAAAGGCATCGCCGACGCCGGCGCTCGGGTCGTCGTCACCGGTCAATCCTTCGGTGAGATGGCGTTACACTTCATCGAGCGATACGGGTTGATGGCTGTCAAGATTCCGTCCAAGTTTGAGTTGCGTCGTCTCTGCCGCGCCACCAACGCGCGAGGTCTCGTCAAGCTCGGTCGTCCCGAGGCGGACGAGCTCGGTTTCGTGTCTAGCATCGAAGTTCGAGAGATTGGTGGCACGCAGTGCATCGTGGTATCGCAAGACGACCACACGTCGCGCGTCGCCACCGTCGTTTTGCGCGGGTCGACACAGAGCGCTATCGACGACATGGAGCGAGCCGTGGACGACGGCGTTAACGCCTTCAAGGCGCTCACGAAGGATTCTCGCACCGTTCCCGCCGGCGGTGCGACGGAGATCGAGCTCGCCCACCGATTGGCGGCGTACGGACGCAAACAGACGGGATTAGACCAGTACGCGATTCAAAAATTCGCCCAGGCGCTCGAAGTCGTCCCGCGGACGCTTGCCGAAAACGCCGGCGTCAATGCCACGGATTGCGTCTACAATCTATATGCCGCGCACGCCAACGGTGACGTCAACGCCGGCGTCGACATCACCGGCGAGAACACGTCCATCGATCTCGGCGCGACGCAGGGCATTTACGACGTTTTCCTCGTCAAGTATTGGGCACTCAAGTACGCCGTTGACGCCGTGTGTACCGTCTTGCGCGTCGATACCATCATCATGTCCAAATTCGCGGGCGCTGGCGCGGGTGGCGCGCCTCCGCCGGGACAAGAGGAATGATTCACGACGACAACAACAGTTTCGTTTCTTTGTTTCTTCGACGCGGCTCGCGAGCCGCGTTGAACCGATAGTCTCTAAATACCAAAACGTAGCGCTTTTTCACTCTACCGCTCTCGCGCCGAGCGTCTCGGTCGTCACTCTCTCGCGCGCGAACCGTGCGTCATGTTCGCGCGCGCGTCTCGTGGAGCATCGGCGTCGACGTCGACGACGCGACCGCGTCGCAACGCCGCGCGAGCGCGCACCCGACGTGTGACGTTTCGCGCCGGAAAGGATGAGCTCGATGATCTCGACGGCGTGCGACTCGATTACGAACCGGACTCGGGCGCGCACGGACTCGGACGGACGATGAAGATTCACCGCGGCCGTCGCGTGCTCGATTTCGAGCCGGCGAGGAAGTTCGTGTGGTTCTTGGCGCTCAGAAGCAAGGAGGAGTACGAGGACTGGGCGCTCAACTCGCGGCGCGGCGCGGTGTTCATCCCTCGCGAACCGGAAGAGGCGTACGCGGACGCGTGGCGAGGGTGGGATGATTGGTTGGGGTTGACGGTGAATTTTGAAACCGCGCGCGCGTGGGCGCGAAGACAGGGGTTCAAGTCGCAAAAAGATTGGTGGGCGAGGACGTCGGAGTTGCCGCATCGCATCCCGGAGCGACCGGGATTTTATTATCGAGGTCGCGGATGGAAGGGGTATGCGGATTTTTTGGGTTTGGAGGAGGGAAGCGACGACGGAGATGAGTCTTGGACGGAAGACGAGGATGAGGCGTCGTCGGACGAGTGTTGAGCCGCTAACTATTGTATGTAATTACAGGTTGTTCTATTCTTCTTCTCCTCTCAACTCAGATTGCTGAGAAACGTGAGCGAAAACACGCGCCACACGTACGCGATGAAATTCGCATCCCCGCTATACTCTTCCGCGGTGTTCCCGAACGCTCTGGTGAGTCGAGCTCGCGTCTCTACGATGGCGGCTCGACACGTCTCTCGCTCCGGTCGCACGACGTCGAATGAGAGCAACACCACGCCAGAGTCTCTGGACACGTTCCAAAACGCGCTCGGATGGAAATCGTTCAAAATATGCACCGAACCGAGTTCCAACGCACGCGTCTCGTCGCCCGATCGTAATCCCGCCGCTTTACCGTGAAGTCCGGCGTCTCGAGCCAAGACTACGTGCGCTCGCCAGTAACCGTCCGATAGTCCCGTCGTCACTCGCCCTGTAGCGCTCGAGGCGCCGCCCGCGCCCGGACGAAGCACCCATATTTTCCCGTTAAATCCACCGACAGAGGCCACGACGGAGGACGTGCTCGGAAAACACTTGGCCGCCAGTCGACTCGGCGAATCGAGCGTCGCGTCGTGCAGCGGAATCGACACCCACCCCGCGTCTCTCATCTTTTCGCTGGGCTGTCTCGTGTCCGAATCCACCACCCCACCCGAAGCACCGTCGTCCCGCGCATCGCTCTCGCGACTTTCGCACACGCCGCGCACGAACGCCGCCAACTCTCGCGTGAACGCCGGCGCGTTGCCCCGCAACGCCTCCGCCACCGCCGCACTCTTCTCCTCCTCCTCGAACGCGCCGATCTCGCACTTCCTCCAGTACCGACGCAGCGCCAATCCGTAAAACGCAAACACCGGTCGCCCGCACCACGCTCGCCAAAATGGCAGCGTCAGCACGCACGCGACGAGCGCGTACACCACGCCCGTGTGTCGCAATTTTTGAAACCCATGCGACACCAACGTCACGCACAGCGCCCCGTACGGCGCGATGAACGCCACCCAACGCGCGTGGTCGCCCAACGCGCGTCTTGGACGCCGTCCACGACGCCCCACCTCTCGCACCGACGCCATGCGCGCCTCCTTCTGCGGTAGATAAGAAAAGATGTTGTTGAGAAACTAATCGCCGCACTTGGCGACGACCATGACGTCCACCCTCGACGTCGCCTCGCTCGCCGCCGCGCTCCCGCGATGCGCGTCCACGGTCCCGCTCTTCGCCGAATCATCCTCCGACGAGGGCGGCGCGCACGGGGACGGGACGACGTCGGCGAGCGACTCGGATTGGTCAGATGCCGAGCTTCGAGAATCAGACGGCGCCGCCTTTGACGACAAGCCTCCGAGCGCGGCGCAGGGTGGCGGACGACCGTGGGCGCACGCGGCGCAAGCTCGTCGGCGCGCGCGGCGCGCGGCGCGCGCGCGGGCGAAAGAGAGCGCGGGGGAGGGCGGGTCCGCGGGGCCGGGGTGCGGGACGTTTCTCGGCGACGTCCCGGCGGATGCGGCATTGGAGATATTGAAACATCTCACGCCGAGAGATGTCGCCACGGTGGCGGCGACGAGGAGGAAAGAGCGCGATATGTTGGTGGGGTGTGCATCGGAGATCGCGGAGACGGCGTGGGGACGGGTGAAATTGCGAAAGGGCGACGACGCGAGCAAGGCGTTGGCGACGCTGCGATACGCGGCGCGAGAGACCCTGAAGGAGTTGGACGTGAGCGGGGTGCGAGGGATGAGACGCGCCGATTTAATGGCAACGATATCGACGTGTGGGAAACTGAGAGACGTCAGGGCGGTGCACATGGGGGAGATGGGTAAGTTTACGACCAAGGATGCGCGAACGTGCGTGGACGCCATGGGCGCCGCGGCACGCAATCTCACGTGCGATTTGGGGCATAAGATTGTGTACGATCCCGTGCGTCGGGATCCGACGGCCAAGTACGTCGATGTATACGATGATAATGTGCGCGACTTGGTCGAAACGCTCGCGATTCCGCAGTTGCGCATACGTCGATTGAAATTACACAGCGCGGATCCGGGGAGCGTGCGCGCCGCGGCTGTGGCGTCGGCGTGCAACGGCGCGAGAAAAGTGGAATCTTTCGATGCGAGTTGGAGCTTGCGCATCTCGAACGATGGTGCGAGGGCCGTCGCTGAAGTGCTCGACCAGGGTTGGGACTTGAAACGCCTCGCCATGCGCAAGGTGAACATCTCCGATGACGGCGCCGTCAGCCTCGCCGAAGCCCTCAAAGCGTCCGCGTCGAGAGGGACGAGCGCTCTTCGTTGGCTCGATCTCGGATCGAACGACATCAGAGGAAGAGGTGCCATTGCGATTGGTGAGGCTCTCGCGACTCCAGGAGTCAACATCACGCGTCTGACGCTTCGAGGGAACGGTGTGTGTTCGGAGGGGATGGACGCTCTCGGTAGAGGAGCGGCCCAATCGAAAACTCTCCGCCGACTGGATCTCGCGCACAACGGTTTCGGTGATCGCGGCGCGATCGCCTTCGCGGAAGCTTTATCTAACGGGTTCGCACCGAATCTTCGAGTTCTACTTCTCGGCTTCAATTCTATCGGTCCGGAGGGCATGCGCGCGTTGATGCGGGCGTTGGCGCACACCGACGTCGAGCACCTGGACGTCGGATGCAACATCATCGGCGCCGAGGGCACGCGTGCAATTGCGGAATTGATAAACTCGACGCGCTTGAAGAGTTTGAATCTTGCGTGCAACAATATCGGTTTGCGGGGCGAGCGTTCGGGAGTTGCAGCTTTGGCGAAAGCTTTGGAGACGAACGGCACGCTCGAAATCTTAAACTTGCGCGGGAATGCGTTGCACACCGATTGCGCGCAGGATTTGGCGGATGTCTTATTGGAAGAAACGTCACTGATTCAACTCAACATTGGATATAATGAATTATACGATAATGGTGCTTGGGAAATAGCGGAAGCACTCGAAGATAATCAATCCCTTCTTGGTCTTGATTTCCAACGAAACGAAATCACCGACACGGGCGCGAGCAACTTGGCGAACACATTGAGCATGAATACCGTCATTCAAGAGATCGATCTCCGAAGTAATATGATAGGTCCGGACGGCATCGCGAAACTGCAGGTGTACGGTGCGAAAACGAACACGCGATGGCAACTTGAACCGCCCAAGTACAAGGAGAAGCCGAAACCGCGTTTTTCGGCGCGAAAACCGCGCAATAAACATGTTACGAGATAGTTTGTTTTTACAGACGAGCCGTGTTGTAGACGACAAATGTGAACTTCTAATCGTATTTTCCGTGTGCCCCCGAAGCGCCGGATTGAACTTCTTCCTTTCGTGCCGCGTTGTCTCGCAACCACTCGCGAAGAGAATCAAATTCACCGCGGAACGAAATCGACGAATGTTTGCCCAAAGTCAACAGCATGACGTGTGGAAGCGCGAGGTCTGAAATCATTTTTTGCGTAGGAATAGAGTTCACCGCGAGCGCGCACAGGCAGCCGATACAGGCTCGCGCCACACCCTC
>Ga0181589_10003670_pt1 | contig 12228 bp, 10 predicted proteins | sample 071ome_25_FD_132444 | JGI IMG/M metagenome (GOLD analysis project Ga0181589, IMG submission 132444) | Coastal salt marsh microbial communities from the Groves Creek Marsh, Skidaway Island, Georgia - 071410BT metaG (megahit assembly) | ecosystem: Environmental > Aquatic > Marine > Intertidal... | reverse complement strand
CTTCATCACTGAAAGCCTGGTTGCCGACGATGTTGATATGAACAATTTTGGAGGGGTCACCTTCTGTAATATTGATCTGAATAGCGACCCGGTTTCGCTCCAGTTCCTGCACATCAATATCCACCAAAGCACCGTATAGCCCTTGGGAAATGTACTGGGATTCAAGCGCAATCTGCATATTTTCCATCACAGAAGGATTAAACAGTTCCCCCACTGCGAGCCCCACTGAAATCAGGTTTTCCATCAACGCTTCTTCAGGAATCGTATCATTCCCTTCAAGGTCAATACTGGCGATGGAAGGTCGTTCTTCGACACTGATAATTAGCTCCTGGTTATCACCCTGAGATACTTCAACACCATCAAAAAAGCCGGTTGCCATCAGGTCACGAATAATATTGGCCAGATCGGCCTGACCTATTTCATCCCCAATATTGACATTAATCAGGCTGAAAATAGTGGTCGAAGATACCCGTTGCAGGTTCTCCAGGTATATTTCAGAAACCGTAAAACTCTGGGCCAATGTTATTGCTGGAATTGGAACCAGCAATACACAAGAAAACAGAATTCGCACTAAAGATTTTGACATGATTGACTAACTACAGAAGCCTTTACAGTAAACGGTTTATATCATTGTAAAAGGCAATAAACATGATAGAAACAATAATAAAGATACCCAGCTGCATCCCCATAGCCTGCACCTTTTCCGGCACCGGACGTCGTATGACAGCTTCGATTAAGTAATACAGTAAGTGCCCCCCATCAAGCACCGGAATGGGTAATAAATTCAATATCCCCAGACTGATACTCAGTACCGCAAGAAAACTTAGATAGTATTCCAGGCCAAAAGTTGCAGTCTGCCCGGCAACTTGGGCAATGGTTATTGGTCCGCTAAGATTTTCTACCGAAATCAGCCCGATAATCATCTTTTTGATGGAGTCGACGATAAACAGGCTGTTATTCCAGGTCTCTGTGAAAGCATATGGAATGGCAGCCAGTGCTGAATATCGCACCGATCGGTTCATCTCCGGCGGCAGGCTGGGCATCTGCTCAGGAGGCTCGACGCCGGCACCGATATAACCACTTTGCTCACCGTTATTGTCGATGCTCAGTTCAGGACGAATGGACAGATTGAGTATCTCCCCTGCCCGGCTGACACTTATCTGCATTAGCTGCTCGGGGTTTTGTCGAATAATTTCTACCCATTCCAGCCAGCCATTGACCGGATTGTTATCCACGCTGAGAATTTCATCGCCTGCCTGTAAACCGGCAGCCTCAGCACGACTTTGTGGCACTACCTGACCGATAATCGCAGGAATATCCAGGCGCCAGGGTCTGATACCCAGTGCAGAAAGCACATCGGGCTCAGCCTGGTCAACAAGCCAGCGATCAATTCTGATAGTCGTACTCTGTATCAGGTCACTGCCTTCAAGCTGATAACCCAGATTGAGGACACCGCTTTCACCCAGACGCTCAAGCAAGCCGACACGAACTTCTTGCCAGGTGTTGGTTGCCTCACCATCCACACTGACAATCTCCGCACCACGCAGCAGACCAGCCTGCTGAGCTGGTGAATCTGCATCCAGCCCGCCTATCACTGGTGCGACAGCGGTCACCCCAGTCATAAACATCAACCAGTACAGGAATATTGCCAGAAAAATATTCGCCAATGGGCCAGCGGCTACCACTGCAGTCTTTTGCGACAGTGGTTTGTAATTAAAGGCATAGGGCTTTTCGCTATCGGGAATTTCTGTTTCACGTTCACCGAACATTTTGACGTAACCACCCAGGGGTAAATAGGCAATGCGGTATTCGGTATCGCCACGCCACCAGCTTAAAATAGGCTTGCCAAAGCCAATGGAAAAACACTCGATTTTGACACCGCAGCGTCTGGCTACCCAGTAATGACCAAATTCGTGAATCGTTACCAATATGCCCAGGGTAAGTAGCAAGGCAAGTATGTTGATTGATATGGCTTGTATAGTTTCCATTTCGTAGTTTGTGCTTTATTGACGGGCAATGGCTTTTTATTGACAGTTCGAAATCAAATGCCGGGTCAAATTCCTGGCTTCGAGATCGGCCTCCAGAACTTCCTCGATACTGTCTGCACGCCTGCATTCCTGCTGATTCAGTGCTCGCTCTATGATAACAGGAATTTGGGTGAAACTGAGCGTATTGGTCAAGAATGCCGCAACCGCAATTTCGTTAGCCGCATTGAGTATGACCGGCGCTGTACCGCCTGCTTTGACCGCTTCCTGACCCAGTAGAATGGCTGGAAAACGCTGCTTATCTACAGCGCTAAAGTCTAGTGACGATAACTCTTTTAAATCAAGAGCTTGGACGCCAGACTTAATGCGGTTTGGCCAGGCCATTGCATGGGCAATTGGCGTACGCATGTCGGGGTTCCCCATCTGAGCCAGCACTGAACCATCCCGGTAGTGGACCATAGAGTGAACGATGCTTTGGGGGTGTATCAGTACCTCAATTCTGGCCGGTTCCAGATCGAACAGGATACTGGCCTCGATAAATTCCAGAGCCTTGTTCATGAGAGTAGCAGAATCCACTGATATTTTAGGCCCCATCCGCCAGTTGGGGTGCTCACAAGCCTGTGCAGGTGTCACCCGGGCAAGCTCTTCCGCTTTGCTGGTCAGGAAAGGTCCGCCTGAGGCTGTCAGGACAATTTTATCCACGCCCTGCTTATTTTTATCCTCGAAACGGGCATTCGCTCCGATCGGTAGACACTGAAAAATCGCATTATGCTCGCTGTCGATTGGCAGGAGCAGTGCACCAGCTCGCTTGACGGTCTCCATGAATAGAGGACCGGCCATAACAAGGGCTTCCTTATTGGCCAGTAAGACACGTTTGCCTGCCTGGGCAGCCCTGAGAGTTGGCATCAAGCCAACACCGCCGACAATGGCGGCCATCACAATGTCACAATTGTCGTGGGCAGCTATTTCCAACAGGGCTTTTTCCCCGGACAGGACATGAGTGCGCGAGCCCCCCCGGGAAAGTAAATCCTGTAATGCTTTGGCTGCTGCCGGATCAACCATGACTGCATAGGACGGACAAAATCGCTGACACTGTTCAAACATGAGCTCTAGTTTCGTGTTGGCACTCAAAGCAAAGACACGATAACTATCCGGGTTTTCGGCAATGACTTTTAAGGTATTCAGGCCTATTGAGCCAGTTGAGCCAAGTATGGTGACCTGTTGTTGCTGAGCGTCTGACATATGCCTCTTAGAGGAAAAAAACAGTGGATAAGAGATACACCGGTGTTGCTGCCATGACCCCATCGATACGGTCTAGGATACCACCATGTCCCGGCAGGATATGTCCGCTATCTTTCACATCACGTACTCTTTTGAGCATACTCTCGAAAAGATCGCCGGTAACACTGAAAATGCTCACCAGTAAGGGGCAGCTAAGCGCAAAGTACAATGGAAAAGGCTCCTCCATTAATAGGTGGAACAGGTAACTGTAAAACAGTGAGATAAGTGTGCAACTGAGGAAGCCACCTAGCACGCCCTCCCAGGTTTTATTTGGACTGACACTGGCAGCTAGTTTATGTCGACCAAAGGATTTACCGGCAAAATAAGCGCCTGTATCAGCAGCGCCGACAAACAAAAACAGCCCCAGAAAGCTGTACGCAAAATAGTCGCTGTTATAGAGATACAGCAAAGCATACGAAGTGGGATAAATAACAATCAGCCCGACCACCAGCAATAGCAGCTTCCTGTCCCAGATTCTGCTTGAATGGGGATATGTCAGGATGCAGACAAAAGCCAGGAACCAAAAACAGATACTGAAGATAAGTACCGAGATAAGCGCATCTGGAAACTCGCTCTCAGCAAGAACGAGAATGCAAAAAAATAAAAGACCGTAGCTTATGCGTGCAGATTTTTTTGCATAGCCTGCCAGGCCGGCCCACTCCCAGGCAGCCAGCATGGAAACACCGGCGATGAATAAAAAAAATGCCAGCTCATTGAATAAAAAGGCTACCAGTAAAAGGCATAAAAGCAAGACAGTGGCTGTGATCACTCTCTGCATTAACATCAGGGCAAAACCTGTTCACTGGCCTTGCCATAGCGTCGCTGCCGTTTGGCAAAATCCTCAAGTGCTATATCCAGCGCCTTTTCATCAAAATCAGGCCAGTACATATCTGTAAAATAAAGCTCGGTATAGGCAAAATTCCACAATAGAAAATTGGAAATGCGCTGTTCACCGCCGGTTCTAATACATAAATCCGGATCAGGCATGCCATACAGTGACATGAATTGACTGAAATCCGCTTCCCCAATGCTTTGCAAATCCAATTCACCATCGCTGGCAGCTTTTGCCATGGCTCGGGCTGCCTGAAAAATATCCCAGCGTCCGCCATAATTCGCTGCAACATTGACCACCAAACCACTGTTATTTTTCGTCAGCTCTTCTGCGGCTAGCATCTGTTGCCTTAATTTTCGGGGAAAGCGCTCAGCTTCGCCGATGAAATTTATCTTGATATTCTGTTCATGTAATTTATTGATTTCTTGACGCTGCATGACCGTCAGAAAGAGAGCCATCAGGGCATTCACTTCTTTTTTTGGACGCAGCCAGTTCTCACTGCTGAATACAAATAGCGTCAGATACTCGATGCCGAGTCTGGCGCAATAATTAGTGATGCTTCTAGCCTGGATAGCGCCAGCACGGTGACCGGATAACTGGGAATTATTCTTGCTTTTCGCCCAGCGATTGTTGCCATCCATAATAATCGCAATATGGCGTGGGTATTTGCTTGGCTCGCTGGACATCGGCGTTGGCTCGGACTGTCTAGATGGACAGGAGGTCGGCTTCTTTCGCTGTGTATTTTTCTTCGACCTTGGCGATATGACTATCCGTCAGTTTTTGGATTTCCTGCTCGGCACGATGTTCCTCGTCTTCACTGATTTCCTTTTCCTTGAGTAAGTCCTTCAAATGCTGATTGGCATCACGACGAATATTTCTTAATGCTACCCGTGAATTCTCCGCTTCCTGCTTGGCCTGTTTGGTATATTCGCGCCGTGTCTCTTCTGTCAGTGGCGGCATTGGCACACGAATGACATCGCCGTTATTGGAAGGGTTTAAGCCGAGGTCCGAAGTCATGATTGCCTTTTCAATCGGCCCCAGCATGTTTTTCTCCCAAGGCGTGATCATTAAGGAACGTGCATCTTCCACCACCACATTGGCAACCTGCTGAATTGGCGTTTCGGTACCGTAGTAATCTACTTGAACACTGTCCAGAATACTCGGGTGAGCGCGACCAGTACGTATTTTGTTGAAGGCGGCATCAAGGCTACTGAGGCTTTTATCCATCCGCTGCTTTGCATCTGCTAGTATTTCATTAATCACTTCGTGCCTCCTCAAGCTTTGCTAAGGCGTTAGTTAGCCTCAATGAGCGTACCCTCTTCTTCACCTACCAGGATATTGAACAAGGCTTTCTTTTTGCTCATGTTGAAAACCCTGACTGGCAAATTGTGATCACGACTTAGGCAAATTGCCGTTAAATCCATCACACCCAGTTTTTTCTCAAGAATTTCATCATAACTAAGGCGATCATATTTTTCAGCCTCCGGATTTTTCATCGGATCATCAGAATAAACACCATCTACTTTGGTTGCTTTTAGTACCAAATCGGCATCGATTTCAATGCCGCGCAAGCAGGCTGCAGAATCCGTGGTAAAAAAGGGATTGCCTGTACCGGCTGAAAAGATGACTACATCGCCATCTTTCAGATGCCGGATGGCAGTTCTACGATCATAGTGCTCAACTACACCACTCATTGGGATTGCTGACATGACACGGGTAGGAATATTGGCCCGCTCCAGAGCATCACGCATGGCCAGGGCATTCATCACGGTAGCCAGCATACCCATGTGATCACCGGTTACCCGCTCCATACCGGCTTCATGCAAGGCTGCCCCACGGAACAAATTGCCCCCACCGATAACCATGCCAACCTGAACACCAATTTCCACCAACTGCCCTATCTCAAGCGCCATGTGGTCAAGCACTTTTGGGTCGATACCGAAGTCGGCCGTTCCAGTAAGTGCTTCACCGCTGAGTTTGAGTAGTATTCTGTCGTATTTGCGAATCTTGGTGCTCATTGATTATCTCAAGCTAGTGTGCTGCCAGGACCTGAATCGCTGTATGGGGTGATTTAATCTTACCCTTTTAACTGTTCTGCTACTTCAGCAGCAAAATCAACAGTCTGCTTTTCAATACCCTCACCAACTTCAAAGCGGGTAAAACTGACGATTTCCGCATTGGCATCTGCCAGCAGTTTGCTGATTTTTACATCAGGATCTTTAACAAAAGGCTGCTCGGTCAATGTCACTTCAGCAATGAATTTCTTCAGGCGACCACTAACCATTTTTTCAACAATATCCGCCGGCTTACCACTTTCGGCTGCCTGCGCAGTATAAATTTCACTTTCCTTGCTCAACACCTCGGCCGGGACATCTTCAGCTTTGACGACCATAGGGTTTACTGCAGCCACATGCATGGCAATATCCTTGGCCAGTGCTTCGTCGCCACCTTTAAGTGTCACCAGAACGGCAATTTTGTCATTGGAATGCACATAGGATCCAACCACATGCCCTTCTTCTGCAGCAACGGCAATGCGCCGGACCGTGATGTTTTCACCGATTTTCTGAACCAGAGCCAATCGGGCAGCCTCCAATTCACCATCCATCAGTTTTTCCACATCCGCTTCTTCTTTCTCGAAGCTGGCATCCAGCACCTGTCTGGCGAACGTGGCGAAATTTTCCTCTCTGGCTGCAAAGTCAGTTTCGCTGTTAACTTCCAGCATCACACCCTTGCTGTTATCACTGGCTACTTTGACCAGCACCAGACCTTCTGCTGCCGTACGGCCTGCTTTCTTGGCTGCTTTGAGGCCGCCTTCTTTACGCAGATCCTCAATAGCCTGATCCATATCGCCATTGGCTGCCATCAGGGCTTTCTTGCAATCCATCATGCCAAGCCCGGTTCTTTCCCGTAATTCTTTTACTAATGCTGCTGTAATTTCCGCCATATTTCGGCTCCTTCACTGCAATTGCGTATTTCTGTACAAGTTACCCAGCTTTGACAACGGTCTGTACCGTAAGTTTAAGCTGAGAGGGAAAGCCCGATGCTTTCCCTTCACTTCATGGATATCAGCCTTCTTTTTTGTCTGCTGCTTTGGCTTTAGCCTTCGCCTTGGCTTTCGCCTTTGGCGCAGCTTTGGCTTTAGCCTTTGGTGCTGCTTTGGCTTTGACCTTGGGTGCAGCTTTTGCTTTTGCTTTCGCTTTAGCCTTGGCCTTGGGCGCTACTTTTGCTTCCTCGCCTGAATCTGCTTTCTCCTCAGCTGCTGCCTTGGTTTCACCGGCAGGTTCTTCTGTAGCCGTTTCCGTTTCCGAATCTGCCTTGGCTTTAGCTTTGGCTTTTACGGTCACTTTGGGGCCACCATCACCTTTGGCTTTGGCTTTTTCATCGACTTCCTCAACAAACTCATTTTTGCTGGCAGCACGCACATCGGCATCGCCTTTGCCGGCAATACAGGCATCAGCAATTGAACTCACATACAGATGAATAGCCCTGATGGCATCATCGTTGCCTGGGATCACATAATCCACGCCATCCGGATTGCTGTTGGTATCCACGATACCAATCACCGGAATGCCTATTTTATTAGCTTCAGTGACCGCAATTCGCTCATGGTCTACATCAATAACAAACAAGGCATCAGGTAAACCACCCATGTTCTTGATCCCGCCGATACTTTTTTCCAGTTTTTCAAGATCCCTGCTTCGCATCAGGGCTTCTTTTTTGGTGAGTTTGGTAAAGGTTCCATCCGTCGTTTGAGCTTCAAGCTCTTTCAGGCGTCTCACCGATGCACGAATGGTTTTATAGTTGGTTAGCATGCCGCCCAGCCAGCGCTGATCAACATAAGGCATACCAGCCCGGCTTGCTTCTTCTTTCACAATCTTGCTGGCTGCTCTTTTGGTGCCAACAAAAAGAATTTTCTGACCTCTTTCGGTCATCTGCTTGACCTGAGACAGGGCCTGATTAAATGCAGGCAACGTGTGTTCGAGGTTGATGATATGGATTTTGTTGCGGGCTCCAAAAATATAGGGTTCCATTTTCGGATTCCAGTAGCGACATTGATGGCCGAAGTGCACACCCGCCTTCAGCATGTCTTTCATGCTAGCAGTACTCATAATATGTCCTTTGGGTTAGGCCTCCATATATCCCATGAACCTAACCCAACGACTGTGTCGCAAGGCACCCGGGAACATGTGTCGATATATGTGTGACGTTATTAATTTATTTAACACTCTCCGGCAATGCCGGAAAGTGAGCGGCTTTATACCATAAAGTCTCAGCAACATAAAGCTGAATTGCAGGGGCTTCAGGCGCTATACATCGGCGCTGCAGATACTCTAGAATTAGGTCCTTTAAACAATCCACGCATTTTATGGCAATCAGCATCAAAAGCCCGGAAGAAATCGATCTGATGCGGGTCTCTGGCCGTCTGGCTGCTGAAGTCCTGGAGATGATTGAGCCTCACGTTCAAGCAGGAATCAGTACTGGAGAATTGGACCGAATTTGCCACGACTATATCGTCAAGCAACAGGCCGCCATTCCTGCCCCACTGAATTATCACGGCTTCCCCAAATCCATCTGCACCTCCGTTAATCATGTGATATGCCACGGAATTCCCAGTGATGACAAGCTTCTCAAAGACGGCGATATCGTTAATATTGACATCACAGTGATAAAGAACGGCTTTCACGGTGATACCAGTAAGATGTTTCTGGTGGGCGAGGTTCCCCAACACGCCAGACGACTGGTGGACACCACTCAGGAAGCTCTCTACCTTGCCATCGATATGGTAAAACCCGGGGTTCAGTTGGGGGATATTGGTCATGCGATTCAGGAATATGCTGAAAAACGTCATTATTCGGTTGTCAGGGAATACTGTGGTCACGGTATCGGCCGGGTTTTCCATGAAGAGCCGCAGGTTCTTCATTACGGGAAACCAGGAACCGGTCTAGAGCTGAAACCTGGCATGACCTTCACCATCGAGCCCATGATCAATGCTGGCAGCCGCTTTACCCGCCTTTCCAAAAAAGATGGCTGGACAGTCACCACCAAGGACAGGCGCCTGTCAGCACAATGGGAACATACCCTCGCTGTACTCGAAAATGGCTGTGAAGTCCTTACCAGACGGCAGGAAGAGAGCTTTTAATGTCTGCCAATGTCGTCACCTCCGGTGTTTTCGACCTCAAACAGTTTAGACGTGAGCTAAAAAGTACCGACTCGGTTATCAAATGCTTCCGGCAAGCCATCATGGAAACCCGGCTTAAACTGGATGAGAAATTCAGAGCTAAAGGAAACATTGAGCAAATCATTGCTGAATTAACCCAGTTTATCGATCAGCTAATGCGTGAAGCCTGGCAACAGTATGACTGGAAGGATGCCGATGATATTGCCCTGCTGGCTGTCGGCGGTTATGGCCGAGGCGAATTACACCCCTATTCCGATATCGACATCCAGATCCTGCTAGCCAGAAACAACGCCAAAAAATATAAGGTTAATATCGAGAAATTCCTGACTTTTCTTTGGGATATCAATCTGGAAATTGCGCAAAGTGTTCGCAGTATCAATGAAAGCAAGCAAGAAGCCGCCAGGGATATCACCATTGCAACAGCACTGCTGGAATCCCGGATCATCTGCGGTAATAAAAACTTGCACAAAAAGCTCATGCTCGAAGTCGGCAAGAAAAAAACTTGGGAACCGAAAAAGTTCTTCAGCGCCAAACGCCAGGAACAGATTGCCCGCCATGCCAAATATGATGATATCGACTATGCCCTTGAGCCCAATCTGAAAGTTGCTCCAGGCGGTTTGCGTGATATTCAGACCATCGGCTGGATCAGCAAGCATTATTTTGGCGCATCGGATTTTCAGGAACTTGTTGAAAGGGGCTTTCTGCAAAAAAATGAATACCTCGACCTGATCAAAGGACGAAATTTTCTCTGGTCTTTGCGTTACGGACTGCACATGCTTACCCGACGCAAAGAAGACCGCTTGCTGTTTGAGCATCAACGCAAACTGGCTGAAATTTTTGATTTCAAGGACGACAAAAACAGCCTCGCTATTGAAAAGTTGATGAAGGAGTACTATCGCAGCGTCATGACTTTGCGCGAACTAAATGATGTGCTGCTGCAACTGTTCGATGAGGAGATTATTCGCTCCAAGGAGAAAGCCAGAATTCTGACACTGAACGCACGTTTTCAGATTCGAAACGACTATCTTGAAGCCGTTCATTCACGTGTTTTCAGACAATCACCTTTTGCCTTGATTGAGATTTTTATGCTCTATGCCCAGGATCCGAAGATCAAAGGGATCCGGGCATCGACCATTCGCATGATCCGCAACGGCCGCCAACTTATTGACAACAAGTTCCGTAATGATATTCGCAATACCAGCCTGTTTATGGAACTCTTGCGCTCACCATATAAAATGGTCACACGCCTGCGCCAAATGAAGCGTTATGGCATCCTGGGCGCCTACCTTCCGGAATTCGGACGTGTAATCGGTCAGATGCAGCATGATCTCTTTCACATCTATACCGTCGACGATCATACCTTACAAGTTGTGGAAAACATGCGACGTCTGCATCATCCTGAAGCCGCTGAACGTTTCCCTCTGGCCTCACGAATCGTGAAAACATTGCCCAAAGTCGAATTACTGTATATCGCCGGTCTGTATCATGATATCGCCAAAGGGCGTGGCGGAGACCATTCAGAACTTGGCGTCAAGGATGCCGAAGCTTTCTGCCAGCGACATTACCTGGGCAAATGGGATACTGCGCTGGTTGGCTGGCTGGTGAAGAACCACCTGTTGATGTCGAGCATAGCCCAGCGCAAGGATATCCAGGACCCCGATGTCATCAAGGACTTTGCTCAGTTAGTGGCCGACCAGACCCGACTGGATTATTTATACACACTGACCGTTGCCGATATCAATGCAACCAATCCAAGCCTCTGGAATGCCTGGCGAGCCGCACTGTTAAGCCAGCTATACCAATCCACAAAACGAGTTCTCAGTCTGGGCATGGAACAGGTTGTCGACAAGCATTCCCGCATTCGTGAAAACCAGTACCAGGCCCTTGAAATTCTGGAAACAAAAAATATGAGCAAGAAGCAGGCACTGGCGACATGGGACAAGCCCAGTGAGGATTATTTTTTGCGAGAAAGCCCCGAAGATATAGCCCGCCAGACCCTGGCTATTGCCAAACATGATTCTGACAACCCGCTAATTCTGATCAATAACAGCACTGAGCACCAATTTGAAGGCGCCACTCAAGTTTTTATCTATACCCAGAATACTCACTTTCTGTTTGCCAATGTGGCCAATGCTTTTGATCGTCTGAATCTTAATATTCAGAATGCTCGTATTTACCAAACTGCTTCTAACAAGGCTCTGCTGACTTTCATGATCCTTGAGACCGATGGAACACCCATCAAAAAGAATTCGGAACGTATGCTGGAGATAAAAGACATGCTTGAAAAATATGCAGTGCCCGTCGAAAAAAGCAGTGTCAAGAAAGCACACACTTCCCGACAACTTCGTCATTTCACCCATGCGACAGAAACCAGTTTTACCAATCCAGAAAACCTTCCCTATTCAGTCCTCGAAGTTCTCTGTCCGGACCGGCCTGGACTACTGGCAAAGGTGGCGAATATTTTTGTACAGAAAAATATCATTCTGCATAATGCAAAAATCACCACACTCGGGGAAAACGTTGAAGACGTCTTTTTCATTACTGACAACCAGGACAGGCCTATTACCGACATGAACAAAGCAAAAGAACTTGAAGCTGAGATAAAACAGATCCTCGATGCAACATTGAACGCAGCATGAACAAGATAGTCATGTATGGCATCCCCAACTGTGACAGCATCAAAAAAGCTCGACGTTTTCTCGATGCGCGACAGGTCGCATACAGCTTTCATGATTACAAAAAACTGGGGGTGAACCAGAACAAACTGCAAGACTGGTGCACGGCACTGGGTTATGAAAAACTCATTAACCGTCGCGGCACGACCTGGAGTAATCTTAGCGAGGAGATCAAACAGTCGATGAATAAAAAGACTGCTTTACAGCTTATGCAGTCACAGCCATCCATCATTAAACGCCCTATTCTGGAAACAGGAGAAAAGATCCTGTGCGGTT
>Ga0181589_10003668_pt1 | contig 12232 bp, 8 predicted proteins | sample 071ome_25_FD_132444 | JGI IMG/M metagenome (GOLD analysis project Ga0181589, IMG submission 132444) | Coastal salt marsh microbial communities from the Groves Creek Marsh, Skidaway Island, Georgia - 071410BT metaG (megahit assembly) | ecosystem: Environmental > Aquatic > Marine > Intertidal zone... | reverse complement strand
TCTCCATCCCATCGTGGTGATCTTTATGTGCGTACCAATATTGAGGTTCCAAAATCGCTTACAAAGGAACAGCGACAAAAGTTAATTGATTTTGGCATATCTTGTGGAGATGAAGATTTTGAAGAGGAGTTAAATATTTTAAAGAAAGCCAAAAAGTTTTTTGAAAGTGAGTAAGTTCAATCAGTCAAATACTGAATATTGGAACAAGAACTTAGGTTTTTTCAGTATTGATGAAGCTCGCAAGATTAGGTCTGACAAACGAACTAAGGGCAAAAGTATTGTACTTACTAATGGGTGCTTCGACTTATTGCATGTCGGTCACATATACTCATTGCAGGAAGCCTCTAAGTTAGGAGATGAACTTTGGGTTGCTCTCAATTCAGACTGCAGTATTAAAAATCTCAAAGGTCCCAATCGGCCGATATATACTGAAAAACAACGTGCGTTTATGCTACTTGCTCTTTCGTGTGTTGATTTGGTATTCCTGTTCGATGGAATTAATCTTTCCCAAGAAATAAATCTCATTCAACCTGATCTTTATGTTAAATCTGGTGATTACAATCTTGATACCCTTCATCCCCAAGAAAAGTCTGTGCTAGAATCTAGCGGAACGCGTATAAAATTTGTACCTTACTTGAATGACTTAAGTACTTCATCTACAATTGCTAAGATTTGCTCAAATTGATTAACATAAATTATTTAAAGTGAGGGTAGTTGTTTTAGGCTCAGGTACTGGAACCAATTGTAAAAACCTGCTAAAGCTACAAAGAGAAAACAAACTCGGTTTTGCTAAAATCGTGGCTGTTTTTTCTGACAACCCAAATGCTGGAATACTTGAAATCGCAAAGCAATTTGGTGTTCCTGCATCTTACCTGGGATCGTATAGACAATTGAGCGTAAATGAATTAAAAAATTCATCGAACTCGGATCAGTTGTGGATAGATACTATTCATAAAGAGAAACCAAATTTAATTGTTTTGGCCGGTTTTATGAGAATTTTGAGCTACCATTTTATTAATAGTTTTAACTCTCAAATTATCAACCTGCATCCTAGCCTTCTACCAAGTTTCAAGGGATTAGGTGCAATTCGCCAAGCCTGGGATTTTGGTGTAAAAATAACTGGATGTACTGTGCATTGGGTAAATGACGAACTGGACATGGGAAAGATAATTGATCAAGCACCCGTTCACATCAATCCTTCTGATACTTTAGAATCTCTTGCTGCTAAAGTGCATTCAGCCGAACACTTATTGTTACCCTCTGTCGTGACTGAACTTGCTCGTAAATTTCATGAGTAATATACAAAGCCTTTTTAAATTATCATCCTATATCCCACCTTCACAAACTGATATTGTAGAGGGGTTTCTTTTTGAGCATGCACCTTCTAATTGGGTGTTGGAAGTTAATCACTTAACTGCAGAGGGTACCTTAATTGGGTTTTTTTCAACTGAAGCCAAGAGGGATCAATCTAGAGTTTTGATAGAAAGAGCAATTGGAGCAATTGTGAAATTTCAGTTTTCGGAAGATGAAATACATGATGAAGATTGGAAAGAGTCATATAAAAATCATTTTTCTCCATGGAGCTACAAGGGGATACATTTCATTCCCATTTGGCTTAAGAATGAGTTGCATGTGCCAAATAACGAAAAATCTCTTTTCCTTGATCCGGGAATGGCATTCGGTACTGGCATCCATGAATCTACAAGAATGTGCCTTGAGTTTTTAATTGAAGATAAAAATTGCCAACCTAATCTTAATAGCCTTTTAGACATTGGTTGTGGGTCCGGTATTCTTTCACTTCTTTCATTCTTAATTGGATTTCAAAAGATAGTTGGAATAGATAACGATGAGGATGCGGTAAGGATATCCAAGCAAAATGCTGCTTTAAATGACTTGGAAGAGAAAATCGCCTTCAAAAAATTAGACTTATTTGAACTCAAAAAACCAATTGGTAATTTCGATTGTGTCGTTGCCAATATTCAAGCGGATATTCTGATCTCAAACGCTGATAAAATTATAAAGAATGCACACAATAATTCTACGATCATACTGTCCGGAATTTTGACCAAAGAATCTCATCACGTACTGGATGTCTACATCCAAAAAGGGCATTTCGCACAATCGGAATACATTGTCAAAACCATGGGCGAATGGTCATCAATACTTCTTCGCAGAATATAAAATTCTGCGATTTAATGTTAGCGATATTGGAGTATTATAGAATCTAAGGAGTACGAAAGTCGTTTAACCGCCCAAATAGGTTAATGCTTTCGGGATTGGCAGAGTGTAAAAAGCATAGCGATCGATTCCAATAGAATCAATTTTATCAGAAACTTTTTGGATTACATCATCAACAGACGAAGGCGATAAAGAAGTGTATACTAATGCCCACTCTTCATTACATACATTCTCTCCAGAACCGGTTTGATCTGCCATTACACCAAAATTAGTACTAACTCCAGGAGCACCAGCATCTAAAATAGAATCGTAAACCTCAGAGTAGTGATCACGAGGAACGACACAGTATAAACCAATTAAATCACTCAAGAAAGTTGTATTAAGAGAAGATGATTTGTTTTCAACATTGGATCTCCAATCCTTGCTTCCCTTGATATCATCAATTGCAGCAATAACTTGCTCCATACTGGCTCCATGCGAAGTAGATGAAACGGTGCTACTGACATTGATCAATCCATCCGAAACTGGAATAGAATACATGAAGCCTCGACCGGGTTCGGTAATTCGCCCAGCTCTTGCCATGTTAGTAAAAACATCACTTGAATCCGAGCGATCAACAACACACCAAACAAATTCTTTTTCAGGACCTTTGGTCATGCGTAGAAGCGGAATTTTGTCTCTTATACCACCACCTTCTCCAAATGTTACGGTTGGGCCAGGAGCACCTGCAGTCAAGGCAGCCTGCGCAATATCCTCAGCGATACCCTTCTCACAGATGCAACATATTGCCTCTAATGTCGCAGATTGCTTAGATACTTCTGCCTCGTCGTTTCCATCAGCAAGTGGGAAGTTTTGGGAATGAAAAGCTTTTCCGCAGGACATGCTGAATATAGCACCTGAGCCAACTCGATCAAGCCTTCCCGATGAAATAGCAGCATCGGTTATCCTTCCTTTCTCAGATTCGGGAATCAAAACCTGAACCAAACATTGCTCGGGAGCAGGCGGGGGAAACATCTTAGCAAGAAATCCGCCCTCACTGATAATTGATCCACGAGCAGAGACATGAAAAATACCTCTGGCACCTGCATTTTGAAGGTCCCTTGATACAGATTCAATAGAGTCTTTTGGTAAAATTAGATTTACCAAAGAAAGATTATTTTTTAATGCAAGATTGTTCATTTAAGCAGCTTCCGTTTGAGGTTCAGCAGATGGCGAATCCTTTGGTTTTCTTCTGACAAGAAGGCCAACCGTGAGAACCGTAATGATTGGACCGACTGAAGCGAGCGAAAGCACACCAAAACCATCAATTGCACCTGTTTTTGCTCCGATTCCTAAGCCCATTGCGAGGACAAGAGGAACAGTGATCGGACCTGTAGTCACGCCAGCACTATCCCAACCAAAATTTACAAAGTCCTCGCTTGAAATAAAAGTTAGAATCAAAAGCATCGCGTAAGGAGGGATCAACAAATACCAAAGTTCTAAATTGAATGCAATTTTGGCAACACCAGTTCCAATACCGAGAGCAACTCCAGTCGCAACAGCTTGCATTAGCAGGTTCTTTTTGAATGCCCCAACAGTTATTTTTTCAACGGTAGAACCTAGTGCGTTCAGAGCAGGCTCTGCTAAAGTTGCTCCATAACCAAGAATAAATCCAAACAAGATAGCAAGGCACTTACCAACTGTCGAAGAATGAAACATTGGATCAATAAATCCTTCGGACTGCCAGGGTTGTATTGCCGCAAAGCTAGAGACAACATTTCCACCAAGTTGCTCTCCCAATGGAGTAAGCCCAAGTGAAATCCCCAAGTTAAACAAACACATACCAATGACCGCACATGCAATTCCAATCACAAGCTCATCCATATGTTTTGGTTTTTGTCTTAGGCCAACAATCAAGACGAGTAGAAGGATTGAGCAAAGAGGGACAATTGCCCAAATAGCTCCCTCAAGAGCACCACGATCTTGATCTGGGCCAGAAAGTTTTCCATCGGGCTTTGAATAATTAATCGAACCGTCTGCTTCGATCGTGTAAAAATCTTCTCCAGGATCAACAACTCCGTTGTTATTTTTGTCCACTTCCTGCGGTCTGAAAGTATTAGGGAAAAAATCAAATTTATTTGTAAAAGTTGAGGCAATATCAGCATTAGGATCCCAAATAGCATCAGGTGCTTTATACCCTTCTCTTACAACATAAACCTTGGCTCCATTTAATTGAACATTTTCGCGCTTTGCATCGGATAAAGGTTGCGGTGAAATTTTCCCTTCAGCGACTTTTGTTTTTATCGTATATCCATCGGGCAATGATTTATTTTTATTCAAGTGGTTTTGAATCATTTCTCTTTCTTCAACGGAAAGTGACCAGGCAAGTTCATTTTCACCAACGCCCCCTTCTGAATCAATTTTCTCTTGAGCTTTTAATTCACCAAATTTCTGAAAATCTTTTGAGTAGTTTTTCCCATATTCTCCAGCCTCAATATGCCATTGAGCAGTGGAATGCTTTGCGTAGTAATAATTATCAGTGTTAAACAAATATAGTGCATAGCACATAACTGCAAGAATCGGAAACAAAGAGGCAAGAGTTACGACACCAAAACCTGTATTGCTTGACCCTCCAGTGGAGACAATTCGGCACACCCCGATACCCAGAGCCAAAACCAAGGGAACCGTGACGGGACCAGTTGTGACGGCACCACAATCCCATGCCAAACCAAGCACATGTTTGAGCCTGTCATCAGAAAATTGCATGTAGAGAGTAATGCATGACAGAATAACTACACCAGCATAGATGAAAGGCTTGAGGGACCATCCTTTGTAAAATCTTAGTACTCCGAGCAAAACTGCGATTCCAACACCAACTCCGACACAGTTAACGAGCAATCCAGCAGCAGTATTTAAAATGGTCCATAATAGAGGGGCTGCCGTAGGGTCAACGCCAGCACCAGCTGCTCTAAGCACACCGATTGCTGGTTCTGCAAAAGTAGCAAAAGCCCCTAAGACAAAGCCAAATGCCAAGCTTGTGGGCAAACAGGGAATACCAAGAATCTTTTTCCGAGGAAGAGTTGAACCAAGGGTCTCACCTAAAGGCATAAGTCCCAGCCGTAAGCCTTCCATAAAAAAAGCTAATCCGATGATGACGATCATAATGCCTGCGGCGATCATCAGTGAATACACAATCGGTAATCCAAGAACCAAGACTTGAAAGACGATTAAATAAAGAATAATGAACCAAACGCATTGAATTTGTTCGATTATTTTGTCCTTAGCAAAGGAAAATAAAATACCGGCCTTTTGACTAAAGCTAAGCTTTAAAGTATTGCTGTCTGATGATTGTTCGGTGCTCATAAAAATATATTCTCAGGTATATTAGATAAATTAGAAGTTGTTGTCGTAAAGCTTAAATTCACTCTCGCCAAGAAGCATTGGATAAGGTTAGTGAAGTTTTGTTGGTGCCACCGCGGAGGTAAACAGGAACATTCCAAGTTACTCCAATTGTACCAAGTGAAGCAGTACCAACAAGAAAGTATAAGCCTGGTTTGACATTTTTAAAATTCCCAAAACCATTCAAATCAGTTCGGGTTCGATAGCCATGACCAGACGTGGTCTGTGACAGGAAACGGTTTCTAATCTGCTTGTAAATACCAGGGAATTTGTAAGGGCTTTTTCTGGCCTGAGCCCATAACTCCTCAAAAGAAGAAATTCCGGAAAACTTCGCAATATCAATTTCTTGGTTAAGTAAATCAAAAACAGACTGATCCAAAAGAAAAAATTCGGTGTAAAGTGCTTCACGATTTTTTCCGCTTTGCAAAGTTACCACAGCATCAAAATCAAGACTGCATGGAGAAAATGGTTTGGCATTAATTATCGGTTCATTGTCATGAAAAATTTTATCGGAATTAAGACGGGAAGGATTTTGAACTGGTTCTTGAAGTGAAATTTGGGAAGGAAGGTTTTCTAATTTTGAAATACGCTCTTCCAAGTTTGAATTTTTAACTTTCAAAAAATTAATTTCTTCAGTTTTCTTGATAAGTTTAGCCCTGATATTTTCAAGTTCTTCTGCGTTATCATATTTTTTAGGGACAGGAGTAGCCACACCCCGGTTCTTAGATTTTTTTAATCGAGTAATTTCTGCGAGAAGTTCCTGATTCAGCCTCGAGATAGATTCAATGGTTTCGTCTTTATTGACCAACTTTTCTCTTGAGTCTTTATAAGGCAATACCGCAGGACTTCCTAAAGTTTGTGCTTGGTTGTAATCTTGCGATGTCCCTATGAAACCATTTCCTTGGATTAATTTTTCATTGGAGAGATTTTGCTCAAGCCTTGCTCCATCACTAGCATTTTGGGCGACTACCTCTTGGGAATCGCTAAAAAAAGAGGAAAGATCTTCCTCAGGGACTAAAATTTTTTCAGAATCTACAAATGCGATAAGATTAGGATCATTGAATCCAGAATTTTCTGGGTAAGACTCTTGATCTGGATTACTCGAACAACCAGCCAAAAGCAATGTAAGCACAATAGTACGATTCAGCAAATGTTGCATAGTGTTAGAATTTTCTGCACAAAATTTCTTATCGTACAACCCTTTAAGCCAAATATTCTTAATTTACAAAATAACTTTTGCTGACTAAATATAAATCCATGTCTCAAATACCCCCTTTGGAGACAGAACTTCTCGAAAAAGAGAATTCTTTTCTCAAGCAAACAATAATTGCATTAAGAACGGAGCTAGAGCAGCTTTGTTATAATCATGATGAGGTGCTTGAAGCACGATCATTGGAGTCATCTAGAGAGATTAACGGTTTACGAGAAACAGTTGCCTCCCTCAGACTGGAAATTGAAAGTGCAAATGCAGAAGCTGAAAATACTATTCAGAAAAGAACACAACTTCATCATCAGGAAGTAAAAAGTCTCAAAGACTTAGTTGCCAGATTGCGCCACCAAATCGAACAATCGAGGGAAATCGCAGAAGAAGCATTACAAAAAAAGTTGGCTCTATCTAATCGTGAAATATCGAGCCTGAAAGATAGCATCATCAATCTGAGGTTAGACCTTGATAAAAAAGAGGCTGAAAAGGAACAAATTGCTCAAAAATCTTACCGTGAAAGTGCTGGAGAAATTTCAGAGCTTAAGAAATTGTGTGCTAAACAACGCAATGGGCTTGAACTATTAAAGAGCAAACAAGAAGATATTATACAGAAGAATGCAGCCAAAAATCAACGAGAGATAGAAGGTTTACAAGCTTCTCTATTACAACTTAGAAATTCCTTAGAAGAGATTGAAAATAGTAAAGAGGCTGCCATTCAAGATGCCTTATCTGAAAAACAAAAAGAAATAAAATCTCTCAGAGATTCCCTTCAAATTAGCAGGGGAAATTTAGAAAGAGCAAAGTCAAGAGCAGAAGACAAATTACAAAAATTACTTAGAAGTGAAGAACAGAAAGCTTCTTCACTAAAGTCAACTATTTCGATCTTAAGACAAGAAATTGATGAGTTTGACGGCATTAAACAAGAAGCCGTTCAGTCTGCATCTCGTGTTTTGTACGATGAGATTAGACAGCTTAAAAAATCATTGGCTTTAGCCAGATCAAATTTAGATCTCGCAAAGTCCAGAGAGCAAGAAGCATTGCAGAAACTAAAGGCAACAAAAAATAGCGAAATTAATACACTAAAAGTTACCATCGCTGAGCTCCGGAATGAACTCGAAAATGCTGAGTTCGAAAAGATTGATGAAGTTCAGAGAGTGGAGTCTACATTTACTGCTGAAAACTTGCAGCTCAAAGAATCGCTAGCTTCTCTTCGCAAGAAAATTGAAAATGTCGAAATTAAAAGAGACGAGGCCTTGCAAAAAATGCAGCAAAAGGTTTCTGCTGAAAAAAAATTGTGGCAAGATCTGGTTTCCAACCTGCGTAACGAATTGGAGCAGGCAGGCTTAGAAAAACAATCGGCTGTTCAACATGCTACCTCAAAAGCACAACAAGAGATTAAATCTCTTAAAGAATCTCTCGCAAGAATGCGTCAGAATTTAGACTCTGAAAGAGATCGTATGGATGCTGAGATTCAAAGAGTACGCGTTACTAGCGAGTCCGAGTTGCAATCATTAAAAAGTTTAATTGAAAGCTTAAGACTTCAACTTGAGGAGAGTTCTATAAATGAAGAAAAAGCAGTTGCACAAGCCCGCAGTTCATATCAGTTAGAAATTAACTCCTTGAGGGGAAATGTTTCCTCACTTCGTACCAAACTGGATAATTCCAATGCCATAGCTGAAGAAAAAATCCAAAAAGTAACTGCTTTAAAGGAACTGGAATTGTCTTCATTTAAAAAAACCATTGAAGATTTACGTTACGAATTAGATCAATCACAAACCAGGCTTGATGAAAGGGTACAAAAAGCGAAAGTTGCATCTTCTCATGAGATAACTCAGTTGAAGAATATTATAACTGGTCTTCGAAAAAAAATTGATGATGATGATATCAAAAATAGTGAAGAGATTCAGCGGCTAAAAAGATCAAAAGAGGAAGAATTAAAATCGATGCAGCAATTGATTTTTGAGCTTAGGGAAGAAATCGAAAAATTATCAATCCAAGCAGAAGACAAGATCAAGGACGCAACCTCGAAGTTTCTCACAGAAAATAAGCAGCTTAAAATATCCGTTAATTCATTGCGGGAAAGGCTGGATAAGGAGAGGATGATTTCAGAAGAAAAGAATCAAAAAAAAGTTCTCCTTGAAGAATCTGAACTAAAACATTTGAGAGAAAGTGTTGGGAACTTGCGCGAGCAACTCGAACAAGCAAGTCTTGATAAGCAGAAGGATGTTCAATCCACCCTAGTTTCTAAAACACAGGAACTAAATCACTTCAAAACAATGGTTTCATCTCTTCGATCAGAAATTGATCTCCGAACAAATGCAATGCAGGAGAAGTTTGATCAAGAAAAACAAATTAATATTTTAGAAATCAAACAATTACAGCAAACAATCATCGAGCTACGCTCGGAACTTGAAAATTCTAATGGAAAGTAAACAAGAACCAGAAAAAAAACGCACTTCTCGTTTTTCCGAGATGTTGCTTCAAGTCACTACAGATTTAGCAAAAACAAAAAGCTTAGATGAGGCTCTAGAAACTCTTGTTAAGATAACAACGGGTACCATTGGAGCCGAGCGAGGAACTATTTTTCTTAATGATTCATCGACGGGAGAACTTTATTCTAGAATTGCTCAAGGAAATTTCAGAAGGGAAATTCGAATTCTGAACAATAAAGGTGTTGCCGGGTGGGTTTTCACTAGGAACGAAGGTACAATCATTCATGATGCCTACAAGGATGACAGGTTTAACAAAGCAGTTGATGTGCGAACTGGCTTTAGGACCAAAAGTATTCTGTGTGCTCCTCTTCGAACTGTCTCTGGTGAAAAGATAGGAGTCTCCCAAATTCTCAATAAGGTAGATGGCGAATTTGATGAAGATGATTTAGACCTACTGCAAGCGATGACAGAGCAAGCTGCCATTGCCATCCAGGGAAATATTATCGTTGAGCAGGTAGAGGCAGCACGAAAGCAAGAACTGGAGTTTCTTGATGTAGTGTCTCAAGTTTCTTCTGAACTCGAGCTTACGCCATTACTTCAAAAAATTATATCCACAATTTCCACAATGCTTGATTGCGAACGGGCAACTCTTTTCATTAACGATGAAAAAACAAACGAGTTATATACCGAAGTAGGCGAAGGGCTAGATGAAAAATCGGTAATTCGATTCCCAAACCATCTGGGAATTGCTGGTACTGTTTTCACATCTGCAAAGCCGGTTAATATTCCTCATGCTTACGCAGATTTGCGGTTCAATCCTAGTTTCGACAAACAAACTGGTTTCTTTACACGTTCAATTCTTTGTATGCCCGTTTTTAACAAAGAAGGTAAGACCATTGGAGTAAGCCAAGTTTTGAACAAAAGAGGGGGCTCATTTAACGAAGAGGATGAGAAAAGATTAGCTGCTTTTACTTCTCAAATCTCCATGGGAATTGAAAACGCTAAGTTATTTGACGATGTCCAAAATCAAAAAAATTATTCCGAAAGCATTCTTTCAAGTATGCATGATGCGGTTGTAACAATTGACGAAAATAAATTGGTTAAAACCTGTAATCCTGCAGGCCTTAAAATTCTGAAGGTTCCATTGCTGGAAGATTTCTTGGAAACATCACTACTAGATAAACTCGGCAAAGAAAACAATTGGTTAACTGCTAAGTTAGAATCTGTAGAGGAGCAGGAAGAATTTTTAGATGCATCATTGATAGTCGAGGGAGAAAAATTGTCTGTAAACATTTCTCTCACGCCGCTTCTTGGGCAAAAGGAAGAGAGCTTGGGCTCTATGATTATGATCGAGGATATAAGTTCAGAAAAAAGAATGAAGTCCACGATGTCTAGATACATGGACCCTGAATTGGCTGATCAATTGTTAAATGAGTCTGAAAATCAAGATATTATGGGAGGAAAGCAAAGTATTGCCTCTGTTCTATTTTCGGATGTTAGAAGTTTTACCACTATTACTGAAGAACTTGGTGCCCAAGGCACTGTAAAACTGCTAAACGAATATTTTTCAATCATGGTTGATTGCATTACTGATGAGGGAGGAATGCTCGATAAATTCATTGGTGATGCCATGATGTGTATTTTTGGCACTCCCGTTGCACATGATGACGACCCTGACAGAGCGGTAAGAGCAGCCATTCGAATGATGACAGATCTTAAGGTTTTCAATGACAAAAGAGCTGCCGAAGGGAAAATGCCGATTGATCACGGAATGGGGATCAATACTGATTCAATTGTTTCAGGAAATATAGGCTCTCCAAAAAGAATGGACTACACTGTAATTGGGGATGGTGTAAACTTGGCCGCCAGAATAGAGAGTGCATGCAAACAATATGGTGCTCATATTCTAATTAGTGAATTCACTCATAAAGCCGTTAAAGCTACCTACCGTACTAGACAAGTCGACTATGTTATAGTTAAGGGAAAAACTGAACCTGTGGGGGTTCATGAAGTCTTAGATTTTCATGATGAAAAATCTTATCCCAACATGGTCGAAGCCTTGGGCCACTTTAACGACGGTTATCGGGCATGGAATGATGGCAAATGGGATCAAGCTATCAAACTCTTTAAAAATGTTGAAAAGATTAATCCTAACGACAAAGCCGCAAAATTATACCTCGATCGATGTGCTTACATGAAGAAACACCCCCCAAAAGGTGATTGGAATGGTGTTTGGGTCATGACATCCAAATAAATACTGCTTCCATTACGAATCTTAATGAAACAGCAACCTAGAGAACTTTTAGAGAAAGCCATACAGCTAAACCCAGAACTTGCCGATGCTTACTTTAAATTGGGCGTTCTACATAAGTCTGAAAATAATTCAGAATTAGCAGTCGAGCATTTTCGAAAAGCTGTGCAAATTAATGAAGAATTCCCAGAAGCAGAATGTGCACTTGCCATCGAATTAGCAAACTTGGATCAGCTAGAAGAATCAAGAGAGCATTTTCTCAATGCATTAGAAATTAACCCCAATTTTGCGAAGGCTTACTTTCATTACGGTTTATTACTTATTGAAGTTAATGATATTGAAGAGGCAAAAAACAACTTTGATAAAGTAACCGAAATTGATCAGAACTACTCCCCTGCTTACTTTTACAAAGCTTTTTTGCTAAAAAATGCAGATGATTTTGATGAGGCGTGTAAAAATTATGAAACCGCAATCGATATTAACCCTAAATTCGTCGAGTGCCATTATTACTATGCCAAATTACTTGCTGGAGGGATTGCCACAAATAATGAAGGTTCAATAATTGATAAGAAAAACATCCCACTAGCTACAAAGCACTTCGAAATTGTACTTGAACTCGATTCTGACCACTCGAAAGCATGTTATAACCTAGGTAAAATTCATTTAGATAATGGTCTTATTAAGGAGTCCCAAGTTTTTCTCGAAAGAGCTCTAGAAATTAATTCAGCATATTCAAAGGCACAATACCTTTTAGGTTTGATTTTTGAGAAAACTTCAAAAGTAGATGAG
>Ga0181589_10003667_pt1 | contig 12233 bp, 10 predicted proteins | sample 071ome_25_FD_132444 | JGI IMG/M metagenome (GOLD analysis project Ga0181589, IMG submission 132444) | Coastal salt marsh microbial communities from the Groves Creek Marsh, Skidaway Island, Georgia - 071410BT metaG (megahit assembly) | ecosystem: Environmental > Aquatic > Marine > Intertidal... | reverse complement strand
GAAGGCGGTTTTTAATTTTTCTATCTGAAATTTTTCAGAGCAGCTTGCAGCCAGTGATTATTTATGTGCGGCAATCTGTTCCACAGACTGGTCAATCAGCTGCAGGGCTGTTTTTTCATCCAGCTTTTCGGTAATAATCTGGCGAGCGGCCTGTGCCGCAAGATGGGCAGTTTTCGCCTTGATCTCGCCAACCATTGCTGCTTCAGAGGCTTTGATTTTTTCTGCGGCCTGTGCTTCGCGGCGAGCGATATTTTCCTCAGCCTTGGCAGCAGCATTTTCGCGGATACGTTTGGCAGCCAGATTGGCATTGGCAATGATATTTTTTGCCTCTTCTTCGGCTTCTTTTTTCAAGCCTTTAAAGCTGTCCAATTGTGCTTTGGCTTCCTTGCGAAGGGCTTCGGCTTCTTCCAGCTCGGTGCGAATTTTATCGGAACGGGCATCCAGCATTTCGCGCAAGGCTGCCCCGGCCTTTTTCCAGACAAGAATAACAAAAATGGCAAAACCAAGTGCAACCCATGCACCTTCATCTAACTGCATTTAAGCCTCCTGTCCTGCGCCGACCTTAGCCAGTTTTGCAACCGACTTGGTGGCTTCGGCCTTTGTGACGGTCATTCCGGTAACCGCTTTGACCGCATCTTGCGTAACCTCGCTGGCCACTTCATTGATATTTGCCAGCGCTTCATCGCGAATTTTCGCTAATTTGGCCTCTGCTGCCTTTGTTTTCTTTGCCAGTTTTGCGCTCAGCTCGGCTTCTGATTCTTCTGCTTTTGCTTTGGCTTCTGACATGGCTTTTTGCGCGGCATCTGCAGCCTTGGCGCGGGCATCATCCAGTGAGGCTTCAAATTCCGCCTTCATGGCCTGTGCTTCGGCTTCGGCCTCTTTGGCACGGTTCAAATCATCTTCAATTGTCCGGCCACGCTGTTCCAGAACATTGCCAATGCGCGGGGTAATCATCCGCGACATGATGATATAGCCAATACCAAAAGTGACGACCAGCCAGAATAGCTGGTTTGGCCAGGTTGTGATATCAAGTTGTGGCAGACCGGCAGCTTCACCGCCTGCTGCCAGAACAGATGTCGTGCCGCCTGTCATCAAGCCGACAAGCCCAAAGGCCAGATATTTTCTGAAAGTCATCATTGCCCGTACCAGCGTCATTCAGATTTAAAACTTGGTTAAACAGATATCAGCACTACCCCATTATAGCCTGTTCGCTATCGCTGGCTGTCTATGCTGATATCGGTAAGTTTGCCTCGCCTGTAAAAATTACAGTGCGAACAGCATCAGCAATGCAACAACCAGTGCGAACAGCGCAATCGCTTCTGTCAGGGCAAAGCCCAGAATGCCGATACCGAAAACAGTATCACGCGCAGCAGGGTTACGTGCAATAGAGCTAACCAGTGAAGAGAAGATACTTCCGATACCTACACCCACACCTGCCAGAGCAATCACAGCCAGACCGGCACCAATCATCTTTGCAGCTTCGACGTCCATCTTTTTTTCCTTCCATTTGATAAGAGAACTAAGTTGCTAACTTCTGACAGCCCAACCAATTAATCGGTCATTCTGCCGAAACGAAAATTATCGCGAAAAATCTAGTGCAGATGTAACGCGTCATTCAAATACATACAAGTCAAAATCGTGAATACATAAGCCTGAAGAACAGCCACCAGAATTTCCAGACCGGTCAGACCGACAATCGCAACCAGCGGCAGGATAGACCCGGCTACAAACAGCCCGCCTGCGCTGGCGATCATCACTGCAAGACCGCCAAACACTTTCAGCATTGTGTGTCCAGCCAGCATATTTGCAAATAAACGAACAGACAGGCTTACAGGCCGCACAAAATAGGAAATCACCTCAATCAGCACCAGAAAGGGGATCAACACCTTGGGGGCACCCGCTGGTACAAAAAAGCTGAAGAAATGCAAGCCATGCTTAAACAGCGCAATCAGCGTTACCCCGATAAAGATAAACATCGCCATCGCAAAGGTCACAACAATTTGAGAAGTGGTGGTATAGCTGTAGGGAATCAGACCCAAAAGGTTCGAAAACAGTACAAAAACAAACAGGGTAAAAACAAAAGGAAAATAGGGGCGGCCTTCAGAGCCAACATTGCTGCGCACCATGTCGGAAACAAATTCATACAGCATTTCTGCCAGACCCTGCATTCGGCCAGGTACAGTCGCGGCCGGCGCCATCGCAAAATATAAAAAGGCCGCGCTTACAAGTACCGCAAGTACCATAAACAGGGCAGAATTGGTGAACTGGATATCAAATCCGAACAGGTTAAGCGCGAACAGCACTTTAATCGCAAATTGCTCAACAGGTGAATGCACCTAATCACTCCTGCTTTTCTCGTCAGGCGATGGGTCATCTTGCCCTGCCTGTCGCTTCTCATCAAAAAATCCAGCAGCCATACCGCGACCGGTAAGCGCCCTCCAGACATTCATCATCCCCGCGACTGCACCTAAAAAGAACATCACCACCATTAACACAGGCGATGTATTCAGCCATTGGTCTAATGCCCATCCAATCCCTGTTCCCACAACCAGACCGGCTACCAGTTCTGTCGTCACCCGGCCAGCCATTGCCAACCCGTTTGAAGACAGGGCGGCTCTGCTATGTGAGTGCCGCTCCGGCTTCCGGCTTTCTTCCAACTGGCGGATTCGCGTCGACAGGCTTGCAGTTTCTACAGGGCTATCCGATTTATCCTTTTTTGCCATGCTGGAACATTCCAGAAGTTCTGTTTGCTCGTGCCTGTGACATACAGATTAAAAACCTGTTTTATCCCAGACCCAAAGATCGCGCACAAACTAGGCTGGGAAGAGCGGTTTTGTCAAGTCAAAGATGTGTAAATTCCGCAATCTGCCCAAGGGGTGTGGCAGCGCGTCGCAGGCAGGAAAAACCAGCGGCAAAATTGGGCTAGGCGATAAGGTTATCCTGCAGCTCTTCGGCAGTCTGTAAATCCACAGAAACCAGCCGGGAAATGCCCTTTTGTTCCATTGTTACCCCAAACAGCCTGTCCATGCGTGCCATCGTCATGCGATGGTGGGTTACCACTAAAAAGCGGGTTTTTGTTTGCTCGGAAATCTGGCGTAACAGGTCGCAGAATCGCGCCACATTGGAATCATCCAGCGGGGCATCCACCTCATCGAGAATACAAATCGGGGCAGGATTCGTTAAAAATACCGCAAAAATGATGGCCAGCGCAGTCAAAGCCTGTTCTCCGCCCGATAACAGGGAAAGGGATTGCATTTTTTTGCCTGGAGGGCTGGCCAGAATATCCAGCCCGGCCTGAAGCGGGTCGTCAGAGCCGGTAAGTTGCAATTCGGCATGGCCGCCGCCAAACAGGGTGGTAAATAATTCTGTGAAATGCCTGTTAACAGCGGCAAAGCTTTCCATCAGCCGGGCGCGCCCCTCGCGGTTCAGGGTTGCAATGGCACTTCTCAGCTTGGCAATGGCTTCGGACAGATCATCATGCTCTGTTTGCAAATTGGTGACCCGCTCCTCCAGCTCGGTCATTTCCACTTCGGCACGCAAATTCACCGGGCCAATTTGATCGCGCTCATTTATCAGGCGATTAACCGCCATTTCCAGCTTTTCCAGCGGCTCTGCCAGCGCAGCATCTTCATCCTGCTGGGCCAGTTCATATAGCCCGCCGGGCGCACAGCCCAGCTTTTCAGCAATACGTTCTGTTAGCGAGGCTTGTTCTGACTGCAACCTTTCTGACAAGGCTTCGGCGCGGATAAGCGTCTCACGATTTTGCATCAGCTGACGTTCTGCCTCACGCTGGCGGCTATCGGCCTCGGACAGGGCGGCTTCTGCCTCTCTCAACGCATCGCTTTTTTCCTGGCGGTTTTGTTCTTCTGCCTCTAATTTTTCGGCCAGCTGATGTTTGCGCGCCTCCAGTGTTTTCGGACGCTCTGCAAGGGCGGTGCGCTCTTCTTTTGCTTGCTGGGCACGGCTGGCCATTTCCTGTTTACGTTTATCGGTATCAGCCAGGCGGGCCTGCCAGTCCGAAATTTGCGCTTCAATGGTTTTTTGCCGTTGCTGGGCAGCGCTTACATTCTGACGAAGCTCGGTTTCTGTGCTAACCGCTTCATCAAATTTTAGCCGCGCCTGTAGTGCCATTTGTGCGGCCGCCTCGGCCTGTTCAGCCAAAGCCTCGGTATCTATTTCCAGCCATTCATTGTCTTTTAACGCATCCAGATCATTCTGGGCATTTTGTTTGGCCGTTTCCAGATCGCTGGCACGGGTGCGGGCGGTCATTTGCGCCATCTGGGCGCTATCAAAACTGCGGCGGGCATTATCGGCAGCTGCATTGGCCTGGCGGCTTTGTTCTTGCAGGGCGCGATACTGGTTTAAATTTTCTGCATGAGCAGCACCGGCCTCATCCAGGGCTTTTTGTTTATCTGCAAAGCTGGCCTTGGCGCTTTCGGCCTCTACGCCAAGCTGGCTAAGGCGTTGGCGCTGGCGCATCCGTTCGGCCTCGCTGCTGGCCTCGCCTTTGCGAATCAGGCCATCCCACCGCCATAATTTTCCCGATTTGCTGACCAGCATTTGCCCGGGCAAGAGGTTGGTTTGGGCTGTATTGGCTTCTGCTTCTTCCACCACCGATACCCCTTGCAAGGCACGCAGCAATGTGGGCGACCCGGAAATCATCTGCGTAAGGGGCGTGCCGACCGGCGGGGCAGTAAGCGTGTCTATCTGCGGTAAATCCTGGCGCCAATACCCTTGCTCACCGCTATCAAAGGGCAGGGCTAAATCTGTGCCCAGCACAACAGACAGAGCAAGCTCCATGCCGTCGGTGATCGTCAGGCTATCGGCTGCGGGCGTGCCGCTATGCCGGGCATTTTCCAGTAACAGATAGCTCAGCGCATCCATTTCTGCGGTGATGCGGGCCAGGCTGGCATCTGCTTCATTGCGTGCCAGTGCCATCTCGTCGCGCAGGGCGGTTTTTTCTGCCAGCGCATCTTCACAGGCCTTCAGGCTTGTCTGAGCGCGGCCGGCTTCTTCTTCGGCCTTGTTTTTTTCTGTCTCTGCTGTGGCAGCATCTTTTCCCAGATTCTCAAGGTTCAGCTTGTCCAGCTCATCTATTGCCATTTGCAGGCGACGTTCCAGCTCTGCTTGCCGATGGGTCAATTGTTGTTTGGTTTGCTCTGCGGTGGCTTTTCTGGATTGGGCTTCGGCTACTTTTTGTTCTGCCTGCTGGCTGGTCAGGCGCATTTCCTCGCGTGTCCTGGCCGCTTCTTCCAGGCGCGGGGCATCCCGGGCTGTTTTGGCTGCCAGCATATCACGCTCTTCGTTCAGGCTCTTTAAAGCGGCGGCGGCATCCTCATGCAGGCTGCCTTCGCGTTCTGCATCGCTGGTAATTTGGGCAATCTGGCGGTCAAGGCGTGCCAGCGCTTCGGCGATACGTTCTGCCTCGCGATCACATTCGCCCAGCTCTATACGCAGATTTTGTACAATGGCCGCCTGTTCTGCTTCTGCATTCCGCAAAGGTGGCAGGCTTGAGGCCAGTTCTGCCTGACGGGTGGCAGCTTGCGCTGAAAGAGCCGTTGTATGTTCAACTTTTTGCTGTTGCTCTGCCAGCTCAACGCCTGCTTTTTTGCTTTCTGCTTCCAAATGCTGCCATCTGGCAAGGGCAAGCCGTGCTTCTGCTTTACGAATACGGTCAGCCACTGACCGATAACGGGCAGCCTGACGAGCCTGTTTGGCCAGTTGCTGGCGTTGTTCGGCCAGCTGGGCAATCATATCCTCGATGCGCTCCAGATTATTTTCTGTATTGCGCAAACGCAGCTCTGCCTCATGGCGGCGCTGATGCAAGCCCTTGATATTGGCAGCTTCCTCGATTAGCGAGCGCCGATCTTCGGGTTTTGCTCCGACAATCGCACCGATTCGCCCTTGCGAGACGATACCGGCAGAACGCGCCCCGGTAGCCGAATCAGCAAATAATAGCTGGATATCACGGGCTCTGGCCGGCTTGCCATTAATCTGAAAGCTGGATCCTTTGCCGCGTTCGACCTTGCGGGTGATTTCCAGCTCGTCATACTGATTATATTCGGCCGGGGCTTTTTTCATCTGATTGTCCAGATGAAGCGTGATTTCTGCCAGATTGCGAGATGGGCGCGCATCGGTTCCAGCAAAGATAATATCATCCAGCTCTGTGCCGCGCATTTGCCGGGCAGAGCTCTCGCCCATCACAAAGCGCAGCCCTTCAACAATATTGGATTTGCCACATCCATTTGGCCCAACAATACCTGTCAGTCCGGTTTCAATTTCCATCTCTGCTTTTTCAGCAAAAGATTTGAAACCTGCCATGGAAAGGGTGCGGAAAATCATAAACAGCGCGGCCTTTAATAATCGCTATCAGATGCCAAAGGCATTGAGCTCGGCTAAAAACTCGTCAAAGGACATCGCACCGCTAAAGGATTTTTCCCCATTGATGACAAAGGTCGGTGTGGATTGGACTTTATGATCGCGCGTCGCATTTTGGCGCATTTCAACAATCGCTTCCAGATAGGCTCGGTCGCTCATAATCGCGTCATAATCTTGCGATGAAATGCCAGCAAATTTTGCATATTGCTTCAGTTTGGCGACCGGATCGCTACCACGCACCCAGTTTTCCTGTTGATCCAGCAAAACATCTACCATTTTGAAATAGCTGGTATTTGGCAAAACACGGCAAAGCGCATGGGCTTGCAAGGCCAGCTGATCAAGTGGGAAGGGATGCAGCTCAAAGCGGATGATGCCGGTGGTGATCAGCTTTTCTTTTACCTCTGGAAAGGTGTTCCGATGAAAATTGCCGCAATGGCCGCAGGTCATGGAAAAATATTCTGCCACTGTGACCGCTGCATTTTCATTGCCCAGAAAGCGAACCTCTCTTGCGCGCGCTGGCGAGATTTCGAATTTTGCAAGTGCGATGCGGGGCAGGGCTGCTCCTATAAGAGCGCTGCCAGCTATCTGCATAAAAAACCGTCTGTCTGAACTCATCAAATGCTTCTTTCTGTTTCTCGCGGCGTTTCGATTTAACGCTTTATTGTTTTACACTGTTTGATGTTAGCTATCCCAGATAACGATGCAACAATGGCTGTAATATGGCAAAGGCAGATAGGTCATATCAAGTAAAGAAATGCCATGCCATATTTTTTATTCACTCTCAGGATAATCTCTGGCCAAGCCGGATAAGTGCGGCACGCAGCTCGGGGCTTTGAATGGTTGCCGTGGCTTTTTCCAGTCTGGCAAGGGTCAGCTTGTCCGAACTATCCCCCTTATTGCCATGACGAGCGGTCTGGTCGGTGGGCTGTTGCTGGCGTGACGGCATAAAATCCTGGCGAATCTTTATCCGGCTGACCACGGCATAGCCGCAATAGCTGTTGATGCGTTTACATATTTCCGGGGCTATTTGCTGGATATGTGGGCCTCTGCCACTGGCAACCGACAGGGTAAGGGTTGCTTGAAAGCGGCTATTTTGTGGAAAATGAATGTCCGCTGGCAAGCACCATTTATGTGCCTCTTTTGCGATGTCTGGCCAGGCGGCGACAATCTTTGCCAGCACTTGCCCGCGTTTGCGCATGGCAGGGGCTATCAGCCCTTCGGTCAGGCCGGATAATCTGCGTAAATTTCGCGTTCGGCGCGGATGGCCTGAATGGGTTGGGTGTTTTACCATGTACAGCAGTTTATCATAGTCATCCTGTCTTTGCTATGAGGGCTTTGGCAAAGCTCTTGCGCGCATAGCTTGAACCCTTTGATTTACAGAATTATCTGATACAACAGATATGTTGCCCAAAAATCCAGCTAGAAACTTTTTTGATAATCGAGATGAAACGCCTGCCAGAAGATGCCCATTTTGATGCTTTCCCCGCTTCGTTGCTGTTTGACTGGTATGATGAATATGCCCGCATCCTGCCCTGGCGTACTTTCAGCCCGGCATTGTCCCCTGCCTATCATGTATTTTTATCTGAATTAATGTTACAGCAAACAGGGGTGACAACCGTTATTCCCTATTTTCAGTATTTTACCCGCACATGGCCAGATATCTTTGCCCTTGCGGCAGCAGATGAAGATGCGGTGCTAGCCGCCTGGGCCGGGCTTGGCTATTATGCCCGCGCCCGAAATATGATAAAGGCCGCCCGCCTAATAGTGTCAGAATATCAAGGCCAGTTTCCCCAAACCCCGCAAGCATTGGAAAAATTGCCAGGCATAGGGCCCTATACAGCCGGTGCTATCGCAGCCATTGCCTTTGACCAGCCAGCGATTGTTATTGATGGAAATATCGAGCGTATTTTAGTGCGCTATGGCGGCATTAAAAAAGAGGTGCGAGAAATAAAGCCGCGCCTGAAAGCGATATATGCCCATATTCGCCCGGATAGGCGGCGTTCGGATTTTCCGCAAGCCCTGATGGATATCGGGGCAGCTATTTGCCTGCCGCGCCGCCCGAATTGTACGCAATGCCCGTTACGCTACGGCTGCCGGGCAGCGGCTATGGATGACCCGGCCAGCCTGCCCTTGCGGCCGAATAAAAAGCCCAGGCCCATTCGCGCGGGAACGCTGTATGTCCTGCGCAATAAAGATGGCGCGTTTTTGCTTGGCAAGCGGCCGGAAAAAGGTTTGCTTGGCGGGATGCTGGCCTTTCCCTCTTATGGCTGGGACGGGTCTGACTGTCCAGATTGGATGGCAGCGCTCCATCTGGCTACCAGCAGCCAAAAGCTGGAGACAGAAATCCGCCATGTGTTTACCCATTTCACCGCAGAGATGACCATCTATTATGCAAGTATAGAAAAGGATATCCCCGTCCCGGAGGGCTATCGCTGGCAAGCCTGTTCACAAGAGGCGCTGCCAAGCCTGATGGCAAAATGCTATCAGGCCTGTTTGCCCCGATTTACATAAACAGTTTTTGCGCTGTATCAATGATTGAAATGGCGCATACCGGTAAAGGCCATGGCAATCCCTGCTTCATTGGCAGCGGCGATCACCTCGCCATCGCGCATCGAGCCGCCTGGCTGAATTACCGCCTTTGCCCCGGCTTCAATCGCGGTAAGCAGCCCATCTGCAAAAGGAAAAAACGCATCAGAGGCGACCACAGAGCCATTTGTACGCGGGGCTGGCCAGCCATGTTTTTCCGCCATATCCCGGGCTTTTTGTGCAGCGATACGACAGCTATCTACCCGGCTCATCTGGCCCGCGCCAATGCCAGCCGAGATGCCATCCTTAACATAGACAATCGCATTGGATTTAACGTGTTTGGCGATTTTCCAGGCGATCAGCATATCCTTAATCTGTGCCGGATTTGGCTTGATATCGGTGACAAATTCCAGATCACTTTCGCCAATCTGCCCATTATCGCGGTTCTGTACCAGATAGCCGCCCAAAACAGATTTCACCGCTATTTCACTTGCTGCCGGGTCTGGCAGGGTCTTTGTTAAAAGCAGCCGCAAATTGCTTTTTCTTGCCAGTGCCGCCTTTGCTAGTTCATCGGCATCGGGCGCAATGACCACTTCGGTAAAAATAGAGGAAATTTCTTCTGCCAGCTGGCCATCCAGCGGCCGGTTACAGGCAACAATACCGCCAAAAGCGCTGACCGGATCAGCGGCCAGTGCATTTTGCCATGCGCCGAGAGGATCGCCCGATACCGCCACGCCGCACGGGTTGGCGTGTTTGATAATGGCAATAGCCGGATCATCAAATTCCGCGACCAGCCGCAAGGCAGCATCTGTATCATTTACATTATTATAGGACAGGGCTTTGCCTTGTATCTGTGTTGCAGATAAAACAGATGGTGTATGCCGCTCCGTTTGATAAATGCCCGCTGCCTGATGCGGGTTTTCGCCATAGCGCAGGCTTAGGATACGTGGGGCAGAAATAGTCAGGGTTTCCGGCATTTCTGCCTCTGCCTGGCTGGCTCTATCGCTCTGGCCACCTAGCCAGTCGGCTATCATCCGGTCATAGCTGGCCGTCATCGCAAAGGCTTTTTGTGCCAGCTTGCGGCGCATTTCCTCTGCCACATGGTTGTCTTTTTCCAGCTGGCTGGCCACCGCATCATAATCATCAGGGTCACTTACAATGGTTACAAATGCGTGGTTTTTGGCCGAAGCACGCACCATTGCAGGCCCGCCAATATCAATATTTTCAATACAGCGATCAAAATCCGCCCCCGAGCGCAAGGTTTCGGCAAAGGGATAAAGATTAATTACCACCAAATCGATCATGGAAATATCGTGGCTGGCAGCCGCGCTCATATGGACGTCATTATCGCGCTTTGCCAGTAATCCGCCATGTATTTTCGGGTGCAGGGTTTTAACCCGGCCATCCATAATTTCCGGAAAGCCTGTCACATCCGAAACATCTGTCACATCCAGCCCGGCCTCGCGCAGGGCTTTGGCTGTCCCGCCTGTGGAAAGCAGGGTAATGCCAAGTCCGACAAGTCGCGCGGCAAATTCTGTTAAACCGGTTTTATCAGAAACAGAAAGAAGGGCTGTTTTTGCTGTAACAGGCGATGGAGTGGCCATAATTTAGAACTTCCTTAAATTTGGTAATACTAGGGGCAAAACAGGCTGGCACGCTGTCTTGCGATAAAATAGCGACGTTCTTATCGCCCAGCTTGGCGCAGAATACAAGTCAGCGTGCAACTCTTCAGAGCCTATCTTGGCGAGGAATGGCGGCTAAACGCCCAATTAATGGTTAAACTTCCTTTTGTCTGTATCTGGCTGGCCGGACAGCGCAGGATAATTTGCTGGCAGCTGCTGCGCCGCTGCCCATCCAGATAGACAGACCTGTCCAGCGATGTTTCTGCCCCGCGGCATTTAAACAGCCAGCCATTTTTCTGGCCATGTATTTTCAGCAATATCTGTCTGGACTTCACCCGTGCGGCACTGACAAGGGGGTGCAAGTGAAAGCGAATAATCACTTCCACCGGAATTTGCCCCGGTGCAGCTGAATAATCCAGCTGGTCACTGCCGCGCAGATTATTGCCATCGCGCGATAGAAATAATTGCCGGCTATGCAAAATGCCGTGACTTTTAACATAGCCATCATGGCTGGCTTGCATCAAAACACCGCCATCAGCAGGGCCAATGTCGAAATGCACCGTGCGGGTATCGGGTTGCTGGTTATCCAGCCCATCCAGTGTCAATGCGCTATGGGCAGCGGTTTGACTAAAGGCACGGCGCAAGCGTGGATCGGAAGTCGCCTGACCTGTATTCACAATAAAAGGGGCTGTGCCGACACAAAATTCAAAGGCAAGCCGGCTGGCAGCGCTATGAAGGCTATCTTTATATCGCCCTTTGAAAGCCGGCGTATCGCTTGTCTGGCCGGTATCGACAATCAACGTATTTCGCGCCGCAGATAGCCGTGCAAAGCCGGTATCCGGGGCGTGCTGGGCAATGCGCCCCTTGGCATTGCAACGGCTTAAGGCTTGCTCGATTTGTTCGGAAGAAGACGCGCCGGCAAAATGAAAATGGGCAAAGCGCCCTGAGCCATCGCGCCATAATTTTGTTATGGCAGCCATTTTTTCAATCATATCATCCATGACAGGCAAATCGGTGATGCCAAGCGGGCTGGTAACACTGCGACATTCAATCAGTAATTTTAGCAAATCAAGATGGATTTCAGCCTGGCGCGAACGATGGCCGCCATCGGGATTAAGCTGGCCTTTGACTTTGGAAATTAGCAAATCAAACAGGGCAGTTACCTCGCGCTTGCGGCGGATATCCTGGCTGGCAGGCATCTGTACCAATTGGCTAAGGATAAGACCTTTTAGAGCTGTTAACTGGTCAAGCGGGGCATAAAGGCGTTGCCAGTCCAGTGCCAGACAGCGTTGCTGCAGGGCTATCATGCCAGCAATGCGTTGCTGAAAGGCCGCATCTGCAGATTCGCCAAACCAGCCAAAGGTGAAAATTAAATTAGCCAGCCGCGCGCCCATAATATCGGGACGCCAGGCCATCGCTGACCAGTGGCGGTGGCCTTGCATCCATCTATCTATCATATTACGGGCTGTTATACGCGCATCTGCCCCGCCATAATCACGCAAGTCACGTATCCAGTCAAATCTGGCAAATTGTTCTGAATCAGCGGCAAAAGGGGTCATATTCTGCATGATGGCCGCGCCAATTTTAGCCTCGCCGCGCCATAAATCAGGAATAACAGGCAAGGGTAATTGGGGCGGTGTGGCACGCAATTGCCAGCTAAATAGACGCGATTGCCGATAAAGGGTTTCCATCTGGCTGATTTTCCAG
>Ga0181589_10003665_pt1 | contig 12241 bp, 11 predicted proteins | sample 071ome_25_FD_132444 | JGI IMG/M metagenome (GOLD analysis project Ga0181589, IMG submission 132444) | Coastal salt marsh microbial communities from the Groves Creek Marsh, Skidaway Island, Georgia - 071410BT metaG (megahit assembly) | ecosystem: Environmental > Aquatic > Marine > Intertidal... | reverse complement strand
ATTTTCAGTGCGCCGAACTACTGCGGGGAGTTTGACAATGCCGGGGCGATGATGAGCGTGGATGAGACATTGATGTGTTCGTTCCAGATATTGAAGCCGGCAGAGCGGAAGACACGGTTCGCGTTCTCGATGGGGGGCAGGCCTGCAACACCGCCGCGAGGGGCGCTCGAGCAGAGTCTCTAGCTAGATAGAAGGAGGAGAACGGGGAAGGAGGAACGAGGAACGGGGAACGGGGAAAAGGCGGCAAGTGTTTGTTTGAACGCTGATTTGATTCTCGATGATACGACAAGTCTCACACACAAACATATCAGTCGAGCGACCGACCAACCAACCGAGCGAGCGATGATATGCACCACCTACATGCCCGGAATCAACTTGTTCCTCTCGCTCTCCTGGAGCTTGTCCTGCTTGAGCCTCCACTCCATGTAGTCGGCGTGCGGCTTGGGGTGGTGCGCCCAGCACTCCTTCTGGAAAAAGTCCTTCACCTTGGGCACATGGTCCTGCACGAGCACCTTGCCCTGCTCCTTGCTCGCCCCGGCCTTCTCCAACAAGCTCATCACCCCCTTCTGACCCATGTTCTGCGCCCAGTGCCACGGCCTGTCTCCGGCGTTGTTACTCGCATTCACCTTTGCCCCCAGACTCAACAGCAACTCGCAGCCCTCCTCCCACCCCGCGTACGCCGCACAGTGCAACGGCGTATTCCCAGCACCCTCCACTTCGTTCACGTCCGAGCCCTCCTCGACGGCCTTCTTGACGGCCGCCGCGTTCTTGTTGAACGCCGCACGGTGAATCACCATGTTTCCCACGCGGCCCTGCGCGCGGGTACAACCACCGCCGTCCTCCTTGACGCCCACCGGCCCCTTCCACTGAAGGAACGGCCCTTCCACGTTCTTGTACCAGGGATTCTTCTCCATCGTGTCTGTCGTGAATCGTCAGCTGCCGTGTGAATGGCCGATCATGTCGAGTGAGAAGCGGTGAGTACGTTGAAATGGGTATGAACAATGTATAGGGGGGGCCAAGGGGGAGGAACGGGGGTCCAGCGCGGAACGAGGACGGGATTCAGCGTTGATCGAGATCGGCCGAATTCGGTCGGTACGAATTCCGACTTTCCGACCACGGGTGCGGTCGCAGGCCGCCGTGTACTGTCCGTGACGGGGATACGATGCGTCAAGACGAACCTGAAAAGTCGTTTGAAGAATTCGGAGAACGTTGGACTGAGGTTGACTGAGCTCCTTACCCAAACTCACAAAACCGTCTCACGCTTCAACTTGTTCGCAAACGCGATCATCATCTCTGGCGAGGCGTCGTACGACACGATATGCCCGCTCGGCAGCCCCCGTCCTCCGGGCGCCGCACACAAGGACAGCACCCCGACCAACCGCTGTGCGGCGTGCCTCGCCGCCTCGTCCAGCGGGAACCGCACCAGATTGGGGTCGTACCAGCCGTCTCCCTCTGCGACCACGCAGCACCCGTCGGGCCCCGCCTGAATCATGCCGTCCGCGAAGAGCTCTTCGACGGCCTCATACGACGGAAACACTGTTCGCGCCGGCGCCAGGACCCACCGGAAGTGATTCGCAAAGTCGTCCTCCGGCGAGGCGTCCGACGTCTTCCAGGTCACCCACTGGCGACCGATCGCCTCTGACGAGGCCAGATAGTCGACCCCGGCCGTGAGTATTGTTCCCGTCTCGCCCTTGCCCTCGCCCTCGCCCTCGCCCTCGCCCCCCTCCTCGTGCGGGTAAAAGCTCACAAACGCCCCGGGCCGGTTCGCACCACCGGTCACCGTCACCATCCCGGCGACCCGACCGGCACGCGCGCGAGTATCTCCGTCGTCAGCATCGTCACACTTCGTAACCCCGGCCTTGTGCACCTCCAACGCCCACGTCAACGCCGACCCGTCTGCCACCGGCACCTCCGACCCACCCTCGACCTCGATCCTCGCGTTATCCACCCCACACGCTTCCAGCGCCGACAAGAGAGCCTCCGGATTCATCACGTAGCTGTTCCCAGCCGCACTCCGCAGCAACGTCGTCGTCTCCCCGTACACCTCGGCACGGGCAATCTCCGCCTCGATCACCTCCTCCCCAGCCACCCGCCCACTCGCCTCCTCCGGCGCAGAACCCGGCACGACGTACTGATCCTGAACCTGCAGGCCTTGAGTGCGCTGCAGGTACGCCCCAAACTCTTCACCCTCTGCCTCGTCACTCCCCATGAACTGCAGGAACAACTGCGCCCGCTCCTCCGCATCCAGCCCATCTTCCGCCCCATAATTCACATCCAACTGATCTGTGCGCACAAACGAAGGCTTCGGCGCCGAATACGTCCCCCCATTCGTACCCTCTGGCACCCGCACAAAGTACCGACCCGACCCCGCCGTCGCCGGCTTGACCGTCACCACCGTCGTCTCTCCCGTATGCAGACCCACCCCGGAGATCGTAAAGGACCGGACGAGGGTCTGTTGCGCGCCGGAAGGAGACGGGAGTGGGAGCGGCGGGGCCAGTGAAGACGACGACGACTTGTTCCCGGGTTTCTTCCCGGCAGAGGCCTTGACTGCGTGCGCACGCACGCGATCGCAATCATCGCGATTGCCACCGCGTTTGGTCGTCGTCGTCGTCGTCGTCGTCGTCATCGTCGTAGGTGGGAATTGTACGCGTGCTGGGAACGTGGAACGAGGCGTGGACGCGAAAAACACGGTGGGGACGGGATTCGCGGTGGTCCCCCTTGTGCTCATGCACGACACGGATGCATCGTGGTGTCCGTGGCACCGACGGTGGACCGACGACGAATGCATGGTGGTCGGCTGGTGTACACGACTACGCATGATCACAATGTGCGATGTTGTTCGTTTCGTTTCGTTTGTTGCGAAAGCGGAGAGAGAGAGAGAGAGAGAGAAGAAGAGAAGAAGAGAGAACCATGCATTCGTCAGCAGCACACCTCGCCCCACCCGCATGCCTGGCAAAACGCGACCAGCATCCTCCCAGTTCCCGCGACATCCCGCACCTCAAACCGGACAGGGCTCCCACACCCGGTGACCCGGTGCGCCTCCTCGCACACCCGCACCCGCACACCCACCCGCGCCACCCCCATCCCCTCGGAACTCAAGTCCAACGCACAGTGCGACCGACCATACACCTCCTCGAGAGAGAGAGAGGCAACAGCGTTGGGAGCGGTCCCCGCTCCCAACGCACCCCCCACATTCGGACAATACACCGCGTACGGATGCCCCGGAAGCGTCTCCAACGCCGCCTGCCGGCACACCGGACACGCCAGTGGAGAAGGAGACGGAGGATTCGGGGGAGGATTCGGGGGAGGATTCGGGGGAGGATTCGGCGTATTCGGCGTATTCGGCGTATTCGGCGCGATGGGAAAAATGAATGTCGTCCCAGTCCCAGTCCCGAGCTCGCCGTCACCGTCCCCCGCACCGAGATGCGCCTCGACCATCGCATCAATCTCCGCAGCATCCATCGCATCCATTTCTTCCATTTCTTCCACATACCAAGTACCTTGATGGCCGGTCGCACGACCGGACGTCGATACCGACGCCGCCTCGAGCTCTTCGTACAGCGCTTCCTCCAGCCGCAGGATCATCTCCAGGTACTCGTCCTCCGTCAGCTCCAGATCTTCCAACTGTGCTGCGAACGACGTGGTCGCGGGCGCGGTCACAGGCGCGGCCGTGGTGGGATACGCCGCCGTAATTTCCCCCAGGCTTCTCGACGATACAGCCGACGAGTGCGATGCACTCGTCGGCGTCGGCGCACCCGTCCGGCCCACCCGCACCTTCCGCCGCCGACCTTGCGCGGGTCCTTGTGACGCCCCGTGAATATCGCCGTGACGACCACCGTCCGTGACTTCCAACAGCGTCTCGTCGATGATCCGCTTGAGCACCCGGCGCCGAGCCTCCCCGACAGTCTCTGCCTCGTCCCGCTCCCCGACCTCCCGGCCCATCGAGCCCCCACCCGACGCGTGAACGTCGACGAGGTGAACTCTCTCTCGCCCAGATCCATCCCGAACTCGCCCGGACGTCGCCACGTGGTGGTGACTGGCGTGACTCTTACGACGCACGGTTCGGAGGCAAGCATCCAGGAGCTCGTCCCGAACTCGCTGCCGTTTCAGTTGCTGCTGGTTTTCCGAGGAGGTCGAGGATGGCCCCATGGTTTGACGGGCATCCATGACGAAGAAGAATGACGAAGAAGAATGACGAATGCACACGAGGAGGTCCTATTCATCCACCCAGGGTCGTCCGAGGAGGCCGACCGGGCAGTTTAAAAAAATTCAAACTTGAAAACGTAGAAACGCCTCTTCGCGCCACGATCGTATCCATCCATCATCATCATCAGCAGCAGCAGCAGCAGCAGCAGCAGCATCGATGACTGTGGCGCAGAGTAAAACGCCCGACTCTGGTCCGTTAGCCCAGCTCGACGCGAGCCAGGTCAAGTCGTTCATCAAATTCTTCGACGCGATCAGCTCGACCCGAGACGACGCGGAGGGACATGACGAGGGGCTCGCTTCTCGTTCCGCTTCCCGTTCCCCCTCGCCTGCCCCAGTCATCCGTCTGTTCGACCGGAAGACGTGTATCTCTGTCCATGGCTACGACCAGGAGCCGTACGTGGTCTCTCGGCTGCTCTACAAGTCGATCGCGCAGGTTTGCCACCTCTCCTCGTCGTCATCGTCGTCCGCCTTGGCGTCGATCACGTTGACGCATACGCTGCTTCCGTCTCTCCTGAAGGACCTGCTCATGTCTGGGAGGGACGACGCGGTCAAGTATAGGGTCGAGTACTGGTCGCTTCCGGCGAATGCCACGAGGCAGGACGAGTGGGAGCTGCTCGGTGCGGCCCGCCCGGGTCGGTTGGATGCGTTTATCGAGCAGCAGCTGATGTCGAATCCGCATCATTATATGGAGGAGCATCCGGTGAATGCGGCGGTGACGGTGCGGTACGACGCGTCGCAGTCGCAGCGGACGGTGGGGCTGGCGTATGTGGACGTGTTGGGGCATCGGATGGGGGCGTGTGAGTTTGTGGATGACGCGCGGTTTTGTACGTTGGAGGCGTGTTTGACGCAGCTGGGGCCGAAGGAGGTGGTCGTGTGTGAGGACCTGTTTGTGGAAAAGAAGGAAAGGGGAGGGTCGGCGTGTCTGTCGAAGGACGGGAGGACGCTGATGAACGTGTTCGCGGACTGCAATGGGATTCTGGTGACGAGGAAGCCGAGCGGGTTTTTCAAAGCCAACAGTCTGGAGGAGGACTTGACGAGGTTGTTGGAGCGGGGGAGCGTGGTGGGCAAGGGGGGCGGGTTGGAGCACGTGCTGGGCGGGGGGTCGACCTCGACCCGGTCGATGTCGGCTGGAGGGAGTGCGCTGGCGGGGGTGATTGGGTTTGTCGAGCTGTTGTCGGATGCGGGGCATCATGGGCGGTTTGCGCTGGAGCAGTATATGCCGGAGAAGTACATGCGGGTCGATGCGGCGGCGCAAAAGGCGCTCAATGTGCTGAAGAGTAAGAGCGATGCGAACGATTCGTTTTCGCTGTATGGGTTGATGGATCGGTGCGGGACGCCGATGGGGAAGCGGCTGTTGAAGACGTGGTTGAAGCAGCCGTTGCGGGGCAAGGGGGAGATTGAGGCGCGGTTGGACGTGGTGGAGGTGCTCGCGGGGGACGCCGGGGCGAGGGATGATTTGCGGGAGGTGCATTTGAGGGGGGTGCCGGATGTTCATCGGTTGGGGCGGCGGCTGGATACGAGGGTGGCGACGCTGAAGGAGCTGTGTGATCTGCACCGGATGTGCACGAGGCTGCCGGGGATCGTGCGGGTGTTGGAGGAGGCGGTGGTGAGGGCCGGGGGTCCTGGAGGAGGCGTTGGTCGGAAGGCGGCGTTGGTTCGGGAGAAGTTCGTGGCGCCGCTGAGGGAGGCCGCCGACGGGGAGCATCTGGGCAAGTTTCAGGATCTCGTGGAGGCGGCGGTGGATTTCGAGCGTATTCCGGAGGAGTATTTGATCAATCCGGAGTATGATGATGCGCTGAAGGAGATTGAAGGGAAGAAGAAGGGGGTGGAGCGGGAGATCGAGGCGATCGCAGAGGCGGCGGCGGCGGAGCTCGGGTTGGAGCTCGGCAAGACGGTGGGTGTTTGAACTCGAACAAAGATGTCGACGGGTGTCGCGCGCCTCGACACGCTCCTCCTCCTCACTCGTCGCTGTACGTGCTCGTTCGCTCGACAGGTCAAGCTGGAGTGGCACAAGGTGGCCAATCAGAAGACGCGGTGCCTGAGGATCACGAAGAAGGAGGAGAAGGGTGCACGGGGCGCGATGAAGAGGCTGCGGTACGTCGAGCTGGAGGTGCGGAAGGACGGGACGAAGTTCACCAACGATCGGCTCCGCGGGGCGGCCGAGCGGCTGCAGGATTTGAGTGGGCAGTACGATCGGACGCAGGCAAAGCTCGTTGCGCAAGTCGTGGAGGTGGCGGCGACGTTCTCGCACGTTTGGGAGACGGTCGCCGGCGTGCTGGCTGAGCTGGACGTGCTCAATGGCTTTGCCGTGCTGAGCATGTCGGCGCCGATTCCGTACGTCCGTCCGGTGTTGATCGACGCCATGGACGGAGATTCTGGTCCTTGTACCGGAGACGGTCAGGAGATCGTCTTGAAGGGCTCGAGGCACCCGTGCGTCGAGGCGCAGGACTCGGTGAGCTTCATCCCGAACGACATCGTCATGCGGAAGGGCGAGTCGTGGTTTCAGATCATCACTGGCCCCAACATGGGCGGCAAGTCGACCTATATCCGCCAGATCGGGATGTGCGTGCTGATGGCGCAGGTTGGGTGCTTTGTGCCGTGCGACGAGGCGACGATCGCCATCCGAGACGCCATCTTTGCGCGGGTCGGCGCCGGCGACTGCCAGATGAGGGGCGTGTCGACGTTCATGGCGGAGATGCTCGAGACGGCGTCGATCCTCAAGGGCGCAACCGACAAGTCGCTCGTCATCATCGACGAGCTCGGACGGGGGACGTCCACGTGGGACGGCATGGGCCTGGCTTGGGCGATCAGCGAGCATCTGATGGAGAAGATCGGCGCAGCGACACTGTTTGCGACTCACTTCCACGAGCTGACAGCGCTCAAGGGAAGCGTGGGCGTGAAGAACATGCACGTCAAGTCCACCATCGACGCCGCTCGGGGCGGCTTGACGATGCTCTATCAGGTCCACGAGGGCTCGTGCGATCAGTCGCTCGGGATCCATGTGGCCGAATTCGCGCGGTTCCCCCAGAAGATTATCGACGACGCAAAGGCCAAGGCGCTCGAGCTGGATGGGACCATGGTCGTGGACATCGTCGAGGCGACGAAGAAGGACAAGGACGGCGGAGAAGAGCGAGAGCGCAAGCGAGAGCGCGGCGCCCCGGCGAGCGAGGAGGACGTCAAGCGCGTGCTGATGGAGTTTGCTCGGGTGGACTTCGGGAGCGGGGCGGAGGCGAACCCCGAGCTCGTCGAGGCGTGGAGGAGCAAGCTGCAGGAGGCGGTCGGCGAGGAGGTCGGACGGAAAAGGTCTGTGTGACGACGAGACGTCGCACGGGGAATATCGTTTTCGTTTCGTAACGTAGGTCTACAAGATGCAGGTCCCCCGCAGCCAGAAGGAGCTCGCACGGATGAGCAAGCCCCTCAGTCACGGGAAAACGGACGGCTGCAAGAAGAAGGCGAACGTCTCCAATCTGGGGAAGGCACGGCAGCGAACGAAAGCCACGCAGGCCCAGGTCGTCGGCGCTGAGCCGGTTCATCATGCCTTCTTCTCTCCGATGATCGACAGCCTGCCCGATCCGCCCTTCAGCGCGGGGTTCAAGGACGGGCTCAACCGCCTCGTCAACGGCGTCGGCGCCGCGTTCGGCTCCCTCTTCCCCGACGCGACCAACACGAGCCAGCGGATTAGCAAGCGGAGATGAGTATGGTCATATCATATCATATCACTTGCAACATGGAATCGAATCAAACCCGTTTGCCCCGTTCGATCATCCGTCATCAGTCGTCAAACGACGGCGACGCTTCATCCCATGGGCCCGATATGTGGCTCTTGTACTTGTCTATCCGCACCATCCACATTGGACACAGCACGACGATCACGAACAGCAGGGCGCTGAGCCACACCTGCAGCACCAGCGGCAGCCCCGCCAACACGCATGCAGTCACCAGGACGCTCGTCTGCACCTTGCCCAGCGACCCATACAACCCGTGCAACAGATACGGCGATCCGATGTAGAGCTCCAAGGCCATCAAGGTCACCGCAATCACGTCCAAAATCCCGTGCATCGTCGTCGACGCGAGCACGCTCGCGCACATCCCGCAGATCAGCGACGCCGTGTAGGTCCTCGGCCGCGGGCTCCGCTTCGACACGATTCGTTGGTCCCGGTAATCGTAGAGGTACAGATGGAAGATCATCAGTACGATGACGAGGGCAATCGTACTGTCCGCGCTGATCGAGGCCGTGAGCTCGGCGTAGACGGGAGAGAGGCCGACGACGGTCGCAATCAGGGCCGCCGCGTGTCGGATATGCGAGAGGAGCAGTGACAGCGATAGCCGTGACGAGTCGCGGTAGTGCAACAGCATCGTGAGCAGGAAGATGGCGGCCTCGAACGCAAACAGCGACAGCCCCCTTGGCACGTCGCCGTCCGCGCCCTCGCCCTCGGTCTCGGTCTCGGTCTCCGTTGCGAGCGACACCCACGTGCCGACGAGGGCGCCGACGAGACAGACGTGATTCGCAACATGGAGGGCGCCCAGGACCGTGTCGCGGTACGACCTTTTGCTGGGGGCGCCCACGGCGAGTCGCTCCAAGAACGACTTGGGGTCGACGAAATTGTCCTCGTATTCTTTGGTCGCGTAGTTCCACAGCACCGGACGGTCGGGGGGTTTTCGGTGACTGCTCATGATGGTCGTAGTGCATCCATCCTCCTCCTCCTCCGAGTGTGTGGGACTCGAGAAGTCTTCTTTGGGTTTTTGCTTTGCTGGCAGCGATCACGCCGACGCGTGACGGTGGCCCACGTACGTGGGGCGTGGGGCATGGTTTGGTATGGTTTCAAGTTCAAGTGATATCAGTGTATCGATACAATGAAATGGTTCAAGTGCGTTTCAGTCTCTCCTCTGTGCCCAACACCACTGCCCCACGTCGACGCCGACGTCTCTACAGGAACTGCGACGATGGGAGGACGAACGACACGTGTGAGCGGTTCGGACCACGAACACGACCACGACCACGATCACGATCACGATCACGATCACGAGCAACGATAAAAGCAACGTACATATGGAACTGCCGCCCTCGGGGCCATCATCGTGCTGTTTTGCTCCGTCTCGGTGAAGTACTTCACCTCCCTCGTCAGCCCCTCGTCGAAGCTCAGCATACTCGCAACGTTGCCACACCGATAGCAATAATTCGGCGCACTCCACACAGTCACCAGGCTCTTGTCAGTGAACATATACTTCAGTCCCTCCTGCACCAACTGGTGCGCACGGCAGATCAACTCGAGCCCGTTCACGTGATTGAATTCTTGGCACACCTGCTCGCCGAACAGCCATCCCGCCCCGCGAGGAGACACGGCCCACGTCCCGACGTCCTCAGGATCGGACCACATCAGGTCGCAGAACGGCCCCTCGTGCGGGATCTCGCACAGCCGATCGATTATTCTGATCTGATCCAGCGTGCGCAGGTCCGGAGAGAGGCCGCCGTGCACGCAGAGAACTTTATTGTCAATGATAGCCTGGAGCGGTAAATTTGTGTGTGTGGGAACGTGTGAGCGTGTGAGCGTGTGAGTGTTCGCGGTGAGCCGGCGAGCGGGACGGGCGGGTTGCAACGCGTACCGAGAGCGTCAAGAAGTCAAAGACCTCCGTGCAGTACCGCCATGCGTTCGCGTTGCCGTATTTACGCGTGCACTCGTCGTAAAACCCATAGACTTGTGTAATTTGCCGAGACTCGTGGTTGCCGCGGAGTAATGTCACGTGGCCAGGATACCGGGCCTTGAGCAGCAGCAGGAGCGTGAACGTCTCGAGCGAGTTGTAGCCTGGCGAGCGGGCAAAGCGCAGACGAGCGGACGTGAGAGCAACCGTCGAGCGGACAGCGTCGAGCGCTGAGAGTCTGGGCCGTCACGGCGACAGACGATTCAATACCCACCGCGGTCGACAAAATCGCCCATGAAAATGTAGCTGGTCTCAGGCACCTTCCCACCTTCCTCGAAGAGCTTGAGCAGGTCATGGAACTGGCCGTGGATATCGCCACAGACCGTCACCGGAGACGAGACTGGCTGAACGCAGGATTCCTCCACGAGGATTTCCTTCACGTATTCGCACAAGAGCTTGAGCTGGTCTTCCGTCAGACACTCGTGTGACTTGGTCAGCTGCTCCAGCCATGTGTCTAGATCGAGAGCGCTCATCTAACCGGGCCAAACGCCAAGCGGAATCCGTCTCCTACTGAACGCCGAAAATGAAAGCGTCCCGAGTTACTCTATAGCGCGAAGTCGATGCCTGACGCTGCGGATATGGTATGTACGAGGTAGTTTGTTCCTTTTCGTTCCTCCCAGGCGCGCATCGGCCTGAATCCTGCAAAATTTCTGATCGGGTCGCCTGGACCACTTTGAGTGGATCCACTAGGTCCGGACCTAAGGGACTCTATGAGCGTAGAGGACCACCGGGCCGCCCTCCCCCGGGTACCCTCCTGGCTCTCCCAGGTAGCCGTAATACGCTTGGATGACGGGAGGTGCGCTTCCTGATGAGGCCCCGCGCCCTCCGGCCATGGATGACGCCAAGGCCCGAAGGCACGTCCATTGGTGCTCCCGTTCTTTGTCCACGTCGTCCATATCGACTCCAGCATCCGTGTCGTCGTCGAGGCTGGACACGACGCCTAAGACGAGCGTGCCGTTGGTCCAGGTAAACGCCCTCGCGGACTCCCGACTGCCCACCCGACCGCCGAGAACGTGCGGGATCATGAAGCTGCACCTTCGGGATTCCATGACGTCGAACACGGATTTCCACGTTTTCACGTCCAGCACATCGTCAATCACGATCCCGGGGGCGTACTTTCGGCGGTACTCGTTCCGTTGGTGGCCCAGCGTCGTGCTCGACCCGACGTCGAAGAGCACGCTTCCCCTGTCCGCGATGAGCTGGTTCAGAACGATGTCAGTCGTGACTTTGCTTCCAAAGTGAGGCAAATTGGCGCTGCTGCAGCTTCCGCCCATTTCCGCGAGAGCACGGCACATGCCTCGTTGGTCCATCGCGAGGCTGTCGACGAGGATCATGGGCGCCATGGCCTCCGGGTACGTCTCGGTCTGTGCCAGGATGATGTTGGCGTAAGGGCGGGTGGCGACCAGCGAGAGGGTGGGGCGGAGGGCGGGGGTGTGGTTGACGAGGGCGAGTTGGGGTGGGGTGCCGGGGAAGGCGGCTGGGGCCAGACGTGGAAGACGTGGAAGACGTGGCAGGTAGGAAGCGAGCCGGCGGTGCCAGGGTTGCCCGCTCGGGTCGATGCGTTCGCCGACGTTCACGTCGACGTCGTCGATGTCGAAGTCGACGTCTCCGAATAGGTCGGGGGAGAGGAGGTCGAACTCCTCGAGAAGGTCGAGGGCGCGGGGGATGGAGCCGAGGTAAAGGAGGCATACGTGATGGAGGGTGTCGGGCGACCGGTTCGGACGGATCTAGCGAGTGTCTGGGTGGTCGTGAATGAATTCGTGAAGCGCAGGGGAAACAGAGGGACGATGCGAGACCGTGCGATCACCGTACATACCGTTGGACCGTGGCCGCCGAGGGGGACCATCGAGCCCCTTCGAGGGCCGCCGACGAGGGTTTGGAGACGATTTAGGACGCGAGGGAGTGCATGATGCGGGTACGAGAGGATGATGCGGGTGTAGACATCGTCATGGGGCGTCATGCGAATGGTCGCGTGGGTGACGACGCCGCCAAGGTCGGTCCCGCCGCCCCCACAGAGCGACTCGAAGAGGCCGACGTGGGTCTCGGCGTTGACATCGATGGAAGTGCCATTGAACAGGACAATGCGCCAGTTGATGATGTGATCGCAGCCCAAGCCAGCAGCCGGCGTCGTGTTCCCGAAGCCCCCGCCCATCGCCCACCCGACGTAGCCGACCAGCGGCATCCCGCCGGTCATGGCGAAATGGTCGGTGACGTTGTTGCGGTGAAGCGCGTAGAGGACATCGGCGTGGAGGCAGCCGGCGGTGATCGTGAGCGTGGGCGGCGTCTGGGATCGATCGACGCTCGGGGTCGTGTCTGGAGTCGTGCCGTCGCAGGT
>Ga0181589_10003659_pt1 | contig 12249 bp, 8 predicted proteins | sample 071ome_25_FD_132444 | JGI IMG/M metagenome (GOLD analysis project Ga0181589, IMG submission 132444) | Coastal salt marsh microbial communities from the Groves Creek Marsh, Skidaway Island, Georgia - 071410BT metaG (megahit assembly) | ecosystem: Environmental > Aquatic > Marine > Intertidal zone... | reverse complement strand
GCGCGAGGGGTGCGCGCGCGCGCGATGCGAGCGTCGACGACGACCACGGCGACGGTGAACGGTGGAGACGACCGATCGTGGACGATGCCCGCGGGCGAGGGGCGGCGGAGGGCGTGGGGGAGTCGACCGCGACCGCGCGCGGGGAGGCGCGGGCGGGACGACGAGGGAGGGGTTCGGGCGACGCCGGCGCGACGGATGAGGAGGACGAGGATGCGGAGGCGGCGCGTGGGACGACGAGAGGGGGCGTGAAAAGGAAACAGTGCGAAGGGAGGGATGGGTCGGTGGAGACCAAGGCGACGGTGAAGTCTCCGGGACGGGCGGAGACGCGCGTGTTGTTTGAGGATAGCGCGCGCGCCGAGTTGTTGACGTCGGGACGACAGGCGCGCGAGAGGTGTTCGACGCCGATGACGGTGTCGAGCGATGCGGCGACGATGACGACGTACGCGAGTGGGAGCTCTCAGAAGGGTAACAAGCTGATGCGGTTTTACATTGACGGGGATCGACGACGCGGGTCGGCGTCGGCGCCCAAGCAAGCCAAGGCGACGGCGGATGGACATTTACAGTACGCGTTGCACGATCCTCTGACGTCCGAGTATAGAATCGTATCGCTCTTGGGAGAGGGTACGTTTGGTCGAGTGCTCGAGTGCTGGGACTTTGTCACGGAGAGTGTGTGCGCCATCAAGGTGATTCGCAACGTGAAAAAGTATAGGGACGCGTCCATGGTCGAGATTGAAGTCTTGAAGGCGCTCGTGGCTGCCGCTGAGTCGGGTGACGTTGAAAAACATCACTGCATTAGATTGAAACGCGCGTTCGATTATCAGGGACACGTGTGCATGGTGTTTGACAAGTACGGACCGAGCCTCTACGATTTGATGCGCGGAAACTCGTACAAGCCGTATCACCCCAGGGCGGTGCAACGCATCACGCACAAGCTCATCGAGGCTGTGCGATACGTGCACTCGCTCGGGATGGTGCACACCGATTTGAAGCCAGAAAACGTGCTACTCGTTTCCAACAAGCTCGTATACAGTGATGAGTACACGATTCCGCAAGATTTCTCCGTTCGTCTGATTGATTTCGGAAGCACGACATTCATCAATAGACACCACAGCGCTGTCGTGTCTACTCGGCACTATCGCGCGCCGGAGATCATCCTAGGATTGGGCTGGTCGTACTCGTGCGATATGTGGTCGATCGGGTGCGTGATTATCGAACTGTTGACGGGGGAAGCTCTGTTCCAAACGCACGACAACGTCGAACATCTCAAGATGATGCAACGCGCGCTCCAACTCGGCGGATTTCCTCGGAGCATGATCATGGGCATGGATGAAAAAGTTCGCACTTTTTTCTTTGATAAACAGTGCTCGGTGAAATGGCCGAACGCGACGACGGATCATGAATCGATCACCGCGCTCAATAAGACTGGCGTCGTGGAACACATGGTGTGCAGACACATTCCCGCCGTCAAACCGAGAAAAGCCTTTCTCAGCTTGCTGTCTCAGCTGATGAAGATGGACCCCAAGACACGAATCAGCGCAGAGGCGGCGGTTTACCATCGATTCTTCCTGGAAGACGTCGATCCACCGCCGAAGTCGAAGAAGTGAGGCTGCCCTTCACGAGCAAAGCGAGGATGCGCGGAAACGCTCCCCCCCTCACTTTCGCTCGCGCGCGAGAACGCTCGCGCAACATTACTAACGCTCGCACGCCCATCCATGGGACTCATGGTACTACCTTTCCGGCTCGCATGTAGCAAACTTGTAAAGTACGCAGGACTATGCAGCAGCATCGTTTGGTGAAAATCTTTCTTCGTGTATTTATTATTATTCGTGTACAAGCGCTAAACAAATCGCTATCGACGATTTCGGGTTCACCCTTCACCTCCTCCGCGTGATTGGTTTTACCACTCTTGTCCTTCCACACGTTCGCCTTTTAGTCGAACGAGTCCGCGGTGAAATATCCACGAGCCGTGGAATCTTCTTCGGGTCGCTGTCCGGTTCATCCTGGGAGACCTCCTCCTCGACGACCTTCTCAGCGGCTTCGTCGCCCGCGCTCTCGTCCGTGGGTTCCACGCCGTCATCCTGTTTCGCCTCTTCCTGAAAAACACGCACGGGTCGAGGATGAACGTGGTGGTGACGAACATGGACGCCATGGACGCGGACGCCCTCGCCGGGAGGGCGCAAATTCTTAGCCACTCGTTTCCACGAGACCGGCAAGCCCGAGAGGAGAGAACAGTTGCATTACGAATATAACGACCCGAAAATCATCATCGAGGAATATCTCGGGGACGTGGACGATTTAAAATACCACGCTAATCATAGTCGTCCTCGTCCTGACCCACGTCGTCCGCAGTCGCGGCGAGCGATCCGGCGAAAGGAGCGTCGAGAGACCCCGCGAGAGTACCGGTACCATCTAAACTCGCCATCGGAGCTTCCTGCTTTACCTTTGCGCTTCGACGTTTCGTCGGCTCTTCGTCAGATTCGTCGTCGTCGCCGTCCGTGTATCTCTTTCTCACAACGCGACCAGACCTCGATCTCGTCGTCTCTCTCGCTGGAACGATCTCATCCGGATCAAACTCTTCGTCCGTCTCGCTCATCTCGTCCACGAAATCCTCCTCATCATCGATAAAATCGTCGTCCTCGGTCTTCTTTTTCTTCTTTGTCGTCTTCGTCTTCTTCGCCGCCGCCTTCGGCTTTGCCCTCGGTTTCGCCTTCACCGTCTTCGGTTCCGCGTCCAGAGACCCACCGGTGAGATCACCCAAATTCCCAAGATCCCCATCGTTCCCTCCACGCTTCTTCCCTCGCTTTCCCGACTCCTTCCCACCGTCCTCCTCTCTCGCCTTGAGCTCCGCCTCGAGCGTCGCGAGATCGGGCGGCGGCGGCAGATCAGCCGCCGACTCCACGATGTCGCTCAAAAAATCAAACGCCTCGGGCACCATCCCGACCGCCCCTTTTAAATGCGATCCAGTCACCGTCTTCGCGCCGTGCAGCGTCGCGACGTCCGCGCACACGCGCACCAACTGCGCGACGAATAATTCCAGCGCCTTGGACATGACCACGGGCGCGGGACCGGCGATCTTTCCAACGTCCTCGTCGCGCTGCATCATGCGCTTGATGCGCGCGGCGAGCGGGTTGGAGGACTTTTTCGGCGGCATCGTCGCGGCGCGTCGGCGTCGACGACGGTGGCCGCGCGGTGGATGATCGATCGTTTGTGACGCGCGGCATTCATCGTCGCGACGAGTCGTGGGAACGAATGCGCGCGACGATGACGCGCTCGACGGTGGTGGCTGGAAGCGCGTCATCGTCGGGCGTCGTGACGCGACCGCGACCGCGCGCGCGACGCGCTCGGGGTGGGTGCGCGCGCGCGATGCGCGAGACGGCGACGGCGGCGGCGGCGGACGAGGAGGAATCGATGTCGATGCGGGTGGAGATTGCGGAAAAGCCCGAACATTGGCGCGCGATCGATGGGTTTTTATCGAGCGAACGGGCGAATGAGTTGCGAGGGGTGTTTGACGCGCGGATGGAGGACCCATTGCGCGTGGATCCGGAGCGATTCGTGTGGGATTATTGGCACGTGCCGAATCAGTACACGCTCTTGCGAACGCCGGCGGAGGACTATTTCGGAGAGACGCTGTATCGTGAGCTCGAGGACGCGCTGTTGGCGTACGGGAAAAATGAGTTGGGGTGTTCGTCCATCACGCCGGTGTGGATGTCGTGTTACGTGCACGGGATGCGACAGGAATTGCACGCCGACGTGCCGCACGGGCCGTTCGCATTTGTGTTTAGCCTGACGGCAAACGAGGACGGAAAGTTTCAGTTTCGCGGTGGTGAGACGCAAATAATGCGCCCGGAGCGTTTAAATTATTGGAAGAATTTTGATTCGGGTCAAATCATCGAGCGAGGACAAATCATGGAAACGATCGCGCCCGACTTTAATAGACTGGTGGTGTTCGATCCGAGACTGCCTCACGGCGTGACGGAGGTTTTCGGGACGCAAGATCCGAGGCACGGTCGTCTCGTCTTGCACGGGTGGTTTAAAGATCCCGAGCCGTCGTTCACGGGCGCGCTGACGGAGGAAGACGCGTCTGAAACGCTCGAAGTCGCGCTCGCGGCATTGTACGCGCGTCTCGTCGAGCTCCCCCGCGCGAGCGGCGTCGTCTGCGCCGCCATCACCATCGCCCGCGACGGCGCCGTCACCAATCTTCGATGGACGTGCGACACCCTCACCCCGATTCCACTCCCGGAGCTCCCGAGCGAGACGGAGATACGAGACGCCATCATGCTCGACATCGCCGAGGCGCTCTTGGAGCTCAAATTTCCCGAGAGCTACGGAGAATCCGTCATCACGCTCCCCTTTTGTTTCGAGTAACCGCATACAGCAGCGTAGGTAGAACAGTGTACATTGTCCATTCCTTTCTTTTTCACCTCTCTCGAGCGTCGGCGCTCGTCCCCGTGTCGTCGGTCAGTCGGTCGGTTGGTAGTTACCGCCGCGCCGTCGTTTCGGCTCGCCATCCCGCGCCTCGGCATGGCCGTCGCCGACGTCGCGGGCGGCGGCGAAGACACCATCGTGGACGTTCACGCGTACGCGCTCCCCGACGCGCGCGTCGTCGACGTCGTCACGCTGCGCCCGCGACGTTGGCCCGAGGAAACCTCGACGGCGGAACGCGATGAGACCGGTCGCGTCGCCTGGCGCGCGCTCCCGACGCTGTGCGCGTACCTCGCGTCGAGCGCGGGTCAGAGACTCGTTCGCGAGAGGCGACGCGTGCTCGAGCTCGGCGCCGGGTTGGGAACGCCGGGGTTGTTGTGTTGGCGCTCGGGAGCGGCTCTCGAGACGACGACGACGGATGGGAACAAAGAGGTGGTGGACGATCTGAAACGGTCGATAGAGATGAATCGGGCGCGTGTGGGGGATGCATTAGACGCGCTCGGTTCGATCGAGGCGAGAGAACTGGCGTGGGGGTCGAAGATGGGTGGAGCCGGGAGAGCGAGCGGGAGAGCGAGCGCGCCGCTCGTCATCGCGAGCGACGTCGTGTACAGCGAGCGTTCGGCGCGAGAGGTGCTGGAGTGCGTCGACGGGAGGTTAGAGGAGGGTGGAATATGTATTTTAGGGTACGTATCGCGTTGGTGGTACGTGGACAGGGCGCTTCACGAGGCGTTGACGGATGGCGGGTGGTCGACGACGGCGGCGCGCGTGGCGAATTTCGACGAAATCTGCAAATCCGAGACGCTTCAGGATCGACCGTGTTTGCTCATCATCGAGCGTGGACGTCCGGAGATGACCGATCGCACGATACGCGCGGAAGAACCTTCGTCGAGCGCGAATCGCGAGTGGTTCGACGAGACCGACGGAAGATTTTTGATAACGCCGATGGATGCGCTCACCGAGAGCTTTGACGTCGATTTGCGCGAGGCGATCGACACGCACGGCCATCGCGTCATCAGTCTGGAGATCAACGGGAAAGGTCCGTTTAGAATAGAGAACGCAACGCTGCGCGTGACGTTGGACGCTTTCGCGACGCGCGTCTCGGAGATGAAACTCTCGGCGTTGAAAATATCTCACTGTTGGCTCGACACCGACGGCTGGCGCGAGGTCGGAAACTTTCTCGCCGCCGCAAAGACAATTCAAACACTCGAGATTCACGACGAAGACATCGATGGCGACTCTGTTCACGCCATGGTGAGCGAGGACGCGCGATGGACGCTTGATTTGAAACGATTAAGTTTCAGCAGGTGCGAACGCTTCAAGACGTCGGCGGCTCGCGCTCTTCGGTCGGCGTGGTTTCCCTCCGGCGCTTCGAATCTCGAATCTTTCGAGATTTCGTACTGCGCCGTCGAAGACGAGGGCGTGAGCGCGCTCTGTGAGATGCATTTGGAAGGCGTTCGTCGGTTACGGTTCGCGAACGTCGAAATGTCCATGCTCGGCGCCGCCGACGTGTCGAGGATGCTCGGCTCGTGTAGATATTTACGGGAGCTCGATGTGAGCGGTAACGATGAGTTCGGCGCCTTCGGCGCCGCCGAGCTCGCAGATTTCTTGGGAAATATCGGCGAGACGCTCGACACGCTGGATTTACGAGGATGTAACCTCGGCGATAATGGGTTGACGTGGCTGTGCGAAGCGCCTCTCGGCTTGCGCGCCGCGCCTCGACTCGAGACGCTCCGTCTGGGATCGAACGGCATCGGCGACGACTCCATGGAAGCCCTGGCGACGTTGCTTCGTCACCCATCACTCCGCGCGCTCCAACACCTCGATTTATCCAACAACTCCATCTCCTGGCGCGGCGCGTACGACCTCACCGACGCGTGGTCCCCAGACTTCGCAGCGCTCGGCGGCCCATCGCTGCGAAGTCTCTCCCTCAGAGGAAACCCCATCGGCGACGACGGCGTCGACGCCATCACCGACGTCATCGATTCCGACATCGACGCCAATGCCTTTCTCGCCCTCGAATCCCTCGATCTCACCCACTGCGACCTCGCGTCGCCGCCCCTCGCGCTCGTCGAGGCGCTCGCGTCTCCCGCGCGCGTCGCCGCCGCCGCCGCCCGCGTCCTCCTCTCCGTCTCGACGCCGAGATCGAACGAAATCCTAAACGAAACCGTCCCCGTAGATCCCTGGGACGATCTCGCGACTCGCTTTCCGTCGTCCTCCGTGTCGTTCAGGGTCGTCTCGTGAGCGTCTCGCGTCCTAGTCAGCGTTGCAGTCAACACCCTCATCTCGCTTGGGTGTTGACGAAGGCGTCACCTCTCGGCGCGCGCTCTCGACGTACGCAGCTCGAAGAAAGCATGCCTCGACGATCTTCCGTGACCGCGAAGACCGCGCTCGCGGTCGGCGCCATCGCGTGCGCGCTCCCGGGCGCGCTCGCGGGTTCGAACGCGCCGCAAGCATTTCCGCGCGATTGCATCAAGGAAGCCACGCTCGGCAAGTGTGTCGCCGGCGATAAGATTTTCGGCGATAAGCCGGATCCGAAGTTCATCGACGCGATGAAAGATCTCTTGTCCCACCCGTTGATGAGCGGTCCGGACGACGCGGCGACGCTCAGCGGTTTGTCAAACATCGCCAAGAAAGCCGCGAAGAAGGGTGGCCCAAAGTTTTCCACGGCTGTGGTTGACCCAATGAAGAAAGACAAGGAAAAAGCCAAGAAAGCCGCGGAAAAAGCCAAGAAGATTGCCGACGCTCTGAAGGGCGACTCCGACAAAAAGCAAAAGGAGACCGATGAAGTGGAAAAGGCTGCGAAGGCGGCTGAAGACGCGGCAGAGGCGGCGAAGAAGAAGTTCGAAGACGCCATGAAGAAGGGAGACGCCAAAGCAATCAAGAAGGCGAAGGCCGAGTTTGACGGATTGAAGGGTAAGGCTGATACCCAGATGAAGAAACTCAAAGGTTTCAAAGATGCCGCGCAGAAGGCTGCCAAGGCCGCGCAGAAGGCTATTGAAGACGCGAAGAAGGCTGAAGGCGAAATCCCCGGGGATATGTACACTGAAGGCGAAATCCCCGGGGATATGTACACCCCCGACTCGGAGCAGGTGTCCACCTTGAAGTCTGCCTTACAAGGTTGCGACGTGTCTAAGATTGCGCAGTGCATGATGGATTCCAACGTCCCGGAAGCTCAAGCTAAGGGCAAGGAGATCAAGAACATGATCTCAGGTTCGAAGTGGAAATCTATTGATGTGGCGTGCTCCTACAAGAGCTTGACTGGCAAGCCGTCCTGTGAGGATCTGTTGAAAAACAAACCGAAGTTGACGATTCCCCGTCGCGCGCGACTCGGTGCGGAGCAAGCTCAAGGCCAAACTGGCGCGGCTTACGTTGCCGTCATCGCGTCTGTCGCCGCTTTCGCTGGATACACCGTGTATCAACGTCGTCAACAGGACGAGCCCTTGCCTACGTACGAAGGCTACGGTGCCATGTAAGCGTCGGTGGTTTTTTCAAATGATCAGGACAAACTACGTCGTTCGGCTGCCACTTACACAATAACAACAATAACAAGTGACGATGAAAAGATTGATAACGTAATCCTGAAACGTTGCTTTCGTTGATGCTTGCAGTTTTTACTTGGAGCAGACATTTTTTGTCTGCTGCTCCCGTTTGCAGCTTTTTTTTGTTATCAATATACAGTACCACTTTATATCATGACGCATCTTGCGTCGTTCCCACACAATCGAGCGACATAGAAATGACGAGCGACGAGGTCGGACGAAGGACCAGTGAGGACTCACTGAATAACGGTTTCGACGAAGATGCGATACGCCAGGTGCGTCTTCGCCGCGCGAACTTATCGAGCTCGTGCCGAGCTATATTAGGAACTCGTTCCCGTACAGTCGAGTCATACGCGCATTGACCGGCGAATCTTCTGCTTTCCTGGATAGATAATCGAATCACTACCTCCAGATGATTCCTCGGACGCGTGCGCTAAGAAACTCCAAGAAGAATGTGAGAAGGTGAGGGTCTCTCTCGCCGAGTCTCGAGCTCGAGAAGAGGCTTTGATTGCCAAGTGCTCCGCACTCGCTGCAGAATGCCGAGGACAGGCGAGAAAGATGATGACCTCGCTCGATTTGTCGAAACAAGATCACGCGACAATCGACGCTTTGAAGTTAGAGCTCGAAAATTCTTGGGCGACGATAGATGAATTGCACGAGAGCGAGTTGGCGAGTGAACAAGAGGCGAGCGAGTTGAGATTGGAAATAGAGCGCTTGACTCGGGATGACGATCGAACGGCGACGCATGAACGGAGCTCTACGGATGGAACCGATACCGGAGGCCCCTCTGCTTTTCAACGTACGAGCGCGCGCCGAGTGGACACTCGCGAGATGCAGAAGATACTGAGTGCCAAGGAAAGTCTCACTGCTGAACGAGATGAGCTCCTCGAGCAAACGGTGAAGCTCCGAGAGGATATCAACAAGTTTGCTGAGAGGACGCGACGAGCCGAGATGTCCAAGCTTGATTTGGACCTCGAATTGCAAAAGGTCCGCGACGCGATGCACGCGAGCGCGATGGAGGTCGGGCGCGAAAAACGGGCCAAGGAACGTCTTGAGCAAGAAACGATGGAGGTGAATGAGCGTTCTCGACAACGCGAGGAAGAAATCAAAGAGTACAAAGTAAAAATGACCAAGGCTGAGGAGATGATACAGAAATTAGAAAAAGAAACCAATACGCAACACCGCCGCGCGGAAGCGATTCAAAAGGAATTGAATTTACTCGCAAGCAAGTCTGACAAGCTTCATCGTAAACTCGACCAGATGAGAGCGAAAAACAAGAGCGCCGAAGACGTGAACACGGCCAAGATGCACGAGATACGGGCGTTGAACGTTGAGATTAAAAATTACGAACGCGAAAATGATAAACTATCGAAGAGGTCATCGCAACTGGAAGCTAAACTACGCGTTGCAGAGCAGTCAAAGTTGCACGCAGACGACGCAAAGGATTCGCTGAAACAAGAGGTTCAAATGTTGGAACAAAAGTTGGAGCGACAGAGAAGAGATTTAGAGAACGAGCAGCGACGAAGGAATGATTTACTTCGAGAGCGCGACGTGCTCCTGAAGACGACGACGCAGGCACAAAACGCCACCAGTCACCAACAAGACTTACTCCGCATTCACAAGTCGCAGCGACAAACGTTGGAAAACGAGCTCAAGAGTTTCAAGGTTGACGCCGACAAGCAAGACTTGAAAATTAAACAGCTCGACCAAGAGCGAGCAAAGCTGTCAATGGATGTTAAAAACGCCGCGTCGCTGCAGGAAAAATACGAGCACGACATCGATGAACGAGAATCTCGCATCGCTGACCTTCAGAAGGAGTTGCGAGAGGCTGAAACCGAAATCAAACGCATCGAAAAAGCGTACGACGCGATTCGCGCCGATCGTAATACTCAGTCAAAGTTTCTCGTGGATGCGCAATCGAAAATCGCGGATATTCAACACGCGTGCGCGATGAAGACGTCTAAAATAGACGCATTGCAGGAAGAGATTCGAGCGAAAGAATCCATCATCGCGAGCGAACGTTTTGAACACCGTAAACTGGATCGGGAACACGAAGCGCTGACGAGACACGGCGACAGGCTGCATTCGACGCTTCGAGAGACGCAAGACGCGCTCAAAAACGCAACCGACGAGACAAAAACGTTACAAACGTCTGTGTTGTCCCTACGCGATCACTGCGCGGCGCACAGAAAACAGATCGACGACGTCAATCGAGATCGTGACGTGCTCAACGCGCAACTCACCCAACGCAATCAAGAGTGCACGCTGCTCTACGAAAAGGTGAAAATTCAGCAGAGAATTCTCAATCAGAGTCAGACTGAGTACAAGGAGCGCGTTCACGAGATTAAGATGTTGAAACTTCGTTTGGCGTCCCACGCGCGTGAGCTTGCGTCGCTTCGAGAAGCCGCCGCGAGCATCGACGCGCTCAAGCAAGAGGTGCAAGCGCTCGATCTCGAGCTCATTCACGAGCGCACCAAGGTGAAAGCGCTGAGTGAAGAGCTCGAAACGCCCATGAACGTGCACCGTTGGCGACAACTCAAAGGAAGCGATCCGAACATGTACGAATTGCTACAAAAAGTGCGAGTGTTGCAGCGTCGACTCATCACCAAGACAGAGGAAGTCGCCGCCAAGGAGATTCTTCTCGACGAGAAGAGCAAAGTGCTCACGGAACTTCGCGTCGTGCTCTCGCGTCAACCCGGTCCCGGCGCGTTCGAGGAGTTACGCGAGACGCACGCACAGATTAAAGATAAATCGCGTCAAATCAAAGGCTTACAGAGCGAGTTGAAGATGTTCATCGCGCACCGAGACGCGTACACGCACGAACTCGGCGCGCTCCACGAAGAGTTGACCGCCTTGAGGAGGAAAAAGTCTGAGAGCGAGTCGGCGGCGAAAAGGGGTTCGACGTCCCCTCGCACCGTCGTTGTTGCGTCCGCGTGACGCGCGCGCGTGCACGAGTCGTCGTCTCGTCTCATAGTCATCGTCGTATGTACAGCACTGGGACTTTTTTGACATTACAGACACAACTAAGCAAATTCTCTACTTGGCCTCGAGCGCGGCCACCATGGCGCTGCACACGTCGATACCGATTTGTGCTTGCGCCTTTTCGTAGTCATCCTTCGCGCTCGCAAATTTACTCTGATGTTCCGCCAATCCCTTGCGCACCGCGTCGCCGTCGAGATGGTCCACAGGCACCGCCTCCACCGCGCAGATATCCGCCGTCGAGTCGGCGTGTACAAAGGCGAACCCACTGCTCACGAAATACTTCTTCACATCCTTATCGTTCACGTGCACGCTCACGACACCCGGTCTGAGTTGCGACACCGTCGGCACGTGGCCCGGAAGAATGCCGAAGTCGCCCGTCGTCGCCGGCACGAGCACCATGTCAACCTAGTTGGTAGTGACGCGATCCCGGGTCAGTCGCGTTCCCCTCACGCTCGACGCGACGCGAGACGATCTCGACGCGCGGACGCGGTGCGAACGCGCGATACAAAATGAATCGCATCGATCGCGAGACTCTGTGTGCGCGAAGACGACTCGCGCGCGTCGCGGGTGACGAATGAATGCGTTCACAACCGCGAACCCCGGTCGCGATCGATCGCGATCCGAGGTTTCGATCGACGATGTACGCGCGCGCGTACCTCTTCACCGTCGTGCGGCGCCTCGTGCGGCAAGTAAAAATTCAATCTCAGCTTTTCCGGCGTTCCCGCGGTCGTCTCTCGCATCGCAGGCGCGGCGGCGAAGCTCGACGTGGTGGACGGCGCCTCCATGGATGGACTCGTCTTCGCGGCTTCAAACTTTTCCATAAAGGCGTCGATGGAGGCTTGCGACGCGGTGGTGGAGAAGGGACGCGCGCGGGAGACGACGGAGGAGGATCGGCTCGCGGCGCGCGCGAGGGCGCGCAGGGTGGAGGCCATGGGCGTCGGTCGGTGTGTGCGGGACGGTCGCGCGCGCGCGCCAGCCCCAGTCGTGCGCGGCTGGCCATGTGTGTCTGTATAGACATTTTGGTTATTTTATACGATATTCCCGGGGAGATTTATAGTTTTATGTCTATCGGGCGCATTTCGATGCATTCCAACACGAGTGAAGTGATGTCGTCGTCATCGTTCGTCGCGGTCGGTCGGTCGGTCGGTCGAGCGTTGTCGCGTCTTCGCGTCTTCGCGTCTTCGCGTCTTCGCGTCGTCGCGTCGTCGCGTCGCGCATGCCCGCGCTCACGGGTGCCATGGAGGATGTCTCCGAAGCGGCGACCGCATTCCTCACGGCGTTGGATACCTCGCTCGCGCGCGCGTGG
>Ga0181589_10003653_pt1 | contig 12256 bp, 7 predicted proteins | sample 071ome_25_FD_132444 | JGI IMG/M metagenome (GOLD analysis project Ga0181589, IMG submission 132444) | Coastal salt marsh microbial communities from the Groves Creek Marsh, Skidaway Island, Georgia - 071410BT metaG (megahit assembly) | ecosystem: Environmental > Aquatic > Marine > Intertidal zone... | reverse complement strand
GTCGGTGTGACTCTTTTCAAATCAAATCTCAAACGATCGATCGTTTCGTCGCGCGCGTCGACGAGTGCGTCCCGACCCACCGCGCGAATCGACGCGACGCGAACCGATGCGTTCGACGCGACGCGACGCGACGCGAGGCGTCGGCGTCGGCGTGTGTCGTCCGAGGACGAACGAAGGGGCCGTTACGACAGACACACGACGAAACGACCGAGGTCGGCACTCCGCGCCGACCGACCGACGACCGCGCATGGGCGCGCGCGAGATCTCGCTTCGCGTCGACATGGTGTGCGAGGGATGCGCCGGCGCCGTGAAACGCATCTGCGCGCGCATCGAGGGCGTCGAGAGCGTGCGCGTGGACGTGGATTCGAGAGTGGTGGTGATTCGAGGCGAAGAATTGGATCCCGACGATGTGTGCGCGCGCGTGGCCAAGTGTGGACGGGAGACGCGCGTGTTGAGCGTGAGCGCGTGAGCGCGACGCGTGTGCGCGTGGGTGTTACAAGTGATTACTTTTTGCGCACGTCGCGGCCAATCTTGACCGGTTTGGCGAATTTGGAAGCCACCTCGAGCTCGCCGTCCTCGTCGTTCTCGACGTCGCGTCCGTCGCAGACGTAGAGGGCGACGAATGTTCGACCGTATCGACGGTCTCGAACGCGACGGAGTCTCTTGCCGATGCTCGGGAGGATTTCGTGCGCTTGACCTTTGGCGTACTCGACGAGTAAAATCGTCGAATCCTTGACGAGGGCGGATTCGTCGAGTTTTAAGAGGAGTTCTGGGTAAGACACCTTCTCGTACGGGGGGCAGAAGGAGATGAAATCGAAGGCACCGCCGACGCCGCGGGCGTTTTTGTGGTGTTGGTCCATGAACGCTTGCACGCTGGCGGTGTGCGTCGTCGTCTCCTTGGTGAGACCGAGCGCATTGAGATTCTTCTTCGTCACGTTGTTCACCACCCAAGGATCCATCTCCACGAAGTGCGCCTCGACGACGCCGCGGGACATGGATTCGATGCCGATGGCGCCCGTGCCGCAGAATAAATCCAACCATCGCGAGTTGGGCGGAAACTGCACGTTGCTGCGAGAACCGAGAAAGTTGAGCATCATGTCGAACGTCGCGCCGCGCACCATGGCCATCATCGGACGCGTATCCAGACCACTCGGAGACAACAACCGGCGTCTCGCGTGTTTACCGGCCACGATGGTCATCCGCTTGTGCGTCTTTCTCGCCGCCTCCATCTCTTTTCTCTTGGTGTACGCGGCCACCTCCTTCTTCTCCTCCTCGATGGTGAATAATAAATCTCTCGGCACGCCCATCTCCACCATGCGCTCGATGTCTTCCTCCTTCATGCCTTTATACGTCGCGTCGATCTCACTGCTCTCACCGACGACGCGCTCGTTCTTGGTCTTCGCGTCCTTCTTTTTAGGCGCGCGCGGGTCCTTTCGCGGCGACCTCGACGCCGTGTTCACCGCGTTTGATTTCCCACTCGCTCGATCGTTCTTCGTCGGCACGCGCACGAAATCCATGACGTAACCTCCGTCACCATCGTCGTCGTCGACGTTATACAGATCCTCGTCCACAACGCGCACGTTGGCGCCCTCCGGAATAAAAAACCAGTCGTCGTCGTCGTCCTCGTCATCCTCGTCGTCCCAATCCTCCTCGTCGTCCTCGATCGCGATCGGATCGTCATCCTCCAGATCTTCCTCGTTCCAAAATAATAAATCCTCTTCGGCGTCCGCGGCGCTGTCGTATCCTTTCCCCGCGCGCGCGGAAACGCTGCGTCGCGCGACGAATGTCACGACGACGTCGGGCCGGCGGCGGCGCGGTTCGGGACGTCGTCGCGCCGCCGCGACCGCACGCGAGGTGGAGGGCGCGCTCGAGACGCGCGCGCGCGCGGCGCAGGTGCCACGCATCAGCGACATCGATCGGTCGCGCGCGGTGGGTCGCGCGCGCGTCGTCGTCTGGGGGTGCGTGGGGTGGGGGGTGCTTTTTCGGCTTACATCGAGCGGCGGCGCCGCCGGGACGCGAAGGTCAATTGGAGGCGGTCCAGAACGTCTCTTCGTTGTCGTTTCCGTACCCGACGTATCGAGGACGTCTCTTTCCGGCCGGGGTGAAGTGCTTGAAGTAAAACGGAAGGCCGCCGTCGACCTCGACGACGTCTTCAAAGACGTTGGCGAGCGCGCGGAGGGCGTCGACGCGATAGGCGTCGGACGCCTCGGCGGCGTGGAAGACGACGACGGGGGCGGAGATGCCGGCGTATCGCGCGTCTGCTGTGATGGCTGTGATCATGGCGGCGATGTCTGGGGTGTCCACGGCGTCGGAGAGACCGCCGGTGCGCACAGCCGCGGGCATGGAGACGGCGCCCTTGAGCGTCTCGCGATTGAAATCCTTGACGGGACGAATGTCAAACACCGTGGATCCGGCTTCAATCAAGCGCTGCGCCTCGCCGATGTTTTCGATGCGCCACGGGAATGATTCTACAACCTCTTCCTCCTCTTCGATCGTCTCCACGGGCTCGGTGTTGCGAGCGCGTTCTTCCACGGCGGCGAGCATCGTCGATTTGGCTCGTTCGCGCAACTCAACCGCCGCCGTGTCGGGTTCGTAAGGCAACGGTTCTTTCTCTCGCCGCGTCGCCTCCGCCGCGCGAGCGTTCGCAAGCTCTCCGGGCTCTTGCCAGCGCATGTATTCGCGAGCAAGCTGAATGCTGTTGACGTTCTCCTGCTCGCGAACGACGTCGCGCCCGCACGAAACCAGCGCGTCAAACGTCACGCGCACCTCCTCCAATCCAACTCTCTTGCGCTCGTCACCGACGAGCGCTTCCCCTAAAGCATCTAATCCAACGTCTAAAATCAATTCTCTAACCGCGTCGTCGTACACGCGAGCCCTAATAGCACCGAAAAAGTCGAGCGGTTGGTTGGGAAACGTCTCCACCAAGGCGACGCAATCCTCCATCGACAACCCGTCGTCGCTCATCATCGCGTATAATATATCCGCGAGCTCTATCCGCGTCGGTTCCCACATCCAGAGATCCATGCGACCGTCCCGTGTTAACGGCGCGTACAATCTCGAGAAGTCGTTCCCGGTGACGATGATGGGAACGCGCGCGTTCGTCGACTTGAAGTCGCTCCGCCACACCGTCCCTTCGCTCACCTGCGTCGGATTGTCGCAAATGTTCATCAGCGTCCCGTGTGTGATTTGATTATTCACGGTTCCCAAATCATCCTTGAATTTTCCTATCCCGGCGTCGATGTCGTTGATGATCAAACAGCTCAACCGTCCCGTCTCTCGCATGGCGCGCGCCGCGGTCAAGTACCTCCTCCTCAACATCGCGCCTGGCTCACCCGCCGTCGAGTCCTCCAACTCCCCCGCGCTCGTCACGATGGGCGTCAGACCCATCTTCTTACACGCCAACTCGACGTTAAACGTCTTCCCGCACCCTTTGTGTCCCCACACGCCCAGTATCAACGCCGGCGCGCACCCGCGCATCGACCCCTTATCCGCCAACACATTCTTCGCCACGTGCGTCGCCACGCGCTCGATGAACCGTCGAGGGACGTGAAACTCGTCCGACACGTTCGAGAAGGATCGAAACGCCGTCTCTCGGTGTTCTCCGGTCGTCACGTCCGCGTCGACGCCGAGCACGTTCCCTTTGAATAACTCTTCCTCGACACCGCTCCTCTGGGAATAGATGAAATCCTGTCCACCGAGCGCGTCTTGTCGTCGCGCGTCCGCCGCGCGCGCGCGAACGATTCGACGACGCGTGTTGTTTTTGACGCTTGCGCGCGATGGCGCCGCGCGAGGCGACGCACGCGCGCGCATGCGCGGTCGAGACTGACGCCTTCCCGTGGCTTCGCCGTCGAGTGAAAACGAGCCGCGGGCGGGCGCGCGCCGCAGACGCCGACGCTGAGCGGTCGACGCTGCGCGAGTCGAGCGCGGTGGAAGAAAACCCCTCGCGCGAGCTCGCACCATCGATCGCGAGCGCGCGCGAGGGTGCCCGCGCGCGCCGCGGCGACGCGACCTCGACGCTGCCGTTGCGAAAGTCGTTGTCTCGAACGACGCATCGGACGACGCCGCGACGCGTCGATCCGTCGGCGCGACGAGAAAGGGGGCGGATAACACGCGACGAGAGAGATGGAGACGAACGAGCGCGCGGCGAGGCGCGAGCGCGCGGCGCGGGCGGTGCGAGAGGCGGAGTTTTCCAAGGCGAGAAGTGGGAACTTTTTCGAGAGGAATTGGGCGCGCGCAAGACGATGGTGGTACGAGACGAATCAGAACGACGTCTCGCTGTACATGTTCGCGCCGACGAGCGCGGTGAGGAAAAACGCGCAGCGGTTGGTGGCGTCGGCGTGGTTCGACAGAGTGATCACCTGTTTCATAGTGGCGAATTGTGTGACGCTTGCGTTGTATCGACCGCTCGAGGCGGACGGCGCGTTCAATAAGAGTTTGGACGTCGCGGAGACGGTCTTTACGGTGGTGTTTACGCTCGAGTTCTTTGCGAAGATTGTCGCGCATAACTTTGTGTTCGGACCGCACGGATCGACAGTGTACATGCGAAATGGATGGCGCGTGCTGGATTTCGTCGTCGTCGTCGGTGGATGGGTCGCCGTCGGCGCGGCTGCCGCGGGTGGATCAGGGGGTGGGGTGACGGCGATTCGCGGTGTACGCGCGCTCAGACCGTTGCGTTCAATCTCGGGATACCCGAAATTGAGAGTGTTCGTCAATACGACCATCGAGTCGATGAGCATGGTGGTGAACGTGCTGTTTTTCCTCCTCGTCCTGCTCATGGTTCTGGGAATATTGGGAGTGCAACGTTACTCTGGTAAACTGTCGCATCGCTGCGCGTACGCCAGTACGTTACAGATGAATTTCGATGAGATCGAATTCCCGTGTTCCGATAAGCGGTTCGGTCGTCAATGCGGTTCATCCCAGGTGTGTATTTCCACATCTCTCGACGGCGTCGACGGTGGGTTTTCAACGTTCAACGACGTCCTAGGAGCTGGTTTCATCATTTACAGGATTTTTACTTTGCGCGGATGGGTGGATTTGATGTATCAAGTCATCGATGGCACGGGAGACAGAGTCATGACGATATTTTACTTTGTATTCTCCGCGGCGATTGGTGCCATCTTCATTTCGTCGTTTATGCTCGCCGCGGTGACGACAAAATATCGTCAGATGGCGATCCTGGAAGAGCAAAAGGCGGGGGATGAAAATGCGAAGGAAGTAGACGCAAAGCCGAGTGTTCAAAAAGTGAAAAGTAAAATAGCCGGTCGATTTAGCTACCAACGCCGGTTCTCTGAGGCGATGGAGAGACCGTTGGAATTTATGAGGATAGAGTTTGTGTACCAAAAATGGTTGCAGAAAGTCGTCAAGCACCGATATTTCGACGCTTGCGTCACACAAGCCATTCTTCTCAACACGGTCATACTTGCGGTGCAATTCCGCGGAATGGGGGACAAACTGGAGACGACGCTCACCAATCTAAATTATGCCTTGCTATCGTTGTTCGTGGTTGAAATGCTTCTCAAAGTCCTCGCTTTCGGTATTTTAGGTTACGTCAACGATCGCTTCAATGTGTTCGATGCAGTCATTGTACTCGCAGGATTGGTAGAGGTTGGTTTCGGCAATAGCAGTCTGGCCGTGGCGCGGGCGTTTCGGCTCTTGCGAGTGTTGCGCGCGACGAGACTCATTACGCGCAACAAAATCATGAGACGATTGGTAGACACAACCACGCAAAGTTTTGGCGCAATATCGAGCTTCTGTTGCGTGCTTATGGTCTTCGTATTCGTATTTACTATATTAGGAATGCAACTCTTCGGCGGCGCTCCGGAATTTCGCGACGTGCGACCAAACTTTGACTCGTTTGGCTACAGTTTTCTCTCCGTTTTTGAAATTTTAACTGGATCGCACTGGTATAAACTGATGGTGATTGCGATGAGTGGTTCGAAAGGAGGGCCCGCATCGCTGTTCTTCATCGCTTGGTCATTCATAGGTTCACTGGTGTTGCTAAATCTTGTTTCCGGCATGTTGATTGATGCTTTATCTCGCGTGGCGAAAGAAAGGGAACTAGAGCTTGCTCGCATCGCAGAGGCAAAGCTGGAACAAGATCGCCGCCAGCAAGAAGCAAAGCGCGACGCCGATATCAAGAAACTTCTCCTCGCTAAAAATATCGATGATAATACTTCATCCAAACAAGAAGGCGGCGACGAAGACGGCCTCGGAGAAGATTCTAACACCCCGCGAACGATGATGAAGGCAAAAGTCATTCGGCAGCATCCAGATGCGAAACGCATCATGGAGCGAATAAACACGCGTAAGCAGCGTAAATTCCAGAGAGAAGTCGAAGTCATTGCGCGATGGCTCGAAATCATCGGATTTACCGACGAAAACAGTGAGCCTGAAACTGACACTAGCGATGACGACATCAAAGATGTCACCGACGAGCTTGATCAAGAACGCCAGCGAATGTTCGCAGAGTCAGCTAATGACGACGGGACGTCGTCGATACAAATGACAGATACCGTGGTAGAAAGGGTCGGTGCGAAAGTTAATGCCTACATCGCCACCGGGATTCCTGTACCCATGGATGACAGGCAGGTACGTCACGCCTACAAGCGATGGAGAATAGACTCGGCTGCGGAAGGTGATGACAGCGATGAAGACGTGAACATCTTAAACGCGACTCTCCACGAGGACGCCTACGGCAATTCTGCAGTTTCCATGGCGAACAAAATGGAATCACGTAAGAATCTCCAAGAAAACGCGCTCGCCGAACTTCGACGAAATCTTCTCGAGCTCGGCGGCGATGACGTGAAGGAGGCTCGTCAGTGGGCTTCGAGCGCTCCCATCACGAAAGCCGAAAAGAGCGCAGAAGCGCGACTTCATCCGAAAGAGCAGACTGCCATCATCGCTCAGCGTCGTGCTCAAGGTACAGCCACCGGACACCTCGGAAAGTTCAAAGGCGAAGGCATGACTCCGGAAGGTGCAGCGGCGATTGTGGATGCCAATTTGGTCAGCATGAACGTTCGTCAGGCGGCCAAAAACTCGTCAAACAACACCGCCGATCGTTCATCGGAGGCGCATGATGATGGATATGGTGAGCAAGAGAAGGCACAATCCAGTGGACGCCTGGCTTCTTGGCGAAATAAGATACGAGCAGCGCCGGCTGGTACTCGCATATCACAGTCGCTGCAAGCGCTTTACGAGGAACCGAACACCGGGCCGGTCACGGAATCGTTTGCCGGTAACAACTCGCCCGTGGGAGACGTAGGCAACGATGTCGATACTCTGTCAAACTCTCAGTCTGCTCGAAGTCCTCGTAACTCGCGTTCACGTGGTTCGCAGACAACCGGGGACTCTGCGCAGTCATACAATACGCTCATGCCGGTTGTAGAATATACAACCGTGCCATCCATACTGGGCGTGGACTACAGCCTGCCGAGATATCAAGATGATTTGCAAGCGGGAAAATCGAGAAAAGCCATGGGACTACCGGTGAGAGACGTGGTCGTCGACGAGACGCGAGTTGAAAAATCTGCCAAGAAGACGCTGGACGAAGAGGATTGGTTGAGCAACCAAAGCGTGAGTAACGAAGAGATATGCATGAGGTATCCGTCGCTCGGATTCATCAAACCGCGTCTCCCGCTCCGACGATTGCTGTTCATGCTCATGAAGAACAAAACGTTTGAGATGCTCATGCTCTGTCTCATCATACTCTCCTGCATCCAGCTGTCGCTCGACGCACCTACACTGAATCCGAGAAGTGACTTCTCAGCCGTTTTGAAAGCAGCCGACGTTTCATTCACGCTGATATTTTTGTGTGAGGCGATCATCAAGATAATCGCGATGGGATTCGTCATGCATCCGGGTGCTTATCTTCGTTCAACGGCGAACTGTTTCGATTTCTTCATCGTGCTCATCTCTGTGTTCGTGGAAGTTTCGCACACGTCAGAGTTGAAATTCATGCGCAGTTTCAGGTTGTTCCGTGCGCTGAGGCCTCTTCGATTGATTAATCGAGTCAAACGCATGCGGCTTCTCATCGCGACGCTCATCCACGTGTTACCAGAGTTGGGAAGTACGTTCTTACTGGGATTGTTCCAGTTTATGATTTTCGCCATTCTCGGGTCGCAGTTGTTTGGGGGGAGCTTCGATTACTGCAACGACACCGCCGTGCCCGACGTCAAGTCTTGCGTGGGCACGTTCATCGACGCCAAAGGAGCACATTTGACCAGGAAATGGCTACACCCGCCTCTGAATTTCGATAACACCTTGATTTCGCTACTCACTCTGTTTGTCGTCGTCACGCGCGACGGATGGCAGGCAATCATGTTCCAAGGAATGGACGCGAATGGTGTCGATAAACAACCTTCCCTGAACAAAAGTGGCTGGACTGCGATATATTTCGTATGCTTCATTATCATCTTATCTGTCGTCTGGCTCAGCATGATGGTTGCGATCGTTTGCGAGAGCTACAAAAGAGCGCGCGAGTTGAGCTCTTCGACGCGGACGTTGACCAAAGAACAACAAGAGTGGAAAGAGGTGTTCCGAATCAAAGCTCGAAGCTCTGAACTTCGAAACGTGAGCGATGATTACGCCGGCGGCGCGCCGCGATTTTTCATTCGTAAGTCGGCGTTTTCGCTGGTGACGCATCGACGATTTGAGAGGTTCATCATTTTTTGCATCATCGCGAACACGATGACCATCGCGACGCAGCATTACGGACAGTCTGAACAGTACGCTGAGATCCAAAGAGGTGCCAATATAGCGTTCTCGTGGATATTTCTGTTTGAGCTCTGCATCAAGCTCGTCGCACTTTTCCCCAAACGATATTTCAAACAGCCGTGGAACGTGTTTGATTTCGTCGTCGTCGTTGCGAGCATTCCCGACCTCGCGGGTGTTGATTTCGTGGGTACCAATGTTCTTCGGGTGTTTCGCCTCGGACGCGTTCTGCGTCTTTTCAAGCAGGCTAGGGGATTGCGTGTGATTTTTAACACGTGCCTGCTGTCGTTCGAAAGCGCTTTCCACGTCATTTTCCTGATTTTCATGCTCATGTTTGTTTACGCCGTGTTGGGTATGAACATCTTTGGTGACTACGATACGCACCACGTCGTCGGACGCGTAGAAAATTTCCGCAACTTTGGAACTTCATTATTAATTTTACTGCGCGTCTTCACGCGAGACAACTGGAAACGAGTGATGTTCGACACGATGCAATGTGACTACGACGTGGACGACGTCGTCGCAAACTGTCACCGCATCTTGGTGCCTGCGCTGTACTTCACGAGTTTCATCATGATCGGGGTGTATTTGCTCTTAAGTCTCATCATCGCAGCTATCTTAGATACGTTCACACAAAATGCGATCGCGGAGGGATTGTTGTCGACGTCAAACATATTCGTCACGGTTCGTCGCAAGTTGCTATTGGACACGTTTTCTACGAAACTGCAGATGAAGCTGGAGCAGCTCGACATCGCGACGGGATCGAAGAAAGGTCGGAGGAAAAGATAGACGTGGCTGCAAACTTGTAGATTTGAACACTTGTACGAGTAAATGTAATTACAACTAGTAGATGGTCTTAGTTACAGGTCGAGCGTGCGTTGCGAGCTTTTGAGCGAGCGAATGGTAAATAATAATGACTTCATTTTGTAGGTTTTGTCTCTTGCTCCGAGCTTGGAGCTTCTGTTTTCATTTCCTTCAGTCCGGGCTTCTCAGCTGTAGGCTGAGTCGCGCCCGTGGTGGCACCGAATCCGTGCGGATGCGCGTGCACGGCGCCGTGTAGTTGCTGCATTTGAATGAAATGCGCCGCCATTTGCTGATTGAACATCTGCTGCTGCATCGCTTGGAACATTGCTGGATTGGAATGAAAGTTTTTATTGTGCTCGGAAAATTGAGCCCATGGATTTTGAAACAACGATGAATACTGCACGCCCTGTGAAGAGGGGTGCGATGGCGCGTTGTAAGCCGCCGCCGCCGCCGCCGTCGGATGCAACGGTGTTGGGTGCGTCAACGCATCACTCTTCAGCGCCGCCCGAGAGACTGGAGTTGAAGGCGTTGCGTGAGCTCCAACGTTTGGTACACCCGGAAACGTACTCGAAGAGGAGTTGGGAATACCTCCGTATGGGAAAACGCTCTTGTTCCAAAACTGCATACCCCAGCGAGTAGCGGCAGACATGATGGCTGCCGAAGCCGCCGCGGCCGCGGCTGCCTGTGCCTGCACGTTTTCGTCACCGGTAGGCAAAAACCCCGTATTCATGTATCGAGCCACCGCTGGATCCATACCCCATCCAACAGGCGCAGCCGGTTGCCGGGCGCCTTCGGCGCTCCCTTGATCGTCGGTTGGCGAGTGACCGCGAACAGCCGTGTCGGAACCTGCGTTCGAACCATTCGTGTGCCATCGAGCGGCATCCGCACCCCGCCGACCGTATCCAAAGTTTCCAGGATCACCCTGTTCGGCCTCGGTCGCGCTTCCGTCCGAACTTCCATCCCGCTTGTGCGTAGTGCGCGCCACTTTCGAACTGCGACTGGTGCCCTTGTCCTTCGCGGCAGCTCTCGCACGCTTACCGTCCGCATTCGTCGGTTCACCTTTACCATCACCGGCGTGATTCGCCTCCTGCGCCGCAGCCGCCGCTGCAGCCTCTTTTTCTTTCGTCTTCTTCGTCTTTCTTCGTCCCGAACCGACGCGCACGTTGCGCAACATCCCGCCCTCCGTCCAATACCGGCAGCAATCCTTGCAGTAGAACCTCGGCTGCTTGATGTTATAGTTGTTGTAGTAACAAAACTTGGTATCATCGCTCTTGCACCTCGGACACGCGACGTGGTAATCCGGTTTCGGGGGTTGCTCTCTCTTCCCCTTGGCTTTATTCGCCTCCGCCTTGACCGTTCCGCCCGCGCTCCCCTTCGACGCCGTCGCGTGCCCTCCATCTCGCGCCGACGCATCCGTGTGCGACTTCACTCGAGCGTGTTCCTCACAGCTCGCGTCCGCGTTCGCGCTCTGTCTCCGCGTCTCCCGCGGCGCGTTCGGAGCCCCCACCTCCCCTTTTCCTCCGACGTTATCCGTCGCCCGTAATTCATCATCCGGAATCGCCGCGAATATCGCATCCTACGCGCGCGCGCGCGTCATCGACGTCGAGTCACATCGCGCATCGTCAGTCACGTTTTCTTTTCCTCTCCCTCAAATCGCTCGCGTTCGAAACCCGTATTCACGCGCGCGCGTCATCCGCCCCTCGCCCATCCTCGCGCGCGCATCGTCGCATCGTCGCGCACCAATCCCGACTTTTGCCCGGTGGCGTCCGCGCCCGATTTCCCACCCTCATCGCCGCCTCCCGCGCGGACGACCGCGACCGTCGTCCCACCGGATTTATGTTTCATCGCGCGCGCGCGTCGCACGGTGTCGCGCCCTCGTCACCGTCACCACCGCGTCCGTCCGTCGTCGTCGTCGTCGGTCGCGCGAGACGTCGCGAGACGCGCGTTTAACGGCGACGCGCGGACGAGATCGATCGATCGATCGATCGACCGATCGACCGCCACCGATCGACCGCACACCGATCGATCGACCGCCACCGATCGACCGCACACCGATCGAGAAAACCCACCGATCGACCGCACACCGATCGAGAAAACCCACCGATCGACCGATCGACCGCACACCGATCGATCGATCGACGACCTCGGACCCGACGACTCCCCGGTGGGCACCGCGGCGCCGTTCGTTCGTCCATTCGTGGGTGACGAATCGGCGACTCATCGACCCCCCCCCCTCAACATCGCATTCGATGAGTCACACATCGCGCGACGCACCGGGTGCATCCGATCGCGCATCGGATTCGATTCAAGTCTCGTAGTGTGACCGTGTGCGACGCCGTCTGTTTATGGACGTTCGAGGGTGGTTGATGTATAAAAGAGAGAAAAAGTGCGCGCGGATAAGGTCGGTCGGTCGGTCGCGAGCGTCGGTCGGTCGGTCGGTCGGTCGCGAGCGTCGGTCGGTCGGTCGCGAGCGTCGACGAAGATTCGGAGGTTGCGTTCTCCGAGAGGACGGCGGTGGAGGGGACGTCGTGTGCGTGTGCGTAAACTGTGCGTGAACGGTGAAGACGACGAAGTGGTTGATTACTCATTCTCTCTGTCGGTCGCGACGCGCGCCGACGTACGTCGGTCGACGCGATCGATGGACACACCGCGATCGATGCGTGGATGGTGGTGTTCAGTGGGTGAAGGGGGATCGTGGCGAGCGCGGGGCGGGGGTGAGCTCGCCCGCGGCGGCGGCGGCGGC